>Ga0213866_10000185_pt1 | contig 52033 bp, 58 predicted proteins | sample PICome_11_FD_160079 | JGI IMG/M metagenome (GOLD analysis project Ga0213866, IMG submission 160079) | Coastal seawater microbial communities near Pivers Island, North Carolina, United States - PICO284 | ecosystem: Environmental > Aquatic > Marine > Coastal | place: USA: North Carolina...
TGAAAAAGAAGAATGCTGAATCAAAATATTGTGAATGTGGTAATGAATTTGAATATTTCGGAAATCTTTATTGCGATAAGTGTTCAAACGACTATTGTAAGGAATGTTTAGATTATGACAAGGAAAGCGATGAGTTTATTTGTTCAAGATGTCTTGATACCTCAAAGAATGCTGAAACCTTTGAATCCGATGAGGATTTAGATTTTAAGATAACTTGTCCCAATTGTCATAGCCCAAAGAAAATGCGAAAAATTGACCCTCTTAGCGACCCATACGACCCTTTCCCAAAATACCACAAGCCAATTTTTTATTGCCTCCATTGTGGCGGGCGTGAAGGAAAAATGACAACGGCTCAAATTAAATATGACTTAAAGAGCATGGATGAATTGAACCCAAATTGGAAAGAAGTTTTCCCTATTGAAAAATATCGTGCTGAAACTTTTGAAGCCGCCGTTGTCGCTAACAAAGTCCCTAAGACACCCGTTCAAAAGGCTATGTTAAATCGTGCTATGATGGAAAAAGCCGAAATTGAACACACCATTTTGGATTTGGAAACCAAAGCAAGATTGGGGCTTCTTGATGAAAAGGCATTGATGGAATCATTGGCTAAGAAATTTGGAGCCGAAGGTGCTGAAGAAATCGCCACTTATTATCAAAATTTCAAAGAAAAACACCCCGAATTGCACGAAACCTTTGTTCTGCGGGTCGCTGACGAAGATTGGTGGTATGGTAAATCCCGTAAAAACATGGAAGAAAAATTAGACAAATTGGGTTTTGACTTTGATATGGTAAATGACTATTGGGAAACCGTTGGTTATGATTTGAACCCTACCTATGAAACTTGCACCGATTGTGAAGGAGAAGGCATTATCATTACCCGCTATTATCCCGCTACACGGGACGACCCTGCCGATGCCGACTACGAAACTTGCGAAATGTGTGAAGGCAAAGGCAAAGTTTTGGACAACCCGTTGTTTGATTCCGAAAACGAAGGGGGTAGCAAAGCCTTTATCGTTGCAGGTATCGCCGTCCTTTCCGCTTTATCATTTGGTATTTACAGGAGGTTGACTGAATGAAAACCTTAGAACAAACATTGGCTTCCGCTTATCAAACCACCGACAACATTGAATTCTTGTTATCCATGTCGCATCGTCGCTATGATTGTTTGCTTCGTGCCGCCGAAGCCTTGAAATCCAAATTGGAGGTGTCATCTTGACGGATGAAGCGCAAAAACTTGTGGAAGAATTTAGCGAAGATTTAGCGTTGATTCTCCAAACCTTCATTGAAGAAACGCAAGATGCTAAAATCGTGATTTCTCGTATTGAAACCGAGATTTCAAGGTTAAAGGAAGACATCACGGGTCTAAACAAGACCATTACCGTTGGAAATGGGCAACCTCCTTTGATTACCCGTATTGCCGTTTTGGAAGAAAGGATTGCGGAAATCAAATCCAAAATTGAAAGCATGGAGGCGGAAGAAGTGGAAAACAAAAGACTTCGGTGGGAATTCCTTTTAGCCGCCGTCCCCGGATTGCTTGCTTTGTTAACAGGCGGAATGGTTTAATGAAACCGTGTCCTTGCGGGCTTGGTAAAAGAATCGGTGTGCTTAAGGCAAGCGAGGGTGCGATTCCCGAAAAGAAACCTGTTATTTTATGCAACGAATGTGCCGACATTTTTGAATACCGATGGTATCTTAATTGGTGTCCCATCCGTGGCTCGTATTGGTATGGTTTCAAAGCCCAAATTAGGTCTTGAAGTCAAGATTTAGATATTTAGAAGCCTAACCATAACTTATGCCTTATTCCGACCCCGAAAAGAAGCGAGAATACATGAAGGCTTACAACCCGAAATATTACGCAGGCAATAAACAACGGGTTATTCCTAAAAACACCCAACGCAAAACCGATTTGCGAAAGCGTAAGAAAGAATATTTGTTATCCTCCGTTTCTCATGCTTGCCCTCATTGTTTTTCTCAAGAACCGCTAATCGTTAGATACGCTCGTTCCGAAAATCTATACGATTTGTCGTGGAAGCAATTAAAATTAGCGAAAATCAACGGTTTAATTGACATCAAGTGTAAAACCTGTCATTCTCAAGGAACGCCCGAAGAACACCATTGAAATCCTTTAGATAGCAAATGGTATAATGAAAAGATATGGCGAAGAAAACCCTTGTCGGAATTCTCGCCGCTATTGGTTTGGGTTCCTTCTTTTTGAAACAAGAAACCAAAGCCTCCGAAGAATACCGAGCCGATATGGATTTGTCTTTCGTGTCAAAAAATTCCGTGGATATGTTAGCCCAAAAATATACTCGTCAACAGTTAGAAGCGGCATTGGTTCATTCGGTATCATTAAATAACAAGTCGGCACAAGAGAAACTTGACAAGGCCATTCGCCGTCAAGCCTTCGTGCAAAAATACCAAAGTGAAGAGGAATAATCATGGCTCGCAAATGTGGAAAGTGTGGCGAAGAAGGTCATAATGCTCGGACTTGTGGTAAAACCGAAGAACAAGATGCGGTCATTAACGCAGGTTCGGGTCAAATTGCTATTCAAGCAGGTGTCACGAAACTACCCAATGGTCGTGCAAAACTTGTTCAAAAGGTGAATCCTTCCCGTGTTGAGCGTTTTAACGAAGTCTTGAAAGACATGAAAGCGGCGGCAAAAAATCAAGGCGTTTATTTCAAAGTCAAAACTTTGGGTATCAAAGAATCCCCTGTCCCGAAAGGTTATATTCGTTTGGCGGAAAGAGGATTGATTCCCGGAGCAAGAAAAGATGCTAAAGGCGATTGGGTTTGGGATTACGCTTATTACGAAATTATTCACGATGACCCGTGGCCTGAACCCGATTTTGAATACATTGGTGATTTAGAAGTCGGTTTCGTTGACCCAAATGCTCAAGCAGGTTCCACAACCTTTGGTGGTCGCACTAAATTGATTCCTACCGCAAGTGCAAATTGGGAAGCCTTCTTCAAGCCTCGTAATGTTGTTAACCCTCTTCGTTATGACCCTCTTGACCCCGCTATGGAAACGGCTTTGACTCCCCAAATTGAGAAGTTAGCGCAACGGGGTATTACCCAATCAATTAAGAATTCCAAACCGAACCTTTCTTGCGATAAGTGCAATCCACAAGGCGACAATGTTGAGCGTGAAACCACCAATCTATACCTTGTTGTTCAAGATGTTCCTAATTTTACCTATGGTCGTGAAGGGACTTTGGCTAAAAACCTCAAAAATCAAGTTTATCCTTTGAAAGAAGGACAAGTCATTGAAATCGGTGGCGGTTGTAAGACCAAATTCCAATTCGTTTCCGTGGAAGATATTGCTATTCTTTACGGCGACTTCCGAGCCAAGCGTCAAGTCGGTTCCGTGCAATCACCCGGTTCTAAGGCAGGTTGGGGTTGGAACGAAATGGATTTGACCTCTCACATTACCCGTCAATGTCAATTATATGCTAAGTGGGAAGAATTGTATTTAGCCGACGCTCGCCGTGCATTGTTTCAAATCAAACCCGAAGACATTTACAGTTTTGGAACCTACACTTATTTGAACCCCGACAACCCTTACCGAACCAAAGCCCAAGAAAAGGGTTCGGGTATTATCAAGAAAAATGGGGGTCAATATTTGCTCAAAGCCCGACAGTTTGACTACACCGATTCCAACGGAGTCACCAAGACTTATTTCCAACCTTACGATAACATGGGTGGTATCAAAGATATGTTGGAAGGTCTTGAAGATGGTTCGGTTCCCTTTGACTTGATTGATGTTCCCGTTATGAATGATGAAACAGGACTTCCTGTCTTAGACGAAAACGGAAATGTGGAAATGACTTCCGTTAAAGTCCCTTCGGCAGAATGGATTCTTCAACAAACCAAGATTACCAAAGGTCGCAAGCCTCGTCGTAGTGGGTATGGAACCACTTATGGTGTCATCAAATCCGCTTTCGCTGATAAAATCTTTGAAGCAAAATCGGCTGATGATGTGCAAGGCATGGTTTCCGAAGTCATTGATTATGTTTCTAACCTTGATTTGAAAAACCTTCCCGAAATTCTCCAAGACAATTTTGATGGCGCACAATTGCTCAACACCAAAAAATTGTTCAATTTGGATGCGGTCGGCAACAAATCCGTCGGAAGTGAACCAAAAGATATGGCGGGTCGTATTTGGCGTATTTGGGCTATGGGAAATTATGATAAAAGAGCCGAAGAATCCAAGCAAAAAGCCTTTGACGGTCTTGAAGCCAAATTCGTTAACGAAGGGGTTATCGGTGGACAATGGCTTCCCCGTGAAGATTGGATGTCTTACGGTATTCTTAGCGGTTTCAACCTCAACCGTCGTATCTTTGAAGGTATGATTTTCCTTACCCCTAACGAACAAGTTTCTTTGGAACAAACCCGACAAAACCGATTGAAGGAAGAAAAGGCTCGTCAAGAACGCAACCGAGTTAACCAAATTATTTCTAACCTGCCTCGTAAGCGAGAAACCTACACGGATTATTACGGACGAACAAGATACCGTGGTTATCAAAATTGGACAGGTATCGGACAACCCGGAACCATTTCCGATGACGAAATTTTTGACTTGTTTGGTTGGGGCATCTTGAAACAGGAAACGCCCGAATCTTATGAATCCCTCATCCGTAGGAATCCACAAGGAGAAATCGCTTCTCTATACCTTTACCAACCCGAAGCCGACGCTCTCCAAGATTTCATTACCCAAAAACTGTTGTCGCAAGCAGGTATCGCCTCCACGCCGACGGCTACGCAACAAACTACTGCCCCTGCAACCACTTCCTCCACTTTGACCAAAGATGAAGTTTCAACCCTTTACCGTAAAGCCAATCGTTCTTCCACTTCGCAAGGAACAAAAGGTCAAGTTATCCCTCAAATCAACGGATATGTGGCGAAATTGTCCGCTTTGGAAGGTTTCGTGTCCCGCTTTGGCTCTCGTCAAGGTGAAAAGGTGCGATATGTGGATGTCGTCACGGAAGACGGTCAAGTTTTCAATTTCGTTTATGGAATCAATGAGAACATTCCTTCCGTCGGAACACCCGTGGTCATCAACAACGCTACCTTCGTTAACTACAAATCCTCCAAATATGGTAAGAAAAACGCTATTGAAGTGCCTCTTGGCGGCATGAGCCAACGATGACGAAATCTTTTTATACCTGTTGCTCTCATTGAGAAGCATGGAAGAAGGATGGGAACATCACTTGGAAGGCTCGGCTTGTGGAAGGTATGTGTATGGTGTCATTCTTGACGCCAACGGTGAAGAAATTGACCGTTATCTTTACGAAGACCGCATGGAAACTGCTTACGGTGGTGAATGATTGAAGACTTTTGTTGGAATCGCTGATGCTCACGGCATTGAATCTTTTGTTCCATTGGAAGGCAACGAAAAACAAATGTTCTATTTTACCCTGCGAGCCGCTTCAAATCGGCAACGCCATGCTTTGGTTTATCAAGTGGAATTGAACGAGGAACAAGAAGCCATCATCAAGAAAACCCTTTCCGAAGGCAATTATCAATTGGCGTGTCATTTGCTTCATCAACCCGACTTTGTGGAGTCGGTAGGCATTGAAAAGGGTATGTTGGATTCGTGGGATTTGCTTCCTAACCCCAAACTTGACCCCTATGGTTAGAAACCGTATTTTGACACCTATCAAGGAGGAAGATGAATGACTGATACTCTTACGCACATGATGAAGGATTTAGGAAACCTTACCGAGTTTTCGTTGTTTCAAGGTCGCCATAAGATAACATCGGTTTTGACGAATAAGCCCATTACCCATTCCGTTTATGGTGCAAAGGTTTCCGACCCTAACGATTTCGTCGCTTTGACGAATCAAGCCAAGAAAGTCATCCGTCATCATAAAGGACAAATCCTCCATTTATACATTACAGGTTTGACTCAAGGAACGACTTGTTTCATCAACGCATGGATTCAGTTAGGATGCCCCGGTTCCCTAATTCTATACCACTATGACCGTAATACGGAAACTTACCTTCCTCAAATCATCATGCCTCCCCAAGACAATTAGATAGTCCAAAACATAAGGTATCTCTATGAGCCTGCCCTCGGACTTTCCACCTGCGGAGATTATTCGCACATTGGAAACGGAGTTAGGTTTAGATTTTCAATATTTCATGGTATCTTTAGAAGGCGAAATTGAAGCCTTATTCGCTTCCGAAAACGAGCAACAGATTGTCACCTTTGAAACCAAAAGAACGATGGCGGAATACGAAATCCCCTCCATTGATTCCATCATGGAAACCTTAGACGATGACGCTATCCATTCCGTCAAGGAAGCCTTAAAAGAAATCGTTAATGATTTGGATGAGCAAACAATACCGACGGTGGAAGCCCGTGATAATTTCCATCCCGAATTTGACGAGGAATGGTATTGTCCTTAACTACGAATTGTGTCGCCGTTGTTTCAGGTCTTCAAGCCCCCAAAATGCGATTTAACCCCTGTTTTCTCCTTTTCTTGAAGACACTTCAAGGAGAATTCGTTGATATTTTTCACATTTATTGATACACAATTCATCACAACCTTTAGATAACTGCCCCGTCAATTCCAATGTTGTAAAGAAGGGAAAGCGGTTCCCTTAAGATAAACCTAACACAAAATGTGATTACTATGAAAACAGGAAAATTCAAAAATACGATGCTTGCACTTTTAACCGCTATGATGCTCACGCTTTCCGTGGGCGTCGTTGGAGCCAATGGTTCCGACCCACTTGACCCTTCCGATGGTGGGGCTGATTGGGACGGGGATGGTCTAACCAATTCCGAGGAACAAACTCACGGAACCAACATGAACAACGCTGATTCCGACGGCGACGGCTTACCCGATGGGTGGGAAGTTTCTAACGGACTAAATCCTACCAATGGTGGGGACGGAAATGCCGACCCCGACGGTGATGGATTGACCAACGCTCAAGAATTCGCTAAGGGAACCAACCCTAACAATGCTGATACGGACGGCGACGGTAAATCCGACGCAACCGACCAATTCCCAACAGACCCTAACGACGGTGAATATTCCGACTCCGATGGCGACGGTATTCCCGACGCATACGACCCCGACTTTACAGAATCGGGTGCAGGTGCAGGTAATGGTGGAACAGAAGGCGGTGGCGAATCCGAAGCAGGTGGACAAGGTGAAGGTCAAGGTCAAGGACAGGGACAAGGACAGGGGCAAGGTCAAGGTCAAGGACAGGGGCAAGGTCAAGGGCAGGGTCAAGGTCAAGGTCAAGGTCAAGGTCAAGGACAAGGACAGGGACAGGGACAAGGACAAGGACAAGGACAAGGGCAGGGTCAAGGTCAAGGACAGGGGCAGGGTCAAGGGCAAGGTCAAGGTCAAGGACAAGGGCAAGGTCAACAACAAGGTCAAGGTCAAGGGCAACAAGGTGGTCAACAAAGCGGACAACAAGGCCAACAAGGTCAACAAGGTCAGCAAGGGCAACAAGGCCAACAGGGACAACAGGGACAACAGGGACAAGGCCAACAGGGTCAACAAGGTCAACAAGGGCAACAACAAGATAACGGTCAAGGCCAACAACAACAAGGCGGTCAGCAAGGTGGTCAACAAGGCGACCAAACCTCGCAAGACCAAAATGGTGCAAACCAAAACGGTCAAAACGAACAACAACAAGGTCAAACCCAAAACGGTCAGCAAGGACAACAGGGACAACAATCCGAGCAACAACAAGGTCAGCAATTAGACCAACAACAAGAAAACGACAACGATGGCGACGGTATTCCCGACATTTTGGACAACGATGATGACAACGATGGTGTTCCCGACATTTTGGATGATTCCCCGCTTGACCACGATAACGACGGCATTGACGATTTGGAAGATGACGACGATGATGGCGACGGTATTCTTGATGATTTGGAAGTCCAAGATGGCGACCCTAACACCAACATTTACGACCACGACAACGACGGAATCTCCGATACCGTGGATTTAGACATTGATAACGACGGAATTGACAACCGCAACGATGTTTCTTCCAATGGAACCGATTTGAGTCGTGACCACGATAACGATTTCCTTAATGACGGTGTTGATACCGATGACGACAACGATAACATTCTTGATGTGGATGAAGTCGGCGGTATGTGGTCTTCTTACCGTTATGACCACGACAATGACGGCATTTGGGACGCTACCGACACGGACGACGACAACGATGGTCTTTCCGATTGGTGGGAAAACAACGATGGAAACCCGCTAACAGGACAATTTGACCACGATAACGACGGTTCCGAGGATTACACGGACGATGACGACGACAACGACGGCATCTTGGACGACTTGGAATTATGAAGCCAAATTGGATAGCGATATTTGATTTCCTTTGGGAAGTCTTATTGTTTCCCTATTCGCTTCTGTTCAAAAGGTCTTGAAGGGTATGTTAATATACCTGTGATGCCTCCGAATAATCGTGGCGGATTGGAAAACTGTAAATATGCGTGGCGAATGGAACCAAGAAAAGTGGGATTCAGCCCCATTGAATACCGTGATTCGCTTTGATGGTGAATCCTATTACAAAATACCCAACGGTCATGTTGCTATGATTTTCACCGATGCGAGTTATGCAGACATTTACCATGATTGGAACAATGCCGACGGCTATGATGAACGAATTCATTTTGATACGGTGAAAATCGTTCCGCAAGCAAGAGGATTTCAAGGCGATTACAAAGACCAAAATTGGACTCCAATAAAGCGACATGACAAGCGAGGACACACGGTTCAAACCACTTTGAAGGACATTATTGCATATTTTAACGGTTCTTTTGTTGGTGAAACCAAAGTGGAAACCAAGAACCACAAAACCTATGTGACATTTTATAGGGAAGATTAGATAGTCAAACCCTTAGATAGCAAGTGCTACAATTGTTCTCTATGTCCGTGCGTCGGCAGGGTTTTGAATGGGTCATTGAAGACCTCGGAAACTTGCCCCCGAAACGCTTGGAATTATTATCTAAAACTCCGCAATCCATTTTCTATTCGGGTATCGGAAACGCTAACTTGAAAGCGAGGCTAAGAACCAAAGATACGGAATTCATTGTCATCAAATATTTCGGTTCCACGCCCGGAATTTATGGAACAGGAAACAAATGGGTTCCGGGTGGCTATGTCAATTTCTTAATCGGCACGACGAGTTATTTCAAAGACCCCGACGGAAGACCTGCTTTGGGTTTATCGGGTTCCGCCGCCCCCTACCCCGTTTCCATTAAGTTTGGCCCGGTATTCAAATCGGAGTTTGACATTGAAATCCCGCCCGGAACCGAATGGGACATTGATTATTTCATCGCAAACGCAATCTTTGAGCCTGTTGAAGAGTTTCCATCTTCTCCGTCTTACACATGGACAATAACACTTGCATGAGGTGAATAAATGAGTTTATCCTATTCCCTTGATGTTTCGGAATTAAAAAATGTTGATAAATTAAGTCAAGTTTTAATTTTTCTCGGAACAGATAGTGCCGACACTACTATTTTCCAAGCGAGGGGAGCAGACCGTTTTTTCAATTCGGATTATAGCAAAAAGGACATTTTCCCAACGGGCGAATACATTATTCGTGATGGAATGTATATCAACGGAAATTATGTTTATGTTGGGTCTTACAAAGCCTATTGTGTTGATTTATTCGGTTCGGGTTCCAATGGCTATGCGTGGGACGGTTTCATCATGGTAATGAGGGGATATTCAATTAACGAATTAAATGGGATTGTTGAACAAATTCCAAACGGTTCTTTTATTCAAGGTTCGGGTTTTGGATTTTTACCTATGAGAATGCCGTTTGAAGTTAATCCGGGTGCATCGGGTTCTGCCGCCGCAATAGCCGCCGATTCCGCCGTAGGTTTGCATTCATTAGATGTTTTTAAGAATCTTGACGATATTACCGTGTCGGGCGGTGATGCTGATATTCGCATTATCACTTGTGGTTTTCAAAGGGTGAATCCTTCGGTTGAATCGGTTCCAACAGGGATGGACTATGTTGCGAATTTATACATGGGCATTTTATTGGAAGACAATGGAACCGCTTTTATTAGTGACGACGAAACCACAGTCAAGGCATACACATATAACCCCGATAACATAATGCAAGTCACATGGGAAGCCTCTCAAACGGGACACGCTGATAAGACCTTTGAACAAGGAAGATTTGGTATGCTTCGGGATTTAGACCAAGTGATTTCTGTAAATGACGCAATTTCGGGATTTATTTATGATTATGGACTTTGGGAAGATGGTCAAAAACCCGATGGAACGGGTGGGCCTTCGCCTTCGGGACAAGACACAAGAGGCATTTCTTTCAATTATTTTCCTCGCAGATTTTTTGATATTTCTTGTTTTTCGCAAACTTCTTATGGCCCCTCACAAACGGCAGAATCGCCTTTTTACATTGTTGGAGATATGGCTTTAGATACCAATGATGATGGCTCTATTGATGATAATTGTCCTGTAATGATTGGTTGTGCATATCCCTATGGAGTATTTCTTGGGGCCATTGAAGACAGTCCACCGTTCTCATATCTTGGGCCTTTTATGAATGCCGCCCCTGCAATCGCAACAAGTTTAGCCAACGACCCTGCTTGGGTAAAAGAGGACACCGCCGTTTCTTACGATTTTTCCGATGCTTGGGCTTGTTCTATTCTTGTTCCTTATGAAGATTTAGGCTCAATTGATTATCAATTGCTTCCCTTAACCTATATTGCCGTCAATGATGTGACCCATTCGGGTTCAACCTATGGCGAAATTTACACTTTTTACGAATCACCTTTGAATCCCGGAACCATAATTTTACCCTTCGCCGTTGAAACGGGTAATTTTACAACAACGACGGGCATTTCGCTTCCGACCCGTTGGTATAACAAAGCGGTTCAATTTAGAACCTTTACCGTTGAAGAGGAAGATATTGCGAAGGCAGGGACAACCGCAAGTGAAACAGGGGAGTTTTTCCCCACTTCCAATTCCATTTTTGATACCGATGCACAAGAATACATTGGTTTTGATAGCAATTATCAGCGATACGGTTCATTTACCAATCCTTTAGCCCCTAACCAACCACAAGGAACAAGAAGTGGTGCAGGTTATGGTTTCTTAGGCATCCGAACAGGAACCGGGCCAATCGCCATCATGTTTGATTCGGGAAGCGGTTTAGAAAATATTGATGGTGTAGGTTCTTTTGAAGGATGGACGGCGACAATTCTTCCCGAAGGTCAAAACATCAACGATAATCATATCAACAACCCCACCTCAACGACAAGAAAAATTGTAAATTGTGGTTGGGACAATGACCGTGACCAATGGTTATTTTTAACCTCGGACACGAATGATGCGGGCGTTATTTCGGTTGCATCCGATTTCACAACCGCTTCAAACAATCTTGGTTTCTTAGACCAAACGGCGAATTTTACAAAGTTAAATGCAAACACCGATGCGGGAGCATATTTCCCATTAACAATGAGCAACTCTATGGATGGTTGGGTTTGGTTTGGTGTTTTAGATACCGATTCAAATGTTCGGTTTGGGATTAAACAATCTGCTTTAGGAACCGCAGAATCCGTGACTGTAAATCCCGACACACCCGCAGAAATAACTTATGACACCTTTCCCGATGCAACAACGGAGATAAGACGAATTACAGGAACGACGGGAAGAACGGCAAGGGTTTGGGTGGATTATGTTCTCTTTGACGGCCCGGATGCAATTATCGCTAACAAGTTAAAAGATAAGGGCATGAAAGTTTCCATTGAAGCCGTGGAATGGTTCAAGCGACAAATTATCCAAACGGGTGATTTGAACATTACCGCCGAAGAAATTGAAATGTGGATGCGTGACCAACAAGACGAATACAAGCAAACGCTGAAAGAAATTGAGCGTCAAGGTCGTATTCGCAGAAAGAAAAAGCAAGTTTCCGCTTATCTTGAAGGCGTGGAAGACCAAATTAACCCCGACTTCTTTGATACCGAAGTGCAAGATTTCAAACAAGACTTTACTCCGACTACCCGACCACCGACGCCCGAAGAATCTCGTATTGAAAGAAAGAAAAAAGGTGGCTATACCCCCGAACAAGGGTCATATTACGACGAAGTTTTTGAAGATTGATGCAAATAACCGATGTCTTTAGATAGGAAAACGGAAAAAGGTAGGATAAATGGACGAAGTTAGAATTGTCATGGATTACGAGTTAGAAATGTGTGCGAAAAACACTTGCACACCGCTTTCTATTCCCATCCATCCCGATTTTCGTTTATCTTCCGTGGGTGTGGACTCTTCGCATTCACCTTTAGCCACCGCTTGTAAAGTCAAAGTCACTTTTGGAAATGAAATCGTATATCACGGAATGATTGGTTCGGAAGGATTCACCTTATCCGTCGTTGACATTGATGATGGAGCCGATTTTGAAATCAAAATGTCCACGGATTGTAGCCTGCTTGTGGACTTAGCGGACAATTTGGAACCTTTGAAAGTCAAAGTGTCGGGTTTTATGGTCATGGAAGAAAGTCCATCAAGGAAAATGCAGAAGGATTGGGCATGAAGGATAGGTCAAAAGCGTGGTTAGCCACGGCTTCCATTTTCTTATTTGTGTGGACTTGGTATCTCACGGTGTTCATTCGTGAAGGTAGCATTCCTCATCCCACCATCGTTTCCGAAACCATGTATTCGGATTTGGAAACCTACGCCTTCTATTTCTTGTTGTTAGACTTGTTATTTTTCACTTCGCTTTTTTATTGGATTCGGCACTTTTACCACAAGGTAAAGAATTAGATAAGGACACCCACAATTACTCCTTATGCTTTATCTCTTCACGGGTAAGGGCGGTGTGGGAAAGTCCACGGTATCAGCCGCCACCGCCGTTCATTTTGCTAAACAAGGTAAGAAAACTCTTTTGGTATCTTCTGACCCTGCTCATTCCACCGACGATGTGCTACAACATAAGGTAGGATTTTCCGAGTCTAAGATAGCCGATAATCTTTACGCTTTGAACATCAATGCCGAAGCCCAAGCCAAAGAATTCATGGGTAAAATCAACGATGAGGTAAAACGCATGATGGGTTCCGTCCCCGGTTTTGACCCCGAAATGTTTATGGATATGGCGGGATTCCCCGGAATGGATGAATATTTCGGAATGGAATTGATTCACCGCTATATGAAAGATTCCTCGTTTGAAATCATCGTTTTTGACACCGCCCCCACAGGACACACCATGAAAATGTTGACCGCCCCCGACGCCATCCGTTCTTTTATTCTCCGTATTCTTCGTATGAAGTCCAAGATTGAAAACATCAAAGGTTTCCTCTTCCGTAAGAAAAGCGAAACCGAAAAGATTGTTCAAGAATTAGAAACGGTGTGTGAACGGATTGACGAATTCAAGGAAATGCTCAATTCGCCTCAAGTTTCCATCAATCTTGTTTCCATTCCTACGGAAGCAGGTTATCAAGAATGTGCAAGAACCCTCAAATTCTTAAAAACGATTAACATTCCTGTTCAGCACATCGTCATTAACCAAATTGTTCCCGATTTCGGAGAAGAGGTATGGAATTCCATTTCCGATAACCCCGCCGCCGCTATGACCCACCGTCAATTTAGCATTCAACGACCGTATCTTGACCGTTATCGTATCTTGTGTCAAGAAGCCACCGTTAGATTGGTCGGAATCACCAATGTTCCTTTTGAACCCATCGGTTTAGAAAACCTTACCAAATTCGCTACGGTATTATGGGCTAAGAAATCGGGGTTGATTTGATGGAAAGTTATACCATTTGGCTTTCTGTTTTGACCATGTTTTTCGTTTTGGAATCCGTATTGCTTCTTTATTTCGTGAATTGGATTTTATGGCGTTGGAACACTTTGCTGACCCGCATCAACAAGGGCGAACCTTTATCTAAGGAAACCGAAGATGAATAGTCATGCGTTTGACCTTTGATTGGGACGACATTGATATAGAAAATGAGCGAGCGCAAGCGGGAATCCAAGAATTGAAGAATCGCTTTGAACACATTTTTTATCGGGTTTCATCGTCGGGTCAAGGCTTGCATTTCATCATTTCGGATTCTCAAGAAAAGATAATACCCAAAGATTTCACGGAAGAGGAAGTTATTTCCCATCGTCAAGACTTCTTAGATATGGATTTGGAATGCGGAGGCAGGTTCCGCACGGATTTGTTGAGAAGGCAAGCGGGAACGACATGGGGGCGACTCTTTACCGTCAAAAACGGAAAATCTTGCGGAGAATGGCGGTATTTGGAATGATGACCGAATACGAAAAGAAATCGTTGGCTTTGGTCTTAGAGTTTGAGGCTCAAGAAAAGAATGCTTCTTGGTATATAGATGGTGAAAAAACCACCGATGGTTTGCTTGTCGTGGAATCGCTTTTATCATTCAAACAAGTCTTGTTAATACCGAACCATTAGATACAAAGCACCACAAATAAGACCTATGACCGAAACCGAAATGCGTTATTGGCCTCGTCTTGGACTATATGTGACCCGTGTGGATGCCGAAGAATACATCTCAAAAGCAGGGGGCGCAGGTTCCCTTCTTGATGAAACAATGGAAGAATTCGTTCCTACCTCTCCTGTTTCCGCCGAAACTTTGCGTTATGAAGTGGAAGAAATCTTTTCTAAACCTTTCGTTCATGTGGAAGTTTCCTCGGAAAACAATGCTATTCTTGCCGCTTTGGAAATGGAAAAGACTCGCCCCGCCCGTGTCAAAGAATTGAAGGCGGAGGGTCATACCACGGAAGAAGCCAAAGAAATTTTCCGTCAAGAATTGGACGATTTCGTGAGGGAAGCACTTGGACTACCCGATGAAACCGAACAAGAAAAGGAATATCGTGAGCGAGCATTGGCTATTCAAGAGGGTTCACCCGACCCTGCCTTTGAAGAAACTGTGTGAGGTTTTATCCTTGTCGCAATCTCGCCCATTGGATATGACGGAAACTTTAGTTTTCATTATCGTCCAATATTTGTTAGATAACGGCGGTTATGGATTTTCCACCCAAATTTCGGGACATATCGTGGAACGATACCCAAGACGCTATACAAGTCGTGAAGTCGTCGGTATTCTTCGCAACCGTCCCATGTTTTGTCATGCTCAAACCGATGAGCGCAAAGCAGGTAAAAAATGGAGGTTAGATTTGTTGGGTTGGGAACGATACCTCAAAAATGCTCGCAATAAAGACCTTGCGGACAAAGCCTCTCAATGGGGTCTTGAAGTCAAAGTCCAAAAACTCAAAATGGCTCAAATTGCTGATACGATTACCGCATTGGAAGAATTGAGTCCCGAAAATCTTGATGAAGTCTATGGTGCAATCGCCAATGTTTGGGCTTAGATAGTCGGAAAATACAATGACACTTATGCGTGACTCAAGCGTAGTCATAGAGTTAATTCGTGATTCCAAAGGGGAGGCTAAAGTTTCCCGTGTAGTCAAATGGTATCGTGATAAAGAAGGAAATCTTCAATACCTCATCAACAAAACTGAAAGGGTCGCCCGTTTGAAAGAACACCCTAAGCAATTACAGACTTTTTTTACCGCATTAGGAGTCCCCTCCGTCTTTTACGATAGAAGCACAGGAAAATACCACAATTTTTTCTAAAGAGGTAATGCTTTAGATAACAAGACCAATAATGAATCAACCATGTTCTTCCTTCGTCGCTATGTGAAAGGCGACCATCAATCGGGAACCGTTTCTATTGCGGAATGGGATGAACAACCTTCTATTCTTGAATTCATTACCGAATGCGAAATGCACGGAGAAGGCAAATTCGTCATGTTTGAGCGTGGAAAGGGCATTCGTGGGATGCGTAAAATCAATGAATATGTGGTAAAAAGTCCCGTTTCGGAAAGTCACCGTAGCCATCCCAAATCTGTCAAAAATGACATGGAGGAAATGCTCGTCTTTGCCGCCGAAGAATTTGGTGCTGATGAAGACACTATCCTCGCCGTCCGTAAAAACATGAAGATGGCGGATTTATCCGACGATGACCTTATGGGCGTTCTTGACCAAATGACGGATAGCAAGGTATCGTCCGCCGAAGATTTCCAACAATTCCAATCCGATATGAAAGCCCTGTTGAACGAATTTCGGGGTCGCAATACTGACATGACTCTTTCCGAAACGATGGCTTCCGAGGCTAAAGAGGGCAAAGGCATGAATTTTATTGCAGGTGTTCTCGTTGGTGGACTCGGTGGTGTGGCCGCTACCGCTTATCACTACAAAGGCAAAATGGAAACTTTGGAAGAAAGACTCATGGCTATGGAATCTTCCGTTAAAGAAACTGAAAGCCGTTTGGAAAAGCAAGCCGAAGATATGGAAAAACAAAAGCGAGCCGAAGAAGCCGTCCGTCAATTTGATTCAAGAGTCGGATTAGATTCTCGTTTCCTTTCCACCTTCAATTCTCAAAATGGCCCTCAAAATTTGTGAGGTTAGAATATGAATTTACCAAATCTTGAATTCTTATCTCAATACAAAGCCATTCTTGCTTCGGAGTCCGATGACTTGACTCGGAATCAATTGGAAAAATTCGGAGAATCACACGACATTTCTATTACCCAACGATTAGAAAAGTCTTATTTTTCATTGGTTTCCAAATTGGACAACCCTCCTAAAAACATGAATGTGCTATATGCTCATCCTTTCATCTTGAATTTATTGAAATCAAGCCCTGCAACCCGTGAGCGTGAATTGCGAAAGTTAGTGGAAGCCTTTTCCGTTTTTGTAAGGACGGCGGGAACCAAGAATACTCCTTTGCATCAAGATGTTCGTCGCAATTATGCTGAAAATTTGATTGCTCTTTCCACGGACATTCCTACGAAGAATCCCGAAAAGTGGGTTGCGACTTTGAAGGAACGATTAGATACCAAGAAAGACCAATAGATACCATGACCGATTCATACGAAGAGTCCGATACCTTGCGAAGAGGTTCGTTTGAAGACCGTTTTGGTGAATCCCGTTATCGCTCGGAAGAATCCCGTGAAAGTCTTATTCAACCCGAAAAACCCCTTCATCATCAAGAACGCAATACGGCAAAAAAGGAAGAACCTAAGAAAAAAGGTAAATCGCTTGTGGAATTGTTGACTAACGGACAAGATGCAGGGACTTTTGCTCGTTCTATGAACCTTGACCCCGAAATGTCCGAAAAGATTCTTGTTCCTTTGTTATCACTTTTGGATAAATACAACATTGGAGAATCCGTCACCGCTAATCCCCGTGTGGAATCCGCTACAAATGCCTTTGAAGTTATTCGTGATGTTGCCCCCGTCATTCGTGGTGCGGCAGAATTTATTTCGGGACGCCAACAAGAATTAAAAGACGACGATATGGCTTATCTTGATGCTATTCGGCAATCGCAAAGTGTCACCGATGCGTCTTTGTTTTCCGACGACGACGATGACGATTTGTTTCTTATGTCGGACGAAGAGGTTGAAGAAACTCCCGAACCTGTTATCAATCAACCCCCACCCCCTGCATTTAATAGTTTCGGGGCCAATGATTGGAATGCCTTCTTTTCCGCCGAAGCAGGTGGAGTCGCTAATGACCCGTTGGATAATCAAGTCACCCGTGAATTAGAAGCCACCCAAAATGCCGTCAATGCTTGGGCATCTCAACAATCTTCCGAAATTGCCGCTAACAAAAAGAAAAGTGGCGTTTTCACGGCTCCAAACCAAATCGGAACCACCGAAGACTTTGATTTGACGGGTGGAATGCCTGTGGATTATGTTTCCATGATGGACACGCAATTCGCCATCGTGGATGTTTCCGACTTAGCCAAAGAGCAAGGCTTATCGGTCAACGATGTGATGAAGGAAGATTCTCAACGCAAGATTAACGGTCAAACCGAAGATTTTGAACCCGAACCCTTTGACTTAACGGATTTAGCCCAAGAGGAAGAATCGGAAGTGGATTACAGTCAATTTGAGGTTCCCGATAACGCTATGGAATACGACCCGCTTACCGTGGAAGGTTTTGAAATCCCTCAATTTACCGTTGAAGACTTAGAAAACGATACGGAGGATTGATGCTTTGTCAAACCTCGTATGGAGGCGGTATGTCGCCACAAACATTGAGGATTGGCTCAAGTGGCTTCGGAATGTTCACATTCCATCTTACATTGACTTAACTCAACGCTTTATCAATTTAACGCCTGCTTACCGTCCCGATTCCGAGGCCGTTTTTAATCAAGAAGACCCTTTGCTCTCGCTTTTATGGAACGAAGAGTTTGTCTTATCCCTATCCTCAAAAGGATTACAGGTTTGGGCTAACGGAACGGTATCGCAATTCGTGGATGAATTGATGCTTTACCGCAAATTTCCCGAAATCGCTCAAATTATTTCCCTTATTGAATCTAACTTGGCTTGGTTTGAGCGAGTTTATGCCTTCGCAAGAGCCGACATCATCTTTTATTTGCGAAATTTGGGGCGAAATATCTGATTGAGGTCGGAAATAGGGAAGCCATTAGATAGTCGTTTAGGCTATTGTTAAAACATGGACGATGCGCTGACCGCAAGAGGACTTCTCACCTCAATTACCCCCGACAATGCGGTTCTCCCCCGATTGGAAAAAGTTATGAGAAATCCCGGCTACATTCCTGTTGACATCAGCAACCCTTCCCGTGAATTCTTAGAAAAAACAAAGGATGCTTTGGAATCCAAAGAAGGTTTATCCATTAAGGAAACAGGTTTTTCTTTTATGATGGGGCTACGGGCTGAACATTCCGTGGAAGCCATTCTTCGTCAAAACAAAGTGTGTCCTTCCGCCTACCTTACCGTTGAAGTCGGTGCGCCCTTGATGTTTTCTTACACCGTTGGTGGCGATTACCTTAAGTCCTCGGTTTGGACTGAAAATGTCACGGAAGTCAAAGTCAAAATGGAAGCAAACCTGCCCACATTTTACATTATTATGGATAGTGGGACTTGGCTTTCTTACAGTAGCAAGAAAATGGAATGGGATTTCAACGAAGGTGCTTATCCTTACAAGGATGAACATAAGGCTAAACTAACCCGATTTTTCCAATCCCCGGCCAACGATAAGGTCAAACTTGGAGCCTTTATTGCATTCCGAACAGGCAAGAAAGAATTGGATGAATATGCTGAAAACATTGATGAGGGCATGAAATACCTGTTGCCTTTGAACGAACAAACCCTTTTCTTCAAGCCCGCTACCGACAGTTATTTTACCGCCGATTCTTTCCTCACATTGGGTGATAAGGCATCCGAATACCTGCTTCCCGAATCCGTTAATTGGGATTCCGTGTCGGGTCTATCTTCCGATGAATATTTGGAAGTGATGATTTCTATTGAAGCCCCCGCCTTCGCTACCGACAATTATACAGGAAGGACTTCGGAATCCGATGTTCTCATGGAAAAAGTGATTTTCCCCGGTGATGAAGACCGTTTGGCTCCTATCTCCGAAAGCAAAGGAAAGACGCAATTTTGTGGTATGGATTCACCCGCAGGTCGTGTGCTATCTTCCATTTCCTTTGACGAAAACACTAATCAAGTCCACATGGTTTTCCGTGATGGAACCGATTATACCTTCCCACACCCCGAATTCCAAACTTTCAAAGCCGTGGACAAAACCACGACTCAAGAATTGGAAGGCAAGGTTGAATCCATTACCTTGAACAAGGGTGATTCCGCCGAAGAAATGCAAAAAGTGATTTCTTCCCGTGAAAAGCGCAATTTGGACGATGTGACCTTGACATCCGACGGTAAATCCGTGGTGGAAGCGTTGGCTTGGATTGGTGGAGAACGCCGAAATTTCCTTAAAATCTTGACTCCCAACGGTAAAATGATTACCATTCCTTTAGGCGGTGATGAATGATGACTGATTACGAAAACCTTGACGATTTGTTGAAACAAGAAAGCACCGCTTACCTTGATGTGTCCATCCCTCGCAAATTCGCTTCTAAAAAACCCAAAGGTTTCAACGCAGGTATTACCGCTACCCCCGACCCTGCCGACCCCCGTGTGCTTCAAGTGATGAATGCCGTAATGAAAGGCGATATTAAACTTGCGAAAGAATTGGTTAACACCCGTTTTCAAGGCGACGATGCTTTGTTTATGATGGCTTATATTGAAGGCTTTAATCCCGAATCGGTTTCCAAACCCGAAAACTATCTTTGGATTCGTGAAGTCCTACAAGGAAAGCGTGGTGTCCAATCCCGAATTGAAGTCATTCTTGGCTACGATGAGAACGCTCAACCCGTCATCGTCCGTATCTCTAAAGGCATTGTTTATGCCGTGGATGGTCGCAAGTTAGGTATCAAGAAAGAAATCCTACCGTCGGCTGATAAAGCCATGCAATTGACTACCCAAATGACTCCCGAAACGCCTACCGTTGTGACCCCTATTCCCGAACCTGTGATTGCTGAAACCCCTATCCCTCCTACCGCCGATGCTGAAACATCGGGAGAATTCGTGGAAACTGCAAAGGGTGGCGATTCCCTTCAAGGCTCCGTAGCCACGCCCGAATCTGCCGTTGAATCCCCATCGGTAGCCGAAGACGATGATTTGGTCGCTCTTATTGGAAACGATGTCGCCGTCATGCTTGACCGAATCGGTATTCGTGATAAAGTCAAAATTCAAGATATTTCAAGCGAAAAGTTAGGTTCTATTGACATCTTTGACGGTCGCAACGGTTCTCCTTACAAGATTCGCTACGCTAATGGCGACGAAGAAATGATTTCCGAATTGATTTCGGGTTCCGTTTTCGCTTCGCCCGATGCTGACACCCGTGCTTTCAACCCCGATGACATGGGTAGTGCCGTTAAGCGTGTTTTGAAGCCTCTATTGGACACCAAGAAGTCCTCGGACTCTCGTAGCCTCATGGTTGACGCTCTCCGCAAGGTTTCAAAGCACATGGATTCCCTTTCCCGTGTTTTCGGTTTTGATGAGCAACAACAATTGGAAGCCTTCTTCGCCGCTTGGATGATGAAAGATTCCACTTGCCGTCTAACAGGTATTCCCGGAACAGGTAAAACCACCGTTATTGAAGCCGCCGCTACGCTTTTGTCCAATTCCTACGGTTATTCCACCCGAATGCGTTATTACAAAGATATGGAAACGGGTAAGGTCATTGAATTCCCATCGGGACAAGCCTACAATGTTAACTACGGTTCCAAAGAATACGAATCCATTCGCCGTATGTGGGAAGAATGGCGTTTTAACGAATGGGAATCCGACTCCGAAACATCGGGTGCTTACAATTACGATTTCCGTTTCCTTCAAGATACCTCCGATGATGGTCGTTCTAAGAAAGGAATGACCCCCGAAACCTTCTGCGATATTCTGTATTCTAAGACCACCACTTCCGAAACCCTTACCGAAGACAAATTGAAGGCTTTGACGGATATGAAGTCCCTCCCACGCTCGGTCAAATCCCGTGGAGGAAAATTGTATTATGGTGGCCTCCCTCTTGCTACTGACGCAGGTGGAAACGAAGGGTTCGCTCTCCGTGATTTCTTGCTTGACCATTTCTATGATGACCGTTTGAACATGAAGCGTATCGGTATTGACTTGATTGCTAACGAAATGCTGATGGAAACGGGTATCGCTAAGATTGACTACGATAAGCGAGCCGAAGAAATCCTTTACGGTATTGAAATTCGTCAAGTCACCCGTGATGAAACCGTGGGACAACGAACACAACAAGTCGCTGAATATCAGTTTGAGCCATCCCCTCGTCCTATCGTGACTCAACCTATCAAATTCTTTAACGAAGCCAACCGTAGCGGTAGCGGTGTTGAAGACGCCGTTCTCGGTCTAATTGCTGAAAAGACGGTGGAATATCGTGGACGCACATTCAAGTCGCCATCTTTCGTTGCATGGATGGACACCAACCCTCACCAAAAAGGAAACGACTTGGCTTTCGTTGACCGTATTGACATGGAATTGTATTTCGGAACGCTTACCCTCGGTGGTCGTATGACCGCTTTGAGCGAGCGATACGGCAACAATGCGAAGGGTGCGGTTCCTCAACATCAGTTAATTGAAGGTATTCGTATGAATTACGGTTCCAAAGATTTCATCCGTCCAATGCGTTTCAACGAATTGAGCAACGCATGGGGTCTTATCAATTCCATTCCGTTCAACGCTTCGGGTATTGCCGATTCGGAAGGTGGTGCTTTGCTTGATATTTCCTTGCTTTCCGTGCTTTTCACACAAAGATTCATGGTTCAAGAAAAGACGGTGGAGGTTTATGGTCAAACTCACAAATATTCCTACGATGCGGATGTATATGCCTCCCCTCTCGTTGATATTTCCACAACGACCAACCTTCAATACACCAAACAACACGAAGACGATTTGAAGAAATTCGGAACAGGTGCTATGGGTTCCTCTTCCCAAGCCCCGGTCTTGATTAAGCGTATGCTTGGTTTCCGTTTCACGAATTCCTTGATTAAGATGACCCGTGCTTTAGCCTTCCTTCGTGGAAAAGATTATGTCACCCGTCAAGAAGTCATTGATGCTCTCCCCTATTGTGTTGGACACCGACTTGGCCCTGCCCGTGAAGGTGAAGACCCCAAAGGTCGTGACATTGGTATTGAGCGTGAACAAATGGTTCTCACTAACGAGCAACAATTTATCAAAGAATTGATTGTCCACGGCTACCTCCTTCGTGATACCAAGTCCTTGTTGGGTGATGTGAAAGCGGGAACGCCTTCCATGTTTGATTTGTGGGACGCATTCCTTACCAATTGCCGCACCCAAATGATGGCTTCGGATGCTTTGTGGAAATACGAACAAGAAATCTTGCTTCCTTTGAAAGACTCCGTTAGAAAGGGTGGAAACATTACGCCTGTGCATTGGGGTATCGGAACAATGGTTGTGGAAAACAAGCGAAATTCCGATGAATACCAAGAAAACTACAAGCACTTGTTGGAATTGATTTCTCGTCCCGAAGCCAAGATGGGCGACGATTTGACAATGGATTCGGCGGAAAAGGCTCGCCAAATTGCCGCTAACAAGTCCCTTTACCAATATTACGAAGTCCGTGGTATCATCTGTAATGACATGATGTTGTTCTCCGATGACCGAGCAAGACTTCTTGAATTGATTGATTCCAAGATTGACTCCATTGGTGGTGGAACGCTAACTCCTAACGAAAAGGTCATTATTTCCGCTTCTCAAGCCGTATCTTACGACGATGATTTCAACACCTTTACGGGCAAAATCAATATGCCTTCCACCTCCGCTATCGGATGGCGACATTACAACGATGGTTTGGGTGCATGGGGTCGTGTGGTCACGGGCAACACTAACGCTTCCGTTGGTGTCGCTAAGTTAGGGGCTACATCGGGTAATAACCTTGACATTAGCGGTGTGCAATACGAATCGGCTCAAGAGTTAGCCCTTGTTGGTGACTTTGAAGTGGTTGGAAAGGGCATGAATGCGAAGAACAATCGCTTTTACGACGCTTTTGACAAGATTTTCGCTTCTTTGTCCCCTTACGCCGCCGCCGAAGGTTCCCTCTTTGGAATCCGTGAAACAAGCGGTAAAGAAAACATTGAAACGCTGACGATTGATGCGTGGGCTTCAAGAGCCAAGAAAGCCCTTGCGGAATTCCTAACTGCTAATGGAAAACCCGATTACAAGATGGATGCAAGTCAAGGCTACATGGGTTGTTTCCCTATGAAGCACATCGGTTCTTCGGTATCAAACTCCGCTATCAAGGGCGACGACCATCCTCTCCTATGGTTGCGTTTGAAGGCTCTCCGTGGCGATAACAAGAAGGTGGATGAATCGGTTCGCATTATTCTATGTTTCGGTATTACCTCTAAGATTTGTGTTCCTACCAAGACCGTCAACGATATTCCTACTGAATGGGCATACCAAGAAATCAACATGGAATTGTTCAATGTCAAGAATTATTCGGCTACGGGTTGGGCATCTTCTCGCTTTGAAGATAGTGGAAACTTGACGAAGGAAGATTACCGTTTCTATGCTCAAGAAATTAGCCGGGCAATTCTCGGTCTTTAAGGAATACCTTCAAATAGTCGTTTCTCCTATCAATCAATATGGAAGAAATGGATGCTACCAATTGTCCCGACAACATGGTAGTGGCTTTCAAGCAATTACAACAAGTCTATGATGAAGGCTTAATTTACCTTCAATTGGGAACCGAATACCACGGCGCACACACCAACATGGACTCTATTACCGTCGGTGTTGACCAAATGATGATGACCATTTTGGAAAATTATCATTCCGTTCCCGAAGAATTCAAAGATGCTTCCGCTTTCTTTGTAGTCGGACACGAATTTGGACACATCACCACCCACCCCGGTAAAGACCGCAATTATTGGGTTTCGGGTGCAAGCGAGTTTCCTGTGGAACATTACCAAAAAGGTCGTTGGCTCAACGCTATTTCCGATATTATCGTGAATTGGTCGGTGATGACAGGTTCCAACATTACCAATCCCGAAAGAAGGAAAGAAATCCAACCGCAAATGCTTAATGGTTTCCGTGCTTCGGAATTGACCCGTGAATGTGGACACACCGAAAAACACGCCAAGTTATTGTCCGAAGGCAAATTGAATGATAATCGCTATCAACCAAGTGGAGGTAAAAAGGGCGAATACGATTTTGCTGACCCGACCAATCCCATGAAACCGACGATTAAGACTCCGTTTTATCAAAAGTTTCAAGGACACGGGCGAGGTTCCCAATATTACCCACCGATTTCCTACGCTTGTGAAAAATCCATGAGCAAAAATTGGCGGCAAGTCCGAATGCTCAAAGCCGTGGACGGGTTGGCGAAAGGCAAAGTCTATGAAGTGTCGGCCACTTACACTTACGATGGTCGCAAAAATAAAGGCTACGAACCGTCCCGATATTACGAAATCAATGGTAAAAAGATTTCCCCTCGCTATTGCGAAGTGCTATGCCCTCATTGTGGCGATTCCGCTAAGTCCACATGGGACAATTGGTGGGATTTTGTGCCGAAAGCCAAACAAGATGCGATTATCGCACAACGAGGCACATGGGTTTATCTTGTCATTCAAATGTTTGCTTTCCAATGGGCGGCGATTTATTCCACTTACATACCATATAACGGTAAATCCAATTCAAGGGAAGCAGGTAAAGAATTCCTTCGGGATATTGCCGAGGACATGGACGGGGTAATGAGGTCGCAATAAGGAGGTTTCAAACATGGGCTACAACAAAAATCCGTTTGGTTCTTCGGAAGGCAACCGTTTAGTGGAAGAAATCTTTGACTTAATGTGGGTTCGTCCCGAAAAAGGCACAAAAGCCATTGATACCGAGGATTTATCCCGACAAGTGAACCATTATCGCTCTAACATCATCAACATGGTCAATAAGATGCGAAAATTCGTGACAGGCTATCAACAAGTCCCCATCCATGAAACCAAGTCTTCGGGAATCCATGTTTGCCCATCTTGCTCTCGTCGTGATTTTATCTATTATTGGGACATTCTTGATGCAGGTCATTATTCCGACCCTCGGAATTGGGTGTCCTCGGTAGCCCCCGCAACATGGGAATCGGGAATGCCCGGAGAAAAGGGTCGTTATTTGTTTATGGTAAGATACAAATGCAACGATGCAACCACTTGTTCCTCTTGTTATTCCACGGTCAAAGGTCATTATTCCTCTTGTCCCGAATGCGGTTCTTCCAATGTTTCTAAAGTCGGTTGTGGAACCGAATCTTACGCTAAACATTACCTTCGGGAATACACTTTTACCGATAATCACCCGACCACGGAACAACAACGAAACGGTATCATTCCCCGAAATCGTCAAATCCGTAATCCGCAAAAGCGTCAAGAAACTGCGGAAGGTCGTATCGTGGGCTACCGTTTTGAACCAAATACTTTACCAAAAGGTAAAGTCGTCAAATCCCAATCCGATATGGAACGCTATATGCCCTCGGTGGTTTTTACTTATGAAGCCTTCAAAAATGTAAGAAAAGAGGTTCCCTATCCCATTTCCGAAATGAATTATGCGATTTCTAAGGAAGAACAAAAACGATGCCGAATGGGTAAGATTCAATCCGATGGTCAATATTACCACCCGTTAAGACCCCGTTATCTTTCACAAGGTTCCACACGATGCCCGTCTTGTTCGGCTTCCGATTATCCGCCGTTAGAAGACATTCCCGGTTTGTATTATGCCCCTTCTATGATGCGAATTAAGTCCCCGCAACCGTTGGGTTCCGCAGGTTCCACGGATTTACAACATCAAGGTTTTCCCGTTTATAACCTTCGCTTAGAATCCACTTCTAACGATGAATACAAACTCTTACTACCGTTGCCTCAAGTTTATACCTTACACCCCATACCCGATGCCCCCGAAGTCCAATCATCGGGCGTAATGATTCCGACTTGTCCTAACGATGTGGGCGCAGGTATTGAACGGGAAGAAGTCATCAAAGAAATGACCGAAGGGATTGAAAAAGCCCAAGAAGCCATGAATGAACGACTCAAATCGCTAATTGGTTTGGGACAAGCCGACCAAGTGACGGCTCCGGGTTTCTCTTTTGTAGTTTGTGAAGGTCGTTCTCGTCATGCTACCTACGATTCCGATAAAGCGGAATGGATTGATAAATCACCCGAATGCAAGGGCTACGGTAAAACTTACCCTCGTTGGAATCAAATTCCCGATTATGCCGACGCAAACTCCGATTTCACGAATTATTTGGGGCCAAATCCCGATTCTCACTTGGTTCAAGATTGGTTAAAGTCTTCCGAGAACCTTTCCGAATTTACCACGGGTGGCGCACCTACCTATCACGGTATCGTTCAAATTGGAGTCCAAATCAACGAAGAATTAGGTCAAGGATTTGCGATTATGGAATGTCAAACTTGTAAGGGTATCGTTCAAGCAGGCGGTGTTATTCCCTTCCGACAAAGCCTCGGTGAATGTGATGAAAACGGTCAATCATTAGGCGACTTCCCTCAACAAGTCCTTGATGCGGAAATCGCTTACGAAAATTCCTACCCTAAGCAAAACGACATGGGTGATGATGTCGTCACGGCATGGGGTATCAACGCAAAGGGCAAAGATTTGCTTCAACGAAAAACGACTTACAAGGTGTATTGATATGGGTTCATTTAGCACAAATACGGCGGCGGAAGATAATCCTTTTACCTTTACCCTACCCGCCGACCCGGTGGAAGAAGGCAAAGAGCGTGATGAATACCCGAACCCTCTTCGTGCAATCTATGATGAGTTAGCCCCGTTGCTTTTTGAAAGCGAACCTTCCACCCGTTATCCTAAAGAATTCTCCGCCGTAAAGGGTTTTGACATTCTCATTGACCCATTATCCGCTTTGATGCCTGCTTCCGCCGTTCCCGACCCCGTAATCGGTTTGACGACCCAAAGAGCCTACCGACCTTCTATTCAAGGTGTGGACGGCTTGTCAACCCACATGGACATTCTTGTGGACGCTTCGGGTTCAATGGGTGGAGAGGTTTATGGCTACGGAAAAACAGGTTTCCCTCTTGTGGGTGTGGATATTGCGACAATCGCTTGCGCTATGATGGTAGCCCAATGTCAAATTGCGAAAGACTCCTTTGCTATTTATCAATTCGGAAATTACAGTCGTGATACTACGGAATGGGAAGGCCCGTCAATGGAACACCAAGCCTGTCTTGATTGGTTAATGGGTGATTTTGCCGATGAGCGTCCTTTTGCACCGTCTAACGGAACCCCTCTTGACGAAGGTTTGAATACTTGCGCCGTCGCAAGGGAAGGTTATGATTTTGACCAAGCCGTGACTTGTGTTATTATGGATGCTACTTTTGGTTATAGCACTTGGAAATCCGAAATTTTCAATTCTTCGCTCAAAAACGATGAAGACCTTCGTGCGCCCGGAACCAACAATCCTGTTTTTTACATTATTATCGGGTCGGGTGCGGATGCTTCCACGAAAGCCACTTTGGAAGAATCAGCCAACGATTTGAAAAAGGTTCTTCGGGAACGCTATAAACAAGATATGGACAAATTCGTGCTTGATTTTGCTATCACAATGGATGAAAACGGCAATTTCAAAGACTTCGCAGGTTCCCTCGTTGAAATTTCTTCTATGAACATGAAAAAGAAAGATGAATATGCGGAAGAACAAGCCGCCGAAGGAAATGAAGTCGTTTCTTAATCAAGTTTAGATAGCAAGAAGGATTAAAGTCTTACATGGACGATTGGAATTCGGAGTCCCACGGTAGCACTTCGTTGCCTACGGACGCTATCGTATTCGCTGATGCCTCTAAGGGACAACCTGCGGATTTGCACTTTCCTTTAGATTTCGTGCGTGATAAAACTTTCTTGACAGGAATGACAGGAAGCGGTAAATCATGGACGGCAGGTTTGCTCATGGAAGAAATCAATCGTGTCGGGCTACAATTCGTCTGTTTTGATGTTTTGGGCGCACATGACGGTTTGGCTACGCTACCCAATGTGGAATCGTTAAAACCTTCCAATGGCGAAACCGTGAACATGAAGGGTCTAATTGATAGACTCAAGCGTGAACCTACCTCCTTCGTCATTGATATTTCGGGATTGCCTTTGGATAAGCAACAGTCCCTTGTTTCCGATTATTGCGAAGATTTGCTCGCCGCCCAATTAGGAAAAGGTATTATGACGGTGTTTGAAGAATGTCAAGACTTCGTTCCCCAACAAGGAAAGCCTGTTTCCGCCGAGGGAATCATTCGTCTTTGTAAATTAGGTCGTCAAAATGGCTACGGTGTGTGTTTGATTTCCCAACGACCCGCTTCGGTGTCCAAAGATGCCCTTTCACAATGTTCCGTCTATATGATTCACAATTTGGTTAACCATCGGGATTTGAAAGCGGTGGAAGACCAAATGGGATTCGGTGCTGACAAAACGCAGGTCAAGAAATTGCTTGGTGGTATTGCCGCCGCTTCGCAAGGTGAAGTCGTTTGTTATTCGCCATCATATTTCCGAGAAGAAGGTTTCTTCCGAGCCTCTAAAATTCGTGATGATAGGAAAGTCACGCATTCGGGTTCTAACATTGAAATCAAACCCGCCACCTATTCCGCCGAACCTGTTTCACCAAGCAGGGATTTGTCGCCTTTGCCTTCTTGGAACGATGACCACGAAATGAGTCCTCAAATTAGTGCAACAGGCCCGCAAACTTTTGAAAACGAGGATTTTAGAGCAGATATTGGCGAATTATCCAAATTGTCCTCCGATACCGTAAGTGAAGATTTCCCCGATTTAGAATATGTGGCTCCTTCCGACCGCATCCGCATTGAAGTCAACGAACCCACCTTGCCTTTGAATACCGAAGAAACTTCCAAAGGTATGACGAACCCTCTCATGGGTGTCGGAATGATTGTAGCCGTTGCGGGTGGACTCTATGCGGTATCACGACTCATGGACTGAACCATTAAATATGGATTCCGTGAATAAAACTCTTGTGAAAACGCTATCGGTTTCCGATTTCGTCATCCTTGAAGATGATGTTAAGAAAGCAGGTTATGAGTTATCCTATCTTGAAACCATCTTTTCCATTCCCGACAAAAAAGCCATTGGTTTGTTTTGGAAAGCCTTACGCACTTCCACGAAAGTCGCCCGTATCAAACGGATTCAAAAGAATGGTATCGTGGTTTTATCTAACCAACGAAAAATCCCTCCGCAAGAAATTGTGTTAGCCTATCGTTTTCAAAATAAATTCAGCCAACATTGGTATATGGCGGAATATGACAAAGCCTTAAATCCCAAAGAAAATGTCAATCGTTGTCATATCAATGTTGCCCCTAACCCCAAAAGTTTCTATGATTCCACCTATGTTGAAAGCAAACCTTACAAAGATGATTTCCACCACTATTACCGCATTCCAAAAGATAAAGATTTATACAATCCTTCTCAACCCCCTAACTCTTGGTATCTTGACAAATACCAACCGTATGAAAAAGACGGTGAACGGTATTATTTCACCAAAGAATCGGATTTGGGCATTGACTACGGCAATTTGGACAAGATTATTTGGATGCGAACCCGTGAAGAATGGGTTCCTAAGTCGCTATCACTATTTTTAAACTTCCCATTTTCCCGATTCTTTCAATGGAAGGGTTTAGATAACGGGACAATTAAGGTGTCTATATGAAGTCTGACCCTATCATGCGTGATGTGAAAACAGGAACCGATAGCGTTTTTGGAAACATTGTTGGTAATCCTACGCCTGCTAACCTTATGTCCGACCCTCTTGGAACGGAATTAGTCGCAGGTTTGACCGGGCCTACCTCGGCTGAATCCCTTCCTACTGATTCCACGGAAACGATGGGACAACCTCCGCAAGTGGAATTTACGGGTGGCGACGGCACGGCTCCATCTTATACACCTTCCGATGAAGATTCTTCCGAAGTTAAGGAATCCGAAAACATGATGACTTCCCTCATTGACCGTATCAAGTCCCTCCCTGCATGGGGTTGGCTTGTTGCAGGTGGTGTCGTCGTTGGTGGTGTCCTTCTCCACCGTCGTCTTTAGATAACAAAACGGATAAGTGAATAACATGGCTCGCACGATTGGCTCCCAAACTATCCTTCCCGACCTACCGCCTGCACCCCGTATGACTGAATTTCCTTCGGTAAATCTTGCGGCTGATACGCTCCCGGCATTTAACGCTATGGGTCAAGGTCTTGCACCTAACGCACCCGTTCCCGCACCTCCACAAATGCCTAAGAGTCCTTCGTTTTCAATTCCCGCAGGTCGTGGACTTTCTCTTAATCAAGCCGTCATGGGTGGCGGATTTGGTCAAGGTATTGTTCCTAATGCCCCACGCCCTGCCGCCCCCGAAGTCAAGTTTGCTGAATTTAGCATTCCTGTTGACACTTCCCCTACCCAAAACCTCGGAAACTACAACCTCCGTGGACAAAACTTGACCCCCGAAGCCCAATACATGAGGCCAACCCACACAATGGAAGTTTATGGTAGCGGCCAAGATTTCAATGTTTCGCACCTCAACCGTGTAAAGCCCGAAACCCATGTTCCTAACACCCTTGTTCACGGAGTCACGGAAACTTTCGGAAACAACCCGGCTCACGAAGTCAACCGTGCATCGTTGTCCCGTCCACCTAACCCCCGTGCTTTGTTCAAGGCTCCAAGTGTAAATGTTGCGCCTACGACCGCCCGTATTCCTCTTCGTGAAGCCCCTGTGCTACCTAAAGCCAACATTCCTCACCAAAAGAACCTGTCGGGTCTAATTCCTAAGTCCAACGGTATGCGTTTTGAGGCTCAATATGTTGCCCCACCCGTCCGTTCTTCCGACCTCGGAGGATTGACCCCTTCCCGCCACCGACAAGTCGGTATCAACGCAGGTCGCACTTTCGGAGCCGAAGGACACCTTCTTTGAGGTGTTGAAACATGGCCGCATACGAATGTGCAAGATGTGGTGGTCAAGGTAGCCTATGCCGAGGTTGTAGCGGATTAGGTAATGATTATCCCGAAGAATTTGGTTCCTGTGATTTACCCGAATTCCCGTGTCCTTATTGTGATGCTACGGGTATGACCGCATCCAATCAAAAAGCCAAAGAATTCAGTCGTGTTATCGGTTATCGTCTTGAAAGTGTTGGCGAAGATATTCTCGGATTTAGCCTCTTCCCCGAAAAGATGCACCATTCTAAGGAAAAATTAGAAAAAATCAAGGCTAACAAGAACAAGATTATGGCTCAAGTCGCTAACCATTACGGATTAGAACCCATTGATATTGAAGATAATTGGTGGGCTGACCGTTGGGAACAAGGTCGTGAAGAATTTATTGAAAGGGTAAAATCTTACAACGACCCCGAATTCTTAGAAGATGTGATGAACAATCCTCAAAAATGGGAAGCGGAACATACCGTCCGTAATTTGGGAATCGGAGCCGTCGCTTTATCAGCCCTTGCTTATTTCTTTTATCGCAAGTGAAGGCTTTAGATAACAAGAAGCCACATGATAATTCATGGACGCAGTTTCCGCTATGTGCAAAAAGGGCATTCACGCCTACCTTGCGGAACAACATCAACAGTTTAGAAACAAGACTTTGTTGAAATCCATTGGTGTTGGGGCTTTAGCAAGTGGTATCTTAGCCTTTGTTAATCAACAAGCCAACCTTTCTATTTCCGTTCCTTATTTGTTTTTACCATTTGGTTTAATCACGATTGCGGGAATGGGTGAAGGTATTTTGCTTTCCAACAATTCCGATTTGGAACACAAGGAAGCCTTTGATTTCGTATGCAAAGATAAGGAGGGTGAAGATGATGAGGGGAATTGATACCTTTACCGAACCTTTTGAGGAATTATATGAGGGATTAAAACCCCAATCCGTGATTTTTGGCGTCCTTTTGGGCGTTCTTAGTGTTTTGGGTTATCGTAAGATAAGGTGATTTAATGAAATTTAATACAGAAACAAACGAAGAAATTCTTCGGAGGATGAAAAATACCTCCGCCGTAAATAGAATGAAGCGAGATTCGGCAAAAAGAAGAACAAACCGTGAGTTAAGAAAACAAGAAACAAACCGTAGGTTGAGGGTTCAAGAAAGGAATCGGAGATTGAGAATTCAAGGAAAAGAAGATTTAATGGAGTCAATGAAATTTGAAGCAAGTCAAAGAAAGTGTGGTGCTTGTGGTGAAACAGGACACAATGCAAGGACTTGTAAAAGCAAACTCGTTCCCTTTTCAACAGGCGGATATTGGAATGAATTTAATTTCAATATGCAAAACATTGAAGAAACCGAAGTGAAGAAAGGATTTCCTCTTGTTGATGGTTCCCATGTAGCCATGATTTCAAAAATTGTTGATGGTGAAGTTTTGAAAGAACCCAATTCGGGTGTGCGAATTCCGAACATTACATGGAATGAAGAACCTATTAAGACAACATGGGGGGAATTGGATGAAAAATGTAAAAAACAAAATTTAGTTTCAATCGGAGAATCCATGTATTCGGGTGCTTATTTACGGGGTGCGTTGGCTTATTTGCCTAAAAATACCGTCTTGACTCTTTATACAGGCGTTCATTATCCGTTGAAAGCCACCTTTGAATACGGCGGTGAAGAATGGATTTTCTTTTTAGCACCGAGGGTTGAAAACTATTATGCTGAAACCTTTGATGTTGAATTCAACGATTGGGCTAAACAAGAAATGATGAGTCATGGTAAAAACATTTCGTTTGAGGATTGGGCTAAAGACGAAGGCATGAAACACGGCAATACCGAATTAACAGATTGGGCGCAACACGAAGACGAATCCCATGATGCCCGATATGGTTCGGAATCCTTAGATATGAAGAAGGCACAAGGTTCCGACATGAAATACCAAAACTACGGCATGGGTGCTGAAACCTTTGAGGCAAGAGGAAAATTAAATCCCGGCTACACTTGCGGAGGGTGTATGAAAAGAATTGAAACAGGGCATAATTCTTGGGAAGATTTTCACAAAGATAATTCGGCTAAAGGTTCACAATGCCCCGGAGTCGTTAAATTAACAAGAAAACCTAACCGAAATCCTCAATATGCTCCTTGCTTGACGGTTTTATGTCCTTCTTGTGAAGGCTCCCCCTGTAATGCAAAGAAACACTATAACAAAGAACCAAATGTGAAAAATGTGGAAAAGTGGATTCGGAATGCTGAAACCTTTGATGCCCAAATTGGATATAGCGGCGCAAGAAGTTTTTTAAGAACCATGAATGGGAGGGTTGAGGGTGCAAATGAAGAAGGATATTTCCCTGCTGATGAAGAGGACTTTCAAGAATTCGTTTTAGACACCATAGAAGACCACATTGAAATGGAAGATTGGAATGAAAGGTATGGTGCGGAAACTCTTTCCATGAAAAACCTCGGAGCCGTTGCCGTTGGTAGCGCACTTGGTATCGCTTTAGTCGGTTTATTTACGGGTAAGAACCTTTTGACGGACATGACAAGCAAACTTTCCAAAGCCTCCGAAGCCAAGAAGGATTGTCATTCCTGTAATTCCAACGGTTCCGTCCGCAAAAACCACACGCAGGTTTTGTCTTCGGAATATTCCGTCGGTCAAATTAACCCCGTGGAAGTGGAAGGTCAACAAGATATTCACGGAGCCGAAGGTGTAAATAACCCTCGTTTCGCCCCCTCTCCGTCCCCTGCCCCCCATCGGGCCAAATCTTCTAAGTGGTTGTGAAATTATGACGGAAAGAATGCGAAATGCGTATGTGGAACAAGATTACAACGGTTCCGCCGAATGGTTATCCAAGATTCAACCTGCGGATAATTTAATGCGTATGGGCGACGGAACCGCTATGGGTGCAGAAGCCTTTTCGGAATCCATTCCTATGATGAGTTATTCCGCCGAAGAATTGGGTATCAACATGGATGCCGCCCCTGCCGCCGTCGCAATCGCCGCAACCAATCCTTATCCTTACACCGACCGACAAGAAGTGGATGTTTTACAAGAACCAAGCGATTCCCTCACCGTCGTCAAACAAGACCTTCTTGATGGTGGCGTGGAATTCTCGGCTGATGCTTCCAAGATTCCTTCGGATTCTATTATTCGGGGTATTGCTGACGAAATTAAGGGTTTTTTGAAAGAAAATCCGCTTTTCACCTTAGCCATCGGAACCGTTCTTGGTTATGGTGCATTCCGCTTTAATCAAAAAGATTAAATATGAGAGCCACCCTGTTAAAATCATGGGCGCATCTAACGACTTTTCTCGTTTTCATTTGAAGATACCAAATCCCAAAAATCAAGATTCGGTAAAAACCGCCACTACCCAAATTTGGAAGAACCTTGTCAAAGATAGGGAATATCAACACGGTCATGGTGGTTATACGGGAACCTTTGCTGAAAAGGATGATGTAGTTATTGCTTATTTTCCAAAATTGAAAGATGATGAAATCGTTATTCTTTCCGAAAATATCATGTTTGAAGAAAGCGAACCCCCGAAATCGTTGATGAACAAGGCTCGTCTTGATTCCAAAAATCTTCTCAAAATGAAGGAAGTTTTCTATTCAAAATATGGCCCGGCTTTGGGTATCACCAACGGTTCCTATGTGGAATTCATGGGTATGTGTTCATCGTGAATCCTTAGATAACAAGGCATTCCAAGAAAAGATATGTCGTTCACACACGATTGGCGAATAGGTGATAGGGTTTCCTCCATAGCCGTCCGTGAATCCGTGGCTAAAACGGGATTAGGAACAATTCAAAAGATTATTCTTGATAAAGCCCTCATCGTATGGGATGACGGTTATCAATCCGAAGAATACCTCAAACATCTAATCCTCGCAGGTTTTGACGAATCCAAAGTCCTTTCCGCCGAATTTACGGGAAATATTACCGATAGTCTTAATCCTTTCCAAGAGCGCACCGCCGTTAACGCTATCCTTTTATCGGGTTTGCCCTTGACCTTAACCAACACGGGGGTATCGTGGGGATGAGCGAATATTCCCAAGTCAAAAAATCCCTGCGACAATTTGCGGGTATCTCCTTAGACGATAACCGAGTTATTCCTTCTAATTGGGTTGTCATCCGTGAAGAAGTGGTCGCAGGTTCTCCGCATTCCTTTCTTGTTCGTTTAGCGGTTTTCCCCGAAACCTTTAGCGGATTTGCGAAAGGAAAGGGTCAACAATCCGCAGGCGGTTATTTAGGAACGGGAACCCGCAATTTGGGAATTGAAATTGAAGTGGAAGAGTTAGGAACAGGAAAAAGAGGTTCCGACCGCACTTTTGAGGACATTTCCTTTGAGCGTCAAAACGAATTCTTTGACCAAGCGGTATCAGTCATTTCCCGAACCATTAACCCCGTTTCTTCCACAAGTGCGCCTCAAGAGCGTCAAGGTTCTTTGTCCCAAGTCGGTATTCAACGCAACCCTGCTGATTGGCTCGTTGGCGATAAAGTCAATGTTTCTCGTCCCGAATTGGATTCGGGCGGTATCACGGTCGGCATCATTACAAGAGTTTATCCGACCACGGTTGATGTAGTCTTTCCACCCGACGAATATCACCAAACAGGATGGACTTCCACCGAAGACAAAACCGAATTGATTTACGCAGGCCAAGACCCGAATTGGCGAGAAACGGTCAACAATTGGCTAAAACGGGATTTTTACGCTGAATTTGATGGAATAGACATTGGAACCAAAGCCCCCGATTGGACTTCGTTAGTGCAACCCGATACGAAAGGAAGATTTACGGTATCACCCTCACCCTTACCCACCTCTTCTAACATTTGGGCGGAATCCGATGAAGTCAAAGACCGCCTTCAAGATTTGTTGAAACCTTATGCCTTATATCAACCTACGATTACGGAACAAGACTTGGTGGAAAATCAAGCCATTGACGGGTTTGAACCCTTCCACGGAATTCTCAAGCGTCGTCTTTAGATAACAAAAGGAATAACCTTCCCACATGGTTCGTCGTTATCCCGGTTCTCACGATGTTAGCCGTGGTCGTAGTCGCATTAAGTCCCGTTATGGACAAGACACGAATATTCTTTACGACCGCTACCTTGTCAACCGCACAGGTTCCTCTAACAAATTCTATTACACCGCCGTTGCGGAAAACAACGGTAAGTTTTATCCATTAGGAGCCTACGGTCGCATTGGTTCTCTCGGTGATGTCTTTAACATTCTCGGTGGTAAGAATAACCCGATGGCTTCCACTTCCGATATGGGAAGGGCTTTGCGAATGGTTCAAGAAAAAGAAAACAAGAAACTGAAAGGTAAGAGGGATAGGAACACAGGCGAAATGTCCCGTTATGGCGATTTTGAATTAGACGCCGAAGGTTGGGAACAAGGATTTGCTAAACTCATGGGTGCATACCCGCTACCGCCTAACAATCAATACGCCGTTGGCGGTTTTATGGATGACGGTTTTGAATACGCTGAATATCAAGCCGAATTAGAAGAATTGGACGACACCTTTGTTCGTGTGCGAAATCGTTTGGGTGATGCCGTCGGTTCTATTGAAGTGGATGATGCCGATATTGAAGATGTTGTCGTGGAAATTTCCGATGACGACGGTAAAATCGTGGAAGAGGTCATTCTTGAATCCGAAGGTGCTACCTCGTTTTTGAAAATCGTGGGCGCAACCGCCGCCGTGTTCGGTGTCTTTGGTTTGCTTTCTCGCAAGTTAGAAAAGAATGCGGAAACTTTGATTGAAAACCCGAATACAGGTGATTTGAAGCCCGCCGACTACGAAGAAATTGTAGTGCAATCCACGGGCTATGCCGTTCCTATCATCCCTACTTCCCTTGATGGTTCATTTATGGGTTCCCGATTCCATGCTTTGCCTACGAATAGAGTCGTTTATGATGACCCTAACGGTATCGGGGCGCACATTGATATAGCCATGAACCGCAATTACGAATTTTTGCCTAACGAACAAGCCTTAGTTATGAATTCCGAAGCCCCCGGTCAATCACCTTACAATTCCATGAACGGTCAAGAAAACCCCGATTTCCCTTACCGAGTCATTCACGAAACCAATCCTGTTTCCTTAGACGGCTCCGTGGCGAAATTCATCCCTACGGATTTGTCGGGCTATACAGGACAACAATTTGTTCCCACCTCCGTCTATGAAGATATGCTCGGTGTTGGTATTTCGGGTCAAACCCCATCTTTCCAAACGCCTTATCAAAATGGTGATTTAGGAGCCAACCGTTTCGGTTCTCGTTTAGCCACCCCCGATATGCTTACCAATGTCAACGGCCCCGTTCAAGATACGCAAAATAGCGGTTATACTGATGGAACGACAACGCTACCTCTTTCCGAATGGTCTATTTCTCACCAAGTCCAAAGGATTTCCGATACGGAAGCCGTCGTTATTATGCGTGGTTCGGGTGAAAGAAAGATGATTCGGAGGGTCTAAACATGGTTAAATTTGTGGTAATTGCTTTTGATGATACTTGGTTTAAGTTATCCGAAGGGAAAATTCTTGCTTATAACTACGCTTCCCTTTCCGAAGATGACAAAAAACCCGAAAGTGAATACAAACCGGGTGCTTTATTCTATTTTAGTGACTTAGAATCCCTCGTCCCCGGAATGGACTCCATGTTGAAACAAGGTGAATCGTCGTCGTTTATGGCTACCGAAATTACCGTTTCCGAAAACGGAACCAAAGCCGTGATTGAAGGTCAACAAGACGCCGGGATGTTTTTTATTCCCGAAACTTTGGAATTTGAAGTCGGTGTGCCTACTACCAATTCCACGATTTTTGATTCCGCTAATCCCTCTCAAGAATTTACGCTGACACCAACCGCTATCTATGATACCCCCGAAGGTTTGCTCAATTGGCGTCAAGAAATGGATGCTTTGAAAGGAAAGCCCTTGAAAGCGGCGGAAACTGATTTTATGAAAGCGGAAGTGGATATGCCCGAAAAACAAATCCGTTCTCGCAAAGACTATGATATTGACAACGAAGTGGATATTGATGCTTTAGAAGTCGGTGATATTGATTTGTCCCCTCTTGAAGACGAAATCGTGGAACAATTGAACGACGAAATCGTGGATGCTATCAAAGATTCCGTGGATAATGAATTGCCTCTTGAAGATGGTGAAACAGGAAGCGATTCCGTGGAAGTTTCCACCGACATTACAATAGGCATGGATGTTCCCATTGAAGGAACCGTATCTTTTGATTGGACGGCTAACGAAAACTACGACGACCCTAACGAATCCGATGATTGGGCGGCAGAAGAAGGTTCATTTTACCAATTAGAAGTCAAATACAAGATGGAAGATGGTTGGGAATGGTATGGAGATTATGATAATAAGCAAGATGCTATAAATGCTTACCACGAAATTTATTTGAAATACCCCGAAGTGCAATTGCTTGAGGTTGATTCCGAAGGCGATGATGAGATTTACCGTCAAAGAAACTTTGATTTGGATGCTGAAACCTTTGAAGCCGAATATCCCAAATATAGAAACTATAAAGGTATTTTCATTGAAAAAACCGCTAAAAATCGGGCTAAATTGGTTTCGGATATGTGGGATACGACGGCTACACTTTACAAACCAAGAAAGAAGGGGAATTGGATTTTACAATTGACCGAATCGCACCCCCGATTAGGAGATGGATACAAAACAGAAGTCAAAAACTTTACAGATGGACTCAATCTATACCTAAAATTGTCCGACCTTTCACCATTAAGGGCTGAAACCTTTGAAGCGGAATTCGTTTTCAATGTAGCCGACACTTCGGGTGAAACTTCCGATATTCACACTTATTTCGTGGAAGCCAAAGATAAGGACACCGCCGAGGAAAGGTTAGCCATTATGATTGAAGATGATTACCCCGGAATGTCTTACGAGGTCATGGATGTTTCTATGGCGGAAGGCTACGGAACCGTTTCGGGTTATATTTACAAGGATTATTCTTGGGAAACTGATTCCAACGAATACGACGACTACATTGATGAATCCGATATTGACGACCGTATGCAAGAACAATTCCAAGAAGCCTTAAACCGTGGCGAAACCGATGAAGGTCAATATTTAGATTACGAAATTAAAGATAAAGACGGCAATACCGTTATTGTGGAAGTTTCGGGTAGTTTTTCCGCCGAAAGTGAAGATTTCTTTAGTGCGGAAGAAATGAAGGCTTTAGATGAATTACACATGGGGTCTTGATACCATGAATGAATTTACGGAATTATTCAATGCGGAATCTTATGGCGACGGTGGAACCGAAGTCGCTATGGAACAAGTGGATAGCATGGAATCCGCCGTATCTTATCACATGATGGACACCGCAGGCGATAATGGCTCCCCTAACCTTGCCTCTTTGTCCGCCGAAACAGAAATGGTTCCCCCTCAAGAAACGACCCCTATTTCTTCACCGACCCCCGTTGAGGCTACGCCCCAACCTCCATCTGCCGTTCCTACGGAAACGGAGAATCCGTCGGAAGATGCTTTGGAATCGTTTATGGCTTCGCATTCGGAAGACTTTCGTGATGTTGCTTCCATGAATCTTGCCGATTACGAACAATGGTTGTTCCAATCCGAAGAGGAAGCAGGTGAAATTGCCGTCGCTCGTATTGTTTCTAATTTCAAAGCAAGTGGCTACGATGTTAAACCATCTTATGCCGCCGTTGCCGCCGCTACATGGAGTCGTATGAATTACGCAGGTGAAGAACACATGGATGCTCTCAAGAAAACCGAAAGGGCATCCGTAGCCGAATTACACCCTCTTGTTGTGGAAATTGAATCCGAAGGTTTGACCTCGTTAATTGATACCATTCGTCGTGCGGAAACTTTTACGGAAGATTACCGAGCCGAAATCATTTCGGAAATCCGTGCGGAAATGAAAGCGGAACAAGAAACGATGGCCTCCGAAATGGAAACTTCTCGCTTTGAAGCCATTGGTAAGGTCAAAGAATATACGACTCCCCTCGCCGTCGCAGGTGCAACCTTGTTAGGATTTGTGTTAATGAGAAGGCTTTAGATAACAAGACGGAGAAGGTGATAATATGAATCTTGACCTTGCTATTCAAAATCAAGTGATGGGTCGTTCTCCAATGGACAACGCTATGTATGGTGTAGCCTCGGATTTGGGCGACGGACATTACCGTTTGAATGCTTTCCATGAGTCGGAAGAAATTGCTACCTCTTTGATGGGTTCGCCTTTGGCTTCTTACACCCCTCATCCCATCTCCGCCCATGTCCGCCCACCCATTCAACCTGCTTCCGAACCTACCCCACAATCTTTTACGGAAAAGGTCGGTGCTGATTATTCCGTTTCATACGATTCGGGTTCTAAAACATGGACTTTGAGCAAGGAAACTCCGAAATCGGGTATTTTGGGTGCTTTGGGTCGTTTATTTGGTCGTCAAGACATGGAATCCACTTCCTTAGTGTCCAAATCGGGTTCCAATTCTCTTCACCGTTTCTTAACGACGGTGGAATCTATGGATTTACCTAATGATGTGAAAGGCTCTATTGCTACGGTAGCCGTTAATGCAACCGATACCACGGGTATTTCCGAATATGTCGGTGGACATATCATTCAATCCGACATTGATAATCCCATCTTTTCCGATATTACCTACGAAGACCCCGTATCAATTCTTGCTTCCGAATATGTTCGTCCTAAAACTTTGACGGGATTTTCTCCTGTTAGAAACGAAATTGGTGATAAATTCGGGACACAAGTGACCCCCCAAACCCATATTCCTTCGTCGCAAATTTCCGTGACGGCACGAATGAACCGACCATTTTGAAACGAAGGTATTAGATAGCGAAACAACACAAGCAAGTTTAGTCCACAGGTGAAAAATTATGGATTATGTCAAGAAAACCACAAATGCTCTAACTGACGCCTTGTCCGATGTGACAGATGTTGCGAAATCACTTCCTTCAAGTGCTAAAACCACCCTAACCACAGGTAGTGGTCGTATGACCGCCGTTTATTCCCTTGTCGGTCTTGGTGGTGCTACCCTTGTCGGTGCAGGTCTAACTCGCCTTCCTTTCCAAGTCCTACCTATGGGTAATACCCTCCGCACTATCACCACATTCGGTGTCGGTGCAGGTCTTGTTGGCTACGGTAGCAAGAAAGGTGGCGACATCGGAACCGCTTCCCTCGTATCGGGTGCAATCCTCTTCGGTGCAGGTGCGGCTCAAATCCTCGGATATGTCGGTCTTTTCCCTTCCCTACAACGCATTATGACGAAGGAAGCGGAAGAATCCCTTGAAGGCTATGTCCCAATGGATTCCGTGACTGTTGACCTTTCCTCCAACCAACCTTCCCAAAACTACGGTGCAGAAGGTGAAGCCTCTCCCGAAGTCCAAATTGCTTCTTCAATGGAGTCCGACCCAATGGATTCCGTCCGTCAAGAAGCCGCTATGGGTCATGGTGTGACTCAATGGTTCGGTAGCGAACACTTTTCGTCGTCAACACCTTTTAGGGACGCCCCCTCTATGGAAGCATTTGCCGCTTCCACGGATGTAGGGGGCAACCGCCGACAAACAGGCGATTCCTCAATGGCTAATGTGGTTGGTGGGACTTCTATGAAAGATGTTCCCGCTACCTCTTCAACCGCATACGATGTTTCTATGGAAATGGATATGAGTCCTAAAATGACCTCCGAAGTCGGTGGCGTTCAAGATGTCTTTTCCACTTACATTCTTCCGTCCTACGAAAACCCCTCGGCGGGTGATTCGGGTCGTGGCGTGACTGAATGGTATGCTGAATCAAATCAAACAGGATTCCTCGGTCGCTTCATGGCGGGTGCGGAAGGACACGGCTCCGTGATTGGGCAATAAACAAAAATAAAACAGGTGATATAAGATGCTTGGAATGGTAAAAGATGTATGCAAGAAAAGTGAAACTCCAACAGGTCAAATTGTGGTCGGTGCTTCCGTCCTCCTTCTTGGTCTTGGACATTTCGGAAAAGATAGCGGATTGATGAATCGGTCTGTTGCAGGTGTTTCCGTTGGAACCGTTGCAGGTGTAGTCGGCGTTGGTGTCGGTGCTTGCATCTTGATTAACCGTTTTATGTGAATAGGAAGTGAAAAATATGATGAAAAACCTTTGTAATACCGTTGCTGACAAAAAAATGCTTTGTGCCGTTCTAACTACCGTTGGTGGTTTGCACCTTGCTCTAACTGAATCCCAACCCGTTCTCGGAATGATTGATGTTCCTTCCGTCGGTTGGTTCAGCGTTCAACACACCCTCGGACTCGCTCTCGTCGTTTGCGGCGGTTGTTGCGTCGTTGCGTGTATGTGAGCGTGATTCCGTTTGGAAGTCCGTAGCATTCTCTTGAACAAGAATACCATTGGCGGAAGCCTTATCCTTGTTGGATTCGTGACCGCCGTAGGTGGTAATTTCCTCGGTGATATTCTTAACCGGGTTCTTTTCTCTCTTCCTGTGATGGGCGACATTACTTTACTACGCATGATGGGAGCGATTACGCTTTTGCTTGGTGTAGCCGTCGTCTTTGGTGTTGACCCACTATCTCTTGAAAAAGAAGTGTGAAAATCCGAAGGTATTAGATAGTCAAAAATCTAAGGAAAGATTAAGCCCAAACTATGGGCGACAAAACAAAAACAAAATGGTGAAAAATTATGTCAATGCGAAGTCAAGTATATGAATGGGCAAACCTCGCTCCAAGCGGGTCAACCTCAAGCCTCCGTCGTGGAACCTCCGACCAACCCGTGTTCGTCACGAACAACCGTGAATACGATGTTTTCATCGGCGGTATCGGTAATAACATTACCAAGCCTGCTGAAACCACGGCTACCCAATTTATCGTGATTGAAGATATTGCGGCAACCCCTTACCTCGGTGGAGCCGTCCAAATCCGTATCAACACCACGGATTACTTCCAAAACCCTGATGTCACCGACCAAGCAGGTATTCCCGGTCTTGCATCTCCTTACCCCCGTGGTAGCGCATCCACTAACGGTGGAACCGATGCAGGCGACAACCTTCTAAAGTCTTTTGACCTTTACCCCGATGTCTATGTCCTTCCGGGTCAAGTGTTCCAAATTCTTTTCTCCCTCCGCACCGCTACGAGCGACACCGATACCGAAGTCGTCGCTTGTTTCGTGAAATACACCCTCTATGACGGCCCCGATGCTCTTATCGCCAACAAACTGTTGGAATTGGGTGTCACCATCAACCCAAACAATGTGGATTGGTATAAGCGAACCCTCATTGAGCAACAAACCCGTTCCCGTGTAGCCGCACAAGCCGCCAATGGAGGTAGTGCTTGATTCGGCCTTCGGGACTGAAACAAACTTTTGAGGTGAATTATTATGTCAATGCGAAGTCAAATTTATGAATGGACAGGAAGCCGAACAGACACGGGTGCAAACGCCCTTGCCGCCGCCGATGCAGGTAACCGCATCTCCATCTTCATTGGTGGAAAAGGAAACAACATTACGAAGCCTGCCGAAACCACGGCAACGCAATTCGTCGTCATTGAGGATGTCGCTACGACTCCTTCCGCTTTCGTAAGCGGTCTTGACGGTGGAACCTACCGTGGTCAAACTGTCGCAAGCGGTGTCGCAGGGCCTCGTTCCTATGTGCAAGTCCGTATCAACACCACGGATTATTTCCTTGACCCCGACAATGTTGGAAACGACGGTATTCCCGGTAGCGCAAGCCCTTACCCACGCTCCATTAACTTCCAACCATCGTTCAACCTATACCCCGATGTGTATGTCCTACCGGGCCAAGTCTTTGATGTCTTGGTCACTTTCTTCAACGGTGCGGCATTCGCTGATATGCGTTGCTTCGTGAAATACACGCTTTACGATGGCCCCGACGCTCTCATCGCCAACAAACTGTTGGAAATGGGTATCAGCATCAACCCCGGAAATGTGGATTGGTATAAGCGCACCCTCATTCAAAGCCAAGCACCCGCTATGGCTTGAGGACTGTAAGCGATACGAAGCCTGCAAACCCCGTAATTGGGGATTTCCCACGCCGAGGAAGCCGTAAGGCTACCCAATGAAGCAACGGAAATCTTCGGAAAAGGTTAAATACCACGGTGTTTTAGGTATCTCCATGAAGCGAAGGGTTCTCATTCCTATCAAAAATTATCTTAGCGAATGGGAGTCCGTAGGGTTCTTCAACGCTGAATTATCCATTGACGATAAGTTTTCGGGTATCATTGGTCGTAAAGAAGCCGATTCTCCACGGAAAATCCTTCATCAGTTTCCTTTTGAAATTGACTATTTGGAAGACGCTAACGCCTTTGTTAAAAACCTATACGGTTGGAATTTTGAATCCGAGGTATTGCCCCCTCATCTTGAGGAACAAATTCAGTTATTGGACGACTACGGTTTGAAAACCAAAACTACGGTTTCAATTAAACAAGGTGAAGAATCCACTTCTTACCATGAAGAGTTATCTCACACCCTTGAAGGTATTTTGAATTTGAAAGACGAAGCCCTTGATGTTTGGGGTATGGTGGACACATGGGAAGACCATTTTGACCATCCTTACTTTATTCCTTCGGCTTCTTACAAAAGAGAATTCCGTCAATACATTGAAACGAAGATTGCATTTTTTACGCAAGAAGTGAATGAGGTGGTTAAGAACACTTCGCCTTCCAAAATATCTTATCATCGTAAGATTGGTTTTACCTACCCCTCTCCTGTTGTCAAGGTCAATGAGGAAGATTCCTTGTTTGGTTCCGAAGAGTATGAACCGATTCACATTACCATTACCCTTGAAATCGTAGCCAATTATAGATAAGTCATCCGATAATATACGACTTGAGCCGAATGTTTGACATTATCGTTCCGATTTTCAATATCCCTCAAGACTTTTTAGAGAGGGCATTGGACTCTATTCTTAATCAAGAAGCCGACATTCCTTATTCGGTCTTTGTCATAGATGGAACCCCACCCGAAATGGCGAAATATGACGCTAAAGCCTTAGTTTCTTCGTATGGATTCACCTACCTTCGTCAAAGTCCCGACCACAAATTGGTAGGTGGTGCAAGAAATCAAGGTGTTTCCGCAGGTTCTAATCCTTACCTTCTTTTCTTAGACGGCGACGATTATTGGTATTCCAATTGGTTTTCGGAATGTTTGTCCGCTATTTCTAACTCTCAAGATAAAACCGCTATTTGGTCGGCGGCACTTGATACCGAATATCCTGTTATTTCACCCAAAACGGGAACCCATTACATGAAGGGTGTCTATGGTCATTACCCCAAATTCTCGTCCGTCTTGGAAACGCATCCCGATTATGCTTATTTTTACCTGTTAGGACACCCCCCTGCTCCTTCGGCTACCATGATTGAGAGGAAGGCGTATCAATCTGTTGGCGGCTACCACGAAGGCTTAGGAATCATTGAAGATACCGAATTGTTGTTAAGAATCGTAGGCGACCCTCGTAAAGTCCCTATCCAAGAGCGTAGGCATTACGAATTTATTCCCGCCATTACCGCCTATCATTGGATTGGTTCCGAGAACACTACCAACCGAGGTTCGCAAAGTGGAGTTTCTATCCTTACCGAAGATATTGACGGTTTTTTCAAAGAAAACTCGGATTTGTTTCTTTCTCTCCATCCTACTCCTACCCCTTCCGATTTACCCGATGGCTTACCGAAAGGCTTTTATGCTACTGTAAAAGGAGTCATGCGAGAGCAAACAATCCTTACCAACATATAGATACGGATTGAGTCAATTAAGACTCATGGGCGAAAATATTACCCTACAAACTCCGTTGGGTGAAGTCTTAATTCCATTCTCCGATACCGCCGTTTTGGATTTCCTACGCCGTGTTCATCGTGTCAATGAAGCCGAAGAAACTTTGGAAGAAGCCGATATTGTGGAATTTTTAGAAGCGGAATCGTATGATGATTTAGAAGCGGAATGGTTATTTTGGGAAGAAAAGAAAGTCCCGGTGATGCTTCACGATTTAGAATTGTGGTTGTCCGAAAACTTTGAAATTATGAAAACGGAATCGTGGTCTAACTACGGTCGCAAGAAAGCCAATACCATTTATCAAAAATTCAAATTCCCAAAGAACATTGAAAAGCGATTGCCTATCCGTATCAATTATTACCTCCGTCATTTGCCGACTGATGCTCGTTATGTGTGGAAGGTTTCTCCGATGGATGGTGTTCACATTGAATGTCAAATCCAAACAAACCCGATGGATGAAAATGCTTCCATTGAGAATATTAAATCTTCCTTTGACACTTTTGTAGCCACGAAAGGAGTCTTGAAAAACTCCACCTTTGATGCTAACTATCAATTCTTGAAACCTGTTGCTACCACTTTTGATGATGTCATCCTCTCCGAAAAACAAGAAACTGTGATTCACCGAAATATCGTAAAATACATTCAAAATCTTGATTTTTATGCGGAAAGGGGACTTCCTACTTCCCGTGGTGTTTTGATTACCGGGCCTCCGGGAACAGGAAAAACCCTAACTTGTTCCGCCATCATCAATTCCGTTCCCGCCACCAAAATTTACATTACCGCCGACGCTATTCAAGAGCAAGGAAAGATTGACGAATTATACGAATTGGCTCAAGGATTATCTCCTTCCGTCGTTATTGTGGAAGATATTGATACGCTCGGTGGCTTAGACCGTCGGGAAACAGGAAATCATCCTTTGCTTGGTGAATTCTTGAATTGCTTAAATGGTGTGGAATCCAATGATGGTGTCATCACGATTGCGACCACCAATTATCCCGAACATTTGGATAAAGCCTTGACCCGTGCAGGTCGCTTTGACATTAAAGTGGAATTCGGTTATCCTAACGAAAAAATCCGTCAATTTATTCTTGAAAAATATCTCTCCGATGTTGCTACCAAAGGCAAAATCAATCTTGACTCCATCATCAAGAAAACCGAGAATTTTTCGGGGGCATTCTTAAAAGAAATCGTGACATTGGCGACCATTTCCACCTTTGAGGAAAACGGCTACGGTTCCGATACCAAACTGTGTCAAAAACACTTGGATGAAGCCTTAGAATCCTTGTTAGAATCCCGTTCCGACCAATTGACCTCTCCTAAAAACAAGAATGACGGATTTGCCTTCCACGGTTAAACCCACCCAATTCTTTAGATAACGAAAGCGACAACAAGCACTTGTATAGGTGCTTCACATGGGTCGTCGTCCAAAGCAAGAATCGGTTAAAGAATTCCTTCACAACAAAAAAACCCGTTTCCTTTTCTCGGATGCGGCAGAATACGCTAACATTTTCCCCGAAGGTAAAACGGAAATGTATTTGAAGCCTGTTCCCGCAGGTGGACGCATGAAGAAGGGTCATTTCCAAATTATCGGTCACTTCCCTAACTCCGAATCCAACAACCGAGAAGCCTTCATTCAACAAAAGGAACAAGGTAGCCTCGGTCGCTTTATGAAAGGTGATATGAAAGCCAAGCGTTATCGTTGGGATGCAGGTTCCTATTCGGGATTCCACTTGATTCTCCATGACCAAAAGGGTAAGCGTCAAGAATTCATGCTTCGTTCACTTGGCGACAAGCGTAAGGGTGCATTAGTCTTTGCTCAAATGGCGGTTCCCTCGGAAAAAGACCGCCGACTCTTCGTATGTCCTGTCAATGTCGGTTTCTTTGGCCCAAGTGCTTCCCGTAAAGGTGAATTCAAACTAACAATGGCGAAACCCAAAGCGGAATGCACACCCGGTCTTGTCAAAGATGGACACGCCCCTGCCGCTTACGAAAAGGTCTATAAATCCAAGAAAAAGACGGTAAAAGCGGCTGAAACTTTGGATGAGGAAGGATTTGGCTATTTCTATGAGTCGCAAGGTTATTCCTACGATGCTGAAACTTACGAAGCGGAAACGGCTACCTACGAGCCTTCTAACGAACCCGATATGGCTTCACCCGCTACCGAACCTACCAATGCAAACTTTGAGGCTGAAAAGGTGCGTATGTGCGCTTCCTGTGGCTCTTACAAGAACGCCGAGGGTCATGGTTGCGGTTGCATGGGTGCTGAATCCGAAAGTGCAACCTATGAACCGTCCTCGGAACCCGACATGGAATCACCTGCTACGGAACCCACCAACGCTAACTTTGAAGCGCAAGGTGCATACCCTTCCTTAGAAGATTTCACAGGCACGGAATCCGTTGTCGTGGAACCACCTTTGGGTCATGGTGTCGCTCAATGGTATGCTGAAACTGCTACCTATGAGCCGTCCTCGGAACCCGATATGGAATCCCCGGCAACCGAGCCTACCAACGCAAACTTTGAGTCGGAATCTTCTCCTTCTTCCTTTGACATTACATGGGAAGATGCTCAAGGCGTTTCTTCACCGAGCCTACCACCCGAAGGCATTCACTTTGCTGAAACCGAAGAAGCATTCGGTAGCGTTGGTGAAGGTAATAACTTCGGACAAATGCGAGCCGAACACGAAGCCGATTTCGTCGTGGAAAAGCCCTTCACCACGGGTGCTAAACTCTCCGCAGGTGTGCTAACAGGTATGGCTTTGTTCTCCGTTGCAGGTGCGCTTACTATGGGTCTTCTCGGAAAATTCATGGATAAGGAGGAATAAAATTGAAAATTGATTTGAAAAGCATCGTTTTGGGTGCAGGTATCGCCGCCGCTTTGCTTTATATCTTTGATGAGGAATTACAACCGTTGGTGGACAAATCCAAGTCCATGATGGGTTCCATGATGAAGAAGGAAACCAAAGAAGCGGAAGTCGCAGGTATGAACAACGAAGGTGATGTTTTGGTAGGTGGAAACCGTATTTACCAAATCCCTGTCAATTCGGGCGGAACCGATATTCCCGTCGTCACCCCTCTTGCATCCCCCGTTTCGGGAATCGGTCAATATGTTGGTCAAACTGCTTATCCTATGGGTGGCGCAAACAACAATTTGGAATCTTTGATTGATGGTGCTTCGTGGATGAATGCCGCCGCATATACCAACGCTTCCTTTGGACAAAACTATTCGGGTCGTGGAATCGGCAACGAATGAGCGTCTTTAGATAACGGAAGCGACAAGGATTACCTATGAGTCGTGTCCTTGACTTTAGGGATTTACGAGAGCGTGTTCTCGCAGGGGAAGAACCCGAAGAGGTCGCTGAACCCGAAGACACCCCGTTTTCAATGGAAGTCAAGGATAAACCCACGATTTTAGCACTTTGCCTTTCCGTCGGCTCATTATCTATTCTTGGTTTTGACCGTTTCCAAAATGAAGGACAAATGTTTTCTCATTACGCCCCGTTAGTCTTTTCCTTCGGAGGCATCTTACCGCTTGGTTTTGCTCTTGGAAGGCTTAACCGAGGATTGTCCGCCCAAAAGACCAATCAACAATATGACCGTTTGCTTGATGAAGCCGACGCTAAGATTGAAGAATTGGAAGAGGAAGCCCAAGAAGCGGAAGAAGCCAAAGAAGCGGAAGCACAAGCCGAGGCTGAATCGCAATCTTACCATTTTGATTACCTTTCCGCCGAAGATTCCTCTTACCACGAACCCACCATTGGTTTCGGATTGTCCGCTTTCGGTCAAGAAGGCGTGATGTATAGACCCCCTTCGGATGCGTTGTGGTGAGTTTTAGATAACAAGAAAGGATAAGTGATAGCATGATGGAATTCTATTTCCCCAAACTCAAGAAAAAGGTCATGGCGAAACCCGTTTCGGGAAAGGCTTACCGTGCAAGAGGCGGTTCGGTTCGTTATGGACTTCAAGCCATGCACAATGGGGCAAAATCGCTTCCTAAATATGTTTCCCGTGATGAATACGGTCGTCTTGGTTTCTCCGCCGAACAAGCGGATTCGGAATTGCCTGCGTATGTCCCTAAAGTGGCGTATGCGGAAGAAGCCCCCGTTCCCGCTTCTCCATTAGAAGATGCACCGTCGGCATCACCCGAACCTGCTGAACCCACCAATGCTAACTTTTCTGCTGAAAGTCCGAAAACACGAACATTTGTTGTATCTTCTGTTGATTATGAAACCGATGATGAAGACCAAGATGAGTTAGGACTCCCACAAGATTTCACCTTTGTATTGGATATTGACGACATTGGAGATACAACCGATATGCAAGAAATTGCTGACGAAATTGTGGATGAGATTTCCGATGAAACGGGATTTTTGGTAAGCGGTTTCTATTTCCAAGAAAGAATGCCCGATGGAACGCTTGTTGATTTGGATGCAGAATCTTTCGGTGCTGAAAACGATGACCCGGACATGAAAGCCGTCCCTATTATGTGGGATGACAATACTTTCATTTGCGACTATGGAACGGATGACAATAGGGGAAAAATTTACGGAATTTCTTACACCGATGGTGCGCCTTTCCCCGAAACGGAAATCCTTGATTTGGAATGGTTCGCTACGGCTAAAGAAAGGGATGAGGCTATCGCTAAATACAACGAAGAATCAATGGGTGCTGAAATTGAAGATTTAGTCGCTTATCCTGTGTCTTGGGAAGGCAAAGGTGACAACGACGGACTTATTTATGGAATTGAATATCTTGATGAAAACGGAGAGGTTGCTGATGTTGAATGGTTCTCCACGGTTTTTAATAGAGATGATGAATTATCCCGATATTTGGAAGAATACGGTGCTGAAATTGAAGGCGTAGTGGATTACACCCGCCGAGAAAGAAAGGACATTACCGTTGACCAAGATGTTTCCCAATCCTATACCGTTGATACCGACCCCGAAGACATTCCCGAAAACAAGATGGATGAAGTGGAACAAGCCATTCAAGACGAGGTTGATGGTATCGTTAGAAGCGACCCCGCAAGTCACGATAATCCCTTGAACGATATTTCCGTTGACACTTCCGTTGAAGTCCCCGACGAAGATGGCGACATGGTGGAAGTTAGTGCTTACGGTTATACCGATGAACCTATGATTTCCCATGAAGAAAACATTCGTGAATATACCAATTACGAATCTTTCTATTCCGAATCCGAAAATTCTATTCATCAATTCAAAGGTGAATCAACCTCTTGTTGTGATGCTGAAACTTACCGCTACAAATCCGAAGGCGATTGGCTTTGCATGGCTTGTGATGAATTCCAAGCGGAGTTTAGCCCCGAAGAATTAGCGAAATCGTCTGCTATTCATGGCGACTTTGACCATGCTTCCATTAACTATTCGGGACACCAAAACTTGCTCGCACGGGCTGAAACCGTAATGAAAGATGGTGTTTATCGCACCACTTGTGATTGTGGAACCGTTTTGAATTGGGATGAATATGCTACTGCTATAACCAAAGATGGAACGAGGATTCGTCAAAAAGATATGAGCGTGGAAAGATTGGACTTCCCCTCGCCCGAATTTGACCACTTTGAGGAAGAATTGTCAATTGAATGTCCGACTTGTGGAGAATATCACATCTGCGAAATTGAAGCCCCCGTTTATCACGACAGGCTTGAAGTTAATTTTGGTGCTGACTCTTTGGTGGAGGAACCCGACTTCATTCCCGAAGGCGACGGTAGGGCATTGGGGCAACAAAACTCGTCTATTAACCTTTCCCCGCTTCATGCTGAATCCGAAGGAATGTCCCGCAACGCAAAGATGGCTCTTGGATTTACCGCTATTGGTCTTGGTATCGCCGCTTGGAAAGGAAAAGAATTGGTTTCGTTGTTTGATGGCCTCAAAGAGCAAATCAAGAAAATGACTGATAAG
>Ga0213866_10000186_pt1 | contig 51957 bp, 52 predicted proteins | sample PICome_11_FD_160079 | JGI IMG/M metagenome (GOLD analysis project Ga0213866, IMG submission 160079) | Coastal seawater microbial communities near Pivers Island, North Carolina, United States - PICO284 | ecosystem: Environmental > Aquatic > Marine > Coastal | place: USA: North Carolina...
CGCCGAGATCTTCATTGAGCGCCCTGCGGCTACCCTCCGAACGGGTGACAATCCCGCAGATCTCGAATCCATCGATCGCGTGATAGGCCCGCGCATGGGAAGTCCCCATATGGCCGGCCCCGACACATAATACTTTAATCGTCTTGCTCATGATTTTGAAATTCTTGCTCTTGTTTCTTTGCGAGTTCCGGGTCAACCGCAGGCGGCCCCTTCTTTAAGACCACAATGCACTGAATAAACTTCACCATTCCGGCAATGGCACCCACCACGATGATAATCATGATGGTGACCGCGGCCCAATCGCCGGCGTGAAAGGCGGGGATCATCCCTCGGCAGGCTCGGTTACCGTGTTATCCTTGAAGAACAGCAGGAAGATTCCAAGCACCCCGGCAGCGAAGACAGCAGGGAACATCCACAGCTTCCTCCACTCCATCGCCTTCAACTGGGACATGCGGGCTTCACCCTTTTCCTTTTCCAGCAATTCGGCCTGTGCCACAAGCTCGTCGGTCTTGCCCTCTTCAATCTTTTCCTTCACCGCAGTGAGATCCTTTTCTTTTGCGGCCAGAACCTCCCCGTATTCAGCAACCGCTGCAGGCGAGGCACTTTTTTCGACAAACCCTGCCACTTGAGCGCCGATCAGCATACCAATTCCAAGCGTGAAAAGCACCAACAAGCCTTGGGCTTGCGCCCGGATATTGCCCGGAGCTTTTTTATCGGTGTAAATCTGGCCGGTTACGAAAAAGAAGTCGTAGCAAATTCCATGAATGACGACCCCGATGAGAATCATCCACACAATTTGATCGGGAGCTCCCAGGGCGAAGAGGAGGTAGCGACCCACCCACGCCAGCATGCCAATTGCAAGCATCCATTTGACCCCAAGTCGTGTGAAGAAAAACGGCATCACCAGCATGAAGAAAATCTCGGACATTTGCCCGTAGCTCATGGTCTGGCCAATTGGAAGTTCGGCCATCTCGACCACCCGGCTGGTGATCTGGTAGTAGAAAGCTAGCGGTATACAAATCAACATCGAGCTGAGCAGAAATACCAGATAGGAACGGTCCTTTAGCATGACCAGGGCATCGAGTCCAAGGACATCCTTGATGCCAGCCTTTCCGGTCGCCGTTGGAGGAGTTGAGGGAAGAGCAAAACTGAACAGACCAAGAATTACGGCAGCCCCTGCAGCGAGATAGAACATGTCCACCCGCTTGTCCCAAACGAGGAACGAGAGACTCAGACCGGCAATAATCCAACCGATGGTTCCGAACACACGAATCAGCGGAAACTGTTTCTCGGCACTCTGGATATTCTTCATCGCGATCGTATTGGTCAAAGCGAGGGTCGGGTAGTAACAGAGCATATGACCAAAAAAGGCCCAATTGATGACAGCCGGACTCACTCCGGGCTTCATCATACCCGCAGCTGAAAACATGATGACTCCTCCAAGAATGTGAAGAACGGCCAACACTTTCTGGGCCGAAAAGTAGCGATCGGCAATCATGCCGACGAAAAAGGGCGAGAGAATACCGGCGATCGGCCCCACCGAGTAGGTCCAGCTAAAATCTCCAGCGGTGAACCCTATTGTCCCAAGGTAGTTGGGTGCCGTGACATACCATGCCCCCCAAATGAAAAACTGAAGGAACATCATGATCGACAGCTTGACTGTCGTACTGGAAGTGGAATTGCTCATCGTCTTTTTACTATGTTTCAATTGATTGTTTAAGCCTCAACCCGCGATCGCTTGCGGTAGGAACTCGGAGTCATCTCGTACATGCGCCGGAAGGCACGGGTAAAACTGGTCAGGGAACCAAAGCCGGTCCGCTCGGCAATGACACCAAGATCGAGCACGCCCTGCTCCAATAAATAGGTGGCCCGCACGAGACGAACCGAACGCACGAAGTTGCCCAGCGACACTCCGGCTCCGTCACGGAAGACCGCACGCAGGTAGCTTTCGGAAACCCCCATGACTGTGGAAAGCGCCGGCATGGCGAGATCACCTTCCAGATTTTCCATAACGTGTTTTTTGATCTGCGCCACAAGGCCGGCATCCGGTTCGGCTTTATTCCGCGCGGGCTCGGCGGTTTCCATCGCTTCGAACACCTTCCCCAGAGTAATACTGGCCTTTAGGCCGTCTTGCTTTTGAAACTCGGCAAGAAACTTCACCAACAATCCCTTGGTCTGTTCACTCATCTTGCGTCCACCCGAACGCCACAGCTCAAGGATTTGCCGCGCCGGCCCCTCAAGATCAAAAGTGACATACAGCCAAGTGAACTTCTCGGGCAGGTCGATGTAGTAGTGAATCTGGTGAGGAAACAGCAGGTGAGCCTCACCCTCGTGAATTTGGCGGGTGTTGGTTTCCACCCCCATGCTTCCGTCACCTTCCAGAGATATTAGAAGAACGTAGCGCGAATGCTGGTCATAACGGCCTGCCTTGGCAGAAATCCCATCCCACCCGCTAGTCCGATGATCCTGCGCCATCCGACAAAATGAGACAATCTCACGAGGAAGAATCTCGCCACCCCAATCCAGGCCGCTGAAGTAATCATCCGGCTGGGGAAGATTCCTGGCAGTCTCGATGAGCTGTGTTTTGTCCGACATATTTCTATGATCCTGCCGCATCGTCATCGAGAAGCCAGCCGACATTTCCATGTTTTTGCAAAAAGCTCGCCGGCACGTCAGGTCCCACCTCACCAGAAATGGCGCGATTGACGATTTCTTTCTTCGATGCTCCACGAGCCATCAAAACCACCCGCTTTGCCTCTAGAATCGTCGCGACTCCCATCGTAATGGCATGGGTCGGGACGTTTTCCTCGCCTCCAAAGCCCGGCGCGGCATCCACAATCGTTTTGCGCGCCAAAGTCACCCGGCGCGTTCGGCTCTCCGCCGAACTGCCTTTCTCGTTAAACCCAATGTGTCCTTCACCTCCAATGCCAAGAAGCTGCCAGTCAATCCCACCGGCCGCCTGGATCGCCGCCTCGTATTCAGCAGCTGCTTGATCCGGATTCTCCGCCACCGAAGGCGGCACGTTCACGTTTTCCGGCTTCACATCGACATGATCGAAAAGATTTTTCCACATCTCGCACCAGTAGCTTCGCTCATGGTCGCGACCCAAACCCTCATATTCATCCAAGTTAAAACTGATCACATTTGCGAAAGAAAGTCTCTTTTCCCGATGTCGACGGATCAATTCCGCATAGAAAGGAAGCGGCGTGCTACCCGTTGCGAGCCCCAGAACTGCAGGCTTCCCTCTCCCGGCACGGCTTTTCAGCAGAGCCTCAACTTCATCAGCGAGGGCGCGGCAAAGTTCATCAACTTCGCCTACTAGCGCCCCTTGCGAACCAATCTGAACTTTTTTCACGTAAATCGAAATAGCTTGTTAGCGCAATACGTAACCAGTTTCGACTATTGATCAAGCTTCTCTTTTTTCGTAGCAAGATCAGCCAAAAAGAACGAGCTTTATCCCGGAACAAAAAAAAACCTTTTAACAACCATGGACAATAATCGACGAACCATCCTGAAAACCGGCAGCGCGGCCTCACTTGCCGCCGCCGTCCCCAACATCCTGAAGGCACAAAACACGCCTGATAAGATTAAAATCGGCGTCATCGGCTGCGGTGGTCGCGGAAGCGGCGCCCTCGCACAGGCCATGAATGCCGACCCAAATGTCATTCTTTGGGCCATCGGTGATGCTTTCGAAGGCGGAGTCCAAAACGCCGTTCGGGTCGGCACCCGCTACAACGAACGTATGCAGGCTCCCAAGGAGCGCCAATTCATCGGCCTCGATGCTTACAAAGGGGTCATTGCTTCCGGTGTTGACGTCGTTCTTCTCTGCACCCCTCCACACTTCCGTCCGCAGCACCTGCGTGCCGCTGTCGAAGCTGGCAAACACGCTTTCGTCGAGAAACCCATGGCCATCGACATGCCGGGCGTCAAATCCGTCATCGAGTCCGCTCAAATGGCCAAGAAGAAGGGCACCGCGATCCAACACGGCTTCTGCTGGCGCTTCCACCCCGGCACCAAACAGGCTTACGAAAAAGTCCTCGCCGGTGAATTGGGTCGCGTCGTTTCCGTTTACGGGACCTATATGCTCAACCCAGTGGCCCCTCTCGCTAATGGCGTCAAGAAGCCTGATGGCATGGGCGACGTGGAATTCCAGATGCGCTACTGGCAGAACTACGAGTGGCTCTGCGGAACTGCTCTGGTCGAGCAATGCATCCACACCATCGATAAAGTTGGCTGGGCCATGAACGACGTCGCTCCCATCGCAGCTGTCGCAAACGGCGGACGCTCCCATCGTCAGGACCAATCCAACCTCTTCGACCACTACGACGTCACCTATGAGTATCCAAACGGAGTCATGGCACATGTTGGCCAGCGCCAGATGAATAACACACACAGTGAGGTCAAGGACCGCGTCTTCTGCGAAAACGGGACCATGTATTCTCCCGGCCGCTGCTCCATCAAAGATGTTTCCGGCAAGACCACTTGGCGCGTTCGCCCCGAGAAGGGAGTCGAGGACAACATGTATCAGGTTTGCCACAACGAGTTCTTCGCCGCCCTCCGCGCCGGCAAGATCATCAACACCGGCGAATACATGGCCAAGTCGACCGCTCTCGGACTTCTCGGCCGCGAAGCCGCTCACACCGGAAAACGCATCACCTGGGAAGACTACTGGAAGAGCGAGGAAGACCAGGCGCCGGATGACATCAAGTTCAGCGACTCCTTCCCCGTCGCCCCCGTCCCGCAGCCAGGGCGCGAGCGCCCAAAGACCAAGCCTTCACGGGCTTAGGTCCCGCGTATCATCAAATCTGACCCATTTCTCGGGTCTCAAAGAGGCGGTCGTTTTCACGGCCGCCTCTTTCTTTGCTGAAATCTCAACGACCTCTATTCAAACCCTTTGCCGACCGCCCCGCCCCAAATAAGCAAAAACACTGAAAACCCATTGGTGTTCCTTCACTTGGTCAACCTACTCTTGGAGCAGGCTTGACAGATAAAACTTCGACAGTGGCCTATACCGACCATTTAAAATTTGATTAAGTGGGGCAGATTTTGAGCTTTTCAAAGAGGGCGGGCTCTAACGCCTCATGTGTCGGGAGTCATTCTCTGGCCCGCTCCTTGACCGCCTCACCAAAACGACTGTCTTTCAATCTCCTGCGATGCAGAATTGTCAGCGGTTCCGGCAACTGTTAGCTTCCCGCCACATGAAGCTCCTTTTTCCCGCCCTTCTGGCGTCAACTTTCATCCTCTCCGCCAGCGGAGAGCTCATGCCCACCTCCGCCGAGGTTTTCGGACAAAAATACGGCAGCCTCGATAATCGTGCCACCGGTGAATGGTGGAAACGACAAGCTCCTCCCAAAAAAGGACGCAAGGGCATGATCAACCTCGATGTCCCGCGCAGTGAAGTGATCGGCTTTGCCGTTTACACCCTCGAAGGCAGCACGCTGAAGATGACCGCGCAACTCTACCCGCTCAAGCCGGATGAGACCCAGGAAGTTCGCCTCGAGGTCAAACAAGGCGATCAATGGAAAGAAATCGCCAAGAAAAAGATCGTCTATCCCGGCTGGTCCGCCCACTTCCGCATCACCGACTGGGACGGCACCAAAGATCACGCTTACCGACTTCGCCACGCCGAAAAAGCGACCTTTGAAGGCAAGATCCGCCGCGAACCCACCGATAAGGAAACCATCGTCGTCGGCAACCTTTCCTGCAACTCCTCCCGCACCACCGGACCCCGCCCGCTCATCATCAAGAACCTCATCGCGCAGGATCCCGACATCCTCTTCTTCGCGGGCGACCAAACCTATCACCACACCCAGCACACCTCCGGCTGGCTCGAATTCGGCATGCAATTCCGCGACATCATGCGCGACCGTCCCACCATCACCATCCCCGATGACCACGACATCGGCCAGGCCAACCTCTGGGGTGAAAATGGCATCCAAGCGACCAACTCAGCCGGCCCCAGCGGCGGATATTTTTACGCGCCCGCATACGTCAACATGGTCCAACGCCAACAAACCTGGCACCTTCCCGACCCCGTCGACCCCAAGCCCATCGAGCGTGACATCACCGTCTACTTCACCGACCTCACCTACGCCGGAATCTCCTTCGCCATCCTCGAAGACCGGAAATTCAAAACCGGTCCCGAAGGCACCATCCCGAAAATGGGACCTCGCCCGGACCACATCAACGATCCCAAGTACGACCGCAAAGCCGTCGACGTCAAAGGACTCAAACTCCTCGGCGACCGCCAGCTGAAATTCCTTCACGAATGGTCGCAAGACTGGACCGGAGCCGACCAAAAAGTCGTCCTCAGCCAAACTGCCTTCTGTGGTGCCGTTCACATTCACGGTGGCCCCACCAACCGGCTCCTCGCCGACCTCGATTCCAACGCCTGGCCCCAAACCGGACGCAACAACGCCCTTCGCGAAATCCGCCGCGCCACCGCCACCCACCTTTGTGGCGACCAGCACCTCGCGGTCTCCGTGCGCCATGGCATCGACTCCTTCGACGACGGCCCCTATGCCTTCACTTCCCCTGCCCTCGTCAACACCATTTACGGCCGTTGGTGGCACCCTGAAGACGCCAAGGCCGGACCCAACCCTGTTCCAAATTCACCCCTTCCCTGGACCGGGAATTACCTCGATGGCCTTGGCAATAAAATCACCATGCTGGCCTACGCGAACCCCACCAACCGCAGCGACCAGAAGCAACGTGCCGACGGTTACGGGCTGGCCCGCTTCAACAAGAAGACCGGCCAGGTCACCTTTGAGTGCTACAAGCGATTCACCGACATCACCAAGGATAAAGATTCCCAGTTCCCCGGCTGGCCTCTCAGTTTCAAGTTCAACGACAATGATGGTCGTAAAGCAACCGGACATCTTGAATACAATGTCGACCTCCCGCACCCCGTCGTGCAAGTCATCAACGAAAAAACAAAAGAGATCCTCTACACAAAACGCCTCCAGCAATCCAAAGGCAAACTCCCCGTTTACTCTGCCGATCCACACACCATCAAGATCGGCAAAAACAAACCAGGGCGTGTCTTCAAATCCGACGTAATCGCCAAGCGGTAGCCGACTTCAAATCCATGACCAAGCCTCAAATTTCCTCACAGGTATGTTGGAGGCTTTTCGTTATAGTCTTTCTTTCTGGCCGCAGCCAGAAAAGGTGGTTCATATCCATATACACACACCCTTTTTTGAATGCGTACCGCTTTTACTCCGACCCGAAAACCGAACCGCTTTTGCCCGACAGTTTACAGCCAAGGAAAGCAACTGCGGATCAGAAGTCTGATCGCATTTCTTGAGTTCCTGGTGAGCTTGGCGATAAGAGTAAGGACGACCAGGACTGAGGCGCAGAAGCTCCCGTGAAATGGTCGATGGATGAACGTCAAGAATCTTAGCAATCTTGATTTGGGGAGTTCTCTTGCAGTGAAGGGCCTCTATGGTGTATCTCTTAGCGTCGGTCTGGCGACTGTAGTTTGGCATTTCAGGTTCAGTTTGGTGATTGGGCCGGAAGCTTCTTACAGCTCCTGGCCATTGACCACTCTCTGTTGCGCTAGCCACTTGCATCCGACCTCACTATTTTTGAATAGAATTGGATGGAAATTCTCCATTCCACTCTAGACCATTTTTTGTGATACTAATAACCTGTAAGGTATAGTTCCCTGGTTTAGCATTTTTGATGCTAAAAACTGCTGAACCTCTGGAGTCAGTAACTCCATCTCGAGGATATGCCGTTCCACGATCCTGATTAATTATTCTTACGATGACTTGCGCGTCTGTTACAGAACGGCCCGAATCATCAACAAGTTTAAGAGTTGCCGATAAATGTTTATTTGAAGAACGACCACCAAAGCTCGAAAACTTGATAGAGCTTACAACCATTGTGCCATCGGGTTTAGCCACCGGGAGGACCTCGACCATTACTGAAGATGAACTCCACATATTAGTGCTGTCCCATACCTCTGCTGTAATTACATGAAAGCCTTCTGAAAGCCCTACTAACAGGGTTTCTCCCATCCCAAGATTACCATCAACACTTGAGCTCCAGTTTATTGATTGAGAAAGGGAACCATCTTCATTATCATTAGCAGCCCCGCTTAGTGTAATCTGCTCATCAACATTGAATACCGATCCGCCAATTGGATCCAAAATAAGGACGTTAGGACTACTATTGGGAGTTTCGTTATTCAATTCCAGGCGAGCTATGTTCAAAACAGGCTCAGGAATCCCATCGGGATCTTCTCCAAGCAGGAATCCCGGCTCTCCGAAGCGCCACGCACTATCAAGAATTGCCTGCTCGACCACTTTTACTGCTTTCATTCCAGTCTCACCGCGGTAGGGGTGTGAAGAGTTTGCAAGATACAGTGCTGCTGCTCCTGAAACATGAGGGGCCGCAAAGCTGGTTCCCGAAGCTCTGATGTAACCTCCCGGTATTGGGCCATAGATATCTACTCCAGGAGCGCAAATATCAATGCTACTTCCATAATTGCTGAAACTAGCGAAGTAATCATCGCCTCCAGAACTAGTAGGAGATCCAAGACCACCAGGCATACCATCAGAATCAGCAAATGCGGAAACAGTAATAGCGTTAGGAGCGGAAGCTGGCGAGTAATTGGCTGAATCAGCCGCGTTATTGCCGGCAGCTACCACGCAGACTATCCCACTGTCGATAACCTCCTGAATGGCGTCATTCAAAGCTCGATTATATCCTCCACCAATACTTAAGTTTGCGACATAAATATCATTCGTCACATCCCCATCACGGTTCAGTCCAATGATATGGTCGAGTCCCTCCATGATCACACTCGTGTATCCAACTCCATTACTATCAAGAACCTTAACTGCATATAAACCGACACCGGGACAAACTCCCACTGTCCCGATTGAATTATCAATCGCGCCAATAATCCCTGCAACAAATGTCCCATGACCATGATCATCGTTGTAATTATTGTCAGAAGCAATTCCTGTAGCTGAGCTGTAAAATCGCTTTCCTCCTAAAACTCTAAGATCAGCATGATCGGCGTCAATGCCTGTATCTAAGACGGCAACATTGATCTGATTGATAACGTCATTATCTTGATTATCGATTCCCACCAACAAGTCAGTGTCCACTCGGTCAACACCTGTGGGTAAGATTTGTGCAAAGGTAAAAATCTTAGAATCAGGAACGACGTATTTGATATCAGCTCTTTGGGATAAGCCGGCAGCATTATCTTTTCCTCCTGAAAACGAAAAACCTCGAATCACATTTTTGTATTTTTTTTCAGCAACTAATCCGTGCCTCTTTTCAATTGCTTTAATACTAGCCGGAATATCTCTCACCGTCTCATTGAAAACAGCAATATAGCGTTGATGGACTGGCTTGACACCGGTTTTTTGGGTTTTCTTGGCAAGGCCTAGAGCAACCTCAGGAGCATCTGTTATCGTTAAGGTACTATTGGCAAAAGCGAGAGTATCTGTAACCATGATATCGTCTGTTGAGACGTCACCCTTGTTTGCTACAACAGCGAATTGATCTGAAATTGCGTCAGACACCAGGTTTGAATTAGCATCAATATTAAACTGATTACTGTAGTTTCGGAGGCGCGAAACAAATTCATTGAGGTTCACTTCACCATTATCATCGCTATCTAGACGCTTAAAAAGGGCATCAATCCGCTCTGGAGAGGCAGTATCGAAAGCTGGGATCAATTCGAATTCTTGGCGAGACAAGACTTCATCATGTCCAGATATTTTGGCAAATTCATCAGCTCTCCTATGCGCAATTCTATCGCGAATGTCTTTTTGAATGATTCGACGCTCATCAGCAGAAATACCCAACTCTTTGTCTTTTTCGATTTCAACACGGCGTGTGGTGCGCATGATTTTTAAAGTAGCCTTAATGGCCTGCCGCTCTTCAACATCTATTAAGCCGTCATTATTGATATCATATTGATGAAGGAGCTCTGGAAGTAAGCCATCGCCAAAAGATTTTTCATTGGCAATCGCTGAAAGCGCACTCAGGGAAATTACAGTTGCTACTAGGCTTGTGTGAAAGGTCATTTCGTTGGATTTCTGTTCAACTGAAACGACGCACTGGAATCGACACCCGTTACATTTTTATAACGGTCTTGCCGCTGCAACTGACCATGTAAGGACCAAACTTTGCTTCAAAAAGCCTATCGAACGGCTACCATAAATTCTGAGCGAACGAGCGATCCCAAACACTCCCGCCATCTCTGTCTGGCGTGATAAATTGGATTGTTTCGGACCGATACCAATTACCCGGAACGCTAAACCAAGCCACTCATCGTGCCTGTCGAGGTCGCGAACTGCTCGGCTTCCATGCCGAGGTTCTGCAACATCGAGAGATAGAGGTTTGGCAACGGGTAATTGTTGGTGCTGCTGAAGGCGAGGTGCTGACCGTGTTTATAACCCCCACCACCGAAGAGCACCGGCATGTTGCGATTGTCGTGAGACGAGGCGTTTCCGAGATTGGACGTCAGAATTACCATGGTGTCATCAATCAAGTTCGCGCCTTGGAGCTTGCGGAGAAAATCGCCCCAGCGATCGACAGTGGTCTTCTCGACGACGGCAAGCTGTTCGAGCTTCTTACCGCTTTGACCGTGGTGGGAAAGCGAGTGGTAGGATTCGTCGACGCCTTCGAGGGATCGCACCGAGTTGCCGGCACAGTGAAGCGTGACAAAGCGGGTCGAGTCGGTCTGGAGAGCCATGAAGACGGTATCGAGGAAGGCGCGCATAACGTCGGGCGCGTTGTTACGATCCGGACTGGCGGGAGCCTCGCCGACCTTGGGTTTTGGCTTGTTGATCCAGTCTTCGTTGGCCTGAAGGCGCAACTCCAGCTCACGCACCGAAGAGAGCCATTCATCGAGCTTCTCGCGGTCCCCCGGGCCGACCTGACGCTCGAGCGCTTTGGTCTCAGAACGAACAATGTCCATGATAGATTTTCCGCCGCGGGCGATATCACGTTGCCGCTTCTTGGCGTCCGGGGAATCATTGACAAAAAGAGCCGTAAAAAGTTTGCGGGGGTCGTTGATGGCCGGAATCATAGCTCCGCTTTCTGAGTAAGACGGCGAACGTTGATTCGAGGTGTTCAGGACCAACGAGGAAAAACGGGTTTCGTCCCCCTTGTATTTGGCCATGTATTGATCCAGCGAGATCGTGTTCTTGCTATTGCTTCCCCGCCCCATCGGGCAGGCCGAAAAAATGGAAGCCTCGGCCGTGTGCCCTCCTTTCACGCCCGGGTGGGAGCTCCCGGAAATCACGGTGAACTTGTCCCGAATGTCCTGCATCGACTTGAGGTAAGGAGAGGGAGTGTAGCTCGATCCCTTATCCTTGGGAACGAGGTAGGGATTGTGCAGCCCCAGCGAGAGCGAAACCCCGACGAAGCGCTTTGGGCTCACAGGTGCGGAGGCCCCAAAGGCTGGTGACATGGCATCGAGCATCGGCAGTCCGAGAGCGATCCCGGCCTGTTTAAGGACGGTGCGGCGGGGAAGAGCTTTGCGTGTAGAGATATGCACAGGGAGATATACGGTTACTTGTTAAGGAAAATTTCGCTGGTGAACGCGGCGTGGATGATGTTGCGAAGACCGTACTTTTTTTGGGAGGTCCGGGTGACGATCTGCTCAAGGTGTGGACGGTCGCTGAATCGCAACTTTCCGCCGATACCATAGCTTAAAACCTGTTTTGCGAAAGCGCGGGTCAAAACTTCCGAACGGTTCAGATAAATCGCCCGCCAGGAATTGAAGGCCTGAAACCGGACTCCGTCCGGGGTGACTCCGGAGGGATCGACGTTGGCGGAGTTCTTTTTATCTCCATAAGCAGTCCGGTATTGACCGATGGGATCGTAGCTTTCGAGGGCGAACCCAGACGGGTCGATCTTATCGTGACAGCTCGCACAAGAGGTTGAGTTGGTGTGCTTGGCAAGCTGATCGCGAATGGAAACCGCGCCACGGATGTCCGGCTCGATCGCGGGGACACTCTCGGGCGGAGGCGGAATCTGGCGACCCAGGATCTTTTCGTTTACCCAAACACCCCGGAGAATCGGCGAGGTCACCGAACCATCCGCCGTGACTTTAAGAATGGAGGCCTGGGTAAGAAGCCCGGACCGGTGAACGGGGGCAAGCTTCACTTTTTGAAGTCCGCCGCCAGGTGTCAGTTTCACCTCCTTCATCTTGTAATGATCGCGAAGACGGGTATTGAGAAAGCCCATGTCGGATTTCAAGAGCTGGGTGACAGGGCGGTTTTCGGCAATCAACCCTGCCACGAAAGCCCGGGTTTCCGCCTTAAGCGATCCCTGCAAAGGTAGATCAAAATTCCGGAAGCGGCGCGGGTCCGGCTGGGTGGCATCGATATCGCGAAGGTCCAGCCATTGGTCAGTGAAGTCCTCAATGAATCTGGACGATTTTTCGTGGGCCAACAGTCGTGCAATCTGCTGATGCAGAACCTCTGGTTCATGAAGCCTGCCCTCGTCGGCGAGCTCGCGCAACTGACCATCAGGGAGAGTTTTCCAAAGCAAAAAGCTGAGACGGGCGGCGATTGCGTAGTCGTCGAGAGGGCCCGGCTTTTCCACGAAAGTCAGGAAATTTGGCGAACACAAAATGGCATGGTAGGCCAAACGAAGTGCCTGCGGGAAGGACTTCCCTGCCTCGAGTTGCTCCGCTGCAAGTTCCTCATACGGTGCAATCTGCTCATTCGTCACAGGACGGCGAAAAGCACGCGAAGCGAAGCGACGAATCAGTCTAGAAAGGTCCGGACTAGGGTCGGTTTTAAGTTCGTTGGGATCGAGCCCGGCAAAGAGATGAGACCGGACCAGCTTGCGATCCGCAACAGGGTAAATTCGCTCGATGGTCATCTTTTCGAATCGAAACCCAGTGATTCCCATCTTCTCAAAATCGCGGCCTCCAAAGGTAAAATTACCGCCCTTGCTCGGAAGGCTTTTCAAGTTGGCCTCGTTTGGCTTGAAGACCAGCATATGGTCTTTTTTCATCCAACCCTCGTAAGTATGCGTTGTCGGCTTGGTGGTAGCCTCGACAATTCCGAGGGGATAAAGGAGGGGCTCGTCTGAAAATCCGGATCCCGTCTGAAGTGTCCCCCAGAGATAGCCATCAGAGCCCGGATTGACGGCATCGAGATTATGAATCGTAATGCGATACCAGCCGTTGTCCGGCACCCGGGATTTGGTAATGCGACCAGCAAACTGCAGCTGGGCGTGCCATGAGATGGCCTTCCCTTTCCAGAACTGGGGACCCCGGTTGTTTCCGCCTCCCGGACTGGTGACATCCTTCGCCGAATACTCACGGCGAAACTGCTTGTCGCCATCTAAAGCCCGGGCGAATGCTTCATCGAGCGCCTTCGCGCCAACACGCAGATAATTGTCGAGATGAAAGTGGGAAATCTGCTGTGTCCCAGCATTGGTGGTGAACCCTTCTCCGGCATCGGCGGTCAACTCACCGGCAAGCGGGATGTCGATGCCCAGGAGATCATGCAGTGAGTTCTCATACTCCCGGGCCGTTAGTCGCCGGGCATGAACCCGTCCTGTTTTGAGGAGCTCCTCGCGATCAGCCTCGATCAAGGGGCTCTCGAGCTTTTCTAAAAAATCCACGATTGCCTTGGCCTCGGGGCGCTTCTTTTTTTTGGGGGGCATCTCACCGGTCTCAACCCGTTGAAAGACAGCCTCCCAATGCGCACGATTTTTGGGATTCTCCGGATCGAATTTTAGATCAACCAGGTTCAGGCCACCCTCACTGTCAATGTCGTCGTGACAATCGTAACAGTGCTGCTCAAAAAACGATTCGACGTCCGTGCGAATATCGGCCTGAAGGCAGGTCGCGAGAACTAAATAGAAGAAAAGGAAGCGCATCTCGGGGATTGATCGGCAGACCTTACGCCGGATTTATACCACAACTTTCGCCTTTGGAGCTTTCCCAATCATTATCCCAAAAGTCTCAAGCGTGTCAGGCGGGCTTTCCTTTTACCACTTCCTACCTTAGTTAGGTTGCGCCGTGTTCGGAAACCTTCTCCGCTGGGCCATCCTCCGCCCCATCCTAAAACCACTCACCAGAATCATGGTGGGCCTAATCGCGATCCCGCTTTTCCGGTTTGTGATCCGCAAGGGCATGCGTATGGCCAAAGTGGAAGTAGAGCTTGAGAAAGACCTCGAAGAGTGGTTCCGCGCCGCCATGATCCTGCTCGTAGCCACTGCGAACATGGAACACCTGCTCTTTGGCTGGGTTCCACTCGATCTCCAGGGCGAACAAAGTTGAGTTGGAATCTTTTTCCGCCTCCTTCTCGTCATCGGCGTAATCGAATTGATGCCGGATCACGCTTTGTTCGGCGTCCTCCATTCCGGGCCCTTGAACCTGCCGATCGGAAAACGGCTCTTCCTTGATCTTTGGAACGATCGGGTTTCTTGGATCAAAAAATTTGGCTGCGTTCATCTCAATCGTTCCAGCCCTGTCTTCGCGATGATGTCAGCGATCTTCGGGGGCGACCCGGATTCACCCGGTGCCCCCATTGGGTGGATTTGCTACGGCCTTGCCATCTCACAATACCTCGTCATTGCCCTCATTACCTCAACCGATAAAGCCGGCGATTTGCTTGCTAAATACGACCGTGCGATCGCAGAACAACGTGAAGATCTCGTCGACGAATTTACCGAGCATGACGACGAGGATGAGGCTCCTACCGGAGCTGGAACTCCTTCGCAATGAGCTTCAGGAATTTCTCTGTGGTAGGCGCGAGGCCATGCATTGTCCTGGTGCCCCTCACCATCAGCTTGGGCATCTCAATTCGCTGGCTGGAAAGGACGCGATAGTCTTCCAGATTGGACTTCAGCAAGGCCTCAAGCCAAGGATCCTTGAGGGCCGTATCCAGCTTTTCAGCCGGGATGACCTCCTCGAGCCGGGCCCTGGCGCTGGCTCCGGAATGGACCGGACGCTGAAAGAGAATTTCATGTGCTTCCTTGAACGACTCGGGCTGTGCCTTCCAGGCCGCGAGACCCAAACGAGCCAACTCGCAAGCATGTTCGTGGTCGTGGATTTTTGGGCTAAGGTAGGGATTACACACCCGGTTCAGTGGCGTCGGCAAAACAATCACGGCAACCTGCCCGGGATACTTCTGCATCAAAGCGGCCAAATCTTCCTCCATGGTGCGGCACGAAGCACAGGTATAATCGAAATACTTTACGACGAAATGCTTCGCGTTTGGCGAACCGATCAAAGGCACCGAGCCAAGGCGGTAGGTTTTCACGACCTTGCCCGTGAGATCCTTGAAGGCCACCAACTTCCCCTTGCCTTCATTCTGAACCTTCACCTCCTTGCGCTTTTCAATGCCCGTCTCCGAGGTGACTTCATAAGTCTTGGGCTTGGGGCCGTAAACCTGGCCCAGTGCCAGCACCGTCATGAGAACCAACGGGATAACCGCAAAAGACGCTTTGAAAGGAGCCCTCGCTTTCCACAGAATAGCCCCGGCGGTCAGGAGTCCGGTCAAATGAGTGGCGAAACACCACGGGCAAAACGATTTGATGACAATGGCCTGCAAGCCCATGAACCAAACCGCGGCCACGATCAGAAGAAAAGCGCCCATGGTAAGAAGAGGCTTTGAGACCTTAAAGGTCAGCGTAATCACTCCGAGATAAAAGCACGCCGAGACCGCACTCACCGGAATTAAAAACCACTGCGACCATTGGGACCCAAGGACATTGGCACAGCCGCCTTCACCGCCGCAGCCCACCACCGAAGTGATCCGGCCCGTCAGTTTCATCCAAACGAGGTAGGCACTGATTCCAAATCCAACAAGAGCGAGAGTTCGAATGATGCGCATGGGATAGCTTGTTCACATTCTACCCACATCTCACGCATTTTTCTCGAATTTACATTCCTTATTTCGCGCCCTCTCCCTAGATAGTCAGCATGACGTTGAAGCTCAATTTTGAGGCGGTGAAAATCGCCGGACTGGTTCTTGCAAAAGTGGGAAATCCCTCCCGCGACGAGCCCCTGCAAACCTCGAAGCAACTCTTCAATGTCAGCGAAGAAGACCAAAAAGTTCTCTGCCCCATTTTTCTGAAGCCCTTCCGCAATCTTATCGGCCAGCGATTCACCCACCACAGCTCGCTCGAAAAAAACGAGATCAACACCAGCGCCAAGGCGATTTTTGAAGACTCGGACACCCTTCTCAAGCAGGGCTGTGAAATTGCCCAACGCCTTTACTCAAAGTCATCGCACCCGAACATCAAGTCCGGCGACCTTTGTATCTCGCTCATCAATTCGGTCGATGTCGATGGCGAAACGAAGCGCGCCATCTGCATCCTGAAATCCGAAAGCATGACTCCTTTCCTAAGCATCGCGACGCGTGATGGCGACCTCCAGCTCGAAACCGAGCAAGGCATCAATCCCGAAAAGATCGATAAGGGCTGCTTCATTGTCGAGCATTTCGAAAAGAAAGGATTCTACGTTCTCACCTTTGACCGTGCCGGATCCGAATCGCGCTTCTGGGTTCGCGATTTTCTCGGTGTCCGTCCTATTCCCGATTCGGCCCTTCTCAGCAAGCGGGTAGCCGAAATGGCCGTCAATGCGGTCTCTCCCCAAGGCATCGCCGAAGACAGCCCGCCCTGGGACGTCAATGAGCCGGCCCATGAAGCTCTCTCATACCTTCGCGATCAGAAGCAATTCAGCCTCCAGGAATTTGAAGAAAACGCCCTCCGTACCGAAGCTGCCAAAACCCGTTTTTCGGAAGAACTCCAACGACTTGAAGAAGAGGAAGGTATCAAGCTCGAAGAGAACTTCGACATTTCAAAACGTGATATCTCCAAGGCCCAGAAATTCATGAAGCGCATGATGAAATTGGACACAGGCGTCGAAATACGCCTGAGCCCCAAGGTCGTCGACAAACCCGACGACGTTCTCGAAAAAGGCTACGACGAAGAGCGCAAGATGGGCTACATCAAGGTCTACTTTAACGAGGACCTCGCGTAGAGTCATTCTTTCTACCGGCTATTGCGGAACGAAGAAGTCGTGGTCCCCACGAAGCCATACACCGTCGAAATTCTATGGAAGTTCTTTTACTCCAAAATAGATTTCCTACCGCAGCCACAACGTAAAGAAGAAAAAATTAGGCCTGACCTAAACAAAGTCCTGCTGGGACCAGCGGCGCCTCAAACCCAACGCAATCGATACCAACACGACCGGAAGGCATCCCGAAGCGATCTGATGGGCGATCCATCGACTTCCAAGCTTGTCGCGGAGCAAGAGGCTGAATTCACCTTCGAAATACGCTTCCTGAACCGCCGCCAGCGTCATCAGAAACGAGAGCCCACCTGCAAGGACCAGCACCACGACCATTCCGGTCTTTCCAGTGACCCGCAACGCCCCATAAACCAAAGGAACAGCTAAAAAACTTGCAAGAATCCACCAGCTGGCGGCCGTTCCCATTTTATCGGTGATCTCTGCAAATATCACATCAGACAAACGCCGCGAACCACCTCGCTTGTCTCTGAATGAGAATCCTCAGTCCTCTCTTCCTTTTCCTTACGCTTCTCGCCTGTGGTGAACATTCCGTGCAAACCAAAAGCCGCCGCCTCGTCGCCGAAGCCCGCAAGCAAATCGGCGTCACCACAACTTACGATGGCTCATACGTCGCTCTCAAGTATCCTAACGGCGACGTCCCGATGGAACGCGGCGTCTGCACCGACGTCGTCATCCGCGCCCTCCGCAAGCTCGACTTCGACCTCCAAAAGCTGGTCCACGAGGATATGAAGAAGAACTTTTCCAAATATCCCAGAATCTGGGGACTCGCACGCGCGGACAAAAACATCGATCACCGACGCGTCCCCAACCTGCGCCGATACTTCAAACGCCGTGGCATCGAGCAGAAGCTCACCGAGGATCCCGCCAACTTCAACCCCGGCGACCTTGTCACCTGCAAGGTGCCAGGGAACCGCCCGCATATCATGATCGTTTCGGACAAGAAAAACTCCGAAGGCGTCCCCTACGTCATTCATAATATCGGTGGCGGGGCTTCCGAAGACAACGACCTCTTCACCTATAAACTGACTGGTCACTACCGTTGGTTCAAAGACTAATGTGCAACGCCTTCAACACCGCCAAAAATCCAAGAGACATCCGCGAAGCGATCAAGGAAGTTGAAAGCAAGTTGATCCGGCGCACGGACCACGCACCCGTGAAATTGCCCGGCGACGAGATCGTGTCGATGCGCTGGGGATTTCAACGGAAAGGCCTCGGAGTGGTGAACAACACCCGCAGCGACAACCTTGACAGTCCGATGTGGAAGGATGCGATCGAAAAGCGGCGCTGCCTGATTCCGGTAATCTCCTACTACGAATGGAGTGGCCCCAAAGGGAACAAGCAAACCCACCTTTTCCGCAGCCCTAATTATGACTGGCTCTGGATGGCAGGAGTCTGGGAAGAAAGCGCGGAGTTTGGTCCCTGTTTCTCTATGCTCACCACAGAGGCAAACTCACTGGTGTCACCGATTCACCATCGTATGCCGGTAATCCTGACCAAAGACGAACAAAGATCCTTCCTCCTTGAAGGCCTCGAATCCTTCACAACAGCTCACGCACTATTGGCCACGGAAAGAGCCATCAATCCGCTCCTGAAAAGCAAGCCCACCCACATCCAGGATGAGCTATTCTAATTCTAATCCCAACTCCACCGTCCAACCTAACCCTGCGGAATCATAGGCACCCACAAAGCAGGATCCATCTCAAAGCTACTGGCAGCCATGTCATCTTTCGCATTCTGATGGTTCCGGCGGCCAACCTTCAGGCAAAGCTCATGGAATCGATTGCCGAACTCATCCTTCGTTTGATCGTATTCAGTGAAACCAACTAGGTCGGCATCAAACCCCACCGACCTTTTAATCGAGCTCAGCGACACCACACCCCCGGCGCGACTTTCCGCAAGTAAAGACAAGTGACTCACCAGAAAATAAGAGCCCAATTTCTTGCGATGATGGTCAGGGTGGATCAAGCCATAGCTGAAATTTGCAGACAAGGTGGAGCCCTGGCAGGAACAGCTGATCGAATCACAACCCAAAATCTTACCATTATTGATAATGACCAGGGGCCGTATTTCGGTCGAGTTCAGGACCTCCATAAAATTACCTTCATGGTGATCCGGAATCAACCCAGCTTCAAAGTTGGCTCGATAGATCCCGAGGCAGGCCTCTAGGTCCCTGGAATGATATTTCGGACCACGTGTCTCATTTTCGGATAGCGGGAAGTGGTGTGTTGGGTTTCACCGCACTGTCCGGATAAGGATTCTCTTTCCCAAAAACCAACATCTGCTCGCGGGTTTCTTCAGTCACAAAAGATTCATCAATCATCCCTTCACCATTCTGGATTTTCCCCAATTCCAATTTCAATTGCTTCGCAAAAAAAGGGTAGACCGCCATCCGCTTTGACTTACCGTAGTCGTGTCGCTCATTCGCAAAGTGCGCGTTTTTGACCAACTCCTTGTGCCCGAAAAGTTCGTAAACAAACTGCACGTGCGGAAACTCCACCTTCGGAGTATTCACTGTCCAATCCGAACCATTTGAGACCAAAAGTTGCGGACGGGGCGCAGCCATCGCGGCGATTTCAACATTGTTGGTAATGTGGTTTTCTCCCTGATGAATGGCCATTCCACTTTCACAAACACAGCCTCCAAAAAAGTGCGCCGAAACCTGACAAACTGGCACACTCGCCGAAATTCGCTCATCAATCGCAGCGAGGATAAAGGTCTGGGTTCCGCCCCCCGAGCATCCGGTCATACCAATTCGCCGGGCATCCACTTCAGGCAGCGACAAGATAAAGTCGAGAGCCCGCATGCTGTTCCACGTTTGGAGTCTCAACACTTCGGGAGTCTTGCGATGATCCCACCCCGCTTCCTTCCAGTCACCATATCCGACCATATCATAAAGAAAGACCTTCGCGCCCATACGGGCGAAAGCGGCGCATCTCGCCTGCCGACTCGACTTAAACCGGCCACCATGACCATGGGGGCAAAGAATCCCAGCATAGGACGCGAAGGCTTCAGTCGGTTCGTAAAGTGTCCCAGTGACAAAGAACCCCGGAGAACTTTCAAAGGCCACACTCTCGGCAGTGTATCCCTTGTAGGTCCGCTTGTTGGAATGCTTTGGATTGAGAGGAGTTTTTGGCGGAAGCGTGGTCAATTTCGCCCCTTCAAGAATCCCTTTGACAAGCAACTCCTTCCTCTTCAGCCAAGCCGCCAGATCCGGATAGCTCTTCCTTAGCCCGGCGAGTTCCGCCTTCGCTTCCGATGGGCTGTGAGCATGCCCGACCCGTAAGCGCGTATCGGCATTGAGAGGAAAAAACAAGCTGGCAAAAACAGCGACAGTGAAAAACAGTTTCATGGATTAAGTAAATAGCAGATCTAAAAGCCAAACACCAGCTGTTGTCAGCCGGGGTCATGGCCGCTAAGTTCGCTTCATCCCCCCCGTTTTTTTGGCTTAATTACCTTCACCGCATTGCCCATGGCAGTGAACGGAATCGAGATTGAACTTCGCTACGATTACGACACCAGTGGATTCTTCAACCAACCCGGAGCCAAAGAAGCGATGCGGGGCTAGGCGGACGTCTTCGAAAAAATCCTCGTTGATAAACCGGATGAAATCAATGTCGCCACCATGGGACTTCAGCAAGTGGCGTGACCAGCTTCTTCAACCAAGTGCTCTATCGGGGGCAAACTGGCGCTTCGGATACGCCCTCGACCAATTATGGACCTTGGGGCGGCTCCATTTCCTTCGACACCCGGAAATTTGACGGGAGCGCCCGTGTCTGGAATTTTTCACTGACCGAAACCGACACCTTCAAAACTGACTTTGTCGGCAACGCTGTTCACGAAATCTGCCACATTCTCGGAATTGGCAACGCTGATTCGTGGCTTGATCGCGCCGACCTCATCGAAATCAGCTGGGAGGTCAAATTGCCAGCCAGCGGCACCGCCTCGGTTGCCAACGGTGAGATCCATTTAAAGGTCCCCACCATCACCGGCTTCACGTATCGGATCCTCCAGGGAAACCTCAACGCAAAATTCGTCAACCTTGGGGATGCCATCGCTGGAAACCAATCAGCCTAAACAATGACATCTCTCCATGCTCCTTCCAGCAAAGATTTCCTTTGCTTCGCTGTAAGCACGGACTCGGCCGCTGCCCGCCCGGCTCCCCGTAAGCTCGCCAAACCTTCCTCCGGAATCCTAAGTTATGAATGGAGCTGGCAATCAAAAAATTGCTGTGCACACTACGGTAACCAACAGCACGAAAGAGAATAAAAGAAATAAGAATTGGACGCAATCGTCAGCATCCCAACCTCGAAAAAAAACTCACCGGCGCGGGTTGAAATGTAGCCCAATCGGCGCGAGAGCCGCCGAACGAGCCGGGAGTTTTACGACTCGCCCTTCTTTTCCTTGGGCTCCTCCGATACCTTCTTTTCCTCAACCTTCTTTTTGGCTGCCGCCACCACTTCGGCTGGCACAAACTTCAACGCCGTTCCGTTAATACAGTAGCGCTTGTCAGTCGGAGTATCAAACCCTTCTCCGAGAAAGACGTGACCAAGATGACCATCACAAACCGCACAGATCACTTCGGTCCGCACCATGAAACCACTGCGGTCCACCTTGGTCTTCACATTCTTCGCTTTCGAGGGATCGTAAAATGAAGGCCAGCCACAATGGGAATCAAATTTCTCCTTCGAGGAAAAGAGCTCAGTATTGCAGCCAGCGCAGAAATACGTCCCACCCCCCTGCGCTTTGAACTCCTTGTATACCTGGCCGTTGGACCGCTCGGTCCCGGCCTGACGTAAAATTCGGTATTGCTCCGGGGTGAGACGCTTTCTCCACTCTTCGTCAGTCAGCTTGGCTGCCTCTTCTTTTGAGATCGCCTCGGGCACTTCCTTGGCCACGGGCATCACGGTTTCCTTCTTATCTTGCGCATAAACGAAGATCCCGAATCCGAGAGCGACAAACAAAGCGAGTGAGATTCTTTTTTTCATGTTGTTGGGAGCTTAACCTCCAAAGCTCTATTCCTCAAATCGAACAAATACGATGCAAAAAAAATCTTCAGATCCGAACGTCCCGCACTTTTTCCAATTTCGTGATAAAGCTTCCCTCAAAAATGTGTATTTTCTTCTCATGAAAACAATATTGCTTGGATTCACGCTTCTGACCACTCCTCTCTTCGCTGGTCCTCCCGAGGGCTTCACGTCCCTTTTCAATGGCAAGGACTTCACCGGCTGGTGGGGCGCAGCCACCGAAAACCCCGCGAAATACCTCGCGCTCCCGGCGGAGAAGCTCGCCGCCAAGAAAAAGAAGAGCATCGAAAACATCGATAAGCACTGGAAAGTCGCCGACGGCATCATCCACAACGATGGGCACGGACTTTTCCTCACCACCGAGAAAAACTACTCTGACTTCGAGCTTCGCCTAGAATTCAAGCTCGACCCAAAAGCAGACAGTGGAGTCTACCTTCGCGGCATTCCCCAGGTCCAACTCTGGGACACCACCGAAGCAGGGGGTAGCTGGAAACACGGAGCCAGGAAAGGCTCAACCGGACTCTGGAACAATCCCAAGGGCACTCCCGGTCGCGAACCCCTCGTCCATGCCGATAAACCCGTCGGAGAATGGAATAAACTCGTCATCAAAATGGTTGGAGACAAAGTGACGATCCACCTTAACGACAAACGGACCGTCGATCAGGCCAAGCTATACAACTACTTCGACAAAAAGGGCGCACTCCCCGAAGTGGGTCCCATCCAATTGCAAACCCACGGCGCTCCGGTGCAGTGGCGCAACATTTTCATCAAGGAGCTCTAGTCGCACAAAAAACCGACCACGAATCAGGCACGATCGGGATTTCCCTGATTCGTGCCTTTTTATTTTCGGGATCGAAGCCAAACTCTTCCCACCATGAAGATCAAAGCACCCCAGCTGATCATTGCCGCCCTTATCATTTTGGGTATCACCTTTCTGGTCATCGGGGTCTTCCATCAAAAAGAGCCTATCAAATACTTTGCCCACTCGCTGCGCACCTGGCAGGAGTCCGACTCCATCGCTGGATACCCCATCGCCACCAATTACGATGAGGACAGTAGCCCAACCGCATTCAAAACAACCAAATTTCAACCCAACCTCAGCACCATGTCCCCCATGGAACGCTACCGGCTTCCGACCGTCCGGGGCTTCATAAACCCGGAAGGTGGTGATGCCATAGCCGCAGGCACCGGACTGGTCCTCTACACGGGCGATCCCAGTGGCTACGATGGCAAGGCCGTTCTACTCGGCCACCGCCTTCCGGACGGTTCCATCGTGCAAACTTTTTACACCGGCCTCACGGAGATCGACGTCAAAGTCGGCCAACATGTCCCGCACACCACTGCACTTGGAAAAGGAGGTCAACTCCTCGAAGCGAGGTTCGGTTCATCTATCGATATTTATAAGGAGACTTTTGGGACGGTCACCCTGAATTCACAAGAGGCTCCCCCAGCCCCCAACCGGATTCCCCTTGACAAATTCTTTGGCAAACACCAGCTCAAACAGACTGGGCCAGACCCGCTTGAGATCATCCGGGAAAACGAATTAAGAAAAGCCCGCGAAGAACTTGGCATCGGCGTGGAATAAACCTTTCGGGGCTACAATTGAGTTTCGAGGAATCGCGCAAAGAAGCGCTTATAGCCGGGCTCAAGAACGGACGGCAGATTTACGAGGGTAATCTCCCGACAGACTTTAAGATCACGACGAAACATCGCCGTCTGCTCCCCGGCAAACTCCCGGGAATCGACGTGCAGGTTAATCTCATCGTTGATGAAAAAACTCCGGTCGTCGAGGTTTGCCGATCCCACAATGCTGAACTGCCCGTCCGCAACGAGTAGCTTGCCGTGCATCATGGTCATTTCATACTGGTAGATGCGGACCCCTCCGCGCAGCAGCTCCGACCAGTGATTTTGCGAAGCATATCGGGTCGGCTTTGAATCAATAAGTTGGTTCGGAACGATGACCTCGATCTTCACTCCTCTGGCAGCTGCTGCCAAAAGCAGGCTGCGGAACCGTCTGTTTGGAATAAAATACGATTGCTGGAGAAGCAGGCTTTTCCGGGCACCATTGATGGCACTGATAAATCCGTGGGCCACCGGGTGATCAGGATTCCAGGGGTCATCAAAGACAACCTGAACTTTTGTTTCGCCTGCCACCCGCAATTCCGGAAAGTACGAAGAACCTTAGATTTTCTCACCAGTGAGTTCAAACCAATTTTCGCGAAAGGCTTCCTGAAACCCTCGCACCGCCGGGCCTTTGATTTCATATTGGGTGTCCCGCCAATGCTTTGCGCTATGTGCATCGCCACTCCATGCCAGGGCAAATCCAGCGCCTCCGGTAAAAGCAATCCTACCATCGACCACCAAAATCTTGCGATGGGTCCGGTTGTTGGAAAACCGCGGCCGGAGAATATTAATGGGATGGTAGAGTTCCAATTCCACTCCGGCCTGTCTCATCAGACGAATGTTTGCTTCACCTGCTTTTGCAGAGCCTACGTTATCCAAAATGACCTTAACCTCAACCCCGGCCTTGGCCCGCTCGGCGAGAGCCCGGGAAAATTGGCGTGTCACCGGCGCATCCACAAAAGCAAAAGTCTCAAAGGTGATTGTCTTCCGCGCGCGACGCACCGCCCTCAACATGGGAGGAAAAAAAGCATCGCCATTGGTCAGGGTGCGGATCGCATTGGTCGAACTCCACGGCGACTGCGTCGCCCCGGAAATTTCCTTTCTAAAAACAGGCGAACCAATGGGAACATCCTTTCCCAATGAAACATCAACCCGCGAACTGAAGCAGGAAGTCAGCGACAAGGCGCCAACATACACAAGCAGGCTAACGGCCTCCAGCAAGACGCTCAGCAAGACCTTCGGGGAGACCGGCGGCACGAATTTTTTCCTGGGTAGTGGCAAGATCATACTCGATGCGATGGAAGGTCACCGTTGAGGTAGGCATGTCATAAATGACGTAGCAAGCTCGCCAGTCGCCATCGCGTGGCTGACCAACGGATCCGGTGTTAATAAAATACTTCATTCCCGGTTCGATCACAACCGAGTCGGCCTCAACTTCCGCCACTCTCGAATCACGAACAAAAATCCGCGGCACGTGGGTGTGGCCGTGAAAGCAGAGGTTGGTGAACTGGTATGAAAAATTCGACATCGCATCGAACTTGTTTGTCACGTAGTTCCAAGATTGGGGCTGATCGAGCGTAGAGTGCACGACGGTGAAGTCCTCCACCTGGCGAACCATCCTGATCTTGCGGAGCCAATCACGCTGTTCATCGGTGAGCTGCTCGCGGGTCCACCGTAGCGCGGAAGCCGCGACCGGGTTCATACTGTCGAGGCTATGATTGCCCGAGGCATCTTCATCGTGATTCCCTTTCACCACCGGCCAGTTGCTCTCGCGCACCCGCTCGAGACAAGCGGAAGGGTCCGCGTTGTAGCCGACAATGTCACCCATGCAAACGTGATCAGTACAACCCTGCTGTGCAGCATCCGCTAGGACGGCGTCGAGGGCCTCAAGATTGGCGTGGATATCTCCAAATAGGGCAATGCGCATAACGCGGGAAGGAAGGGCCAACAATTGCCAGTCCCCCGCCAACTGTAAAGGTCAGATTGTTCCATGATTTGCAATCAATCGGCTGGTTTTTTAGCATCTAATCGATTATCGCATCTGCGTCTCTCTTCTCGAGCTCCTCTCGCCAGACACTGGGATAGAGAGGACGCATTGGCTCGGTTACGAATGGATTGAGCGAATCCGGAACCTTAAGTTCATCAATCAACTGCTTCATGAGCTGGTCGATGTTTCCGGCATAGTAGCCATCATACTTAATCCTAGCCCGGTAATTATAGAGATCGCGATAGGCTAGTTCCTTGGTTTGAAAAACCTGATGAATCTGCGGGCGGAGGACGCCATCCGGAAGCTCGGGATTGCTTCCAAGAATCACAGAAAGCACACGGAATTTAGGAACTGAAAAATGAATCGGGCCATCCTGCATCAAACGCATCATTTCGTCATAAGCCTCGATCTCCCGGCCGGTAATCCGGGAAACCGTGAAAAGGTAACGACGGCGGTAAACCGGATTCCGCGAATAACGAACCATCTTGAAGGCCTCGGCCGCGCGCTCCAGGTCGGGTCGCTTGAACTCGTTGGACCACATAGCTCCCATCTCATAATAGAGCTTCTCGGATTTCGGATTATATTTCAAACCCTTCCAATAAAAGGCGTCTCCCTTCTCAAGATACTCCATCTCAAAAAGCTGCCGTTTGGCCGGGCTAAAGTCCTGGTTTCGTTTTGCCCAGGAAGCGGCATTCCACCCCAAATGCCACCCCCCGGAATCCCAATAAAAGGAATTGTAGGGATCGAGAGCCGTAATGACGTCGTAGTCTTTTTCGAGCTCATACCAGTCGTTATTCTCGAAGTGATCATACGCTCCAACACTCATGAAGGAAGCCATCACCGACCGCAGCCCCCCAAAGGCACCGGCCAAACTGGTTTGCCCCATCTCACTCCAAATTTCTGAGTCGATTTGGGGATGGGCAATTTTACGTTCACGAAGATCCTGCGTAAATTTTTGCTCCCTGGGCATGCGAAGATAGCCCGTGCCCGCCAAAACAGCTGCGATCACGATCAGGTTGCGAATGGTCTTGAATCTTCTCATCCCCACACCTCTTTAAAATTCCTTGTCCGAAAAAACGAACCACGAGAGAACCACATAAATTCCGATATATAGCGCCGCGAATCCCCCAAGTTGTGCCATGTCAGTGTGCAAGACTTCCTCCGCCCTGACTGCGCCGTCGGCGATCGACTCAAAGAGTTTGAAGTCAGGAAAAACCAGTGTGACGAAGGTGCTGACAATCCGCTCCGCCATGTTCGGATCCTCACCAAAGAAGGGGTCGGTAAAGAGCCCCTCCCGCGCCACCGACTGAAACGCGCCAATAATCCAAACCATCGCACTGGTCGCGATAGTGAATATAGTTGAGGTCGAGAAAGTGGAAATCAAGAGCGCTACCGCCGCGATTACAGAAGCCTTCAAGAAGTGGGCCATCACGCCATATTGTAAGATCAAGGTCGGGCCGTGTGCCGCAATCTCCGCGCGGCCAGCCGCCAGATCTTCCTCCGGATATCCAATCTTTTTCATATATTCGGTGACTTCCACCAACTTTTGCTCGGTCCGAAAATGAAGCGTTGCCACCAGCAAAACGTCCATCACGACCATTGCGATGAAGATCACCGCCATCACCCCGAGAAGTTTTCCCACCAAATAATCGAGCCGTGGCACCGGTTTGCATAGGATCGTGTATAACGTGCGATCCTCAATATCACCGGGGATGAGCAACGCCGTCGCAACGATGCCAAACATCGAACTGAAAACCATCATCGTCCCCAGACAGATGTTTTTATGCATTCGCAGCTCCTGCTCCGGTTGCAAGGTCTCCGCACCTTGATACCAGATCAAATCAAAGAATTGGATTCCGACAAAAAGGAGTGCGATGGGCGCCAAAAAATAAAACACCTTCATGCGCACCAACTGGGTCACGGTGTTTTGCGCGATGATTAAAATCCGGCGCAACGAAAAAAAGGAAGTGGAGGCTCGGGTGCTCATGTTAGTTTAAAGTGGTTCGGGACTCCGGGTTTTTACTTGCTGGCTGCTTGCTCCTTAGCGTCCGACATGGTTTCACGAAGGAACAAATCCTCAAGAGTGGTCCGGGCATTCCCCTCCGAAACCACCTCCGCCTGATGAGTCACATCAACCAGAGTGCGGATTTGATCTAACAAACTCTCGCTGGCATTCTCCAAAATCAGCTCGGTACGGTTCTCCACTGCGATCAAGTCGTCCAGGCGTCCCTCATTCACCAAAACACCCTGATGAATAATTCCCACCCGGTCACAAACCTGCTGAACCTGCTCCAGCAAATGGGAACAAAGAAAAACGGTAATTCCTCGATTCTTGAGTTCCAAAATGAGGTCTCGAATTTCGCGCGAGCCTGTTGGGTCAACCCCCGCCGTGGGCTCATCAAGAACTAACAAACGGGGATCCTGCACCATAGCCTGCGCCAGCCCGATTCTCTGCAGCATCCCCTTGGAAAATCCCTTCAATCGCCGATCTCGCGCATCCTGAAGACCCACCAACTCCAGCAACTCGCCAATCCGCTCCTTCAGCTTACGACCCCGCATGCCACAAAGCTTCCCGTAAAAACGAACCGTTTCCGCTGCCGTCAGGTGCTTATAGAAATAAGGATTTTCCGGAAGAAACCCCACCTCATTGCGAGAATCCACCTTCAAGGAATTCCGACCGAAAATTGAAGTCGAGCCCGAAGTCGGAGCCACCAACCCCAGCACCGCCTTCATCGTCGTCGATTTTCCCGAGCCATTCGGCCCAATCAGCCCGTATACCTCACCGGGAGCGATTTGAAACGAGACATTCTTCACCGCACGCACCTTCTTTCCTTTGAAAGCACCCTTGAAGTCCTTTACCAGATTCTTAGCCTCTACCGCTGGAACGTCGCTCATCGTCCTCGCATCCTACTTCATCAGCTTAACGCGTGCAAGGAAGCGGATTGATTGGCGAAACAAAAGTTCCTCATTGCAGACAAGGCGAAGAACCCGCTACGCTCGGCGTTAGTATGAATAAGACACTTCTCGCCCTCATCGGGGCCGCCATCGCGCTGGTTTTGCCAAGCTGCCTCGAATACGAAACCAAGATCACCCTCAATAAGAACGGGAGCGGAACCATCACCGAAGAGATGGTCCTCGGCGCCCAGGCCATCGGCATGATGGAGATGGCCGCCGCCCAGGGTGGCAATCAGGGCAATCCCTTCGCCGACATGAAAGACGAAGCCAAGCTCAAGGAAAAAGCCGCCAGCTATGGCGAAGGAGTCACCTTCCTGAAGTCCGAAGAAATCAAGCGCGACGACGGCAGCAAAGGCGTTCGCGTCACCTTCAAATTCACTGACATCAACAAGGTTAAAATGGATCCCGCCAGCGGAATTGGCGAACTCGGCAACATGAAGCCTGGCGGTGAAAAGGCCAAGCCCGTCGCCGAAAACGCCTCCTTCAAGTATGCTGACGGCGTCCTCACCATTAGCCTCCCCCAGCCCGAAGCCGGCGAAGATGCCCCCGAAGAAGAGCCACCCGCCGGAAATCCCGGTGGTCAGGAAATGGCCATGATGGCCGGAATGATGAAGGGCATGAAAATCTCTGCCAAGCTCGTCATTCCCGATGGAATCGACGAAACCAATGCCACCTTCAAGGACGGTGACACCATCACCATGGTCGAAATGAACATGGACGAAATCATGAAGAACCCCGGTGCCATGGGCGCCATAATGGGCGCTGGCAAAGACCCTGAAGCCTCCGCGAGGGCCATGCAAAAAATCAAGGGCGTGAAGACCGAGACGAAGAAAGAGGTCACCGTCAAAATCAAGTAATCACTCATTTCCCTTTCACAATGCCCGCCCGGTTTCGTCCGGTGCGGGCTTTTTAATTTCCCGCTTCTATTTCCCCCCGCCAATATCCCTGCCATGAAAAACTATCTCATCGAGCAACTCGACGAAGTCCCCGGCACCCCCTGCCCCTGCGGCACCTCGCGGCGCGCCTTCTGCATTCCTGAAAACCCCGTCGCCAGCATTCACATAGTCGATATTTCCAAAGAAGCCCGCACCCACTATCACAAAAAGATGACCGAGATCTATCTCGTTCTCGAAGGTCAGGGCCACATCGAACTCGATGGCGAGGTCCTCCCCGTCAAACCCATGACCAGCATCCTCATCAAACCGGGCTGCCGCCACCGCGCCATCGGCGAAATGAAAATCATCAACATCCCCGTCCCCACCTTCGACCCCGCCGACGAATACTTCGACGACTAATACCGTTTCAATAGTTATTTCGAAGGAACTAGGATTTCCCTGTAGCGTTTATTGCTAAAAGCAAGTAGCCCGAACCAATCAAACTCACCACTTTGACGGCATTTTCCCAATAGGGTCGAATTCTCTCTGTGATGGAGTCCTAAAGATTTCGCAAGGCCGGCCACAATCGATTGCAGATTCCATTCTTCACGAGATCCCATAGTTATTCCACCGGGTTCAATTCAGGACAGTATGCGGGTAAGCTAATAATTCAAATATTGTCAGGGAGCGCTTTGTCCTCTCCCTTGTGGTAAAAACCAGCACCATCTCCAATGACAACATGGATTGCGCACTCATCGCTTTGGCTTACTTGCTACAAAAAACAAAGATCCCATTGTTTGGTCCGCTGGAACGTAAATAAAAATTCTGCGCTGCTTCCTCCAACTTCAAGAGACCCATAAAGGTATCCATTTTGAAAACGTCTCTTGGAAGGTGCGACGGCTCGGACGCCTCTAAGACACCACATTTTACGTGAGAGTGGTTGTAGGCCATAACGCATTTCGTCATAGATCCAAAGACAGACCTCCTGTTCTTTAGGTAGATCTAGGTCAACCATCTTGTCTGCGAGAGTTACTCGAAATTCAGCTTCCGCAGCCAGATCTTTTTCAGGGTTACAGGGGCGGGTCGCTTTGAGCCGCCCTTCTCACTTTCCCAGATATTTATAAATCACAGATTCTTTAAGATCGCTCACATCGAAATTCTCACTGAGTCACTGCGAGGCATCGAGGGCCGTTCTCCATTTCCCAAGCTTCAGTAGCTCGACCATCGCTTCTTACATTTCGGGAGTGAGCCAACTTTGTAGACCATTCGCTTTGGACTTGGTCAGGAGGTGAGCAATTCTTTCACTCCTGAATTTGTTGATCCACGCTTGAACCGTGGTGTGACTTCTTCAAGAACACGTTTGATGGCGAGCATGCGTTCACGCCTCCCGCCTAGTTTCTTTTTTTCAAGAGGCGAAGGCGTTCCGGACCCTCACCCATCACATCAATCTGTTTCCTAGGTCTTCCAATACCGGGAAGACACCTTAGCAATATTTACGACGTAGTAACTGTTTAAGTGGTGTTACTTATCACAGTAATCGATCATTTCTCCAGCCACATTGCCGAGAATTTTTTTGAACCAATTGCCGAAAGCCCGCACATAAGAAGTTCGCTTTAAATCCATACTAACCCAGACCGCGTTGGGCCGGTCGTCGAGGTCGGCATCTTTCACCGAGGCCTCCGGTCTTAAGCATAAAAAAAGCGCCCGACCTTTACAGGGCGGGCGCTTGGTAATTTTTTGAAGTCAGTCTGACTTAGCCAAAGGTTACGACTTCTTCCTCGGAGGGAGGAACTTCGTCGTCGCCCGGAGGCGTTCCCTGGGGTGCGGGAGCAGAGTCGCCGCCACCGGCTCCTTCGCGGAGAGCAGCTTTACGGGACATCTTCACGCGGCCTTTGTCATCGATACCAATACACTTGGCTGTGATGACATCGCCTTTTTTGCACACATCTTCGACCTGGTTCACTCGACCTTCTTCAAGCTCGGAAATGTGAACGAGTCCGTCCTTGCCGGGAAGCACTTCCATGAAGGCACCGAAGGTGGTGACGTTCATGACTTTGCCAGTGTAGGTCTTTCCGATCTCTACCTCGGCGAACATCATGTCGATCATGTTCTTGGCGGCCTCGAGGCCTTCCTGCTTGGAAGCATAGATGTGAACGGTGCCATCGTCTTCGATGTTCAGTTCAGCACCAGACTCCGCCTGGATGGCTTTGATGTTCTTCCCACCAGGTCCGATGAGCTCGCCAATGCGATCCTGTGGAATCGTGACGGTCTCGATGCGCGGAGCGTATGGACTCAACTCACCAGGTCCAGTGATGGACTCGGCCATTTTTTCGAGCACCTTGACCCGGCCTTCGATCGCAAGATCGATGCCTTCTTCCAGGATGGAAAGAGGAATACCGGGCAGCTTGAGATCAAGCTGATAACCGGTGACCCCTTCGCTCGTGCCACAGAGTTTGAAGTCCATGTCGCCGTAGAAATCCTCGGAACCAATGATGTCAAGAATGACCACGTGCTTGGTCATGTTGCCATCGGCATCCTGCTCGGTCACGAGACCGGTGGAGATCCCCGCTACCGGGCGGATCATGGGAACGCCAGCGTCAAGAAGAGCCATCGTTCCAGCACAAACAGTCGCCATCGATGTCGAGCCATTTGACTCCATGACCTCGGAAGAAATCCGCATGGAATACGGGAAGTCTTCAGTGGAAGGAAGCATCGGTGCGATGGAGCGCTCGGCAAGAGCACCGTGACCAATCTCACGACGGTTCATGCCGCCGAAGCGACCGGTCTCACCAACCGAGAACGGCGGGAAGTTGTAGTGGAGGAAGAAGTTCTTGGAATCCTCACCACCGGCGTAGTTGTCGACGTAGAGTTTCTCGTCGGCAGGTGCAAGGGTGCAAATCCCGAGAGCCTGGGTCTCACCACGGGAGAAGATGGCGGATCCGTGCACACGTGGCAGGGTTCCCACTTCTCCGTAAAGGGTGCGGAGGTCGCGAAGCTTGCGGCCGTCGGCGCGAACGCCTTTTTCCATGATGGAGACGCGGAAGGCTTTCTTCTGAATGTATTCAAAGACCTGCTCGATTTCGAACTCGGTAGTCTCTGGGAACTTCTCCTTGATAGCGGCTTCCACTTCGTCGCGGAGAGCGCCGACCTTCTTGCCTCGTTCCACCTTCGAAGCAGCGTAGATGGCGTCCTCGATACGGTCACCGGCGACAGCGTATCCGATTTCAAGGAGGTCTTCCTTGGCCACGGTCACGGTGTAGTCCCGCTTGGGCTTGCCAGCGAGTTTCACGAGCTCTTCCTGGGCTTCGACGATCTGCGCGACGGCAGCCTGGGCGAAGTGGAGGGATTTTTTGAACTCGGCGTCGGGGATCTCGTCAGCAGCACCTTCGATCATGATGACGTCGGTCTTGTTCCCCACGTAGATGAGGTCGAGATCAGAGTCTTCGCGTTGCTCGAAGGTTGGGTTGATGACGAATTCTCCGTCGATGCGTCCCACACGAACGGCACCAATGGGGCCGGCGAAGGGAATATCGGAAATTGCAAGGGCAGCCGAAGCACCATTCATGGCAAGAACGTCGGCATCGTTTTCCTGATCCGCACTCAGAAGGAGAGCGATGATCTGGGTGTCATAAAGGTAACCCTTTGGGAAGAGCGGACGCAGCGGGCGATCCGTCATGCGGCAGGTAAGAATCTCCTTCTCGGTAGGACGGCCTTCACGTTTGAAGTATCCTCCGGGAAAAGTTCCAGCGGCAGATGCACGCTCCTTGTATTCGACCGAAAGGGGGAACCAGGTCTGGCCCTCACGGATTTTCGTTTGTGAAACAGCTGATACCATCACGATGGTCTCACCCATCTGGACGGTGACTGCTCCGTCGGCCAACTTGGCCAATTTTCCGGTCTCGATGACCAGAGGACTCGGCCCAACATTGGCCGTTACATTTTGTATACTCATTGTCTTTGTATTTTGGAATCGCGGCGGGACCCTCCCGTGCGATTTTTCGGTTTAGAAACGAAGTGGTTTTCCCGGTCTTAACATTGGGTGGGAAACTCTCTCCGCTTGAAGGCGCCGCTATCAAATTGCGGCAGCTCTCAAAAGCAAAAGGGCCACAGTGGAAACCACCGTGGCCTTTTGCAGATTGTTTTACTTACGCAAGCTGAGTGCTTTAAGCACGGCCTGGTAACGGTCCTCCGACTTGCTCTTGAGGTAATCAAGAAGCTTGCGGCGGCGCGCCACGAGGCGGAGAAGTCCGCGGCGTGAGGCAAAATCCTTATTGTGCTCATTCATGTGCTCGGTCAAATGCTTGATCCGCTGAGTCATGAGGGCGATCTGGAAGTCTGCGCTTCCGGTGTCATTTTCACTTTGCTTGAAGTCAGCAAGGTTGATTCCGTAATCGTTGGTCATTTTAGTGCTAATCGGGATGGGCCGAGCCGCTTCATTGCAGCCAAACCGTCCTTCGACGGGCAGGAGATAGGACAGGATTGGCAATAACTCAACCTTTTTCGGAGAAATTTGCCACTTGCTTGATCGCCACGGGATTTCCTTTAGAATCACGATCGAAGGTTTAACGTAGACGATCAGATGAGCTCCATTGAGGACTCCCTTGAAAGCGAACTGATGTCCTAAACCAAGCACGAGTGTCTGGGAGGAGCGGTCCATGCCATGTCGGGCGGGCGGATCCGGCCCAACCAAACAGCGGGCAATGCCTCCCGCCATCTCGGCCATTCCCTCGAGGGGAAACCCTGCAATGTCTTCAACAGTAACAACAAGATCCGCATCGTCCCCCCACAGACACTCGCATTTACTACCCGGATGCGATGGTTGCTTGCGGCCCGATTGATCAATTTTTGATCCAACCCGTTTCTACCAGATTCTTTTTCGGAGTGGTATCATCCATTGCAGGCTACTCCTTCTGAAGATCCCGCATCGACCAGATCTCTCCGGCAAGGTCTCGCAAGGCTCCTCTTGGCTTTCTCGCCCCGTCCTTCCGCTTTTTGCTGAACTGTTCCAGGTTCAACTTGAAGACATGGTTCACAAACTTCCGTGAACCGATCACCACTCCATCCGTAAAATACCGCACCCGACATCGCACCACCTTCGCGATCGCAAGATCCCGGGCATCCCCCTTCCTCAATTCTACCAATTCTCTTACCGCTTCCTCGCGCTTTCTCCCTTTCCGCGTCACGACCCGAAGCTTCCGGCCATCCTTCGTCCGTCCTCTCTATTCAGACTGCGCCACTCCTTCTCGGTGGTCCCCGCCTCTAGAATGGGGACTAGAAGAATAAGCAGAAATCCAATGTAAATTTTCATTATGAGATTTTTTGGAATAGTGACTCAACCTAGTGAGGTTTGACTATAAGTCTACTCCGACTTGTTGACGCTTTTGTTAACGCGAAGATTGAGAAAAAGAGATTCTCCCGTACACCCGATTAAAATACCAATAGTGTAGCAAACAAAATCAGACCATAAGAATCCCACCCCTAGAAGCAGTGCCCCTGGTCGGGTTGCCCTTATCTGGTTAATCCAATCACTCTGATACAACTGGCTAGTCTCGACTGTGAAGGCGACAGCGATAGCCACGGCAGCCACAATGGAAGTTCGCAATCTCGGGAAACCCAATCCCACAATCAGAAAAACCATCAATGCCCATAAGGTGTCACCGGCATAAGCAGCAATAAACTCGGACACATGACTGACAGGATATGTCCGCGATGCGAGCCCGGCCCCCATCACGAGCACGATAAGCGCGAGGCATGCTAGTCTGTTGCGTTGCATAAGTCTTCCTTGTTCACCTCAACTACACTTACACGAGAGCGAATCTACCAGAACAATCAATCGAATCTGTAATCATGTAGAATTGAACTTACGGAGGCGCAAGTTGTCATGAAACGCAGCACCCGAGAGCTCATCGTCTTCTCCGAATTTAAGATCACATCCAAACATCGTAAAACTGACTCATAGAATTAGAGGATGGATGAGGATTTTCATTTCATGTAGCTCACTCAGTCCCCACCCTTCCTCACTGCAATCCCATTTGGCAAAAGAGGCTCGAATCCCCCTCCTTTTTTTCTCCGTAGATGGAATGTCGCAATATCTCCTTTTTTTGGAATTAATTCGTGTCCTTGCAATCCAGGGTGCGGAGGAATGCGAGTGGACGGCTGCCAAGCAATTACATCGATTTGATCGCCCGCTTTAACACCAGCTCCTTTTGAAATTGATCTCACTTGAATTTTGATCGTAAAGACTCGATCCCTGTGAAGGCCTATCCCCTTTTCGACGGTCGATTTCTGGACTTTTGCAGTCACCTCCAAGATCTTTCCAGAGACGATATGACTGGCCTCTTTCTGGAGTTTCTCAGGACTAAGGGGTGCTTTAGCAGCCCAAGAACTGAGAGTGCTCACGGCAAAGAATATGCCAAGTAAGGTCACGGGAAATCTATTTGTTTTTATTATCATATCGATGAATAGCAAAAGTATGCGCTAACTGAGAATATTAAGGTAATGTTTACATCCCTAGAGCTGAAAGCGAAAGTAGGGTCCAGGGGGGTGTCGAATTATCGGGACGCTTACAAAATCAGCACTACTGGGGTTGCTGCACTCCTTCGAGATCTCGAGGAAAGACGATTTGCGCCCAGATCGGCTTGTGGTCAGACAAGGGCGTCTCTAGTTCAATGAGACCCCCATCCGCTGCCTTGGCACCAGCCAAGGTGTGATACAATATGTGATCAATCACTCCGTGATTCTTTTCTGGGTTTTGGGCGTTGTATGTGAACTCCTTGGATACATCGATCTTCAGATCACTCCAAATGGGTCTGAATCCTGCACCCTCGACAGTTTTCATGGCAGCATCATCAATCTTGTTGTTGTAATCTCCAACCACTATCACCCGCGCCATTGTCTCTTTCGGGAGAACCTTGGTGGCAAGGCTATATGCGTGGCCATCCCTTGCTCCAGATTTACAGATATGTAGTGATAAAAACGCGAAGGAAACACCCTGAATCTGAGTTGTCGCTCTAACAACTGATGCAGGATTCCAGCCGTGGCCCGTGAGCTTGTGTTCCTCAGTATTTTCTAGAGGCGTCCGACTAAGAATCGTCTTGTACTTATCCTTGTGATTGGCCGAGGATATTTTACCGACAAAACTATATTTCATCCCTAGCACCTTGCCGACCCGGGCAGTCCAATCTCCATCTGGAGCTTCATTAAAACCGATGATATCCAGTTGATAGGGTTTAAACATGTCACCAATCTGTTCAGGAGTGGCACTTCTACTGAACTCAACATTGTAGGAAGCAACACGAACCGTAACCGACTCGTCATGGACTGGACAAGCTAGGTTGACTCCCACCAAGCACCAAAATAAAAAAACAATCGATAATACTTTCAGATCTCTCATTAAAATTTTCTCCTAGTTTGCTCTTATTACTGACTCTAAAAACTAAGGGTTTCCTAATTCGTCTCAATTTCTCCTCACCATAAGATGGTCGGCTACCAGGCGTAAGAATCCAAATTAATCTTCCTTCATCCAATACCAATTGCCAAATAAATGTCCCTTGCTTCCTGAATTGTAACACAATTCGTCGATACCGCTTTCGCTGTAGATTATGGCAGCTTCCCCGTCGTGAAGAAATTGAAAAAAGACTCGGTCCTTATGGTGACAGCGACGGTCTGCCTTGCTGAATCTGTAAATGCCATAATTGTGGGATGAATATGCGACTTGGCTTAAGTCGTCATTGTGTTGTTCAAGGGCCTCCTCCAGTCCAGGCCTCGCCAGCAAGAAGGATGCATGCAGTGGCAGCTTGAACGCAATCATTAGACTTACTACGACAAGCATTCCGATGATAAAACCGAAACCATTCGCTGGCGAAGAAGATAAAGTGACCCGTTTCCACCGTGCAATAGCCTTCATAGCTATTCCTTGTAAAAGACAAGCAGCGCCGACTATCGCCCAGAGAATGATGCCAAAGAAAATCCAAGTGAGGTAATAGAAGCTCGGGAAAAGGGCCAAGTAGAAAATCACTCCCGAACATGCTCCTGAAAAAGCCAAAGTTGTCCTTTCAACAAATAGTTTCCACCGCTCCACCTTATTGAAGGTATCGCTTTCGTAAGCTTCATCGGTATTTCCCATCATTAAAAAAATTAGGCTTCTCTATCTCGATAGGCTTTCCAGTTTTCTTACGCTGCATCAAGGGTCCTAGTTGCTAGGAATTTGCTTTTGGCGGAGTGGCCGTGAAGAACGGAAATTGGGGGGCATCCATGGGGGAGAAAGAGGGGTTTCCCTGATGGGACTTTGATCCTAACCTCCGCTCTTTCCCTTCAGCTGTTTTTACTGAAGTATTCCTAATTACAGTCACCACTCCGAACTCACTCCACCACCACCTTGCCCGGATCCCAGGTCACCTTGGGATATTCCAAATTCATCTGGTCCATGGCGTGGGTCACGATCTGAGCCACCGCCATGTCACGATACCATTTATAGTCCGCCGGAATGATAAACCAAGGAGCCTGCTCGGTGCTGGTCCGCTCGAAAACATCCTCGTAAGCAACCTGAAAATCATCCCAGCGCGCCCGGTCCTCCAGATCAGCCGGGAAGAACTTCCAGTGCTTCTCCGGTCGATCGAGCCTCGATTGCAAGCGCCGCTTCTGTTCGTCCTTGGAAATGTGCAAGAAAAACTTCAGGACAGTCGTCCCCTCATCGACGAGCATCTGCTCGAAATCGACAATGTGCTTGTAGCGCTTCTGCCAAACTTCCTCCGGCGCCAGATTCTTCACCCTCACCGCGATGATGTCCTCATAGTGGCTCCGGTTGAAAACCGCAATTTCGCCCTTCGCCGGAACCACCTTGTGAACCCTCCAAAGAAAATCGTGCGACAACTCGCGCGTTGAAGGAGCCTTGAATGGAGTGACCCAGACACCCTGGGGGTCCACCCGCGAAAAAAGCTTACGCACACACCCGTCCTTGCCACCGGTATCCATGGCCTGCATCACGATGAGCAGCTTCTTTTTTCCCTCGGCGTAAAGCACCCGCTGCTGGTTCGCAACCTTGCTCCGAAGTTCCTGAAAAATCGGCAAAGCCTCCTCCTCCGGCCGACCAAGAATTCCCAGGGTCGTCGTTGAGAGATCATCCAACTTCACCTGTTCCCCAGGCTTCACGATGCACTTCTTTGTGAAATCTTCACCGAGCATTCCCCATGAACTCCCGCTGCGCCCGGAGATGCAAGAAAAAGGTCAGGAAATCGAGCCGATGGAGCCTCCTTTCAAAAACGTCATCATTTCCAAGTTGCCGAACTAGGTCTCTTTCAGGTCTATTGCCTTTGTCACCATGTCCGATTCCTCCCCCGAAATGCTCCGCGCCGCCGTTCACATCGGAGCAAGCCACGCTTCCATGATCATCCTGCGCATCGCGGAGGACGGCACCGAGGAGCGGGTCGACTTCCTCGAGAAAAACATCCCGCTTGGGCGGGACATCTTTGGCTCCGGCAAAGTCCGCTCCACAACCATCGAGCAAGCCGTCACCGTGATCCGGGGCTTTAAGGAATCTCTCACCGAACTCGGCCTCGGCGACATCCCCATCCGCGCAGTTACCACAAACACGCTCGAAGAAGCAGCCAACGCCGAGGTCTTCCTCAACCGTCTCCACATCGCCTGCAAGTGGCACTTTGAGTCGCTCGACGACGGCGAAATGACTCGTCTCGTTTTTCTCAAGACCCGGCGCCGTCTCCGCGACACCCCGTCGATGCAGCAACGCAATACCATCGTCGCCCACGTCGGCCCCGGAAACGCCCGCCTCATCCTCTCCAAAAAGGGGCGGATTGTCCGCTACCAATCCTACCGTCTCGGAACCCACCGTTGCTGGGAACGACTGCAATCCCCCGACCTCACCGGCGAGCCCATCATCCGCCTCATTCGGGAACAAATTACCGGACTGATCGCCCAGATTCACTACGATTTCCGCGATGAGGGCATCGAAGACCTCGTCATGATTGGGACCGAAATCCAAATGCTCGCCCCCTACCTCTCCAAACCGGACAAGACCAAGTCGCGCTACAACGTTCTCCGCCAACTCACTTCGGACATCGCCGCTGTCACCGAGCCCGAGCGCGTTAAAAACTATAACCTCGACTATCAAACCGCCGGCACGGTCCTACCCGCCCTCGTCATCAATGCCGCCATCGCCGAATCCTTCGGCCTCGATTCCCTCCGCGTCTCGCGTTCCGATTACGAGGAAGGCCTCCTCACCGATCTCGCCCACCCCGACGCCGCCCACGACGAACTCAAGTCACAGCTCCTTCACTCCTCAAAGCTCACCGCCAAGAAGTTTGGCTGTGACATGCGCCACGCCCGCCACGTTGCCCACCTCAGTGGACGGCTTTTTCAGGAAACCCGCGCACTTCACGAACTCACCGACCACGACGCCCTCCTCCTTGAAGTCGCCGCCATTCTTCACGAAGTTGGCAACCACATCTCGCCAAAATCGCACGAACTCCACGGACTTTACATCATCCGCCATTCCGAAATCTTCGGCCTCAGCGATCCCGATCGCCTCCTCGTCGCCCTCATCACCCGCTACCACCGCAAAGCCGCCCCCCAACTCTCCCACCCTCACTACAACAAACTGACTCCCACCGATCGCATCCGTGTCGCCAAACTCTCCGCCTTGCTTCGGGTCGCGGACGCCCTCGAGCGAACCCACTCACAACGCATCAAGGACTTCACCGTGACCCTTGGCGAAGGTAAAGCGACAGTCAATCTCGAAGGTGTCATCGATGCTTCCGCAGAACGCCTCGCCCTCCCAACGAAGGCCAACCTCTTCCAAAATCTCTTCGGGCTAAAACTCGTCCTCAACGAAAACGCCTGATTTCATTTAAAACCACTTTCATGAAGCCTCCCTACATCAACCGCGAACTCTCCTGGCTCGAATTCAACCAACGCGTTCTCAACGAAGCCCTGCGTCCCGACCTCCCCATCCTGGACCGTATTAAATTCCTCGCCATCACTGGAGCCAATCTCGATGAGTTTTTCCAGGTCCGGATCGGAGGTCTTCACACCCTGCACGCTTCCGCCCCCACCGTTTGCGACATCTCCGGCATGGACGTCGGGACCCAACTCGCCGCCATCGAGAAGCGCGTCCGCCGCTTCAAAAAAGACCAGGAACGGCTTTTTCAAAAAGAACTCCTTCCTTCGCTTGCCCGGGAAGGCCTCGCCCTTCACACCATGACCGGCCTCACCCCGGAGCAAGTTGGGCATCTATCTTACTACTTCGAATCCAGCATCGCCCCCCTCCTCTCCCCGCTCCTCCTCACCGAGGAAAACTCCCGCCAAATCATCCCCTCCCTGAACGTCTGCCTTGCTCTCTTGATACGCGACCCCAACACCTCGGAATCGCGCATCGTCATCCTCCCTCTCCCTGGCACCGTGCCCCGCACCGCCTTGGTCAACGAAGGTGGCTTTGTCCTTCTTGAGGACCTCGTCGCCCACTTCTGCTCATCCCTTTTCCCCGGCGAGGAAATCGAAGCCCACACCGCCTTCCGGCTTACCCGTAACACCGATATCCCCGCAAACGAAGACGAAGCCCACGATTTCGCCGAAGAAATCCACCAGGTCGTCACGGCCCGCGGGCAATCGTTTCCCGTCCGTCTTCAAACCTCGCAGGACAACGCCCTCACCCACCAGCTCATCGAACTGCTCGGACTCGACCTTCACAAAGTCTTCCTCACCCAAAATGCCCCTCTTGCTCTCGCAGATCTCTTTTCCCTTGCGATGGCCGATGGATACAACCACCTCCGCACCGCTCCCATCTCCGGAGCCGAATCCCCTCAAATTGACCCCACTCGGAGCATCTTCGAAATCCTCGAACAGGAAAAAGACATCACCCTCGTCCATCCTTACCAAAGCTATCGCCCCGTCGTCCGCTTTATCGAGGAAGCAGCCCGCGATCCCCATGTCCTCGCGATCAAGCAAACCCTCTATCGCACCGCAAAAAATTCGCAAATCGTCGACGCCCTCATTCACGCCGCCAAGTCAGGCAAGCAAGTCACCGCGCTCGTCGAACTCAAGGCCCGCTTCGATGAAGCCCACAACCTTGAGCGTGCGGAAGAACTCCGCCGTGCCGGAGCCCAGGTTCTTTACGGAGTCAAAGGCCTCAAAACACACGCCAAGGTCGCTCTCGTTATTCGCAATGAGGACGGGAATCTCAAACGCTACGTCCATCTCGGAACCGGCAACTACAACGAGATGACCGCGCGCTTTTACACCGACATCTCCTACCTCACCTGCCGTCCCGAATACGGAACCGATGCTTCCATCTTCTTCAACGCCGTTACCGGTCGCACCAAGCTCGAAAACTTCCGCGTCCTCGTTCCGGCCCCCACTCAAATCAAGCGCACCCTCATCAACTTGATCGAAGAAGAAACAGCCCGCGCCCTCGAAGGAGAAGAAGCCCGAATCATGGCCAAGATGAATTCGCTGCAAGACAAGGAAATGATCGACGCCCTCTATGCAGCCTCTAAAGCAGGAGTCGAAATCAAACTAAACATCCGCGGAATCTGCTGCCTAAAACCCGGCGAGCGCAAGGAAGCCAAAAACATCGAAGTCGTCTCCATCATCGACCAGCAACTGGAGCACATGCGCATTTTCCACTTCCATCATGGCGGCGATAACGAAGTCTACATTTCCTCGGCCGACTGGATGACCCGCAACCTTGAGAAGCGCGTCGAGGTCATGACACCCATCATCGATCGGGCCTCAAAAAACCTCCTCATCGGCATTCTCGAAAGTTGCTTCCGTGACAACCAAAACGCCTACCTCATCCAGACCGACGGCACCTCAAAACGAATCGAGCGCGAAAAAGGCGAACGCCGTTTCCGCATGCAGGATCACCTCACCCAGCTCTTCGCCCGCCAAGCCGCCGCCGCCCACCAGGCCCGCTCGAGCTCACTCGAGCCCCACCTCCCGAAAGACTAGAGCACCCGAAAACTCCAGATTTCGGACCATCCCAAAGGCAACCAAAAGCCAGGCATCCGGCTACCTTTCTTTCGCTACCCCTCCCCGGAATTCCCCGATCTTTTCTGCCATAAAAAAACACAAGTGAACGAGTACTGGAATCGCGCAGACCGCCGCGATAACCAGAAAAATTCCCCCTTTATAAGGAACCGGCGACAAAACTGCCAGGCCAGGTTCTCCCGGTTTGTAATAAGCATCCCATGACTCGTTCCAGGGACGATCCGGGATTTCACCGATGAAGGGACGATGCGGCAGACCTCCGCCATTCGATGACCCGTAACTGCTTTGGTAGACCTTCCCTTCTACGACATACTCAAAGGTGACATAACTTCCGCTCACACTCCGGGTACTTGTTCCGGTGTAACTCGCCGAAGGAACAGAAAATGAGTAGCTGTCATGCTCCAAAATCTTCGCTTCAACCTCCGGCCAGTTCTCGACACCGCGAAACTTCTGTCAGTGAAAAAACCACCAGCCAAACGACAACAACATGACTCCGTAGAAGATAGGAACCCCGAGCAGACCGTCCAGCTTCCTCAGAAATTTGAACACGATTCAAATTGATAATCTCTACGCCTTGACAGCTGCGATTTCACCCGTGCTGTCAGCAAACCGTTTCATCTTCACTCCCATCATGCGGGCCTGTGTCAGCCAAAGATTCGCGAGAGGTGTTCCTTCCGGCATGTTGATATGCTGCCCGGTCTTTACCCGCCTGCCACCGCCCGCCATGATGATCGGGAGGTCATTATATTGGTGGGTCGAGCCGTCACCAAGGCCCGAGCCATAGGTGAAGAGTGTGTTGTCCAGTAAGGTGGTGCCATCGGCCTCCTTCACACTTTCCATCTTCTCGAGGAGATAGACGTATTGCTCCATGTGGAAGCGGTCGACCTTGAGCAGCTGGTTGATCATCTTGGTCTGATTGTGCGACATCCCGTGATGGCTCATCGGTTTATCAAACAGCCCATCGAACAAATACGGTGTGTCCCATCGTTCAGGCCCAACCATGAAGGTCGCCACATTCGTCAACCCCGACTGGAGCGCCACCACCATTAAATCGCCCATCAGCCGAATATATTCCCCCCTCGGAAGGTAAGCCTCCGCCGGTTCATCAAAAGACACCGTGGCCAGTTCTCCCTTCATCGCCTCCAGTCGATCCATCTGGGTTTCGATCGCGCGAATGGAATCAAAATACTCCGCAAACTTCTGTCCGTCGGCATATCCCAAATCCTTCTCCATCGAGCGGGCGTCCTCCAAAACCAAGTCGGTGACATCCCGATAGCGGTCAATTTCCTTCGTCGAAAACAAGCGCCGATACATTTTCCTCGGATCGCGTATTGAGGGAGCCAAATGTCCCGTGCCATACCAGGAGATGTTATCAAAGTAGATTGACTCCTTATTGTCCTTATGACTGTTGCAGCTGAACTCCAGCGTCGAAAATGGCGTTTCCTTCCCTGCCACATCCGCCACCAAATGATCCAGCGTCCGGTCGAGCGGCCAGGCCGTCCCTTCAATCGTATACGGTGGTGCACTGCTCAGGTAGCAGGAAGCGCACTGCGCATGCACATCCGTCCCTTGCTGAAAGGTGCGATCCATCCCTGTGATCAGATTAATTTTGTTTTTCACTCCCGCCAACGGCTCCATCGTCGGAGTTAGCTTGTCGAGGCTTCTCACACTGAAATTTGGATCCTGCTTATCGAGGGACCGCCTCAGATTACCGAGGTTCCCTTTGGGAATCGTCGCTCCCGCCTCACCTGGAAAGAACCCGCGTCTCACCACTCCGATGGGCACGTAAAAATGGGCCATCCGCTTCGCCACACCGCTGGCCAGAGTCTTCGACCCGTAACTTTCCATCCATGGCAAAGCCAGCGCGGCTCCGCCCAGGCCTCTTAAAAATCCTCGTCGTGTCGTCATCGTTTTAAATTCTATTTCTTTGGTCCGCTGGCCTTGGCTTGGAAGGGTTCGCTAAAGATCACCTCTCTTAAAAGAGCCTTCATTCGATAATCTCTGGCACCGGCTCTCTGCACAATTTTATCCAGTGCAATTTGATCGGCCGGCCCCAGTTCCCGCCCCAGGGAAAAGGCCATCAAATGCCCCGCCAATCCCCGCACAAACCGCTCTTTTTCGATCAGGATGGCATCTTTAAACTCGATCACGTTGGTGAACTTGTGCTTTCGAAAAAGCACACCCTCCATATCAACTTTCCGCTCGTTCTCGTATTTCTCGCGCCACTTCCCGATGGCATCAAAATTCTCCAACGCGAAACCGAGCGGATCGATCTGTTCGTGACAACCACGACAATCCGCACGTTCCCGGTGCATCGCAAGTCTCTCCCTCAACGTCAGATGCTCTTCACCTTCCTTGGGCTTCTCACCGAGCGTGGGCACATCCGCGGGAGGAGGCTCGGGTGGATTATTGAAAATCACTCCCGCAAGCCAGGCACCACGGGTAATCGGCTGGGTGCGCTCGGGCCCGGAAGTCATCGTCATCACCGCAGCATTCGTGATCACACCACCGACCCGCCGATCCTTCACCGGCACCCGGTAAAAATCCAGCACACCCACCTGGCCACGTCGCTTCTTCCCCGGTGACCCGAGTTCGCCATAGGCTTCCTCAAGATGACCGGAACGATAGGTGAAACTTGAATCGATCAACTCTACGATCGGATGATTCTCAATCAGCACCGTTTCAAAAAGCAACAAGGGCTCCATCATCATGTGCATGCTGTCGCGGTAGGCCACAAAGTAGAACTCCGGGAACTTCTTCGGATCGGGCACCGAGGAGATGATACGGTCCAGTTGCAACCATTGTGCCGGGAAAGAATCGCAGAAACGCTTCAGCTTCCGGTCTTTCAACATCCGCTCGAACTGCTTTTGAAGCACCTCTTCCTCTAACAAGAGGCCTGACTCCGCCGCATTCAAAAGCTCCTCGTCCGGCAGGCTCCCCCACAGAAAAAATGACAAGCGGGAAGCCAGCTCAAGCCCATCAACCTTCCCTTCGCCACCTGATCCATCGTAAAGATATAGGAATCTGGGAGACGATATGATGGCCGCCGCCACCGACTTCATCGCATCGGTAAAAGCAACACCCCGGGCAAGCTGGCCATCAACAAAGCCCGCATAACGCTCCACCACGGTGTTCTCAAGCCGTCCTCTAAAAGCCTTTCGCAAAAACTTCTGCAGCCGCTCGCGCACCAGCACCTTGACCTCCGTCTGATCACGCGGATCCAGGATAAAAAACTCCTTCCAAATCCCCACTCGCTTCGGGCCAAAATCCGGACTCCCCGTGATCGATTGCCCCAGTTTCAAAAACGAATCCATCAACAAGGGCGACATCGAAAGATGGTCCGCCTGGGTGTCAAAACCATGCTCCGCCCGGAGGTCCTGTGGAAAAGCCGCGACCCCCGCCAATCTTGGTTCGATCAATTGGGACTTCCCGAGCGGGCGACTCCCCACCCGTACCAGATCATCCATCTTCCCCGAAGCCGGCTTGAAATATCCCTTGTGATCCCGGATCATCCTCTCCGGCAGGCTGTAAACCGTGCAATTGAGATCAAAGAGATCCTGCACCGCATTGTGATACTGAAAACGATTCATCCTCCGGATTGGAGTCGGCGAAAACGACTTCTCCTTCGAAACCGCCTCCAACCGCAAAGCTTCCAAATCAGCCAAAAGCTGTTTCCTCTCACCCGCCTCGAGTTGAGGCTCATCCTCCGGCGGCATCTCCTCAAAATCGATGGCATCAATGATCTCCTGCAAAAGCCCGGGATCACCTTTGAGATGATTCAAATCTTCGATCTCCAGCAAATTCACCTTTCCCTTCACCTTGCCATCCTTCCCGTGACAGCGGACGCAAGTCTTCTGAAATACCTCAATAACCTCGGCGCCAGGCAGAGCCCCCAGAGTCATCAGTATCATCAAAGCCAGCAATCGCATCGCAAAAGATACTACCGAAAATCGTTCCGACTTGCAGCGAAGAAAACCAGTCGTCGAAAGCTCCGCCTTTTAAAACATCGCCACCCGGGACCAAAAGCAGTCGCTTTCAGCGACCTTTCTCTTGTCAAGAGACCAATCCACTGGAAGATAGTGTAATGAAAGTCGTTGCCGTTTTCGCCCTCATGATCGTCTCCCTGCAGGCCGAAACGATCCGGGATCTCAAATACGACTCAAAACACGAGCGCAACGTCCTCGATTTCTATCCGGCCCTGAAGAAATCTGAAAAACCTGCGCCCGTCTTCGTCTGGTTCCACGGAGGTGGCTTTCGCAACGGCGACAAAAATCAGATCGAAAAGCACGGACGTTCAACCCTGGAAAAATATCGCAAGGCCGGATATGCCGTCGCGAGCTGCAACTATCCCTTTCTTGGCAAGGGCATGGAATACCGCGACATTGTGGATCACTGCGGTCGGGCCGTAAAATTCATCCGCTCCAAATCAAAGGACTGGAATATCGACCCACAACGCCTCGCCTGCGGGGGCGTTTCCGCCGGGGCTCTTATCAGTCAGTTCCTCGGCTATCACGACGACCTTGCCGACCCGAAAGCAAAAGATCCTGTCGATAAGCTTAGTTCGCGCCCCGCCGTGGTCATAGGCATCATGCAACCCATCGGAACCAGGGAGTTTGCCCTCCGCTACATGGACAAGGGGGAAGCTCCGCTTTTTCTCTACTCGAACGCAAGACCCACCGATCGAATCCACCCCCCCGCACAGGTCGAACTCATTCGTGACAAGGCAAAATCACTGGGCATCCCCGTGGAAGCCTATGGCGGGGAACGCAACAAACTCCCAAAAGTGAAACCGGGCAAGGACTGGCTCGACCTCCAGCTGAACTTCTGCAACGAGCACCTCAAAGCATCGTCTTGACTTTTCGGGAGACGGCGACGACCTCATCACCGTGCGCATCGCCGACGTCCTGCTCCTCCTCACTCTCGCCGCGATCTGGGGAGCGTCCTTTCTTTTCATGCGAGTGGCGACCCCCGAATTTGGCCCCATACCCCTTGTCGCGTTCCGCATGGGAATTGCCGGTCTTGCGTTGACGCCGGTTTTTTTTGGCCGTGAAGCCCGGGCTCTTCTGCGGGAGCATTGGTGGCAGCTGCTCGTCAGCGGAGTCGTCGGTTCGGCCATTTCCTTTATTCTCCTTTCATGGGCCAGCCTCACACTCAGCGCCGGCTTCACCTCGCTCATGAATTCCAGCGTCCCCGTCTTCAGCGCCCTCATTGCCGCGCTTTGGTTGGGCGAGCGACTCCGCCCCGCGCAATTCGTTGGCCTTGCACTGGGAATCCTTGGCGTCCTTATCCTCGTTTGGGGAAAACTGGAATTTCACCAAAACGGACGCGGCTGGCCCATCGTGGCCTGCGTTATCTCCTGCCTCTGTTACGGATTCGGGGCCAGCTGGATGAAACGCCACCTGCAAGGGGTTCGCCCGCTTGTCGCCTCTTCCGGCAGCCTTCTCGGGGCCGGGCTTGTCCTCTTGCCTTTCGCCCTCACCAAACTGCCGGGCAGCTCTCCGGGAATGACCAGCTGGCTCAGCGCCATCGCTCTTGCCCTCGTCTGCACCGCCCTCGCCTTTGTCCTCTTTTTTAAGCTCATCCAGCGCTCGGGAGCCACTGTCGCCACCTCGGTGACCTTCCTCATTCCCTTTTTCGGCATTTTTTGGGGATGGCTTGTCCTCGATGAAATCGTCACCGGTCAAATGATCGCCGGTCTCGCCGTAACCCTTCTGGGGACCGGGCTGATCACTGGGATCGTCGGAAGACGAAAGGCCATTTCCTAAGCCACGTATCCCTACCCTATGAAATATCTCATCCTCCTTCTTCTTCCCTTCACCACATTCGCCGGTGAGTCCCTGTTCAATGGCAAAGATCTCACCGGGTGGAAGTCCGATGCCAAGGGCGACTTCCCCTACTGGACTGCCAAGGATGGAGAACTTCACTGCCAGTCCGGCCCCAAAAAGAAAGGCTCCATCCTCTGGACCACCAGGGAGTTCACCGACTTCACCCTCACGCTCGAATTCAAGAACGGCGAAGGCACCATCGACTCAGGCGTCATGTTGAAAAAGGCCCACGATCAAATCCAGATTGGGATTTCCGGATCTCTGAAGCGCGACCTTACCGCTTCTCCCTACATTCCCGGAAAAGGATATCCGGTCGAAGGCAAGGAAGCCATCGCCGCCGTCAAACCGAAGGACTGGAATGTTCTCAAGATCGAAGTCAAAGGGAACACCTACAAAACCTGGCTCAACGGAGTCGAAGGAATCACCTACGAGTCAAAAACCGCCATAGACAAGGGACCACTCGGCCTTCAACTCCATGCTGGAAAAAACATGGCGATCTCCTTCCGCAAGATTGAGATTACCGAGCACAAATAGAAAAGGCAGCCTGGCTTTTTTATTTGGAAATCATGCCATCAATCCTGCGGCGACTCCTCTGGAGCAAGGACGTCCCTCTGATCTGGTGCATCCTGGTTCCAACCGCACTGACCATTGGCCTGGCCTGGCTTCTTTTCTATTCCTTGAGCGGGGACCGGATCGAGATCCTTGGCAGGGCCGTTGTCCCGGATCACGGGGACTTCCAACTCGGGCAAACCCACGATGACGAGTTTGGATACATTCTTTGGGCCAAAACCGGAAATTTTGAATGGGCTTGGGTCGGCTGGTCTCTAAACGGCGGTGAAAACTCCATCACCGCTACTTCAAAAAGTGGGAGGTTTCACGGAATCGCTGCGGATGGAGTGTTCAGCAATTACCGGAATGATCTGCACGACATGCCCATTGTCGTCATCTTCGACTCGACAAGAGGTGTCTTATGGCCGTCCCAAGCAGCCAAAGAAAAATCTGTCAGCTTTTGGCTGCAGGCTTGGCACGAAATTAATGAGAACGAGCCTCTCTTTCCCGCTCCACCCTCTCCGGAAGCGAAATAGCTCCTTCGACGTGCGCCATGATAAAACCAGTCCGATTTTATCACAGCCCACTTTCAGAAACCGCATAGTTTCGCTCCATGGGATGGATGAGAACACTACTACTGGGAGATATTGGAAACCGGTTGGATATTGCCGACACTGAAGTCGAAATCGACAGGGTAAAGCAGCAGAACCGAAACACGGCAAACCGCCTTCGTCACAAAGAAAAAATCGATCAATTGACCTGCGAACTGGCCGAGCACCGACTTGCCACACAGGCCCTCACGAGCTTCCTCATCGCAAAAAATCCAATCTCTGAACAAGAACTTAATGAATTCATTCAGGAAGTCGATTCCGGGGACGGAATCGTTGATGGAAAACTCAATGCCTCCCTAACCTACAAAACTCCCAGCAAGGAATCCGGCGGCTTTGGCAAAATCGAGTGGATCTAGAAAGATAGGGTTCAGCGGTTTTTCTCAAAAAAAAGCCCCCGGGACAATCTCCCGGAGGCTCTTGGTGATTCTTGATCCTCTAGACAGTGCAAATGTCGATGGCCTGCTTGAGAGAGGTCAGGGGATCATTCTTCGGTCTGAATTCCTGACCGAGGTATCCCTCGTATCCAATCGCGGCGAGAGCTTTGCAGATACCCTTGTAGTTCAGCTCCTGGGTATCATCGATCTCATTACGGCCCGGAACACCTGCGGTATGATAATGCGAAATGGCATCCTTGTGTTTGGAGAAAGTCGCGATGCAGTCACCCTCCATGATCTGCATGTGGTAGATATCATAGAGGAGCTTGAAGCGATCCGAACCCACTTCCTTGACAAGATCAGCACCCCACTGCGTTCGGTCGCAAAGGTAGTCTTTGTGATCCTTCTTCGAGTTAAGCAGCTCCATCGAAATGGTGATATTGTGCTTTTCGGCAATCGGCATGATGCGCTTCACACCCTCGGCACAGTTTTTCAGGCCTTCTTCGTCCGTAAGTCCACGACGATTTCCAGAGAAAGCAATAATCTGTGGCACATTGCCGGCCTTGGCCGCAAGAGGAATGATCTCCTCGTAGATCTTCACCAGAGTGTCATGATTTTCCTTCTTCTCAAATGAGGTCCCAATTCCCCCAATTCCCTTAATGGGTCTGGGACGGCCCATCGCACAGGTCAACCCGTGCTTGGCCACGGTGGCCCATTGCTCCGGGAAGAGAATCTCAATCGATTCGATCCCGATCTTCTTCACCTCCACGCAAAATTGCTCGAGGGGGATATTCCCAAAGCACCAATGGCAAACCGAGTGCTTGAACTTACCCCCCACCGCGGCCGCGTCTTCCTCGGCAGCTTTAATCTGGGTTCCGAGAGCGGAAAAAAGAGCGGCTGTGGCGGCGCCACCGGAAAGGGCAGTGAGTGATTCTCTTCGATTCATAACTGGGATTAATACACGTCAAGAACGGGTTCTTTGTCGAGAAATGAAACGATTTCTCCGCAAGAGAAAATTGAAATGAGCCCTCAGCTCTCCGGGACGGTTCGCACCCTGAAAAATATTTGCCCATGTTCAGGGAACAGTTGCCAGGTCTCCGAACCATCCACATCACTGATAGCGGCAGATCGAATTCTTTTGCCTTCAACACTTGTCCATGGTCCGGAAAGTGCACTGGCGGCTTCAAAAACAAAGTCCGTGAAATCGCGGATCTCTCGATAATACTCGAATGCGAAAAAGACACCTTCGCTACCAGGCGATAAACCGGTGAGACGGGGGATATAAAGGTTCAGCGCATTACCGGTGACCTCTCTCAGACGAGTCCAAAAATTCGGCCAAATAAGCATGAGGGCAGAAAGCCCAAGAGGATCAGCACAAAAAACCTTTCCGGAGGGACGATACCACCATGATGAGGCAGAGCAAGAGAGTGGGCCACGCAGCTTAATTCGCCACGATGTTTACCAGTTTGCCGGGAACTACGATGACTTTTCGGACGGTTTTCCCATCGGTGTGGGTGGTAACATTTTCGTCGGCGAGAGCAGCCTTTTCGGCATCTTCTTTTGAGATGTCGGCCGGAACCATGATGCGGGCGCGGAGCTTGCCATTGACTTGAACGATGAGCTGGATCTCGGACTCCACGAGTAGGGACTCATCGAGTTCCGGCCAGGCTTGTTCGCTAAGGAGTTCGGTTTCACCCAGGGCAGCATTAATCTCTTCAGAAAGATGCGGTGCGAAGGGATTGAGCAACTTGAGGAAAGTCAGGAAAAGGTCGCGCGGGACTTCACCGGCAGAGGTATATGCATTGCTACATTCCATCATCGATGAAATAGCGGTGTTAAAGCGCAAGGACTCGATCGCTTCCTGAACCTTCTTGATGGTCAAATGGGTGATTTTAGCAAGCTCCTCATTCTGACCTTCGACAACCTTCCCACTGGATATCCAACCTACATCGGCTTCCTCCGAAAAAGCGACGCGCCAGACTTTCGCGAGGAAGCGATGAACCCCCTCCACGCCTTTCATCGCCCATGGCTTGTCCTGATCGAGCGGTCCCATGAACATTTCGTAGAGGCGGAGAGCATCAGCGCCGTAGTTTTCAACAACCT
>Ga0213866_10000187_pt1 | contig 51943 bp, 41 predicted proteins | sample PICome_11_FD_160079 | JGI IMG/M metagenome (GOLD analysis project Ga0213866, IMG submission 160079) | Coastal seawater microbial communities near Pivers Island, North Carolina, United States - PICO284 | ecosystem: Environmental > Aquatic > Marine > Coastal | place: USA: North Carolina...
TGACAAGAACCAAGCACCGCCGCCAATGATCACGCCGAGAATGAGTGACAGTGCGACCCAAAGCCAGTTGGCGCGGAGCACACGCAACGGGTCAATCGGCTTGAACTTGCTTGGGCCTGTGCCGGGCATCATGCCTGTAGGCTGGCCCAGGGGCGGAATATTGGACATGGGGTTGTTCGTACTCATCGGATCGTTCCTTGGATCGGCAGGGCCGAGCAGTTTATCTGTTCTTTCATCGGTCGGATCGGCCTGCCGCATGGGCCCGGCCTGAGATCATGGCGAGGGTTATAACGCCTGGCGGTACCACTTCTCGGTCTCTGCGATCATTTTCTCGTCTTTATCAGCCTTGGCCTGGTCTACAGCGTTCTCCAAGACGATCAGGGCCCGGTCCTTATCGCCCATAGCCAAATATGCCCGGCCCAAGTGCAATTGGTTTGCTGCAAGCGGGTATTTATCAACGGACTCTTTCAGCACTTTGACGGATTGTTCGGTCTGCCCGGCCTTGTACAACGCCCAGCCCAAGGTGTCCTGGATCAGCGCTGCATCACGGGGCGATTGGTCCTTGGGCAGGAGGTCCAAGGCCTGCTGAGCGTACTTGACCGCGTCTTTTTCATAGCCTTCCATGCGGTCAGCAAGCAGATACGCCATGTTGTTGAGCATGTGGACCTGCTGCTGCTGCGGGATCTCGCCCTTGTTGCGCTGCATGATGTCATAAGCCTGGTCGTAGGATGCCTTTGCCTGCGTCAACTGGTCAGATTCCTGTTGTGCCAGCGCGAGTTGCATAATCATGAAGAACTGGATCGCAACGTTATCGGCCGGCTTGCTTTGATATTTCGCCAAACGCTTGGCGGCAACGGCGTATTGCCGCTGAGACATCAGCAGCGAGGTCAGGACGCTTTCAATCTCGACAGGCAGATCTTCACCCAGGGTAGCTTCGAGCACCTGAATCGCGCGGTCGGGGCTGCTGGAAAATGCAAGCGAGACCTGGCGAGCGATCATCAGGTGTTCGGCTGGCTCTTTGCTTCCTTTTAAGATATTGCGGAAGAGCGTCGCGGCCTGATCCGACTGACCCGCGGCAGCGATCGCTCGACCCCGCATCGCACGCAGGAACAGATTTGAGCTGACCAGCGATGTATTCTCTGCGCTCTCCAAGACCTTACGCGCTTCTGCCCCCTGGCCCGCGGTCAGCAGCACGCCGACGTACGACGCGAGATCGGCCGCTGACTTCGATAGGCGGAAAGCGTTTTGGTACGAGGTCACGGCCTGATCAAGGGCGCCCACGAGAGTCGCGGCTTGACCGGCGCTTCGGTGCAGGGCTGTGGTATTCGGTCGGGTCCGGATCAGATCGCGGACAATAGCCAATGCTTCGTTCGCGAGCGACTGACTTGTCTCGCGGTCGGTCTGTGAAAGCCGTTGCGCTTCACTTAGTTTGATGCTCGATAGTCTCTGGCCGGCGGGGAAGTTGGTCGGTGACAGCTCCAGCGCCGCTTCGAGCTGAGCAATGGCCTCAGCGTTCTGCTTCAATCGCAGCAGCACGTCGGCCATCGCGACCATCGCGTCAGCACGATCGGGGTTGTCGGTGAGGATTTGCTTGGCGACAGGTAACAGTTTGCTGTAGTCCCGCTTGTCTTCGGCAGTCGCGTCTTGCTGGGCCGTCATCAGCTCCAACAAGTTGAGCTGAAGCAGATAATCGTCTGGGTAGGCCTTGGCCGCCTCTCGGGCCCGCTGAATCGCGATGCCGAGCTTGCCTTCCTGCGAGCTGGCCGACTGGATCAGCAGGCGGAAACGGTCGGGCGACTTGGGCATGCTGTTCGCGATCGCCTCGGCCTTCTGGTAGTTGCGCAACTGAAGGTAGAGCTGGGCTGTCTGTGACTTCAATTGCAGGTTCTCGGGCTGCTGTTTGATCAGTTCCTCGAAGAGGGCTGCGGCCTTGGCGGCTTGGCCACGGCTGATCATGGCTTGGCCCCACGCCAGCGTCGACAAGAACGATTCCTCTGACTTCTCGAGTTCGACCGCTTTTACAAACACGGCGTCTGCCTGCTCAGATTTTTCCGCTTGTTCGTAGGCCTGGGCTAGCAGCAGTTGATCGCGCCAGTCCACCTTGTCGCCCCGCTCGCTGAGGTAGGCGGAAACCGCTTGGATGGCCTGCTCGGCCTGGTCGGCTTGCGTGAGGATCCTACTGAGCGTCGCGATGTTCTCGCGTGTCTTGCCCTCGGCCTTAATGACCGCGTCGATCTCTTGTCGTGCCTGAGCAAACGATTCGCTCTGGGCATAAAGCAACGAGAGCACCCGACGGTTGGCAGTGTTACTGGGTACGCGCTCGCGGATCTGCTCTCTAATCAGGATGGCACGTTGGGGGGACCCCAATTGCTGAGCCAGTGCGGTGAATTGGTTCAGTGCGGTGGGGTGGTTTGGCTGGATCCTCAGGATTTGCTCGAACCGTTCGAGGGCATTGGCCGGCTGGCCTGCACCGATTTCGGCCTGGGCCATGAGCTCGAGTGCCTCGGTGTTTCGGTTCTGCCGATTGAGTGCTTCCAGGAGGCTGTCCTGTGCCGCAAAGTAGTTTTTCTGGATGTAGTGCAGCCTGCCGAGTTGGACCCAGCCATTAACGTAGTGACTGTATTGCTGGAGCGCGTTGTTGTACGCAACGGTGGCCTCGCGGAACTTCTTGTTGCGGGCTTCGCCCTCTTCCATCGCGGCGCCTTGCATCGCGAGGACCTGAGCCCTCATAAATCGTCCGTTGGCGGATGCGATATCGGTTCGCTCGCTTGGCTCGAGATCGAGCATGTCTTTGATGGCTTGCTGCGCGTCGTCCCATTTCTCATCCGAAAGCGCGATCCGGAACCGCCATTCGATCACGCGTGGCATCTTGGGGTCCAGTTCGATCGCTTTGTCTAGTTGCTCACGGGCCGCATCCGTTTGGTTCCACCGCTGATAGGTGAGGAATTTGCGGAACGCGGCCAGTGCAGGATCCGTCTTTTGAGCATCGATAAGGATCAGCTCATCTTCGATCGTGCGCTGGTTGGTGGTCATCACCCTGCTAAGCACTTCGGCGATCTTGGAGTCCAAGCCTTGTGTCACGAGTTGTTTTAGCTCGGCCTGCTTCGCTTCCTTGTCAGGCAGAACGTTGAGCAGGCGGGTCACCAGGTCGAGGTTCATCGCCTCGCCCGCAGGCCGGTCCGCGATCCGCTTACGCATCAGCTCGATCACCGCGTCGTTGTTGCCGGTGATTGCTAGGTAGGACGCGATCGTATCGCGCAGTTCCGGGTATTTTTCCAAGTCCTGCTTTTCGAGTAGGACGATCGCTTCTTCGGTCTTGCCCTCTTCATTGAGGAGCCTGGCCTGCAGCCGGATCGCTCGGATGTCTTTGGGGAACTGGGCGAGATACAACTCGAGTTGTGTCCGGGCTTTCTCGAGTTGTTGGTCTTCGCCAGGTGCTAGGTAGAGGTTGATCAGGTTCAGGAAGTCCGCGGTGTTGGGTTGGGGGCGATTGACGAGTAACTCGTAATAGTCGATGACCAGGCCGTCATTGCGCAGCTGGGCATGCGTTTGTGCAAGCAGGCGCAGGGTGTCGACGTCCTTGTTTTCATAGACCTGGTTCGCCTTGTCGAGGTATTCGACCGCCTGCCTCGGCTTGTTGTTCGCCAAGGCAATGCGTCCCTGCAAGAAATTGACGCGAGCGTCACGCCATTCGATACCTGATGTTGATGCGACTTTGAGCTGCTCAATAATCTTTTCAGCATTACCCAGTAACTCCTCGCGCTCTTTCGATCCCGCTTGTTCCTGTAAGGCCAGCGTTGTTTTGACCTCGGCAAGGATGGAGAGCATGCCCAAACGAGCCTGCTGGTCGCGGACGTAATCACTGGCGTTGGCGTGGCGTTCAATCTTTAGGCCGGCTTCAATGGTCTTCTCGGCCTGATCGAATTGTTTTTGAATGTAGTAAAACTTGCCCAGGACGTGATGTGTGCCGGGTTGGTCGGGGCGATCCTTGACCAGAGAATTCGCCAGTTCCAAGGCGAAAACAGGTCCGTCATACTCCTGCTCAAGTTCTTCTGCGCTCGGGACAGCGCGGCGGATCATCTCGGCAGCGCGTTCCATCTCTTCGAAGAACAACTGGTCACGGTTGTTTTTTTCGCCAAGCATCTGGTTCATTGAGATGGCGGACTGCATCTGCAGATCGGCGATCTGAACCATGAGTTTCTTGTCGTTGGAGCGCAGCTCCGCGAGGATCCCCGAGGCCTCGACATAGGCTGGGGGGTTGTCCTTAGCAAGGTCGAGGGCATTTTTAACGCTCTCGATTGAGAGCTTGAGGCTGGCATTCACTTCTTCTGTGTATTGATTGCCCTTCGCACGGAGTATCCGCCTGGCGTTGGCCAGCTGGAATCTCGCCAAGGCGGAATGGAGCCAGGGGTTGTCAGGCTCGGCTGAAATGGTCGTGTTGAGCAGGTCGAGGATGTCTTGCAAGCCTTGAGCGTCTGTACTTTGCTCGACGGTGTAGGATTTAGCGATCGCGTTGTATTTCAATGCGATTGGGTCATCGGGCTGAACGTCCAGTCTACGGTTGGAGTAGCTGAGTATCGCGCCGATGGGATGGCTCTTTTTAACGACGAGTGGGATGCGAGATCGCTCATGCAGCAACTCGTAGAAAAATGCTCTGTCCTCATCTGAGGCGCCGGGGGTGTCGTGTATACCGGCGGCGCCAGCGAGAACAGAATCGAGCTGATTATTCGCGACGGTCAGGTCGGTGCAGATGACCTTTTTATGTGCATCAACGAAGCCGTAGAGGTACTCGGTGTTATTCGCATCTTTTGCCTTCGCGTTGCCATAGTGTGAGGCCGCGCGTTGCAGTTCGGAGTTGTATTTTTCAATATCTTCATTGCCGAGTGCTATCTCTGCCTCGGCCATCGCGTTTTCTGCGATTCTCACGTGATCGGCGGCGCTCTTTTTCAAGAACATAAACGCGAGCGCAAAGGCCAGCACGAGTAATACGAGTACAGATGCAAGTGTGATGACGAATTTAGTATTGATTCGGGTGGCCATGTCAGCCGTCTCTCTTGTTGTGCCACGACATCATGCCGGGCTCGGGTGTATTAAAACTGATCGTTTATTCGGTTTCGGGGTACTCGCCCGCCTGGACCTCGGTCCAATCCGGCAGGCAAGCCATGACTTCAGGCAGTAGGTCGCTGAGCAGTTCTGAAGCGTGTTGTTCAACTTGCTCCGGATCCACGACGCCAGGGAACATCATCTCCACCTTGCAGTAGTAGCTATAGCGGTCCTTAAGGTTGAAACTGAATCGCACCTGATGATTGGATGCGATTGCGTTTCCATTAGCTAAGAAAAAATACAATGCGGTTGTGACGTTGCCATTGAGGTCCTGCCCGCTGAAGATGACAGCTTCGATTTTGTCTGTGGGTAGTCTGACTGTTTGATCGAAACCGGTTGAATCAGCTAAAAAGTGTCCAGGATGATCTGGGTCGGGTCGGAAATCGTCACGGGATAAATTGAGTGTATGGACTTGTCGGTAAACGGGTAATTGGCCCGCAACCGTCCAGCATTTGTCAGGGACGTGGGGCACGGCGTCGAGCATGCCTGTGTAGTAAGCGATATGGACCTTTGCTAATTCACCGGGCTGGTCAAAGCCTTTCCAGCCGATGAGTCGTCCGCCGGGCTCATCGTTAAGAGTCTGGACTTCGATCTCTTCTTTGGAGATTCCCGCTGCGTTGTTGATGTAGTAGCGGTTGAAGTATTCCTTTGTGCCCAATTCATCCTCGACATCTTTGGGCAGCTTTGGATCCAGATGAAGAAGCTCCCAGTCTCCCGCCTGGTCTGGGAAGGACAGCGCGATGCCGTGCCGTAGTGGCAGCGGTTTTTTGGTTAGCGCGACACCCATCGCGTTGATTACGGATGTCTGGCCTAATGCCGCGGCAAGCAGTAGGCCGCCAGTGATGCCTTGAGAGAGAGCAAGCTGCCCGGGCTTATCGCTGCGGTTGATTGACCGCCAGATGAAGATCAAGCCCGCGATGAGCAATACGCTAGTCAAAATTAATAGTGCGGTATTTGCACTGCCGGATAGCCATTGGATCACTTCTCCGCCTGCTCGACCATTGATGAACAGGGTGTAAGACAGGCCCAGGAGGACGACTGCAGCGGCGCCCATTGATACGCCACGGACCACGGCAGCCAGATTGAGGTGGATCGTGTTCGGATCCTCCTCGAATGGGAGGGGGGCTGGTGGCTTGTCACGTTTGCCTTCAACAATGATGGCTTTGTCCAGGCACCAGCCGACGAGCATGAGAAGCCCCGCAGCGGGGATGAGCATGAGCATGCCGACGAAGATGTGGAAGTCGCCGTGTGCCAGGGCGGGGTCTATCAGGTGCAGCCAGCCAAGGACGGCGACTCTCAGTGCATTGACGAAAATGGCGATGGGTGCGGCCAGGCCGACCATGATGGCGCGTTGCCACCACTTGCGTGGGAAGAGGAATGCGAGGGCGACACCCAGCGCGAGGAAGGCCATGAGCATGCGCATGCCGCCGCAGGCCTCTGCTACGTTCATGGGTGTGGGTGCGTTGAGTTGGCCGTAGTCAAGATCAATCGTGCTACCGCGGAGGGTTGCGTTTAAGCCAGTGAAGGCGCTGGTCAGGTCCAGCATGATGAACGAGCCAGTAGCAGCGAATCCTTGCATCTGGGAAGACACAATGGACCAGATCGCGGGGGAAATCTTGATCGCGAAGAAGAGGAAGGCGATGGGGAACCAAAGCGTCCGCATCATCGCCGGGCCCAGCAGCAGCAGCACCGTGCCAGCGATCGTGAGCATCATGCTGTAGCCCATGGCCATGTCGTTCTGGATGGGGTAGATCCCCAGCACATAACCAGCGAGACCAAAGACAATCAGAGGCAGGCCCCAAAGGCAGACACGCCTCGGCATCGCCATGAGTTTTTGCCGGTTCAGATGGATGTAGTAGATGGAGATGAAGGGGATGATGAGGATGTGCGACCAGTTCGGGTCGTCCATCGCGATGCGCACCATGCGGTAGATCAGGTGCCAGTGGAAGGCAACTATTAGCGCACCGATGAGCGCGATCCAGAGCTTGCCGGTCTTGCTGATGAAGACGGCGGGGCTTGGTGCCTGCGCAAGTTTGGAGACCGGTGTACTGGTCATAGGCTTGTAACGTCCTCCGCAGACACGATGCCTGCCGGTACCGATCGACGCCGAAATGGGCGTGCCGATCCGAGGCCGGAGCCTTGATCAATTCATCCGTGATGGGCCCGCTGATCGAAAGCAAGCCTGACCGCTCGGGCGTATGCCCCGGCTCCTCCTGTCTGCCGGGTAAGACACGGCCGGGCGGTTAGGCCAGGCCGTGTGTGGGGTCTCTATAAGGCGTGTGCCTGATCGGCGGTCGCCTTTGGTTATTCTAGGCCGAATGAAGCCCTTTGAATAGGCTTTGTTCGGGTCTGTAAGTGATTAGTCGTCGTGGAAGAAATCGTTTTCGAAGTTACGATCCAGAACGAAACCGAAGCCGTAGGTCATCCGCAAGCCGTTGCGGAATACCGCCAGGGGCACTGCAGCGGCACTGGTCCCGATGTTGATGACATCGTTCTGCTTCAGGTAGATATCCGGTTCGGTGCCGTTGGCGATCGCACGGAGGTCCAAACGGACAATCGCTTGTTCGTTATCGTTGATCTGGCGAATTAGGTCGACCTTCTCAGGCCATGCCAGGCCGGTTAGGCCACCCGCAGAAGCCACAAGGCGGTACAGGGTCAGTTCCTGTTCGCCGGGTATGGTGTACGCACCGGGCCGAGAAATCTGTCCCATGGCATACACAAAGCCTGCGTTGGGGTCCGGCACGCTGACCACGTCACCGGGGCGGATCACGATGTTGTAGCGCATGTCGCCTTCCTTGAGCTTCTGGAAGGGGATCTCGATGATGCGCTGGGTGACCAGCTTGCTCAGCTCGGCCAGGTGTGCTTCGTCCGTTGAAGAGCCGACAGCCTCTGCCGAGTCGTCGCTCGTGTCGCCCAAGCGAACCCACTTGCCATCAACGTAAACCCATTGGCCGGCATCAGACGGGGGGTCCAGGCTCTGCTCAACACCGGTGGGCGGCGCGGAACGGTCGCCGGGGCCTGCGTTGTCCAGCCCTTCGTCGATTCCTTCGAGCAGGTCGGCGGGGTCTTCCGGGGCAGGTGCTTGATCGTCACCGTTGGGTCCGGGCTTAGCTGAGTCACCGGTTACCGAGGGGTCGAGCGCCGCTTGGCGGATGACATAAACGCGTCGTGTTCGGCCGGGGACGCCGCGGGCGATCGTCAATGCTTCGATCAGGCGGAATTCCGGCTTGGGGATCACGAATGTGCCCGACTGGGTGCTGCCGTTAGTTGACTGGGTAAACACGGTAAACGTGTTCTGACGGGAGTCGATCAGCTGAACCGATACGGTCGCGTCACGCAGTTTGTTGTCCTGATCCAGCTTCTTGGCGATGTCGCGTTCGAGCTGACTGGGGCTGCGGCCCGAGGCCATGATCGGCCCAACAATCGCGAGGCGGACATCGCCTGTCTCGGTGACGCGTCGCTGCTGCTGGTCATCCACACCGGGGATACGCAGTTCGTAGACTGTAATCAGCAGGGTGTCGCCAGGTCCGATGATGTATTCACGGTTCTCTGGACGCAGGTCCGACGGGCGGACACGGTCGGTCGGTAAATCCATACCGCCGTCGCCTTCGATGATGCTGATGTTTTCCAGGATCGGCTGGACGATCGGGGTCGATTCGCCGCGGTAGATCTGCGACTGATCGAACCATGAGTCGGTCTCACAGCCCCCGACCATCAGCGTCATGGCCACCAAGGCAGCCATCCATCCCGCACGTTTAATCTGTCGCTGTTGCCTCACGGTGTTACTCCCAACGCTGATTCGCATTCTTTTGTGAAGGGCAGGCCCACGGCCGACCCTGTAGTGTCTAGAACCACATGTTAAACCCGGTAAGCTCACAACGCACGCGCTGTGAAACCGTTGTTCGGTACTATGATCGATACCTCATACCTGGAAAATCGCCAGTCTGATGAGCAAAAATAACGCCAAATCACCCGACCCGTGCCGGGTATACCGTTTGGCCAACATCGACCGCTTTAACCCCCCAGCTTAGCACGCAACCCCGCTGGGGCGCGATAATCTGACACCCCATAACGGCTCAGAGCGCATCCCTTAACATAGTGACACCCCAACAGCCGCCCGGAAACCCCCACCAATGCCTCAGAAGACCACGATTATCGGCGACGGCTCCATGGCCTGCGTCATGGCCATGCTCCTGGATTCCCGCGGATTAGCGGTCACTGTCTGGGGGCACGACCCCGACACCATCGCGGAGATCATCCAGACACGCGAGAATTCCGCCTACCTGCCCGGCTACCGCTTGCCTGACTCGATCCGGTTCACCGCAAAAGCCGATCAGGCGCTCGAAAACGCCGATTTCATCCTCAACGCTACCCCCACCCAGTTCATCCGCCCTGTCTGGGAAGGCCTGGCCAGCTTCACCCCACCAGGCGTCGGTATCGCCTCGGTCTCCAAGGGCATCGAGACCGACACCCTCCTCAGACCCACCCAGATCATCGCGGACGTCCTCCAGAAGCAGAAAGACGACCCCGATAAGCCGGCTCGGCCCTACGCCTCGATTTCCGGACCCACCGTCGCCCACGAACTGGCCAAGTGCCTGCCCGCTACGGTCTGCGCGGCTTCCGATGACGACGCCTTCGCCCAATCGATCCAGGAAGCCTTCACGACCCACTGGTTCAGGGTCTACACCACGCCGGACCTCCTGGGCGTCGAGATGGCCGGGGCCATGAAAAACTGTATTGCGCTGGCCGCGGGCATCCTCGACGGGCTCCAGGCCGGCAACAATGCTAAGTCCGCGCTGCTGTCCCGGGGCCTCGCGGAGATCACCCGCCTGGGCACCGCCATGGGCGCCAACACCCAGACCTTCTTCGGGCTCACCGGCGTCGGCGACTTGGCCACCACCTGCTTCTCGCCCACCGGCCGAAACCGCACCTGCGGCGAGATGCTCGGACGAGGCAAGAAGCTCGAGACCTGCCTGGAAGAGATCCCCGGCATCGTCGAGGGCGTGCCCACCGCCAAGGCCGTCATGGCCCTGGCCACGAAGTACCGCGTCGAGATGCCCATCTGCGAGCAGATCTACAAAGTGCTCTTCGAACAGCTCGACCCGCTCGAAGCGATCAGCAAACTCATGTCGCGCGACCCCAAGCCTGAGAAGGTTGGCTAAGTCGCCGACGCCTACAACACGCTGGCGAATATCCTCGTCCCCGAACCTCCATCACTCGCACTGCTGGGCCTGCGCGGCTTGCTGATCGCTCACCGTCGACGCGGGTGACCATCCGTACAATTTAAAACGATCAACCCCGTAGTGATGGCGGGGTTTTTTATTTTTGATTTTGGGTCCATTAAGCATTACGCACTGAGCTTGTCATGGGGCAGGTCGCAGAGAAGGCGATGAGCAAGCATGGCCCATGTTGGCGCGTTGTTACCCCAAGCGTCACTCCTTACGCACGCGGAGCTCGATCTTATGGAAGGTCGTGTTGCTCGGGCAGCTGAGGCGGATTACCGACCCCTTGTCCTCGGGCGGCAGGAACCGTTCCTGTTGACTCAACTCTTCTGCTGGGCCGCGCCAGTGCATCGCCTTGTTGCCATCTACTTTCACCGCGATCTCGACGGTCTCATCGTCGATCACGGTGACCTGAAACAGGAGCTGTGTTAATCGGCGTGCCCCCGATTCTCGACCCTCGATCGAATAAGACTCTTCGATTCGATAGATCCACGCGACGAGTTCACCGGGCAGGTGGTAGTGCAGGGTGACGGCGGTTGGTCCGACGGGCACGTGCAGGATGAATGCAGAGTCTCTTTCTTCATGCTTGTGATGCGTGGTGAACGCGACCCGCATCTCGTACGAGCCTCTTGGTGCGACCGGCAGGATGATGCTGGCTTCATCGATCTCGACGGCGCTCCCATCGGTCTCGACGTGGTCTTCTTCCCCGAGGGTATGGAGTTCGGGTTCGAAGTAGTTATTCACCAGATCGATCCATTTGCCAAACATCGCGTCTTCACGTTTCTGAACGATTTGATCCAGACGTACTTGCGCGATTTTGCTTAGCGTCTCCACCCGCTTCGCCAGCGCATCCTCTCGTGTGTAATGGGCAATGAAGCGTTCGTACCAGTCCACGGATCTGCGCAGCAGTGGCTCGGCATAGCGTTCTTCCTCGTCCTCGGCCGACGCGAGGTACCAGTCGGCGACACGCATCGCGGCAGGGGGTGTTGCCCGATCGATCCCATTGGCACAGAACTGAACGACCTCGATCAGGTCTTCGTCTTGGGTTGATTCGACAAACTCTGCGGCTGAGACCGGATCGTCACGCTTGGTGAGGAGTAGGTCGACCAGCTCGCGCGCGGCCGGGCTGTTCTGCGGGTTTTTACGCACCGACAGTGAGAGCATCTGAACGCGGCTGGTCAGCGCGCTTTCTGCTGCGAGGCGATCGAGCGCTTTCTCGATGGTTGAGCGGCGATTTGAATCGATCGCCCTGGCAATGGTGTTGGCTTGCCGGCAAAGTGAGATCGCTTCTTCGATGTCCTGTTGTTGTTCAGCACGGTCGGCGAGCGTAAGAAGCAGCGTGAGGTAGCTCTCGCCAACCTCCTCACGGTTGGTCCGGTCTGCGGCGCGGTAGGCACGGTTGGCTTGGTCGATCAATGAATTGGGAGCGAGGGCTGGGTGATCTGGCCAAAGCGAGTCCAATTGCTTGGCCGCGGTGAGCATCATTTTGATGTCTGAACCCGCTGAGGCGAGTGGGATCGTATCGATAAAAATCAGGCACTGGACGCCGCGGTCATCGGGGATGTCCTTGGCAAAAGCCATCATCTCGGTAGCGAGGGCGATATCGTCGGCGGTACTCCGCGTACGCCTGACCGTGGCGAGCTTTTCGCGGTATAGCGTGTCATAGACCGTGCGGTCATCCGCACTGACGGGGTTGGCAACGGCTTGAGCAATCGTGGTTGGTGTCGCTAGCAGGAGAACCGCAAGGAGCAGGGAAAAATGGATTGTCCGCATCGGCATGACTCCTATATAGACCACGTGACGAGTATATCAGGCGGTATTGCGATCGAGGCATGTTTCCACGCCATGGGTGGATATGCGGGTACTGCTGGCCGAACCTCCGTGGAATGGTGGGCAGCGGTGGGGCGGCACTTAACCCGCACAGGCATCTTGCCGATGCGCTCGGGGCACCTCTACCAAAGCCCGAGGCCGACCTTGATCTACCGCCACGACGAAGATTTAGCACCGCCCGCCCAGCAGACCGACACGACCCGTCTGTGGGTCTCGGACCAGCAGTGGCTGGCGATCCTCGAGCGTGTCCAGCGGGGCCAGCCCGCGCTGGAGCAGTCCGACATGGACGACGACTGCCGCCGTATCCACACGCGGAAGACCTTCGAGTGTCGCTGCCTCCTTCGGCTCAGTGCCCAGGCGGGGACCTTCATCGTCCGCACTCGTGACATCTCCTCGGGCGGCCTGCGGTTTGTGCACGGCCAGCCGCTGCGCCCTTCGACGCGCTGCACGATCGCGTTGCAGTCAGAGAGCGGGCCGGGGCGCATCCTCTCGGCCGTCGTCGCGTGGTGCAAGGAGATTGAGATCTTCGATCCCGATATCGATGCGTTTGAGTTGGGGCTGAAGTTCGACACCCCGATCGATACTCGCCCGTTCACCGGCGGGGGCGACGCGGCGTAACGAACAGTCAGGCATTCACAACCAGCACTTTGCCCGTCTGCCTGCCCGATTCGGCGTAGGCATGTGCATCTGAAATCTGATCGAACGTAAATCGCGTGTCAGCGATCAATGGCTTGAGCTTGTCGCTATCAACCAGTTCAGCCGCCTCGCGCAGGATACGACCATGGCGTTCGCGTTCAATGTCGTGAAGCAGCGGAATCAGCATGAAAACAAGGTGAAGGGATGCGCCGCGGACGTGCAGCAGCCCGCCGTCTACAGAGTCTCGACCCTGGATGCAGGCGACCTGTCCGTTGAGTTTGGCGGCCTGCACACTTGCGGAAATGTTTGCTCCGCCGACGGTGTCGAAGACCGCGTCAAACCCCACGCCCTGAGTCAGGCGATCGACATACTGCTCGACCGTTTCGTCTTTGTAATTGACGGTTTGATCTGCGCCGACTTGTTGTACGAGCACCGCTTTTTCTGCCGACCCGACAGTCGCGGTAACGATCGCGCCGCGTGCTTTGCCGAGTTGAACGACCAGATGCCCCACGCCACCGGTCCCGCCATGGACGAGCAGTGTTTCGTTGGGATGGATCCCGAGTTTGTCCAGGCCCTCCCATGCGGTGATCGTGACGAGCGGCAGGGCGGCCGCCTCTTCCAGCGGGATTGACTTCGGCGCGTGCGCGATCAGCCGGGCATCCGCGATCGCGTAGTCCGCCAGTGTTCCTTGCACCGAGCCGCAGCCACCGACGCAGCCATACACCGGGTCGCCGAGCGTGAAAGAGTCGACACCCTCGCCAATCGCATCCACCACGCCTGACACGTCCCCGTGAAGGCGTGCGGGCCGTTCGGGGCACAGCGCCTCCGCGGCTCCACTGCGGATCTTGTAGTCCACCGGGTTCACGCTCGTCGCGGCGACCTTTATCCGGACCTCGCCGGGGCCGGGTGCCGCGGTTGGCAGTTCGACCTGCTCAAACACCTCAGGCCCGCCGAATTCGTTGATCACCCATGCTTTCATCGCTGTTTCCTGTCGGTCTGGATCGTCTGTACGCATCGTACCGGTTGTAACGGTTAGCGGGTTGTGCCGGTGGTACCGCCGTTGCGGGTGGCGCGTTCTCGGTGATTCGCGTCGGGCGAGTCTCGGCGAACGCGGGTTATTTCGGGCCCTGCACGGATCGATAACAGATAGCCGGCACTGTTGCCGCACCGCACGCCTTTTACCCCCGCGAGGATGCTTATGGACCTGGAGAAGATCCTTCGAACAGCGATGGACGCCGATTCATCTGACATCCACCTGATCTCCGGCCACGCGCCGATGATGCGTGTCCACACGCACATGACCCCGATGGACTTCCCGACCATCACGCCCGAAGGCGCGATGCGCATGCTCAAGCAGATGGCCGGCGAAGAGCAGATGCGAGTCTTCGAGAAGATCAAGGACGCGGACTTCTCCTACGAGATCCCCGGCCTGGGCCGTTACCGTGTGAACGCACACCTCCAGCGCGCCACCGTCGCGATCGCCATGCGTGCGATCAAGACTGATATCCCGCCGCTGCCTGGGCTCAACCTGCCCGAAGTCATCAGCCGCCTGACCTACCTGCCGCGCGGGCTTGTGCTCGTGACCGGCGACACCGGTTCGGGTAAGTCAACCACGCTCGCCGCGATGATCGACGCGATGAACAAACGCTACCGCAAGCACATCATCACGCTCGAAGACCCCGTCGAATATACGCTCAACTCCGACAAATGCGTCATCGAGCAGCGCGAACTCGGGCAAGACACCCCGTCGTTCGCCTCCGGCCTGCGGCACGTGCTTCGTCAGGACCCGGACATCATCCTCGTCGGCGAAATGCGTGACTTGGAAACCACCGCCGCCGCGATCACTGCTGCGGAGACCGGCCACCTGGTCTTCTCTACGCTGCACACCGTCAACGCGTCGCACACCGTCGAGCGTATTATCGATATGTACCCGGCCGACCAGCAGAACCAGATCCGTTCGATGCTGGCCAACACGCTGCAGGCCGTGATCTCTCAGACGTTGTTCAAGCGCATCGATCAGAAGGGCATGGTCCCCGCGGTCGAGGTGATGCTGTGTACCCCGGCGGTGCGCAACCTCATCCGTGAGAACCGCGCGTTTGAGATCCCCAACGTGATCGAGACCAACCGCCAGCTGGGTATGAACTCGCTGGACAACGCGATCGCCGAGCTCTACTTCAACGGCATGATCAGCAAGGAAGACGCGATCGCACAGGCGGCGTACCCAGAGAAACTCGAGCGCGCCCTCGCGGCGTGATGATTGTCGAGCCGCGTCGTGACGACGCGGTTCCCCGCAACTGGATTTTTTACCCGAGGCGACGTTTATGCCCACGTATCGATACCAGACACGCAACACAGGCGGGCAGGTCACGGTCGGCACGATCGCGGCAGACAACGCGCTCGGCGCTGCCCAGCTCCTGCGTAATCAGGGCGGCACCGTTCTCTCGCTCACGCCGATCAGCGGTCGCGCGGGCAAGAGCCTGAGCGAGACGTTCAAGAGCCTGAACTATACGTCCGGCCCGTCGCAGAAAGACGTGTTGAACTTCACGACCCAGTTGGCCGTCATGGTCCGCGCGGGCATCTCCCTACGCCAAGCGCTCGACGGCATCGCCGAGCAGACTGAGAACCCTAAGTTCCAGAAGATCCTGACGAGCATTAAGCAGGACGTCGAGGCCGGCAAGCCCTTCTCCGAAGCGCTCGCGAAGTATCCGAAATTGTTCGGCCCGCTTTACATCAACATGGTCCGCGCTTCGGAAATGTCCGGCTCGTTCAGCCAGATGCTAGAACGCATCGCCGTGTACCTCGCACAGCAGATCGAGACGCGCGGCATGGTCATCGGCGCGATGATCTACCCCGGCGTGATCGCTTCGATGGCGATTGGCGTGACGATCTTCCTGCTGACGTTTGTGCTCCCGCGATTTGCCGACGTCTTCGCTGGCAAGGAGTCCGCGATGCCCTGGCCAACCATCTTCCTCATGGCCCTGTCCGCCTTCATGGTGCAGTGGTGGTGGGCGGTGCTCGGGGGACTCATTGGCATCCTCGTCTTCCTGTTCTTCCTGATCAAAACCGAGCCCGGCGGGTGGTGGTTCGATCAGCTCAAGCTGCGCGTGCCAATTTTTAAACGCATGTTCCGGGCGCTGTACATCAGCCGATCGCTGCACACGATGGGTGAGCTGGTCAACGCTGGCGTCCCGATGCTCGACACCCTCGCGATCACCGGGGAGATCTCCGGCAACCGTATGTACAAACGCATGTGGCGGTCGGTCTACAGCTCGGTGAAGCAGGGTAAGAAGATTATTCAGCCGCTGAGTAAGACGCCGCTGCTGCCCAAGGCTGTCGTGCAGATGGTCGGGGCCGGCGAAGAGTCTGGCAAGCTCGGCGAGGTGCTCGACGAAGTTTCGACCTACTACGCCAAGCAACTGCGCGAAGCGATCAAGACCGTGACCAGCATGATCGAGCCGATCATGATCGTGATCATGGGTTCGGTCGTCGGCTTCATCGCGATGGCGATCATCCTGCCGATCTTCAAGCTGTCGACGCTTGTTAAATAGGGGCTAGGGTCTAGGGCCTAGTGTCTAGGCTCCGGTTAAAGCGGTTGCAATGGTTATGACAGCATGTGCCTTGATAGGTTTGAGATTGGGCTTGTTCAACGGGATAGATGAATCGTAGGTTTGAATGCGTATGAGTCGCCTAGACCCTAGACCCCAGACCCTAGACCCTAAGCGTCGCCGACGCGCGAGCGGCTTTACGCTTATCGAGGCGTCGCTGACGACGATCATCATCGGTACCGGCGTGCTGGCGATCCTCGCGGCCCAGCAGGCCTACCACATGAAGAACAACTGGGCGACGCGAACCAGCACCGCGATGCTGCTCGCCAACGAGCTGCGCGAGCGCACGCTCTCCATGCCGCTGCACGACCCGATCACCAATGACGCGACGCTCGGCCCGGAGATCGATGAGGCCGTTCCCTTGGCCTACGACGACCTGGACGACTTCGCCGGCGTGGTCACCGCGGGCATCGGCGCCGGCCAGACGTTCAACCCGCCAATCAACGCGCTCGGCCTGCAACTGACCGACCTGGATGCGTGGACGCAGACGATCAAAGTTGAAAAAGTGCCCAGCGATCACGTGGATACGACCTTCCCGCTTCGGCTGGATGCCGGGGCGTCGGACATGTTCCGCGTGACGGTGTCGGTGCTGTACCGCAACCCACAGACGAATGCGGACGAGGCGGTGACCGAGTTGAGCTGGATCGTGACGGATACACCCTGATAAATGCACGTCGTAACTAGGGATCATGCAACCAGTGAGGTGCTGGAACTTACCCATGCAACGCACAACAACGAACAACACGACACACAAGCCCCACGCCCGTCGGCTGCGCCGATCACGCGGTGCCGCGGCCGTCTTGTCGATGATGTTCTTGGTGATCTTTGGTTCACTTGCCGCCGCGATGGCGATCGTCAGCCAGGGCAACCTGCACACCGCTGATACGCACCTCAAAGTCAACCGCGCGTTGGCCGCTTCCGAGACCGGCCTGCGCCTGATGATGTATCGCCTGTCCGAAGCGACTCAGGCCGTTCTCACCCGGTCGGGCGCGGTGTGGGACCCGGCGGAGGGCACCTACATCACGACGCTCAAGTCCTCGGACCTGGCCGGCGATCCCAGCGGCATGCCCGTCGATGTCCTGCTCGGCAAGGCCGACGCCATCTGGGACGAGGTCGCCGCGACGCTCGCGACGTCGTTCTCTGGCGAATTGCACAACCAGCAAGAACCCTACATCGACGCGGACGACGTCCTGCACGTCGGCCCCATCGCCATCGGACCCAACGCGCCCTCGTTTACCGCGACCCTCACCCCACACCCGATTGTGGGCGAGGACTATGACAGCGATTACTACACCCGCCCGCCGTACAGCGACATGGCGGTGAGCTCGAGCAACCCGCTGGACGCCCGTTTCGTCCGCGTAAGCATCGAGGCCTACGACGGCATCCCGGGAAATCGTGTGCACCGGTCCGTCTCAATGGACTTCCAGTTGGTCAAGCGGATCGAGTACGCCGTGCTCTCGCGCAGCCGCGTGATGATCGGCCGCAACGTCATGATCGAAGGGCGCGTCGGCTCGACATTTTCCGAGACCGACCTGATCAACGGCCATCCGATACAGATCGCTTCGGACTTCCGCGGGCTGGACCCGGACCTGGACACCCAGCTCGACGCGCTGCTCGGCTCGATCATCGAGGACGACCAGAACGGCGACAACCGCTTATCGATCCACGATTCGACCGAGGTCTCCGATTACGCCGACCCCGCCGCATTCGACACGGATGGCGACGGCTACATCACCGAGTTCGATTTCTTCTTGACGCACTTTGATACTTCGTCGAGCCCGGGCCAGATCACGACGACCGAGCTGGAAGCGAGCTTGGACACGCTCGACGCCCAGCAACTCATGGCGTTGATTGATACGTTCGGCTCACCGCTGCGTGCGGGCTACAACGACGGCGTCATCGACGAGTACGACCGATACGCGAAGGTGCGTGGCGAGATCCACGTCGCCGCCGATGTCGCGGGCTGGGAAGCCGGCGCCGCCAGCGATACCGGCGAGTACCAGGACTACCTGCAGGGTCCTCTCGTCCCGACGCACAACAACAACCCGCTGACCTTTGAGTCCAGCGAGACCAGCAAGTATGAATTGAACGCCGACCAGTTCGATGTGTCGTCGTTTAGAGCGATCGCCGAAGCCGGTACTGATTTTCTTGTGCAGGCCGCATCAGAGGCCGCCAATCACGACTCCGGCGACCCGGACTCGCCCCAGCCGTTGGGCAATACGGTCCTCGAGGCGGTGCCTTTCGAGGCGACCTACCCGTACGACTATTACGACCGCCCGATCTACGAGAACATGACCTTCCGCAACGTGAAGATCCCCAAGGGGACCAATGCGTTGTTTAAGAACTGCCGGTTTATCGGCGTGACGTTCATCGAGACCGAGTTGGACAACGACGATGCCGACTACAACTACGCGGGGATGCAGAACTCGTCCGGCGACCAGAAGCACCCGGACCGCTACGTCACGGTCGGCGGCACGGACGTGTACGACACGAAGACAATCTCCAACAACATCCGCTTCCATAACTGCAAGTTCGAGGGCGGTGTGGTGACCGATGTGCCCGACGAGTACACGCACGCACGCAACAAGGTGACGTTTACGGGCAACTCGGGCTTTGAGATCGAAGAGTCCACGCAGCTCTCGCAGGCCGAAAAGATGCTGTACAAGCGTTCGTCACTGTTGGCCCCGCAGTACTCAATCGAGATGGGCACATTTGTGTCGCCCTACGACTCGTCGGAAGTGATCCAGCTGTCGGGGACGATTGTCGCCGGCCTGATCGACATGCGTGGCCAGGTCAATATCGATGGCCAGTTGTTGACGACGTTCGAGCCGGTGAGCAACACCGGGCCGGTGCTGGGTGATACCTCACCGCAGTTCAACACGACGCTGGGGTATTTCTCCGCGGCCGACGGCGACCTCGAGACTGAGGCGCCTGAGAACGGCTTGGGCGTCATCCACGTGCGCTACAACAAAGACCTGCCGCTACCCGACGGGATCCTTGGTCCTGTTGAAGCGGTGCCGCTGTGGGGCACGTACTTCGAGGGCGGCAAGGCCAACTGATTATTCGACTAACTCGCCGGTGTGAACCGGCCGATGTTTTGGGAGTACCGCCACGTGGCGGAGGGAAAAACGAGCAGGGGAACGCGGGAGAGCTTTGTAACCTCCCGCCGACCCCACTTGTCAAAGCAGTAACGATGGCCAACGCTCGCCACAAAACGATTCGACGCCGGCTACGCAGCCGGGGCCTGTCGCTCGTCGAGATGCTGATCTCGCTTGCGATCACGGCGATGCTGCTGACCGCGACGATGGTCGCGATCGATGCGAGCTTCCAGGCCTACGCCGCTGCTGCCGAGTCCGCCAGCACACAGACCTCAACACGCCTAGTGACCCACCGCCTGCTCTCGCTGATGCGCACATCCACCGCGCACGGCCCGCTCCTGCCCGAAACCGGCGTGACCCTCTCGGGCACCACCCTGACCAGCCCGTATATCGAACTGCTGGATCCCGACGGCAACCTCATCCACCTCGAATACGACGGCACCGACGAGATGCTCTACGTCACGATCACGCCGTTCGGCGGGTCCGTCGCGACGCGTGAGCCGTTATTGGGCGGTGTGACGCAGTGTGAGTTCAAGCTGGTCCGCCGTCTGGATGAGGACGGAGTCTGGGTCCTCGAGCGGGGCAGCATCGACTTCACGGTGCAGCCTGACGAGGACACCTCGCTGTCGATCGAGGGCGATGCCGCCGAGGCGATGCGCGTGATCGCGTCGACGATGCCGCGCAAGCTCGAAGACCAGTAAGCAACAACCCATCAATCCATGTGTAGCGGGAGACGCCCAGCGTCCCGCTCTTATTGTGTTTGCCTTTCGAAGCAGACACAGCGCGTCGCCCGTTCAAGTCGGGTCCGTCTGTAACGATCAGGCATCCCGGTATCGAAGTTATTGGACGCGGTGCGTTTGCATCGGCCGGCGGTGAATTCGAATCTTGGGGAAGTAAGTTGCTTGGGCCGCGTGCCCGGGCCGAACGCATCCCCCGTGAGGTGACGGAGAAGTCCGATGAAGAACAAGACCCTGATTGCAGCACTCGCCGGCGGCCTGTTTGCCGCTGTGCCCTTGACCACGATGGCTGACGAGATCGTCCTTACCGGCGTCGTCCGCGACTTCCTCGTCTCGCACCCGGACATGCAGAACCCGCACAAGGACTTCGGTGTTAAGCAAGGTCTGGTGCGCAACAACCTGAACTCAAAGAGCAAGCCGCGCCTCAAAAACAGTCACACAACGAATAAGGGGATGATCAACTCATCGAGCACCTTCAATCAGTGGTTCAAGGATGTGCCCGGCGTCAATATCTCCATGCCCTTTAGTATTACCCTAGACAACGGTCAGGACGAGCCTGGCGGGCTCTACACCTTCGCGGTCGAGAAACCCAACTACTTCTTCCCGATCGACGGCTTGGGCTGGGGCGACACCGCCCGCGACAAGAACGGGCACTACCGCAACTTCTACTTCACCTATGAGATCGAGACCGAGTTCACGTTCATCCCCGCTGATGAACGCGACTACGACATGACCTTCTCCTTCACCGGTGACGACGATGTCTGGGTCTTTATCAACGGCAGGCTCGCGGTTGATATCGGCGGCGTGCACGGCCAGGCCCACGGCTCGGTCAACCTCGACGACGCGGCCGATGACCTCGGCCTGACTGAGGGCGAGAACTACAAACTCAACTTCTTCTTCGCCGAGCGACATACGACGGAATCAAACTTCCGCATCGAGACAACACTACTCCTTGTTGAAGTCCCACCCACATCGGTCAGCCCGTTGTACGACTGACCGATTTAAGAAGCTCTTTCTCCTTCGTAAGCGGCCTCCATTTGTTTGGGGGCCGCTTTGTTTATAGAAAGATGGGAGGGCGAGGCTCCTGCCGAGCCGTGTCGCGCATCGTGCTCGCGGCTCGGCAGGAGTCTCGCCCTTCCAATTGCATCTGATACTTAAATTCGCTTGATCACCAACGTGTCGTTCTGCCCGCCGAAGCCGAAGCTGTTGGACAGGCAGGTGTTGACCTCGGCATCGCGTGCTTCGTTGGGGACATAGTCCAAGTCCAGCGCGGGGTCGGGTGTCTGGTAGTTGATCGTCGGCGGGAGCTTGCCGTCGCGGATCGCCAAGGCACACACGATCGACTCGGTGACACCTGCCGCGGCGATGAGGTGGCCGAGCATCGACTTGACCGAGCTGACCGGCGGGGCTTTGGACACGTCGCCATCCGGGCAGAAGACGGCCTTGATCGCCTTGGTCTCGATCGAGTCGTTTTCCTTCGTGCCCGTGCCGTGCGCGGAGATGTAGTCGATGTCGCTGGTTTGAACGTGCGCCATCTCCAGGGCCTGACGCATCGCCTGTGCGCCGCCTCGGCCTTCGGGGTGAATGTCGGTGATGCGGTAGGCGTCGGCGGTCGAGCCGTAGCCGGCGATCTCGACGATGGGTGTCGCGCCGCGGGCTTGGGCGTGCTCGAGGGTTTCGAGGATGAGGATGCCCGCCCCCTCGCCCATGACGAAGCCCTCGCGGTCGGCGCTGAAGGGGCGCGACGCGGTGGTCGGCGTGTCGTTGCGGTTGGATAGCGCGGTCAGGCGGTTGAACCCGGTGACACCCAGCGGGTGGATCATCGTGTGCGTCCCGCCGGTGATCATGACGTCCGCATCCCCGCAGCGGAGGATCTGCGACGCTTCGCCTATCGCCTGGGTGGACGCGGCGCACGCGGTCAGGCAGTTGTAGGCCGGGCCTTCCGCACCGAACTCCATCGCCAGGTGAGTCAGCGGCATGTTCGGCTCCTGCTCGATCTCCGCCATCGCGGTCAGGCATTCGTTGGCCTTGGCCGCCCATTTGGCGCCGTCGGTCTCGCGCGCCTCGGCGTCCCAGCCGGCGAGGTTGGCGTCGACAAAATTGAAAAAGTCCGGCGAGCCCTCGCCCGAGCCGAGATAAATCCCCAGCCGGGCCGAGTCCAGCGCGTCGTACCCGTCGAGCCCGGCCATCTTCCACGCCTGCGACGCCGCACCCAGCGCGTAGCGGACGTTCGGCCCTGCGCCTTCGTGTAGCTCGGGCTTGCTGACGTAGTCGGTGTAGTCGTAGTCGCGCACCTCGGCGCTGAATGAAGTCGGGAACGTCGACGCATCAAAGCGCGTGGTCTTGCCGACCCCCGACTTGCTTGCGAGCAGGGCGGACCAGACGGTTTCGAGGTCGTGTCCCAGGGGCGTGATCCAGCCCATCCCGGTGATGACGATGCGTTGGCTCATGGCTTAGGCCTTCTCCAGGATCGCGGCGGTGTTCTGCCCGCCGAAGCCGGTGGTGAACACGAGGATGTGGTCGAGTTTGTCGGGGTCGGTCGCGCCCAGCCCGTCGATCGGGCTGTCGCGGTTGATGATCTTGGGGAGCTGCTGTTCGCGCAGAGCCTTGGCGGCGATGGTCAGGTCCAGCGCGCCGGCACCGGCCGAGCAGTTGCCCAGCGCGGCCTTGGTCGAGACGACCGGGATCGAAGACAGGCGATCGCCGAAGACCTGCTTGAGTGCCGCGGCTTCCGCTGCGTCCCACTCGGGGTGGCCGCAGCCAAAGGGCAGCACCGCGTCGATGGCATCGGCGCTTAGGCCCGCGTCACGGAGTGCGGCATTGATGGCGAGCATCGGGCCGCGACCGCTCTCGGCCGGCTGCAGCGAACGCGTCTTTGGGTTCAGCGACTGGCTGGCGCCGAAGCCAAGCACCTTGGCGTAGGCGCTGCCTTTGCCGCGCTTTTCATAGGTTTTTGCGGACTCGAGGATTAGGATGCCCCCGCCCTCGCCAACGACCGTGCCGGCCGCTTGGCTGTCGAAGGGACGCACCGCGCTGCCGGGGTTGTCGCTGTCCGCCACCAGCCGTTTCGTGAAGACTTCACGCAGGAAGCTGACGGGGTTGAGGTTCGACTCGGCACCGCCGCAGAAGCAGGCATCGGCCTGACCTCGCTGGATGACGCGTAGCGATTCGCCCATGCTCAGGCCGCCGGACGCCTCGGCACAGGTAATCGTGTTGCTGGGGCCTTGCAGGTCGTGCACGATCGTGACGTGGCAGGCGAGCATGTTCGGCAGATACTTGAGCAGCCACAGCGGGGTGAGGTGGGTCATGCCCTCGCTGCCCCAGTTGCCAATGTCAAAGCTCCCGTCCTCACGCTGGGACTTGATGAGCGCGGCGGTGAGTTCGGTCGTGTCCGCGGCGATGAGGCCGGCCCCGATGTGGCAGCCGATGCGTGCGGGGTCGTAGCAGGGCTCGGCGTCCGCATCCGTCGCGGTGGAGAGCCCGGCGTCCTTGGCGGCCAGGTCGGCGGCGGCGACGGCCAGCTCGATGTCCCGGGCCATGACCTTGGTCGCCTTGCGGTAGGTCTTGGGCACGAAGTTGCGGATCTTAAAGTCCTCGGCCACCTCGGCGGCGAGGGACGAACCGAAGTTCGAGGCATCGAAGGCCCGGATCGGCGCGATGGCGGACTCGCCGGCGAGGAGTTTGGGCCAGAGCTCATCGATGCCCAGCCCCAGCCCGCTGACCGGGCCGACACCGGTGATATAGACGTCACGTTTCATCGCCGGATTTTAGCGGGGATCGGCAGGAGGGTTTGGCTGATTCTCAGCCGATGCTTTGGCTTACTGCACGCTTGGCGGGTTCGCGTCTTTGCCCGTGCCGGAGAAGCGCGAATTGTCGGCGCCCGCGGGGCTGTATTCGAACGAGCCGTCACTGCTCTGGATATAGCCCATGGCCTGCGCGGTGTCGCCCTCGACGTGGCCGTCGATGAAGGTGAAGTTGGCTGACCCGCGGTGGCGTTCGTCCGGGGCCGAGCGAGTGCTGCCATCGCGGCTGCCGTCGCAGTTGTCGCTATTGGCGGTAAGGCGGGGCGGGTCCAGCGACCAGCCGTGGTTGGCGATTTCATTGGCGCTGCCGCCGGTCCCGCTGAGCAGGGGGTTGTAGGGCTGGCGTGCGTCTTCGGCGAAGGTGGCGGCGGTGCCGAGGGTGTCGGCGAAGAGGACGGTGTCGCTGCTGATATTACCCAGCCGGACGGGGTAGTTGACGAAGCGGGTGCCCGCGTTGTTTTTGCGTGCGTTGCCCAGGGTCTGGAAGTTGTAGCCAAGCGCGTAGTTGCGGTTGTTGGTGTAGTCGGAGACCTCGGGGTCGATGAAGATGTCGTTTTCCAGGTGCCGGCCGTTGTCGTTGGGCTTGCCCGGGTCGGTCGAGGGGTTGGCGTAGGCGGGGAAGCCCGCGAGGCCGCCCATTGTGACCATCCATCTCGGCCGGTAGTGTTTGCCGTTGCCGACAGAGTAGTGGTTGGCGGGGTCGGAGGACGCGCCGATCTTCGCGGGGCGTCCGGGCACGCACTGGTCCTTGTGCTCGGTCGCGTAGATCGTGAAGCCGATGGCGAGCTGGCGCTGGTTGGACTTGCACTGCGAGCCGCGCGCGGCGGCCATTGCGGCGCCGAGCGAGGGCAGCAGGATCGCGATCAAGAGCGCGATGATCGAGATCACGACGAGCAGTTCGATGAGCGTAAACGCGGTACGTCGGCGGGGCGGGGCCTGGAACATGCGGAGGGTCCTGGGCGGGGGGATCGTTTAGCAGGGCTCTTTTTAGCCGTATTGCAAGGCCCAATGCAGCCTTTGCACCCCGGGGCGGGGGTACACTGTCGGCATGTCTCTGGGCACGCGACTGACGTTGAAGACCGCGGTGCTGGTGCTGGCCGTGGTGGTCGTCGCCGGTGCGGCGCTGTGGGGTTTGGGGGGGCTCAACCGTGACCTCGATGAGGCGTTGGGGGAGGACGACCGGCTGCGGGAGGTGTACATCCTCTCTAACGATGTCCAGCAGGCCCGGGCCTACTTACGGAAGCCCCCGTACAAGCCCGAGCAGGTCCGACAGATGCTCCTGCGATTGGTGCTTCGGGCCGATGACCTTGAGGACATGACCCATCCCGATCGGCTCGCGGCGCTTCGATCGTCCCTACGCGACATCTTGACCGAGGTCGAACAACCCGCCGAGGGAACGGACCCTTATCACCTCGCCTCGGTCCGTTTGTATACGCCGATCGGATACCTCTCTTCTGAGATCGCCGACGCAAATGCGCGGATCAAGCAGATCCAAAGAGATGCCCAGACGCATCGGCGCCGTGTCCAGGTGTGGGTCGCCGGGACCGCGTTGGCCGCGGCATTGCTGGCGATCGCCGTTGGCATCTGGCAGTACATGGCGGTCATGAACCCGCTGAGGCGATTAGGTCGCGGTGTCCGGCTCCTGGCGTTGGGGCAGTTTGGCAGCGAGCTTGAGAGCACCGGCGACCGTGAATTTGCCGAGCTCGCGAACGACTTCAACCGCATGGCCGCCGAGTTGCAGGCCCTGTACCGCGATCTCGAAGACAAGGTCCGACTCCGCTCTGCCCAGCTCGCGCAGAGCGAACGGCTCGCCTCCGTCGGGTTCCTCGCCGCCGGCGTCGCGCACGAGATCAACAACCCGCTGGCGATCATCGCCGGCGAAGCAGAGTTGGCGCTGCACGCGTTGCCCGAAGATGCGGACGAGAACCTGCGACGATCGCTCACAACGACGCGCGACGAGGCGTTCCGCTGCAAGGAGATCACCCAGAAGTTGCTCTCGCTTGCTCGGCCGGGGACCGGCACCCCTGAGCCGATCAACCTTTACGCGATCGCCGAGGAAGTCGCGTCGCTGGTCAAGAGCCTGCCTCAGCACGAGGGCCGAGCACTCAAAGTCGAGGGCGATCCCGCGCTAAGCGCCGCGTCCGACCCTTCGCAGGTCAAGCAGGTCTTGCTGAACCTGGTGATCAACGCGCTGGAGGCCGTGCCCGAGAAGACCGGCTTGGTACGTATCGTGTCCAGTACCAACGGCGACCGCGTGGCACTCTCGGTCCACGATAACGGCAAGGGGATCGAAGCGGATGCGCTGGACCGTGTGTTCGAGCCGTTCTACACCGAGAAGAAATCGCCGACCACGCCGGGCCTGGGGTTGGGCTTATCGATCAGCCACGCGATCATCGAAGACCTGGGCGGTCGGCTCACCGCGAGCTCGCCTGGCGAAGGGCAGGGCAGCACGTTCACGATCGAACTACCCGTCTCCAACGAGGGTATAACAAACTGATGCGACCCCAGACCCGCCCAACCGTATTGGTCGTCGACGATGAAGCACGCCTGCGCGATGTGCTGGTGCGCGGTATCCAGCAGATGGGCTACGACTGTGCGGGATCGCCCAACGGCGAAGACGCGCTGCGGCAGATGCGCGAGACCGCGCGCGGCGTCGCCATCGTCGACCTCAACTTGCCCGGCATGGACGGCATGGCGCTCTTCGAAAAACTCCGCAAGGGCTGGCCCGCGATCCAGGTCATCGTGCTCACGGGATTTGGTGATCTCGATGCCGCCAAGAACGCGATCCGCCTGGACGTCGTCGACTTCCTGACCAAGCCGACGCACCTGGGTGAGCTTGAAGAAGCGCTGTCCCGCGCCTGGCGACGGATCGATGACGCGGTCGGACTGGACGCGGTGCAACTGCCCGAGCCTACCGCCGACGAGCTGGCGATGCAGGCGGACGAAGACCACGAGGATACCCTCGCCGACGCCGCGGCCCACGAAGGCGCCGCGCCGCGCGAGGGCGAATCACTCGAAGCGCTCGAACGCCGGCACATCCTCGACACCCTCGCCCGGCACGACGGCAACCGCCGCGACACCGCCGACGCATTGGGCATCAGCCTCCGCACGCTCTACTACCGCCTGAGTCAGTACCAGAAGGATGGGCACCTGTGAAGAAGCGGAAGCTGCTCATCGGGCTCGCCTCGTTGTTCGTCCTGGTTGCCCTTGGGCTCTCGGCCTACCTGTCGTACCTCTCGCTAACCGGCGGCGCGGCACGCGGCTGCGGCGCGGACTCGGGCTGTGGTGAAGTCTTGGCCAGCCCATGGTCAAAGGTCGGTCCTATACCCGTCGCGCTACTCGGGGGCGTGGTTCAACTGGCTGTGCTGCTTGGGCTTTGCCTTAGGGTGTGGTCCGAGTCGGCAAGGAAGAAAGGCGATGCGCTGGTTTGGTTCGGGGTGCCGCCGCTGATCGTGGCCGCGGTCTGGTTCACCTACCTGCAGATCTTTGTGCTGCACGCGGTGTGCCCATACTGCCTGGTGGGTCACGCGCTGGGCTTTGTCGCCGCTGCGCTCCTGGCGATGACCGTGCTCGGCCGAACGCGCACCGATCCAGTCCCGCCTTTTGCCGTCGGCATGATCGGGGTCATTGCCCTGATGGCGGTCCAATTGCTCCTGCCCGCGTCCGATGCACCCCAGCGCGCCGACAACCCGTTTGTCGATAAAGACGGCGATACATGGATCGACGACGCCCGCTACGTCAGCGTCTTCGGCGGTGAGTTGCAGTTCGTCCTGCAAGATGTGCCCTACATCGGTGACGCGGATGCAAAGCAGGTCGTGGTTCTCCTCTTTGACTATGCCTGCCCGCACTGTCGGACACTGCACGGGGTGCTTGCCGACGCGCTCGAACAGGACCCGGCACGCATCGTCCTCGTGCCGTTGCCATTGTCGATTTATGAAGGCCAAAGCGAGTACATCTCTTCGGACCTGTCTCGCTTTGAGGACAGCGCCGAGCGTGCATTCCTGTCCATGGCGGTCGGCGCGATCGATCGCGAAAAATGGCAGGCGTTCGATCGCTGGCTTTTTTCTGACGATGGCGACGAGTTCCCCCGCAGCGCCGAAGACGCCCGCGCCAAGGCCGAGGCCCTCGTCGGTAAAGAAGCGCTGGACCAACAGCTCGCCGGCGACCCCCGCGACCGGCTTCTCTCCAACCTGCAACGCAATGTTGATCTCATCGGCCTGTTGCCTGAAGGCAAACGCCTGATCCCGGTGACAACGACGCCCGGCACTCCGGCACACCTGACCGAGCGGTACGACAAGATCGAGGTGTTGTACGAGCTGCTCGATTCGGTCGAGCTCGAAGCAGATACGTCAGGTTGACGCTTCCGCCAGCAATTTTTTGCGCCGTCGCGTCTTGAAGCGGTTGACGACTTGTCGGCCGACCTCGTCGATCATCACGCCCATCAGCAGCACGCCGCCGATGATGATGTATTCCCAGTAGGTTTTGATGTCCAGCAGGTTGATCGAGCTATAGAGCGAACGCATCACGGCCGTACCGATGACCACGCCGGCGATCGAGCCAACCCCGCCACGCAACGAGCACCCGCCGAGCACCGCCGCGGCGATCGCGTAGAGCTCGTAGAAGTTGCCCATGCTCGAGGGCTGGACCGTGCTGATGTCCAACGAGAAGAGGACCCCGCCCATCGCCGCGAGGGTCGAGCAGAAGACATACGCGAAGAGGGTCATCCTCCTCGTGTCGATACCGGAGTATCGCGCGGCCTCCTCGTTTCGGCCCATCGCCAGCAGGTACCGACCGATCACCGACTTGTGCAGCAGGATCGCGGAGAACACCGCCAGCACCAGCAGGATCAGCATCGGCATGGGCACCGCGACCCAGGCCCAGAACGGCACATTCTCGGTTCCCGCAGGCGAGCTGATCATCTTGATGAACGGGATCGGCACCGAGAGCGGTTCGCCGCTCGCCAGATAACGCAGGCCATCGAAGCCCGCGCCCAGACTCAGCGTAAGATCATCGGAGATCCACCGGGCAATCCCGCGGTAAGCCATCAATCCGCAGAGGGTGACGACGAAGGGCTGCAGCTTGCAGTACCCGATGAGCACGCCGTGGAAAGCACCGATTCCGGCGCCGACGAGCAGGGTGATGCCCACGGCCAACCAGGGGTTCATCGCCGGCTCCTGCATCAGGTACATCAGCGTGATGCCGGTGAGTGCGACAACCGAGCCGATCGACAGGTCGATCCCGCCGGTGATGATGACGAACGCGACGCCCAGCGCGAGGATGCCGAAGAGCCCGGTCCAGCGCATGAGGTTGGCGAGGTTCTGCTCGTGGACGAAGACGGGGTTAAGCGCCATCATCACAACGCAGATGAGCAGCAGCAGTGCCGAGATGCCCGCGATTCGTGTTAAACCTTGCAGTGCCATGTCCAGATGATCCTCTATTTAGCCAGCGGTTTCCACGGCTGTATGGTGCGTATTAGTCGCCAACGCCATCACCGCCTCGGCGTCGAGCGCATCGCGTTCAAGCTCGCCAGTGATCTTGCCCTCGTGCATGACCAGCGCCCGGTCCGACACGCCGAGCACTTCCTCCAGGTCGCTGGAGACGAACAGCACCGCGACGCCTTGGTGCGCAAGCTCTTCCATGATGCGATAGATCTCCGCCTTCGCGCCGATGTCCACGCCCCGCGTCGGCTCGTCCATCAGCAGCACGTTCGGCTCTGCCGCCAGCCACTTGGCGAGGACGACCTTCTGCTGGTTGCCCCCGGATAGGTTCAGGACGAGTTGTTCCAGCGAGGGCGTCTTGGTCGCCAGCTTGTCGTTCATCTCCTTGGCCACGCGGTTTTCTTCGGCGCGGTTGATCATTACCCCCGCGAAGGCATTCTCACGCAGGCAGGCCATCGAAGAATTTTCTCGGATCGACATATCCAGCACGACGCCCTGCGCCTTTCGGTCCTCGGGCACGAGCGCGAGGCCCGCAGCGATTGCCTGCCTGGGGCTGCGGATCGTGACCGGCTGCCCCAGCACGCTTACCTCGCCGTCAAGGGGCGGGTCGATCCCGAAGAGCGTCGCGAGCATCTCTGTGCGTCCCGCGCCGACCAGCCCCGCGATGCCGACGATTTCGCCTGCCTTGAGTTCAAAGCTCAGCCGGTGCTCGGGGAACGCATGGGTCACCAAACCCTTGACCTGTAGTGCGGCTTCCCCCAATGGACGCGTGTCGTACTGATACAGCGTGGACGCCTCGCGCCCGACCATGAGCTTGACCATCGCGTCGTGTTCGATCTCTTCACGTGACAACTCGCCCGCGTTCTTGCCGTCGCGCAGCACGGTCACGCGGTGGGCCAGGCGTTTGACCTCCGCCAGCCGGTGCGAGATGAAAATAATCCCCACGCCCTTGGCGGACAGCCGATCGACGACGCTGTACAGCCGCTGCGTCTCGGAGTCGGACAGTGACGCGGTCGGCTCGTCCATGATGATGACGCGTGCGTGCGTGCTGATCGCCTTGGCGATCTCGACCATCTGCTGGCGGCCGGTGGATAGCTCGGAGACCGGCGTCGTGACGGGCAAGTCCAACCCGATCTCTTCAAGCGCCTCATTCGCGCCGCGCTGCATCGCCTTGCGGTCGATCAGCCCAAAGCGTTTAGGCTCTCGGCCCAGGTAGATGTTCTGAGCGATGTCCAGATTGTCTGCGAGGTTGAGTTCCTGGTGAATCAACGAGATGCCGTGCGACATCGCGTCTTGTACGCCGTTGAACCTGACGGGCCTGCCGTCGATCAAGACCTCGCCTGCGTCTGGTTGGACCAGACCGGCAAGCGACTTCATGAGTGTGCTTTTGCCCGCGCCGTTCTCGCCGATGATCGCAAGGATCTCGCCTGCCGATAGCTGCATCGACACGCGGTCGAGCGCGATGACGCCGGGGTAGGCTTTGGAGATGCCGTGGGCCTGAAGTAGTGTGGCCTTTTCAGAGGTCATGTACGCCTGAACGTTTGTACCTTCAAGCTTACTCTACCGCGTTAGTCCTGGCCGAGCAACGCATTGATCACGCCCTGGGCGCGCTCGTTCGCGTTGGCCTGTGTCAGGTCGCCGACAAAGATCATGACCTTGCCGCCTTCGGGTGCGGCCTCTGCGAGCAGCTCGCCCGCCTGTCGGCCCGCAGCGACGTTGTCCGTCCCGATATAAAAGAGGCGTTCGGAGTCCGGCGCGTCCGAGTCCACCGTGATGACCTTCATGTCCTTGCACCACTGATTGATGTCAGCGGTCTGGCCGGTCGGCTCCTTGACCGAGATCGCCAACCCATCAACGTCGTTGACGATCATGGATTCAACGCGGGACTTCTGCTCGGAGATCTGGCCGTTGGGCGGCTGGTAGAACTCGACCTGTGCGTTGAACTTCTCCGCAGCGCGTTGGCAGCCGTAGTCGGAGAAGTCCCAGAACGGGTTGGTCAGGTTGGTCACGAAGTGCATCGTGACCTTTTCGCTGGTGTCGTACTTGCTCGCGTCGTACTCGGGGGTCGGGCCTTCGCCAGCGAGGATCGCTTTCACCTCGGCCTGGAAAGCGGCGACGTTGTCCTTCGTGATTTTGCGGGTGGGCACGAACATCAGCTTGTTCTCGGGGATGTCCGGCGACTGGCCGCGGATGGTGGCCGAGAGGTATTCGACGGAGCGGAAGCCGAACTCGTAGGGGTTCTGCACGATCGTGCCGACGCACTTGCCGTCGCGGATGGCGTTGAGTGTTAGTTCGTGTTCATCGAAGCCGATGACGTGGACCTTGTCGGACATGCCACGCGCATCGACGGCCTGGAGGATCGCTGGGGGGTTGTACTGCCACAGGCCGACCATACCAATGAGATCGGGGTGGGCCGAGAGCGCGTCCTCAGCGTTCTGTTTCGCGCGGAGCTGGTCGCCGCCATCGGTGCGGATGCCCTGGATGGTCCAGGTCACACCCGTGTCGGGGTTCGTGCGGGTCACGGCCTTGTCGCGGACCATGTCCCAGGTCACAGGGCCATCGCTGTCGGCATCAGTGCCCCCGCCGCAACCAACCAGGGCGAGCGTGAGAGCGGTGATCAAAAAGGTGGGCAGGGCGTACAGGCACTTCATGTTGATGCTCCGATTGGCGTTCGAATCTTAATGGTGAAGGCACAGTATACCCCGCGATATTCCTGACACCGTTTTGGGGTCTGATGGTGAAGCGACGTGTGCCTCAACTTAAAATACCCCTATGGTGGCAGGTGAATGTTTTCGTTGCTTACCACGATTCGTTTCGAATCGGGTCAGAGCGAATTTCGATGCTGTTAGTTAAGCAATTCGCGGATATCCGCTTTTCCAGGATAAGACGGGACACCGAATTATGTTTGACCGTTTCAGCTTGTTTGGGCAATGATTTTGCATGCAAAATTCAGATGCACTGCTGTTTTCTTGCCCAACTAATAGCCAAAAACGCTTGCTCTGGCTACCCCCTAGGTGTATCGTTATTTGTGGTGATTGCGAGCACCTTGTCCGAGACTGGTTTGTACACGCTCACGTACTTGAAGAGATCACCACATGCGGGTCCATATTCTTAGGCGGGTCTGACCTACCCGTAAGCTTAATCGTCTTTTTCTACTTGCAGGAGGTTTAAATGCATTCTCGTTTCTCAACCCTGACGACCAGTTCAGCGATGGCACTTGCGGCGGCTGTTATTTGCGGCTCTGCAGACGCCGCGACGTTCAGCAATGGCTACACCATCAGTTCAGGGCTACTGGGCCCGACCCTTGTGGACGGTGCAAGCCACTCCGGCTTGGGGACATTCGACCTGCGTGCGAACGACTCCGCCAACTCGGCCCCTGCGTATTCGTGGGTCGCTGTCTACGAGAACCTCTGGTCGATCGGGGAGCAGGTCTCGCTCACCGGTATCGCGGTTCCGCTTCGGAGCCCGGGTGCCGCGGGTGACACCTCCAACAACACCAACAATGGCACGTTCACGTTCACCTTCTATGAGTTGACCGCCGGCGATACCAGCGACTGGGGAGGGACATCCAACGGCGAAACCGTGCTCGGCACCGCAACCGTGGTGTTCAATGGTGCCGGTTCCGGCTCCGCGATTATCCCATACGCCACGTTTGATAGCTCGATTGATTTTACAGCAGCCAGCACGGGTATCGCCATCCATATGGATAGCACCAGCTCGATCCGAACGCGTTGGGACGATATCCGCGATGGCGTGGACAGTGGCCATGAAAGCCGGGCGTCCGGCGCTCCTGCCAATGGTGGGACGCGAGGTCACCAGTGGACCCTTGCTGGCACCGTAGTCCCCGAGCCCAGTTCTCTCGCCCTGATTAGCCTGGGTGCGTTGGCGTGCATGCGTCGTCGACGCGGCTGCTGAGATAGCTCGCATTGATTTGCTTGAATGTGACAGCGGGGTGGTGAGAGCCGTCCCGCTGTTTTTGGAGGAATCCACCAGGCTCGGCCTCTTGTCGGGCTGAGCCTGTTTTTGCTTGAAGGCGCCTCCATGCTTGATCGACAACCAAAGTGCGTATCAAAAAACTTCAGGGCCGATCGGCGCCGCCCGCTCTCTATCTATGCGCAGCGATGCTTCATCTTTTGGAAGTGAGTCATTCATGAAACGTCAACAAGCCTTTACGCTGATCGAACTGCTCGTCGTGATCTCGATCATCGCGCTGCTGATCGCGATCCTTTTGCCTGCGTTGAGCAGCGCCCGCCAAAGTGCCCGTGCGCTACAGTCCAACACCCAAATCCGTGGCATCCAGCAGGGTATGTTCACCTATGCGACATCGAATAAGGATCTGTTCCCCGGCATGGTCAAGCTGGTACGGAATCCGAATCTTGCGTTCGAAAACGCGTCCAATATCGACACGTTCGTTGCAGGTGCCAATCAGGCGGGCGGGATCGTACAGGCCCGCTACATCATCTGTCTCAACGACAGCCTGTTCACGCCTGATTACCTCGTCAGCCCGCTGGAGGTCAACGTCGACATCCAGCCGTGGGTCGACGATGGCAGCTCGACCTACGACGGCAACTCGAAGATCCACTCTTATGCATTGCCACGTATCCAGCGGTCAACAACCGAGATCTCCCCCGGGAGAGCCTATGAGTGGCAGGCTACGGCCAACGCGTCGGCCATCGCGGTCAGTGACCGCCTGTATACCAACACGGCGTCCGGTTCTCCGGCGGGCCCCAACGACGCCAGCACCCATTTCAGCCTGCAGTCGACGGAAGATCCCGGTAAGTGGACCGGGGCGATATCATTCAACGACAACCACGTCGATAACTTTCAGTCCTCTGAGATTGATGTGCAGCTTTCATACCGCAAGGTTAAAACAGATGGCCTGGACAACATTTTCTCGGCCGCCCAGGTCGGAACGCAAAACATCAGTGACCCCCGCGACGTCAATCAGCACAATGCCCAGCAGATCATCCGAAACGCCGATGGTTCTCGATTCCCCGACGAATGATCTGCTTGACCGTTAACGCGACAGCCTCTGGTATACCGCTTCGTTATATCTGCTTTCTGATCAGATCAGTCCCGTCGCGTGTTGAAGGTCCAATCGGATGACAAATACGTTTAGGATCATGACGATCGTCCTCGCCAGCGCACTCCTGTTACCCGGCCAGGGCGGCTTTGCACAGCAAGTCATTCAGGAAGGCTGGCAGGCAAACCCCGACATCGTTGAGGCCAGGTCCAAACGCCGTACGCCGGGCATCAACTATTACGAAGAGAAGGTGCCGGACTACGAGTTGCCAACTCTGTTGGTCTCCGAAGCGGGCCGGCCGATTAAGACGGCTAAGGATTGGGCCAGTTTGCGTCGCCCCGAGATACTGGGCCTCTTCCGAGAGCACGTCTACGGCATCCGCCCCGAGACGGTTTACACCGTCGAGTATCAGGAAGTGGAGCGCCGTGACAATGCCTTCGGCCTCGGCGCGACCGCCCGTCAGGTCCGCGCGACGATCAAGGCAGGCGACGACTCTCATGTATTTGAGTTCGTGATGGTGACGCCGAAGTCTGACCAACCGGTTCCGGTCGTCGTACTGATTAACAACCGGTATTTTGTTCCGCTGTACAAAGCCGTTGACGCGTCAGACCCGTTTTGGCCGGTGGAGAAGATGGTGCGGATGGGCTATGCGACCGCAAGCTTCCACACCTCGCACGTCGACCCGGACAAGAAGGATGGCTACACAGGCGGCATCCGTGCGCTGCTTGATGACCCGCAGAGCGCCCCCGATACCCGATGGGGATCGATTTCTGCGTGGGCATGGGGGGCGAGCCGTGTACTGGATTACGCGCTGAGCCAACCGGGGATCGACGCGGAGCGGACGGCGGTCGTCGGTCATTCGCGCGGCGGCAAAACCGCGCTCTGGGCTGGGGCTGAAGACCCACGCTTCAAACTGGTTTACAGCAACAACTCCGGGTGCGGCGGCGCTGCGCTGTTTCGGCGTGTCTATGGGGAGACCATCGCGCGCATCAACAGAAACTTCCCACACTGGTTTTGTAACGCCTTCAAGTCTTACAACCAAAAGGAAGATGGCCTGCCCGTCGATCAGCACCAGTTGATTGCGCTGTCCGCACCGCGCGCAGTCTACGTCGCCAGCGCCGATGAAGACCTCTGGGCCGACCCGCGCGGCGAGTACGCCTCACTCGTGGCGGCTGGGCCGGTCTACGCGTTATTCGACCACAAGCACATCAAGGACCCCGGCATGCCGGCGTTGAACAAGCCACGGCACATCGGTTCGACCGGGTATCACATTCGCGGAGGCAAACACAACCTGTCGGCCGAGGACTGGGGCCCATTCCTGGATTTCGCTCAAATCATTTTTCAGCCGTGATGTGGTGAGCCAACGAAAAAGAAGCTCTTTTTGAAAGAGCTTCTTTGCAAGCGGAGAGGGTGGGATTCGAACCCACGGTACAGAATTACTGCACACCGGTTTTCGAAACCGGCTCCTTCAGCCGCTCGGACACCTCTCCATAAGGCCTATTGGGCATCAAACCCAACCGTCGGCGAGCCGAACAGGATAACAGACCCGACCCCCGCTAGCCACGCCCGGAGATGCGTTGCAAATCCCCGTGTCGCTGTGTCGACCGTGTGGCAGGGGTTTCGATAAACTAGCAGGCAAGATGACCCAGCCGATCACCCCCGATACGCTCCCGCCCGGCACCCGCGTCCGTATTACCAAGCAGGTCGCGCGACAGGGCCAAGCCCTGACCAACTCGGTCACCGGCACCGTCGTCGTAGCGGAGCAGCGCAAGACCGGCTCGTGGTTCGCTCACGCGAAAGACGACAAGCTTTGGCTCGACCGGCTCGAGATTGAGAAGGCCGACGGCGAGGTCTACATCTGCAACGTCGACAGCCAGACCGTGATCGAGGTGCTCGACGGCGAAGGCGATCTGCCCGACGACAATCCGGAGCAAGGCGATGGCGCTTGACGACCGCGGTATGCCTGTTGGCTGGCCCATGCATGAGGCCGTGGAGTTGGGGCCGGGCAAGGTCAAGGCCATGCTCGACGCCGGCGAAGATGTGACCCTGCTGGACTGCCGGCTTCCTAAAGAGAAAGCGATCGCAGAAATCGGCGGTGCCGTCTTCATCCCCATGCAGGAGTTGGTCGACCGTGTCGAAGAACTGGATGACTATCTGGATCGCAAGCTCGTGGTCTTCTGCCACGCGGGCGTGCGCTCGATGAAGGTCGCGCTGTTTCTCCGAGAGCGCGGGTTCGAAGACGTCTGGTCGATGGCAGGGGGGATTGATCTGTGGTCACAGGCAGTCGATCAAACGGTGCCGAGGTACTGAACCGCAACTTAGAACGGCAGCAAAACGATTGCGATACGCAACCGCCTGTTTTACCTCATGCTCGATGACTGGACCTGGTTGGTCTGGGCCGTCACCGCGGCGCTGCTGTGGGTGGGGCTGTTCGCTTGGTATGAGGCGTTTTACGTGGTGATCGGGCTGACGGTCGTTCAGACGCTGGTGGTGATGATGCGCAAGCAGCCTGGCGTGGGTTTCGCGGTTCAGTTGCGCATCGCCTTCCTCGCGTTGCTATTGGTCTGTCTGATCCCGCAGATGAGCTGGCTGTTCTGGGTGCCGGCTATCGGACTGGTCGCGCTGGTGGTCTTTGGCTACTGCTTATTGGCAAGGATGCTTTCGCTATTGCCCTGGAACCGTAGCGAGCCGATCACCATCGGTCTCCTCGGTCGGACGTTCTTCTCGCGCCCAGACCTCAGTCGGGTCTCCGGGGCGCAGGCAGGCGCGAGCTGCCCCGGCGGTTTGTGTACGATTGATGCGCAGGTCTTACGTGGCTAATCCCGTCACTCCCTCACTTCGCAAGGACGCAATGCATGGCCCTCACCGATTGGCAACAACTTCACGGCACGCACTTCTCTGGCTCACGCGTGCTGGTCACCGGTGGGGCGGGGTTTATCGGGTCGCACCTGACCGAGGCGTTGATTGATCTGGGGGCCGAGGTCGTCGTGCTCGATGATTTGTCCGGCGGGGATGTGGTGAATTTTGAATCCTACAAGGACCGGGCGGGCGAGAGGCTGCGGTTTGTTGAGGGGTCGATCCTTGACGCGGGATTGCTGAATGGGCTTGTCGAGGGCTGCCGCTATGTGTTCCACCAGGCGGCGCTGGGGTCGGTGCCACGGAGTGTCGAGTTGCCCGTGAAGTATCACGACGCGAACGCGACGGGGACGCTGAATGTGCTGGAGGCGGCGCGGGCAGCGGACGTCGAGCGGGTGATGTTTGCGGCGAGCAGTTCTGCCTACGGCGACTCGGAGGTCCTGCCGAAGGTCGAGACGATGCCGGTCTTGCCGCGGAGCCCCTACGCGGCGAACAAGGTGTATGCCGAGGCATTGATGCGCGGCTACGCGTGCAGCTACGGGATGGATACGGCCTGCCTGCGTTACTTCAACATCTTCGGCCCCCGGCAGAACGCCAACTCGGCGTATGCGGCGGTGATCGCGGCGTTTGCAAAGGATCTCTTGGACGGCGAGCACCCGACGATCTTTGGGGATGGCGAGCAGTCGCGCGACTTCACGTTTGTCGACAACGCGGTGCATGCGAACCTATTGGCTGCACGGAGCGAAAGCAAGATCGAGGGCGAGGTTATGAACGTCGCATGCGGCGAGCGGGTGACGGTGAACCAGCTGGCGGCAACAATGGCGGGGCTGTACGGCCGACCCGACCTGACTCCGATGCATAAAGACGAGCGTGCGGGGGACGTGAAGCACTCGCTGGCTGACCTGGGTTTGATCCGGTCGATGATCGGCTACGAGCCGTTGGTTGGTTTCGAGGCAGGGCTGGCGCCGACGTGCGAGTGGTACAAGGCAGAGAAGGACGGGGCCTGATCCACTTCGGTCGGGAGGTAAAACGCGTCTTTGCGATGCGCGGTTCCGCGTTATCATGAGGGTTTGAGGTTCAAACCGGCCCTGCCGTCTGCGGGGCCTTGTGGGACGCACATGTCACAGATGCCAGCGGAAACGGAGATGGGGGGCAAGTACGAGCCGCCCTGCAACACGCAGTTCAACGTGTTTTTGGATAACCGCGTCGGTCGGCTCATGCACCTGCTGCAGGTGTTCGAGGGTCAGGCGTTGACGCTTGCGGGTTTTTCGGTGCTTGAATCGACGGGCCACGCGGTCGTGCGGATCGTGACGAGCAACGCGGACCTCGCCCGCCGGCTGCTCAAACGCAACGAGTACCCCTTCAGCGAACAGGCGATCCTCTGTGTCGAGATCGACCCGACGCATACGGTCGGGGATATCTGCCAGTATCTGGTGACCGCGGAGGTGAGCATCAGCTACGCATACCCGCTGCTGGTTTGGCCGCGCGGCAGGGCGGTGATCGCGATGCATTGTGACGACGGCGAGTTCGCGGCGATGGTGCTGCGGAACAAGTTGTTCACGCTGCTGGGCGAGAACGAGTTGGGCGAAAACGCGTCGGGCAGCGCGCCGGACGCAGAGTTGAACTGAAATGTTTAGCGGTCGGGCTTGCCCGACTACTTAACGCTTGAAGCGACGCGAGCGGCGCCGCTAAACGCGGTCAGCTTGTCACGTTCGTCATTGACAATAGCGATACCCCTGTCATCGCCTCGGGCTTATCCAACTCCATGAGGTCCAGTGCCGTGGGGAACAGGTCGGCTAGCCGCGCGTCGTCGCGCAACTGCGTGTCCTTGGTTAGGTCGTCGCCAACGAGGATACACGGCACGTCGTAGGTGGTGTGCGCGGTGTGCGGAGCGTTTGTGCTCGGGTCGAACATCTGCTCGGCGTTGCCGTGGTCGGCGGTGATGATGAGTTTGCCGCCGCGTGCGAGCACGGCATCGACGATCTGACCGACGCAATCATCGACGGTTTCGACGGCCTTGACCGCCGCGTCGAGTTTGCCGGTATGCCCGACCATGTCGCCGTTGGCGAAGTTGACGAGGATGAAGTCCGGACACTCAATGCCGTCTTCGTTCACGCGTTTGAGCACCAGTTCCAAGATCCCGGGGGCCGACATCTCCGGCTGCAGGTCGTACGTCGCGACGCTGGGCGACTGGGCCATCTCGCGGGTCTCGCCTTCGAAGGGCTCTTCGCGGTAGTCGTTGGCGAAGAAGGTGACGTGCGGGAATTTCTCGGTCTCGGCGCAGCGGAACTGTGTTTTGCTTTGTTTGGCAAGGTATTCCCCGCCGACGTCCTGCATCTTGGGCGGCTTGGGGTAGGCGACTTCCAGGCCGGGGAACTCGGCGAAGGTCTGGTCGTAGGCGGTCATGGTGACGTAGCGGAGGTTCAACTTCGCACCGCGGTCAAAGCCCTTCTCGCCGGAATCGGGCGAGGGCGGGACGTTGCCTTGGAAGTCCGGCTGCATAAACGCGCGGGTGATCTCGCGCGGGCGGTCGCCGCGGTAGTTGTAGAAGATCACGGTGTCGCCATCGGCGATCGCGTCGGGCTTGCCGACGAATCGCGGCGTGATGAACTCGTCGCCGTTCTGCGAGTCGTTGGTGGGGTTGTCATAGTAGTCCTGGATCGCGGCGACGGCATTGTCAAAGGTCGGGGCATCGCCCTTGCCGGTAAGCAGGTCGTAGGCGCGCTTGACGCGCTCCCAACGGTTGTCTCGGTCCATGGCGTAGTAGCGGCCGCAGATCGACGCGATGCGCCCGGCACCGATGTCGGCAAGCTGCGCTTCGATCTGTTCGATGAAGCCCTTGCCGGTGAACGGCCCTGTGTCGCGGCCGTCGGTAAAGAGGTGCAGCAGGATCTTGTCGGTCGGCACGCCGCGTTCTTTGCAGAGCCTGACGCAGCCGTAGAGGTGGGTGAGCAGGCCGTGGACGCCCGCGTCGGAGGCGATGCCCAGCAGGTGGACGTTGTGGCCGTGGCCGTTGGCGTTCTCGATCGCGTCGCAGAGGGCGTGGTTGCTGTTGATCTCGCTGGTACGGACTTGTTTGGTGATGCGGACAGATTCCTGGTCGACGACTCGGCCGGCGCCGATGTTCTGGTGGCCGACCTCGGAGTTGCCCATCGTGTCGTCGGGTAGGCCAACGTCCTCGCCGGAGGTGTGGATGAGCGTGGCGGGGTACTGGGCCATGAGCGCATCGGTGCGCGGGGTATTGGCGATTTTGACTGCGTTGAACGTGTCGTGCTCGGGGTTGGGGTTCTCTCCCCAGCCGTCACGGACGATCAGGACAACGGGTTTGGGTGCGGCGGGCATGGTTGCTCCGGGTTCTGGCGTTTAAGTTGAAAAGCATATTGTAGAGGGTTGGTTGGCTCGGCGGCGAGCGGCTACGCTTAGCACATGAACGACGCGTGCCACCACTGCGGATACGAACTCACCGGGCTGCCCGACCGGGGCACCTGCCCGGAGTGTGGCAAGTTGTACGACAAGCACTCGGTTTATCGTGGGCAGCAGAAGAACGAACCGGCCTTCCTCCGCCACATGACGTGGGTGGGGCTCGGGGCGTTCACGCTCGTCGTGCTGATGTGCGGCGGGTTCCTGTCGTTTCAATCCGGCTGGTCGGTGGGCGTGATCGCGCTGACGCTGGTCGTCGCGGGGGTGTCCGGCTTCGGGTCGTACGCGTATTGGTCGACCGAGCAGCAGACGAAGCGGGAGAGCGAGTGATCGCCATCGCCGACTTCTAGTCTCTCGCTACGCTTCATCCTCTTGCTTGTCTTTGCGCTGCGCCCAATCGACCTTGCCCTCGGTACCGGCTCGCAATCGCGCGATGTTGCTGCGGTGGCGGATGATGACCAGAGCGGCGAGCAGCGCGCTGACCGTACCGCAGACCGTGATCTCGTCGGCCGCGTAGCCGAGGATCAAGGCGAACCCCACAACGAAGATCGGCAGGACCGCCGCGGCGATCACGCTGGCGAGCCCGACGTACGCGGTCACCTTGGTGACAACAAACCAGACGACACCCGCCGCGAGCGCTGGGACCGACAGCACCGGCCAAAAGCCCAGCAGGGCCCCGGCGCTGGTCGCTACGCCCTTGCCGCCCTTGAACTTGAGGAAGACCGGGAACACATGCCCGACCACCGCCGAGACACCGACCGCCAGCCACTTGAGCATCTCGACGTAACCGATGGGCTCTTCGCTAACCGCGATCAGCCCGCTCCAGAATCCGTAGGCCAGCACAGGCACAAGACCTTTGCCCAGGTCCAGGAGGAAGCAGATGATCCCCCATTTTTTGCCCAATGCCCGGCCGAGGTTGGTCGCTCCGACGTTCCCGCTGCCGAGCTCACGGATATTGATGCCGTTGAGGGAGCCGAGGATGAGCGCAAAGGACACCGATCCGAGGAGGTAGGCACCGATAAGCCAGGCGATCCAGATCAGCATGTGAGGCATATTACCGCGTGGCAGGGCGGCTGTAATCTAATTAGACGATTGATGTTAGGCCGTCCCAGCCGTATCATCATGTCATGCTTAAGAAGCTTTCTCAGGTAACCGGTCGGATTGCTCTGGCGTCTTTCTTATTGATGATGGCGTCACTCCCCACGCTTGCACAGATTGGCCGAGAGCCGATCGAGAACCCGCCTGAGGCGACGTCATGGAAGGCGTTCCTGTTCGGGTTCTTCTTTATGGTCGCGATCGCCATCGGATGCCTGATGACCCCCAAGCGAACCCACCAGGACTGACCGCGGATTGGTTGCCGCCCATGCCCTGTCTTTTTGATTGACTCAACGACCCTTAGGAGGTCACCCATGAACCAACGTTCCCTGGCCGTCTTGATCGTGCTAAACGTGGTGCTGCTTGCAGCGATCGCGTTGACGCTAAGCCCGCTGCCCCGTGCCGAGGCCCAACTCGGTGGCGGCAGCTACCTCATGATCGCGGGCAACACCTCGCAGGCTCAGCAGCAGGTGATCTACATCATGGACACCCGCACCGGCAATGTCGCGGGCTTCACTGTGAACAGCGCCAACAAGAAGGTTGAGGTCGTCGGTAAACGCGCGATCGGGGACGACCTAAAGGGCGGTGTCGGTGGCGGAGGCCGCTGATCGCTCGCTCTAAACTTTTGTGTACGCTTAACTAAGACCCTCTCTCCTACGTGGAGCCTTGATATGAACCGCATCCAGACCGCATGTTTTTGCCTGATGGCCTCGGCCTTTGTCCTCGCCGCGATCCTCGTTGTCCGTGTTGACCAGCAGGCCGGGACCAACGCTGCACACGCCGACGGCCAGGTCATCGCCCAGCCTGCCTTCACCATGATGACCGCCCGCACCCGCGGTGGCGGTGGCAACGATAGCGGTGAAGAGTCGCTGTTTATCCTCGACAACAATGCCGGCGTCTTGGTCGTCTACACCCCCAATGTCGCCCGCAAGCAGCTCGAGCCGATCGCAGGGATCAAGATGACCGAGATATTTGGCCGTAAATAAGCGCCTGCTCTCCGAAGACTCCCCCAAGGCCGACGCATGCGTCGGCTTTTTTTATACGGCCCGTCCATGTATAAACAAGCCATGCCAGACACCTTAGACCCCGCCAACGCGATCCCACAAAACGCCTTCCTCAATGACACCGCGATGCGTTTGGGCATCCAGGTGCTCTCCGGCACGCCGCTGACGCGCGACCAGGCACGCGAACTCACGCAACTCGAAGGCAACGACCTCTACGACCTGTTCTTCTGGGCCAATAAGATCCGCACGCAGTTCGTCGGCGCTAACGCGAAGTTCTGCTCGATCGTCACCGGCAAGGTCGGCGGCTGCTCGGAGGACTGCTCGTACTGCAGCCAGTCCAAGCACTACGACACGCACGTCGAACCCTCGCGGATGCGCGTCGAGGAGATGCAGTCCGCGGCCGACGAAGCGCTGGCCAGCGGCGCATCGAGCTTCGGCATCGTGAACTCGGGGCGCGGGCCGACGGACAAAGAGCTCGACTGGATGGAGCCGTTCTTCCGTAAGGCGGCCGAGGGCGGGGAGATCCGCCCGTGCGCGACGCTCGGCGAGCTGACGGGCGACCAGGCCAAACGATTGGCCGACATGGGCGTGCAGCGCATCAACCACAACCTTGAGACCAGCAAGCGGCACTTCGGCAACGTCGTCTCGACGCACAGCTACGAAGACCGCGTCAAGACCATCCGCACCGCGAAGGAGGCCGGGCTGTCGATCTGCTCCGGCGGGATCTTTGGTCTGGGCGAGGACTGGGAAGACCGGCTGGACATGGCCTTTGAATTGAAAGAGCTCGGCGCGGATGTCGTGCCGATCAACTTCCTCAACGCGATCCAGGGCACGCCGCTGCACGGCAAACGCGAGGCGCTCGAGCCGATGCAGGCGCTCAAGATCGTCGCGATCTACCGGTTCATCCTGCCCGACCGCGAGCTGAAAATCGCTGGCGGCCGGGAGACGATCCTGCGTGACCTGCAGAGCTGGATGTTCTTCGCCGGCGGGTCGAGCTTCCTGATCGGCAACTACCTGACGACTTTCGGAAGGACGCCTAAGCAGGACCACCAGATGCTGGCTGACCTGGGGATGAAGATCCACTTGTTCAATGAGGTCGAGGTGGAAGCCGAGCCCGAGGCCGCGCCGGGAGCGGGGGCGGGGGCTCTGGGGATCGGTGCCGAGGCCAACAGCCTGATGGTCCGTAAGCGTGGCTCGGTCGTGGCCCTACCGGTGATCGACGGTTAAGCGGTGTTCAGCCCGCTGTCGCAGTCCCTACGGGCCTGCCGATGAACGCATCTTGTGCAGCGCTAGTATGATGTCTCGCTGTTTTGCGTCGTCATTCCTATGGAAATGGGACCGCTTGTGACTTTATCTGAAACGAAATCGAACCGGACGCCCCTGCGGCTGTCGCTCATGGTCTTGCTGATGGTGATCGCCATCGGCGCGACCCTGATGGCCAACGCCCAGAGCACCGACACGCCCCCGCCCGCCGCGGGTGAAACGGCCGCCCAGCCCGCCGACGCCGCGACGCCCCCCGCTGATACGGAAGCGAACGAGCCCGTCGATCTGAGCGATAACCCGCTGTACAAGATGAAGGACCTGTTTATGTTCTCGCCGGTGATCAACGGGATCATCGCCGGGCTCTCGGTCCTCGGGCTGGTCTTCTTTTTGTATTTCATGATGTCGATCAACCGCCGGACGTTCGCGCCGCCCGCGTTTGTGGACGAAGTGGTGAAGCTGGTTGTTCGTGGCGACTACGAGCGGGCTGGCGATGTCTGTCGCCGGGCGCGTGGTGTGTTCGCCGCGGGGATCGTGCTGCGCTGCGTTGAGAACCACAAACAGAACCACTCGGTCATGCTCGACATGATCGATACCGAGGGCCGACGCGAAGCCGACATCGTCTGGAACCGCGTCAGCTATCTGGCGGACATCAGCAACATCGCCCCGATGCTCGGCCTGGTCGGGACGGTACTGGGCATGATCAAGGCGTTCTACGGGCTCGAGCACGAGTCAGGTGGGATCGACGCGATGGTCCTGTCGCGCGGCGTGGGTGAGGCGATGGCGACGACCTTGTTCGGCCTGAGCGTCGGCATCCTGACGCTGGTGTTCTACTCGCTGACCAAGGCTCGTGCGACGCGCACGCTCGCCGAGGCCGAGCAGGCCGTGCACATGATCGCCGACCACATCAAGCGTGACGGAAGCGCGGCTTCACCGACGGGTCTTGCGATCCCCGGCCGCCGTTGATTGAAATAACCGCGACGATAGTTCGCGACAAGGTTTGCTACCCATGGGTTTTGCATCCGAATCCCGAGAACGCGCACGCCCGGTCCTGCCGCTGGCGGGGATGGTCGACATCCTCTTCCTGCTGCTGATCTTCTTTATGTCCACCTACTCGATGCGCGAGCAGGAACTCATGGTCGACGTCGGCCTGCCCGCGTCCGAATCCGCCGAGCCCGGATCGACCCAGGCTCAGAAAGTGGTCATCTCCTACGACGATGAAGGCCGCGTGTTCCTCGGCGAACGCCTCGTGTCGATCGATCAGCTCGAGACCGAGCTCGCCAAGCTCGCGGAGATCACCACCGATCAGCCGGTCATCCTGCGTGGCGACAAGGACGCGAAGGTCGGCCTGCAGTCCGTGATCATGGACGCCGCCTACGCCGTTGGGCTCGAAGACATTCGCCTCTCGCGTGTGGGGAAAGAAGAATAGATGTTTGATCTGCGTCGCATAGCAATGGGCCTGCTGTTCTGCCTGCTCGCGACTTTCGCGGTGCCGGCGGTCTACGCCCAGTCCGACGCCGAGCACCAGCAGTTCCTTTTCGCCTACAAGCTGTTGCAGCGGGGCGAAGTCGATGAGGCCGCCGCTGAATTCGACGAGTACCTCGGCAAGTTCCCCAATGGCGAGAAGCTCGGCGACGCGCAGTACTACCGCGCGCTGCTCCACCGCAAGAAGGGGGCCAGCGACAAGGCCATCGCCATCCTGGGCCAGGCCGCCAAGCCGACCATCGTGCCCAGCTACGCGCTCAGCCTGCTGCACGGCCAGTTGCTCAGTGATCAGGGCAAATTCAAGGAAGCCCTGGTCCCGCTGGAGAAGATCAAGACCGACGAGCTGGACCCGAAGATCGCGGTCTCGGCGCTCTACCTCAAGGGGCTGGCCTACCGCGGCGCGGACAACCTCGAGGCCGCGGCCACCGCGCTCGCCGACGCCGCCCAGCTCGATACAACGATGAAAGCCCGCGCACTGTTGGACCTCGCCAAGGTCCGCGCGCTGATGAAGGACAGCGTCAAGGCGCTGGCCGCACTGGACCGCTGCCTCGCGGTTGAGGACAAGGCGGTGACGCCCGAGGCCGCGCGCTTCGCCGGCGACCTGAGCTACAACGCCGGGGACTACGGCAAGGCGATCAGCTACTACAACACTGTTGCCGCGCGCCACCAGAGCTCGCCGCACTTCGCGCCCGCGGTCGTTGGCCTGCTCTGGGCCCAGTTTGCTGATGGGCGCTACGACGACCTGAAGAAAACCTTTGACGGCTCGATCGATGCGCTGCCCGTGCAGGATCGTTTGCCCGCGTACTACCTCGCCGGCTCGGCCTACCAGGCGCAGGACGAGCACGAGAAGGCCGCGAAACTTCTGACGCAGGTTTCCGGCGGAAGCGGGAAGCTGCCCATCCAGGAAAAAGTCCTCTACAAGCTCGCGCTCAGCCAGTACGAGCTCAAGCAGTACGACCCGATGAACGCCACGATCGGGCAGTTGATCAAGCGGTTCCCCGAGACGAAGCTGAAGGTGGATGTGGCGTTCCTGCAGGCGACCGCCGAGGCCGAGGCGGGCCAGGTCGATCAGGGCGCGAACCGGCTCAGCCAGTTCATCAAGCAGGGCCAGGCCAGCCCGTACTACCAACAAGCGCTGCTCCGCCGGGCGCACCTCTACGAGACGAACGGCGAGATCGCCCCAGCCGCGAAGGACTACCAGACCTACCTCGACTCCGTTGAAACGCCCAGCGCCACTTCGCTGCAGGCCGGCTTCCGACTGATGGAACTCCTGGGCGCACTAGGTAAGCACGATGAGGTGATCGCGCTCTCCACTTCCGTGTTGCAGATGAGCGATAACAAGCTGCGTACCCCCGAGGTCGAGCAGGAAGCGCTCTACCGCTTCGCGGTCGCCCAGCGATTCAACGGCGACCTGGACAAGGCTTTGTCCGCCCACGATCGCCTGACCCGTGACCACCCGGTCAACCCTTATCGCGCCGAGTCGGTGCTCGAGCAGGGCCTGATCCGCATGACCCAGGGTGACAGCGACCGCGGCGTGCCGTTGCTACTCGACGCGATCGAGCGTGAAGGCCTGGCCAAGTCGTCGAAGATCAGTGCGCTTCGCATTGTCGCTCAGCACGAAGCCGACACGGGCAACACCAGCCGCGCGCTTGCGCTGCGGATGCAGATGCAATCGCTCGCTGACACCAAGGTCTTCAGTGATGACGAACGCGTATGGGTCGGCCAACAACTGATCGAACGAAACGACCCGGCCAAGGCGATCGGGTACCTCGACGCGGTCGCCTCTGAGAAGCGCAAGGATCAGGCGATGCTGCTTAAGGGCCGGGCCCTTCGGCTCACCGATAAGCTCGACGAAGCGGTTGAGATCCTCGGCGAGGTCCGCGCGGTCAGCGAGCGGTACAACGTCGATGCCTGGCTCGAGATCGCGTTGGTTTATCGCGATCAAGGCAAGCTCAAGGAAGCGCTCAACGAGTTGGCGGCCTTGCAGGACCCCGATCGTGGGCACCGCATCGCCTCAAAGGCGCTCTACGAGGCCGGCCTGATCCACCGCAAGCTCTACGACGGCGCCGCGGGTCGTGGCGACACCGCAACCGCGGATTCGCATAAGAAAGACGCACGTGAGGTCTTCAAGAAGCTCTGGCTGCTCTATCCCGACCGCGAGGGCGAGGACCTGGCCAAGCGGGCGTACCTTGCACTGGCTGAATTGCTTGCCGCTTCGGATGACGCGGTGGGTGAGATCAAGACCCTCGATGAATTGACCACCGCCCACCCCGATTCGCCCTACGCGACGCTGGCCAAGGCGGTTTTGGCGATCCGCGCGAATCGGCAGGAACGGGCAGACACCTACCTGCGTCAAACCCTGGAAGAGGCCAAGTCGGCCGGCGATTTTGATCTGCAGCAGCGGGCCGAGGTTTTGCTGCGACGCGAGCGATAATTGAATGGGAGGGCGAGGCTCCCGCCGAGCCGCGAATTCTCTCCGACATGCGGCTCGGCGGGTGCCTCGCCCTCCCGAAAAGACTTTGAACGATGGCTAAGAAAGAACCCAAGCCGTACAACCCCGGGCTGCTGGTCACTGGCCAGCGCGCGGTGTTTGCCGTGGTCGCGCTGATCGGGATCGGCGCGCACGGGGCGCTCGGCTACTGGGCGTGGGACAAACCCATCGCGACGGTGCCTGAGTTGTCACCCGTGCCCACCCGGCCCGTCGCGGTGAAGCGCGCCGCAGAGGATGACTACCGCTATATCCCGTCGATCGCTGAGACCCCGCAAGGGCCGACAGCCGAGGACCTGACCAAGCGGCTATTGGAAACCGAGCCGCCGTTGCTCGTGTCCGACCCGCTGGAGTTGGACGTCGAGCTGCGCCCGCTGGAAGAGCTGGACGACGCCGCGGCGGGGGGCCTTAAGATCGACCTGCCCGCGTTCGAGCTGGACAACGATGTGCTCGCGCAGCTCGATACCCGTCCGCCGGCCGAGCTGCAGTTCGGTGAAGGGATCGGGGAGGGCTCGGGCGATGAAGGCGAGGGATCGGGCCGGGGCAGCGCCGACCTGGCAAGCGATGCGCTCAGCGGCATCGACGCCGCGCCCAACCGCACCGGCGGGCCGACGCGGATGCTCATCGATCGTCCGACGCTTGATGGCCCCAGGGGTGTCACTGATATCCCACCGGATCTTGCGCCGACGCTGGACACGCCGCCCATCGACTTCGCCGACCTTGCGCTGGGCGACACGACCAAGATCGATGTGCCCGACAATCTCGACAACGACTTCACCTACCGCGTCACGCGATACGATCCCGTCGATTGGCGTGGCCGAGCCGTCAGCCTTGATGAAGAAGCGGGTTACTTCCGCGTGGACATCACCGCCCAACGCTCGCTTCGCAAACTCAAGACGATGCCCAAGGACGTGATCTACATTATCGACACGTCGTCGAGCATCTCCCAGAAGTGGGTCGAGCAGATCACCAAGGGTGTCGGCGAGTCGCTGGTCAGCCTGAACGAGGGCGATCGGTTCAACGTCGTGCTCTTCAACGACAAAGTCAGCCTGCTCTCGGACGAGGGGCCGATCAGTGCGAACAAGGACAACGCGAAGGCGGCGGGGGACTTCCTTAACAGCGCCGCGTCCGTCGGGTACACCGACGTCAACGCCGCGCTGCGGGGCCTGCTGATCCGCGACATCGACCCCAAGCGCGTCTATGAGCTCGTGCTCATCTCCGATGGCCAATCGACCCGCGGCGTCGTGAACACCCGCGACCTCATCAACCTCATTACCCGTGACAACGACCTGGTCGCCAGCATCTACTGCGTCGGTGTCGGTAATCGCCAAAACCGCGAGCTGCTCAACTTCCTCGCTTACCGCAACAAGGGCTACTCGGTCTACGCGGATGAGATCAAGGACGCGTCGGTGACGATCCAGGACCTCTTGAGCCGGCTGCGCTTCCCGATCATCAAGGATGTGCGTCTGGACGCGGTGGGCATCGACAGCGAGACGATCTTCCCGGCCGACCTGCCGAACATCCACCAGGGCGAGACGATCAGCGTCTTCGGTCGATACACGAAGCCCGACCGCTTCACCATGCAATTGTCAGGCCGATCCGCGGGTAAGGACGTCTCCTTCACCTTTCAACGCGACATCAACGAGGCGGCCAAGGGCGGCAAGACGATCGCCAACCAGTGGGCGTTCTGGAAGCTGCACGACCTCTACTCGCTGATCATCCGCGAGGGCGAGAAGAAAGAGCTCTTGAATCAGGTCGATGAGTTACGTAAGAAGTACGGGCTCAAAACGCTTTACTAGGCATCTGATGTCGTGGTAAGGTTTGGCTCCTGATAAGCGTCCTGCGACGAAGGAACCCATCATGAATCTTATCCGCGCTGTCTTGTTTCCTGTCATTACCTGCCTGCTGCTGATGCCCGGACTTGGCACGCATGCCCAGCCCGCCAAAGAGGGCAAACCGCTCAACATCGTCTGGCTGTCCGTCGAGGACATGAGCCCGTGGATCGGGCCCTATGGCGACAACACCGTCCCGACGCCCAACCTCGACAAGCTCGCCGAACAGGGCGTGACCTACGACAACGCGTTTGCGACCTCGCCCGTCTGTGCCCCGGCCCGGTCGTCCATCATCACCGGCATGTTCGCCACCCGTATCGGCACCATGCAGATGCGCAACGGCAACCCCTCCAGCGCCGCGATCAAGAAAAACCCCGACGCCTACAAGGACATCCCCGGCTATGAGGGCCTGCCCCCCGCGTTTGTCCGCGGCTTCCCCGAACACCTTCGCGCGGCAGGGTACTACTGCACCAACGCGAGCAAGCAGGACTACCAATTCAAGCCACCCAAAACCGTGTGGGATGAGTCCTCGGGTAAAGCGAGTTGGAAGAACCGCGCCGAGGGCCAGCCCTTCTTCGCCGTGTTCAACCACACCGGCACGCACGAGAGCAAGGGATTCCCAAAGGCCAAGCGCAACCCACCGGCGATGAAGCCCTCGGCCCTGACGATCCCGCCGATCTACCCCGACACGCCGAACGTCCGTGACGCGATGGCCCGGACCTACAACAACATCGCCGCGATGGACAAGTGGGTCGGTCAAAAGATGAAGGAGCTCGAAGACGCGGGTGTGCTCGACAACACCGTCGTGATCTACTGGTCCGACCACGGCGTCGGCCTGCCGCGCGGCAAGCGCTCGTGCTACAACACGGGGCTCCGCGTCCCGGTCATCGTCCGCTACCCCGACGGCAAGGACGCGGGCACACGAGAGAAACGCGTCATCAGCTTTGTCGACCTCGGCCCATCGGCCCTGTCGCTGGCCGGGATCAAGCCCGATGAGCGTCTCGACGGCACGCCATTCTTAGGTGAGCACGCCACCGACCGCGACGACTATCGCAATGGCTACGCCTACGCCAACGCCGACCGTTTCGATGCCGAGCGTGAGCAGACGCGCACGGTCTCCGACGGCCGGTACCGCTACATCCGCAATTACATAACGGACGTGCCGTACCTCTTGCCCGTGGCCTACCGCGAGCAGATCCCGATGACCCACGACCTGTACAAGCTGCGTGACGAGACGGGTTCGGCAAAGAAAGCGCACTGGCAGTTTGTGGCGAAGGTGCGTCCGAAGGAAGAGTTCTACGACTCGCAGGCCGACCCGTGGGAGTACAAGAACCTGATCGACGCGCCCGAGCACCAAGAACGGATCAAGGCGATGCGGGCCAAGCTCGGTGAGTGGATCAAGGACACCGGTGACCTCGGCTTCGTGCTGCCTGAGACGAAGCTGGTCAAGGAACACATCTGGCCCAAGGACGGCAAGCAGCCGACGACGCCGGCGGCAGAGATCCAGGCGACTCCCTGGATCGGCAATGATGGCAGTTCCGGGATCATGGTCGAGATCAAGTGCAAGGATGCGGGCGCGTCCATCGGCTATCGCGTCAGCAAAGATGGCAAATTCAAGGGACCGTGGCAGGTTTACACCAAGGTCATTGGCTTGGCCTCCGAACCGACGCAATTGCAGGTTCTGACGCATCGCATCGGGCACAAGCCCACCACGATCGAGACAAAGATCGGCGAGTAGTCCGTTGCGCATCCTCCTCCAACGTGTCTCGCACGCCTCGGTTGTCGTTGAAGGTCAGGCCGTCGGTGCGATTGATCGCGGCTATCTCCTGCTTGTCGGCGTCGGGAAAGACGACAGTCAAGACACGGTTGATAAGCTCGCGAAGAAAGTCGTCAACCTGCGCCTGTTCCCCAATGACGCGGGAAAATTCGATAAGTCGCTCATCGACATCGGTGGCGGGGCGCTGGTTGTTTCGCAGTTCACGCTCTACGGCGACGTACGCAAGGGCAA
>Ga0213866_10000188_pt1 | contig 51685 bp, 81 predicted proteins | sample PICome_11_FD_160079 | JGI IMG/M metagenome (GOLD analysis project Ga0213866, IMG submission 160079) | Coastal seawater microbial communities near Pivers Island, North Carolina, United States - PICO284 | ecosystem: Environmental > Aquatic > Marine > Coastal | place: USA: North Carolina...
CAACACATACTCCTACACTTCTATTGAGTGTTGAAGTTCCAGAAAAGTTTGTACCCAAAATAGATAGCACTCATTGTGACTATATGTGGTCGAAAGAACTTCCAAGAGAGCTTTTGAGGCAGACAAACTTTATTGATAATTATGGACCTCGTTAAGCAATGGAACCTGATCCCTATATTCAATTTTTGGAGAATTGGATACCAGGAATAGGTGAAGATACTAAACTTCACGATCAACTTCATATACATTTTGATCTTGGATTCAGTATCAATGATGAAGCTAAACTTCTTGGTTTTCAATTAGGACATCACCCTGCTGGAAATTTTTTCCATGTTGTGGTATTTTGTATAATGAGCATTACGATTTATCCAAAAGATTATCGTAATGGTTTGAAAGATCTGCAAGATTTTTATAAAGCATATTTGCTTGGAAAATACTGGCAATCTGTATCCTATTGGTTTATTCCTAAAACAATATTATGAGTGATTTCATTTGGGTTGAGAAGTATCGTCCTAAGACGATTGAAGAATGCATTCTCCCCGAAGCAACTAAAAAGACCTTTCAATCTTTCCTAGATAAAGGAGAGATCCCAAACATGCTGCTGGCGGGACCTCCCGGAATCGGAAAAACTACAGTAGCAAAAGCACTGTGTAACGAATTGGGGGTAGATGTTTATGTCATCAACGGATCCGACGAAGGAAGATTCCTTGATACCGTCCGAAATAATGCGAAGAACTTTGCTTCGACCGTCTCGCTTACTTCGGATGCTAAACACAAAGTCATCATCATTGATGAGGCAGATAACACATCCAACGATGTACAACTCCTCCTACGGGCGTTTATTGAGGAGTTTGCTGGAAACTGTAGATTCATCTTCACCTGCAACTATAAAAACAAAATCCTTGAACCTCTCCACTCCCGTTGTGCCGTCGTTGAATTTGGAATCAAAGGAAAGGACCGCCAGACCATTGCCGCACAATTCTTCAAACGTCTCAGGCAAATCCTGGATGCAGAAGGTATTGAATATGATAACAAGGTCCTGGTAGAACTTATCAATAAGCACTTCCCTGATTGGCGTCGTGTCTTGAATGAGTGTCAACGATACTCTGTGAGTGGAAAGATTGATTCTGGTATTCTTGCTACTTTCTCTGATGTTGCCGTCAATGACCTCATTAAAAACCTTAAAGAAAAGAACTTCCCCGAAGTTCGGAAGTGGGTGGTATCTAATTTGGACAATGATACTACTGTACTTATGCGTCGTATTTACGATGCTCTTTATAATGCCCTTGAAAACGCTAGCGTTCCTGCTGCTGTGCTTACTATTGCTAAGTATCAGTTTATGGTGGCATTTGTAGCAGACCAGGAGATAAATATGCTTGCTTGTTTAACTGAAATTATGGTGGAGTGTAAGTTTAAATGAGTTATAATATTGCTTATCATGATGAATTTGATAATAACTATGTCAAATCATCTTCTCCTGAAGATCTTCATAAAGACCTTCTAAATCTATTCAAAGATCAATGCAAAGTGATTGAAGTTTATGAGGATGATGATGGTGCATATGCTACTGTCAGCAATCGTCCTACTACACCTAATAATGATATGGAGTGCAATTTCCAATGACTAACGATGAGAGAAAACTGAGAGCACAAGTTAAGTCCAGGTTCTATTATTACTTCTGGGGTCTTGCAACTATTGCAGTTGTATTTGGTCAATTGTATGTTGGTACAGGATATCGTCTTGTTCATGAAGACATGAGAGAACTACTTCAGAAAGTTGATGGAGTTCTTCTTCATAAACAAGATTCTCCGTACCGAGGTGTGCTTTGAGTTTATTTAAAGTTGATTACAAATCTCTTGCTGAACCAAGAGTAAAAACTACTCCAGAAAATGTAGCAGAAGCAAATGAAGCATTGTTCAACTGCACAATGACTTTACCTGCTGCCGCAAAACATTGTGGAATGACCCATAAGGAAATGAAGTTGACCTTCTGGGAATATTTGAAATATCATCCGATTACTTATCATGTTGAAACTGAAAAAAGTCCTGGAGATTGATAATCTCTCTCGTCTATTTTCTACTTTGAAAACTCCTAACGATCCTACAAGTTACTTTCGTCTAGGAGTCGCAATTGAAAAATCCTTAGAATATTTCAGTAACGGACATCTGCAAAGAGTTAATCTTACTGGTAAAGATCTTCTAGGTTCTGATAAAAAATACTACGAATGTAAAAAAGTTACATTCAAGAATAAGAATGGAATGTCTGTCAGAGATGTAATTGTCAAAAATGGTAGAGGAAACTCAGATCAAGAATTTAAACCTGCTGACTATTATATCTTTGTCGAACCTCTAAAGAGAAAAGCATGTTGCGTCCCTGGCAAGATGCTCTACAATGTTCGACAGACCAAGACGGATGTGAAAGCGCACTGCAACCCTGAAGCAAAACATTTTTTCATGTTTGAAAATGATCTTAAGGGCAAAGAACTTCCATTCAGTTACAGGGACTTCTTTGAAGAAGATGACAAGCATCTGTATGATTACATTAAAAGCTTCTCTTAATTATGAAATCTTTGAAAACTCCTCTTCGTTATCCTGGCGGTAAGTCCCGCGCATGTACACGTATGGCACCATACTTTCCCGATCTTCGGGAGTATGATGAATTTCGTGAACCATTTCTTGGTGGTGGTAGTGTTGCTATCTACATGACTAAGAAGTATCCCCATCTTAAGATCTGGGTCAATGATCTTTATGAACCTCTTTATAACTTCTGGGTTCAACTTCGTGATCGTGGTGCAGACATGAAGTATAAACTCCAAGAACTTAAGTCAAGGTATCCAGATCAAGGATCTGCTAGAGGACTTTTCTTGGAGTCAAAGGACTATCTCAATAAAGAAGATGGTGATCCTTTCTGGAAAGCAGTTAGTTTCTATGTTGTTAATAAGTGTAGTTTCTCTGGTTTGAGTGAAAGTTCTTCATTTTCAAAGCAGGCATCTGATAGTAATTTTTCGATGCGTGGTATTGAAAAACTTCCAGAGTATTCAATGATTATCAAAGATTGGCATATTACTAATGTGCATTACGACAATCTTCTTGATGAAAATTCTGAGCGTAGGGCATTCCTTTACTTAGATCCTCCATACGATATCAAAGATAATCTGTATGGGAAGAAAGGGAACATGCATAAAAGATTTGATCACGATACTTTTGCATTGGATTGTGATGGATGCTCTTTGGATTCTATGATCAGTTACAACTCTGATCAATTGGTCAAAAATAGATTCACTCGATGGAAAGCAGCAGAGTTTGATCTTACATACACCATGAGATCAGTTGGAGAATATATGCGTGATCAAAAAGAACGCAAGGAACTTGTTCTCATGAACTATGACCAAGGTAGGCAAGTTGTTTAACTATGAGACGATTCTGGCGATTATGGTCTAAGGCACTTGGTCAGAAAGAAGGACGTACAGATAGAGAAGCAAATGTAGTTTCTCTAATAAGAACATTCATGTTCCTTAGTTATTTTGTCACAAACTGTTTTATTATTTCTGGAGTGATTAGACATTGGAACTAAAAGATTGGTTGAATTCTATTAATCAAACAAAGAAACATCTGATTGATGAAGATCCTTCTGTAGAGAAGGAATATCCTCCTTACATTATCAATAGATGTTTTTCTGGGCATCTTGATACAATCATGTATGCCAATGAAATAAATCAGTATCACTTTTTAGATAAAAAGTTGCAATATGATTTTCTTATAAATATTGTGAGGAAAAAGAAGAGATTTTCTCCCTGGATCCGACAAGATAAGATCAAAGATCTTGATTATGTCAAACGATACTATGGTTATAGTAATGAGAAGGCAAAACAAGCTTTGAAAATTCTTACAGAAGAACAACTTAACTTTATTAAATCGAAATTTGATACTGGAGGAAGAAGATGAGTGTCGTTCAAGAACCAGAGGTTAAATGGTCCCCTGAACAGATGGTAGAAGTGGTTCTAAATGAACCTGATGATTTTTTGAAAGTTCGTGAAACATTGACTCGTATCGGTGTTGCATCTAGGAAAGAAAAGAAAATCTATCAGTCCTGTCATATTTTGCATAAGCAGGGTAGATATTACTTAGTTCATTTCAAAGAACTATTTGCGTTAGATGGAAAGTACGCAAATCTCACAGTTAATGACGTTCAACGTCGCAATCGTATTGCTCAATTACTTGCTGATTGGGGTCTAATTGGCATTGTTAATGTTGAGAAGATCGTTGATATTGCACCACTAAACCAAATCAAAGTCCTAGCATACAAGGATAAGTCGGACTGGATCCTAGAAACCAAGTACAATATTGGTTCTAAAAAGAAGAAGGTAGAGACCGAAGAAACTGAAGCATGAATTAAGAGGGGTTGCCGTCCCTCTTTTTTTGTGATAAAATTGGATTGTTAGCATGATATCATGGCACGCGATCTAACGAATATCCCACCAGGTCAGACACGTTGCAGTGTCTGCGATGTGATGAAGGAGAACACTGAGTTCACGTTCTACAAGAATCGTCATACTGATAACGGTTATCGTTTGATGACTAATACGAATTGTGTTTCCTGTCAAAAGGAAAAGAGTAAAGAAAGAAACGCAATCCGAAAAAAATTTAAAAATATTAAACCTCCCTTCTTCGGTGAGGTATGTGATTGCTGCAAAAAACCAGTGTATCGAAACTGGCAATTGGATCACTGCCATGAAACTGGAGAGTTTCGTGGATGGTTGTGTAAGCAGTGTAACACGGGTCTAGGTAACCTTGGAGACAACCTAGAGTCCCTTACCCTTGCTGTAGAATACCTGGAGAGAGCTAAGAAGAATGAAAATCCCGGTCAACTCAATAATCTGTCAAGACAACGTATCCTTCTTGAAAACGCTTCCTGATGAATGTGTTGATATGGTGGTCACATCCCCTCCATACGACAATCTAAGGGACTACAACGGGTATGACCTGGATCTTCATGGTCTTGGGGTAGAACTCCTCAGAGTCCTCAAAGACGGTGGTATTTGCGTCATGGTGATCCAGGATGCTACTAAGGACGGAGCAAAGACCCTAACGTCCTTCAGGACCATCGTTGACTGGTGCGACAACATCGGATTCCGTCTCTTCGAATGCAACATCTACAACAGGCAAGGAACTGAAGGTGCCTGGTGGAAGAAGAGGTTCAGGGTTGATCATGAGTACATGCCAATCTTCATAAAAGGTAAAAGACCTCAATACTTTGATAAAGAGAACATAAAGATTCCTTCCAAACATGCCAATAAGGTAATGACTGGTGCAAACATCAGAACAAAAAATGGAAAAACTGGTTCTAGAAAAGTAAAGATTAATCCTACCAAATGTCCTGGAACTGTTATGGCATTTGGAAATACTTGTGGTGGTGAAAGTAAATTAAAAAGTCAACACCCTGCAGTATTCCCAAATATGCTTGCATATGACATGATTGAATGCTTTTGTCCTCCTGAAGGTCTTGTGCTTGATCCTTTTAATGGAAGTGGGACAACTACTCTTGCAGCAAAATCTCTAGGTAGAAATTACATTGGCATTGATGTCTCTGAGGACTATAATAAGATTGCGATTCAAAGATTAGAGGTTGAAACTATCTACCGTAAATTTCCTGTAGTGGAATCCGAATATGATATTTTTAACATCGGAACCTAAATAAATGTGGTTGCCTTCGGGGACCATACAATCAAAACTCGCTTTTAAAGGAGAATCACAATGCCTGATATCATGAAGTATAACGCAGCCAACATTAATCAACTGTTGGAGCGTATTCATAAGAATAGTATTGGAATGGAAGATTACTTTGATAGGATCTTTGCTCTACATGAGACCAGTTCAAACTATCCACCATACAATCTGATTGCAGTAGATCATGTTACATCTCAACTGGAGATCGCACTAGCAGGATTTAAAACAAAGGAAGTAAATGTCTACACACAAGATGGTAAACTCTTTATCGAAGGTCAGAAAGAAGATAAGGAGGAAAAAATCGACTACATGTTCAAGGGTTTGGCTCAACGGAGTTTTACACGTTCCTGGACACTTAGCGAAGACACGGAAGTTGGATCAGTTTTATTTGAAAATGGGCTTCTGACGATTACGTTAAAGAAAATTGTCCCAGAAGCACATAAGAGAAAAGATTATCTTTGATCTATGAAAAACCTTTCAGATTATGTAAAAGTTTACGATAATGTGCTTCCAAAAAGCATGTGTGAATACATCATTCGAAGATTTGAATTGAGTGATAAGAAAGAAGAAGGGATTCCTGGAACTCCATAAATAAAACTGAATATCGTCGTCGCTGAGGGGCAACTGGCAAAATCCAGTTGACGCCCCTCATTTTTCTTGGTATAATTTTGAGAGGCACTGAGGCACCATGGCAATTAAAATACTGTTGCTCAAGTCAGGAGAGAACCTGATCGCAGATGTTAAAGATAGATTGGTCGATGGGCAGTTTCGCGCATATCGATTAAAAGATCCCCGTATCATTATTGAAACTGATTCGGAAGTAGAGTTTTTAACTGAAGAACCGGAAGAGCAAACAGAGAAGTCAACTATTGATATCTCTCTTGCTCCTTGGTGTTTGCTCAGTGATGATCAAGAGATAGATATAAATCCAGATTGGGTTGTTTACATGGCGAATCCAATTTCTGATATTCTAGACCTATACGTTAATCCACAAAATGAAAGAGATCAAGTGCATTTTACTGGGAGTTGATACAGTCCTCGTAACCGAAGTTGAAGCGATTGAACCTGATAACCCAGGAGAACCTGAGTGTGAACTCACCAAACCCTATGAGATTGATGAGGAGGGTGAACTCACTCCATGGCCAAGAGGTTCTGAAGGAAATGTTATGAGAGTTCACTCTTACAACATTTTGACTATGGTAGATGCAAAGGCAGACATTGTTGCCAAGTACAAAGAGCTTACATCCTGATGCGATTTTACACAAACGTTCAAATGGTCGGGGATCACTTCTTGGTCCGTGGTTATGAAAATGGAAAGCATTTCATGACTCGGGAGAAGTTTTACCCAACTCTCTTCGTGCCTTCTAAAAAGAAGACAAAATATAAAACATTAGAAGGTGATCACGTTGAAGCAGTTCAACCAGGAACAGTTCGTGACTGTAGGGAGTTCATAAAAAAGTACGAGGGTGTGCAGAACTTTAAGATCTATGGTAACACCCAGTACATCTATCAGTACATTTCTGAGATGTACCCTGAAGAAATCATCAAGTTTGATACTGGTAGAATCAAAATTACTACTATTGATATTGAGGTTGCATCTGAGAATGGATTCCCAGATGTAGAATCTGCTGCAGAAGAAGTTCTTTTGATTACAATTCAAGATTATACGAACAAGCAGATTCGTACATGGGGTCAAGGACCTTTTAAGAATACTCAGGAGAATGTAATTTATACTGAGTGTGATTCAGAGTTTGATCTTCTCACTAAATTTATCAACTGGTGGATGATGGAAGAGAATATCCCTGAGGTTGTTACAGGATGGAACAACGAATTGTACGATATGCCGTATCTGGTTCGTCGTATGGATCGGGTTCTTGGAGAAAAACTTATGAAGAGAATTTCTCCTTGGGGTCTTGTGACTGAGAGGGAAGTTTTTATCTCTGGTCGTAAGAATATTGCATATGATATTGGTGGTATTACTCAACTTGACTATCTGAATCTCTATAAGAAATTCACCTACAAGGCACAAGAATCCTATCGTCTGGATTACATTGCTAGCGTAGAACTTGGACAGAAGAAACTTGATCACTCTGAGTTTGATACTTTCAAGGACTTCTATACAAATGGATGGCAGAAGTTTGTAGAATACAACATCATTGACGTGGAACTTGTTGACCGTTTGGAAGACAAGATGAAACTAATTGACCTTGCAATCACTCTTGCATATGACGCGAAGGCAAACTATGCCGATGTATCATCTCAGGTTAGGATGTGGGATACAATCATATATAACTATTTGAAGAAACAAAACATTGTTATTCCTCCGAAAGAAAAGTCGGAAAAAGACAAAAAGTATGAAGGTGCATACGTTAAGGAACCTACCCCAGGATCTTATGATTGGGTTGTAAGTTTTGACCTCAACTCTCTGTATCCACACATCATCATGCAGTATGCAATCAGTCCAGAAACTCTAGTGGACATGAATAATTTAAATGCCAGAATTATGGAGTTAGAAGATGCTCTCCAAACCCATTAAAATTAAAAATGTAGTACCACAACATCTCTTTGATTCTCTTCAAGATGAATTTGATCATAGTGGATGGTCTCTGGGAAATAAATCGTATAATCAAAAATGGCAAAGAGATGGTTTTACCATGGCAGATTTGCCAGCAAATAGACCTATAATATTTAATATCGCTAGTTACATTAAATTAAAGATTCAAAGATACATAAAGCATGATTTGGCATTTATTAGAGCTCATGTGAATGGGTATGTCTATGGTCAAACTGGAGGTTTTCACCAAGATTTTGTTGAGTATAGAACTTATACTTTTATAATGTTTACTCATGAAAACTGGAACATGCAGTGGGGAGGAGAGTTTGTATGCTATGATGAATCTGCACAGGATTACAAGTTCTTCCCAGCATTGCCTAATACAGGAGTTCTGATACCTTCTGATTGGGATCATTATGGAGCTGCTCCAAATGAATATGCTAATTGTATGAGATCAACCATTGGATTCAGTTTTTGTGACCCAAGTGTAAAAGAGTACATGTCTGAAGTGTGTGCTCAAGTAAAATACTTCACCTGATTATGTGGAAAGACGTTAAAAAAATGTCCAACGAAGAAATTAAATCTGAGTTGGAAAACCTAAAAAAAGTCAGGGAAATTTCTGCAAATGTCAATGTAGAAAAAATTCTTAACGAGGACATAGATCTTAGTCCTTTGAAAGAAGTCAATCTAACTATTGCTGCAAACGGAGCACTGTATCATAGGGTCCAGGGGTTTCTTCCACAGATTATGGAGAACCTATACGATGAACGAAAGGCATACAAGAAGAAGATGCTTGCCGCCGAAAGTCAGTATGAAAAGACGCCTACAAAGAAGTTAGAGAAGGATATTTCTAAGTTCAACAACATTCAGATGGCACGAAAGATTCAATTGAACTCTGCTTATGGTGCTATTGGAAATCAGTATTTTAGGTACTTTAAGTTAGCAAACGCTGAAGCAATCACCCTTTCTGGGCAAGTTGCTGCTCAGTGGATTGAAAATAGGATGAACAAGTACCTAAATAAACTCCTAGACACAGGAGATGCAGATTATGTCATTGCATCTGACACCGATTCAATCTATATTAACCTTGGACCTCTTGTTGATAAACTTTTTGGTCCTAAAAATGGTGACACGGCAAAGGTTGTTAACGTACTGGACAAAATCTGTGCGGAGCAGCTGGAACCGTTCATTGATAAGAACTACCAGATGTTGGCGGACTATGTATCGGCGCATAAGCAGAAAATGCAAATGAAGCGAGAGTGTATCGCTGAACGTGGAATTTGGACTGCTAAGAAGAGATACATTCTGAGTGTCTGGAATAGTGAAGGTGTTAGTTATCTGGAAAGTGGATATAAGTTGAAGATCAAAGGCATTGAGGCAATCAAATCTTCAACTCCTGCTCCGTGTAGAAAAATGCTTAAAGATTCCTTTCACATTTTGCTGAAGGGGACTGAAAGTGATGCGATTGAATTTATTGAGAAGTGCAGATCTGAATTCAAACAATTGAGTCCAGAAGAAGTTGCCTTCCCAAGATCAGTTTCTGATGTTAGAAAATATTACTCTTCGTCAGATATCTACACTAAAGGAACCCCCATTCATGTGAGGGGAGCACTACTGTTTAATCACTATATCAAAGAGAATAAACTGGATAGAAAGTATTCTCTGATTCAGAATGGAGAGAAGATCAAGTATGTGTACCTCAAAAAACCGAATATCATCAGGGAGAACGTGTTCTCCTTCATTCAGGATTTTCCTAGAGAATTGGGTCTTGACAAGTACGTTGACTATGACCTACAATTCGAAAAGAGCTTTCTTGAACCTCTTAAGACCATCCTAAACTGTATTGGATGGTCACACGAAAAAACTGCTAACCTCGATTCATTTTTTATTTAAATGGAACTTCCTATCAACGACAAAGAACTTGCCACAATTGTTAGTGCATTGCGCCTTGGGGGAGATGCCGCTCTTTATCAAAAAATGAAATTGGTACAGGAAATTAGAGATCAGAATCCCAATGTACCATACAAGAAAATTCTAAGGGAGCAGTATGGCATGGTCGCCTAAAATCGGTTATTGGACTCCTAATGATTTGTCAGATAGTGAGTTACAATATTTGATGGATGTATTAAAGAAGAATGATGAAGAATCAAAACTTTACGGTAAGTTTTGGTGTTGGAAAATGAACTACAGGAACAAAAATCATGGACTTTCTTAAAGACGTTGTAAAAGAAATTGGTGGTGAGTATACACAACTAGCAGCGGATATCGATGAACAAGAAGAATTTGTTGATACCGGTTCGTACATTTTTAACGGACTCGTTTCAGGTAGTATATTTGGTGGCGTATCTAGGAATAAGATTACTGCCATTGCTGGGGAGTCTTCTACTGGAAAAACTTTTTTCGCGCTTGCAGTTGTCAAAAACTTCTTGGATACTAATCCTGATGGTTACTGCATATATTTTGACACTGAAGCCGCTGTTAACAAATCTCTTCTTACAGATAGGGGTGTTGACCTAAATAGGACTATAGTAGTTAATGTCGTAACTGTAGAGGAGTTTCGTACTAAGGCACTTAAGGCGGTAGATATCTATCTGAAGAAATCTGAAGATGAGCGCAAACCTTGTATGTTTGTGCTAGATTCTTTGGGTATGCTTTCCACTAATAAGGAGATTGAAGATGCTCTGAACGATAAGCAAGTTCGGGACATGACTAAATCACAACTTATTAAAGGAGCATTCAGGATGTTGACCCTCAAACTGGGTCAAGCAGATATCCCTATGATCGTTACAAACCATACTTATGATGTCATTGGTGCTTATGTTCCAATGAAGAAAATGGGTGGTGGTAGCGGACTTGAGTATGCTTCCAGTACAATTATTCATCTCTCCAAGAAAAAGGAGAAGGATGGAACTGAAATCGTTGGTAACATTATTAAGGCAAAAACTGCTAAGTCACGCCTTAGTAAGGAGAACAAAGAAGTTGAGATTCGCCTTTATTACGATGAGCGCGGTCTTGATAGGTATTATGGTCTTCTTGAGTTGGGAGAAACCGGTGGACTCTGGAAGAATGTCGCCGGACGTTATGAAATATCTGGTAAGAAGATCTATGCAAAACAGATTCTAAAAGAACCTGAGGTATATTTCACTGAAGATATCATGAACAAGTTAGATAAAATTGCCAAAGAAACATTTAGTTATGGACACTCTTAATGATTTTATCAGGGTGCATGAAAATGCATTAGATTCTGATACATGTGATTTTTTGGTTCGGTTATTTATCCAAAAGAAAAGCAAAACAGAAAGAGTTGAGTGTGATGGTAAACCTAACTTCACTCAAATGAATCTCACCCAGAACAGAGATATGTCACCTCAGATTAATGAGGTGCATACTAATTTGATTAGGAATGTATTCAAGTATCGTGACGAGTATTATCATTATACGTACAAAGAAATCTTTCCAGAGCAACATGCCTTTGAACAGTTTAGAATCAAAGGATATGAACCTGGAGGTGTAGATAGATTCGATGCTCATGTAGATGTAAAGGATTATGAGTCATCACGTAGATTTCTTGCGTTCATGTGGTACTTGAATGATGTTGAATCTGGTGGCAGAACAATTTTCAATGATATGGAGATCACACCAAAGAAGGGATCTCTGCTAGTATTTCCTCCTCTTTGGACGTTTCCTCATATAGGTGAGCCACCAAAAAGTAACCCGAAATATGTTCTCACTACGTACTTACACTATCAATGATGGAAAAGATTGAACTGACTATTCTTCGTAACCTTATCTTTGATGAGGAGTTTTCGAGGAAAGTCATTCCCTTTATTAATGAAGATTACTTTGAGATTCGATCTGAGAGGGTTATCTTTGAGGAGATCACCAAGTTTATTGTAAAGTATGGATCATCTGTCACTACAGAATCTCTCATGATTGAGGTTGATTCTCGTAGCGACATCAATGATTCTGAAGTTAATGAAATTCGTGGACTGATTAATAATTTTGAGCAAACTCCAGTAGATTCTCAATGGTTGCTTGATACTACTGAGAAGTGGTGTCGTGATCGTGCAATTTATCTTGCACTGATGGAATCTATTCAGATCGCTGATGGGCAAGATGATAAGAAAGGTCGGGATGCCATTCCTAATATTCTTTCGAATGCTCTAGCAGTATCTTTCGATAATAATATTGGTCATGATTATCTTGCTGACTATGAGGAACGATTTGAGTTCTATCATAGAAGGCAGGAGAAGATTAGATTTGATATCGATTACTTTAATAAGATTACTAAAGGTGGTCTTCCTCGTAAGACATTGAATGTGGCACTTGCAGGAACTGGTGTTGGTAAGTCCCTATTCATGTGTCACATGGCATCTGCTTCTTTGCTTCAGAACTTGAATGTTCTCTATATCACTATGGAGATGTCTGAAGAAAAGATTGCAGAACGTATTGATGCTAACCTTCTGGATGTTCCTATTCAAGACATTACAGAACTACCAAAGTCATCATTTGAAAATAAAATCTCTACGCTTGAGAAGAAAACGAGAGGTACTCTTATAATTAAAGAGTATCCTACTGCAAGCGCACACAGTGGACACTTTAAGGCACTTCTTAATGAACTTGCACTTAAGAAGTCATTTAGACCTGATATTATTTTCATTGATTACCTTAATATATGTGCTTCCTCACGCTATAAGTCAGGCGTTTCTGTCAATTCATATTCATATATTAAGGCTATTGCAGAAGAGCTTAGAGGGTTGGCTGTCGAAGCCGAGGTCCCTATCGTATCTGCCACCCAGACCACTCGTTCTGGTTATGGTAGCTCTGACGTTGACATTACTGACACTAGCGAGTCCTTTGGTCTCCCTGCTACTGCTGATCTTATGTTTGCCCTTATTAGCACAGATGAATTGGAGGAACTCGGGCAGATTATGGTGAAGCAATTGAAGAATCGATACAACGATCCGACGATGAACAAGAGGTTCGTTGTGGGTATTGATCGTGCCAAGATGCGTATTTATGATTGCGAGCAGTCAGCACAGAATGATATCCTTGACTCTAAGGGTGATAACGGTTATAATGATGATGAACCACCATCAGACAAATTCGGAGGGTTTAAGTTTTGAATGGATACTATTCGGTCTTTGACCCTGACGATAAAAAGATCGCTGATTGTGGTGCAGAAAGAGATGCAATCTTTCTGATTCACAGTAGAAATAAAACTTGGGACGGACATTACTATCAGTTCAATCCTCTTCCTGGAGAGATTGTTGATAATATAGTTGTTCAAGAACTTCCAACTACTGATATCGTTGTTAATATGGATGGCGGTGTTGGTGGTAGTTGGAGAGCAGTAGAATACGTTGAAGTTGCAGGACAAAAACTGCCAACTCAACAACAGCAACCTTTCAATCCTTAATTACTATGTCTAACGTTGATACTAATAAGTACCTAGAATTTGTTGATGGTGTGACATCACAACCTTCTAAGTCATATCCTAATTTTACTGCTCGCCTTTATGAGCTCCATGAACTTGGATTTCCTACCGAGCGTCTTCTTACTGCATCTGTAGGTATGTGTGCCGAAGCAGGCGAGTTTACTGAGATTGTGAAAAAGATTACTTTCCAAGGTAAACCTGTCAATGAAGAAAATTTGTTTCACCTGAAGCGTGAACTGGGTGATATCATGTGGTATGTTGCTCAGGCATGTATGGGTCTGGGTGTTTCTCTTGATGAAGTTATTGAGATGAACGTTGAGAAACTGAGGTCTCGTTATCCTGGTGGTGAGTTTGATGTTCACTATTCCGAGAACCGTAAAGAGGGAGACCTGTGAAGAAAAAGTATTACCTTGATGAGATTGATGTTTCTCAACTTCCTCTTCCTGTGAGAGAACAACTTGATAAAGGATATTATAACGGTTCTCCATATAAAATGATTGGATTTGCTCCAGATTATTTGGAACCTCGTCTAAATGAAAAAACAGGAGAGTATTATACATTCTGGGTACTGACGACGACTGACGATGGTTCAGGTTCTTTTACGATCATGAAATCCCCATGGGTATCACCACGCATCGACAAGTATCTTGAAAGCATTCTCATTGAAAAGGGGGGAGATCTGTGATTAACATTCAATTAGAATTACGTCAAGCAGCAGCAGTGCGTGATGCATTGTACCGCTCTACTGCTAAAGATAGTTATGAGTTCCCTTCTCAGAGAACTATTGAGATTAGAGAAGCAATTGTTATTTTAGACAAACAGATTGAGGAATCTATCAATGAAGGATCGTGAAATTACAGTCGAAGATTATGAGAAGTATGGTAGTCAGTTCTTTGACAAATACTTCTATGTTGCAAAACAACTAGGTGAAGGAGCAAAGGCAGAAGACATCCTAAAAATCATGGAGTCCCTTGGTGGGGTCGTCATGAAAAAACGAATGGAAGAAGAAGGTAAGATTGGTCCTTTTGGTTTCATCCGTGATCAAATTGAAGTTAATGCAGACGGAGCACAAGTTGTAGAAAATGCATTACAAGTCCCTCCAGGAACTGTTGCAATGAAAGATGAAAACGGAAAGTGGGCTGCTTATCAACTTTAGATGAGTAAAAAACATGGTTATGATGGATAAGTGGTTTCGACCATCTAAAGAATTAGGAACTTATCTTTATTCCGTATATCTAAACATTGCTAGTGTAAGAGAGCTTGAAGAAGATATAATCTTAAAAAATACTTATTGGATTCTTGCTTCTAAATCAAATGATGCTTGTGTAAATTTTGACATATGGTTTGATAAAGATCTGGGTGTAACAATAAATCCCCTAAAAGTAGGATCCAAAATTTCTTACAATGCTGATACTGGAAAAGTTGAATATGTTCAATCTCCAGTACCAGTGGCAAAATTAGGATCCTATGGAAAGGTATATGAGTGTGAAAATTTAGCCGGAAAGTTTTAATGACTGAAATCAATCAATCCAAAGAACATCCTGAAATTGCAGAAGTTGAATGGATCGATGATGCATTCTACATGCAACAAACAAGATTTCTTTGGAAGAGTGTTCTAAAAAACGGAAAAGATTTTTTGTTTGGGATAGAGAGAGAAGATGTACTTCAAATGACAAGATGGCATTTGAAGTGTGAGCAAGAAGGCACACTTCATCTCTATACTAGAGTTGTAGGTAATGCCATTGTTGACGGAAAACTCTGAGGGTTTTCCCCTTTGCCCAGTTGGCGGAATTGGTAGACGCGACAGGTTTAGGTCCTGTTATCCATGTGATGTGTAGGTTCGAGTCCTATACTGGGTATTATTATAAATATTAGAATAAAGGTTACTGGTAAATTGTAATACCATATTTTAGGCATGAGATCATTTCTAGAGTTCGTATCAGAAGCAACTTCTGCTTCAGTTCAAGCAAAGCGTCTTGCACTGAAAGGAGATGGTCATGGTTCATATTACAATAGAGCTACTGGTGAGTTTGAAGCAAAAACTGAGAATGGAGAACTTAAGTTCTATAATAAGAGACAAGTTCGTGGAAAAGATCCAGCACAAACAGAGTTTGAAAAGAGAATTCCTTTAGGTTCATATCAGAGAGAAGAGGCAGAAGTTCCTCAAGAAATGCCACAAGAGGAACCAATGTCTATGGCACCTCCAGTTCCTAAGAAGAAAGGAACTCTGAATATTGTATTTGGAAGATTCAACCCTCCAACCGCAGGACATCTTTTGGCAATGGATGTTGCTGCCGGTGCATTAATTGAAGATCCAACATCAGAATATATCATCGTTCCTTCTAGGCAGCAAGATAAGAATAAGAATCCTCTTGATCCTGATACTAAGATTCAATTCATGAGGAGGATGTTTCCTCAGCACAGTGAGAGAATTGTAAATGATACTAATCTAGGAACTATTTTTGATGTACTCAAAAGAGCACATAATGATGGTTACAGTAGTGTAAGAATTATTTCAGGATCTAACAGAGTTAACGAGTTTGAAAAACTTGCTAACAATTATAATGGACAACTCTATGAGTTTGAAGGTATAGAAGTTCTTCCTTCTGGAGAGATTGATCCAGATGGTAAGGGTATGGAATCTGTATCTGCATCAAGATTACGACTAGCTGCGGCAGAGGGAGATTTCCTTACATTCAGAGAAGGTCTTGGACCTGGTATCAAAAAGAGAGATGCTATTGAACTCTTTTATGCAACACGTATGGGAATGGGTGTTGAAGAGATGGAAGAAGAATATAATACCTGGGAGATTGCTCCTAAGTTTGATCAGAAAACGTTAAGAGAAAACTATATTAGTAAGAAGATATTTAAGGTAGGTGACTTAGTAGAAAACTTGAATACAGGACTGAGTGGTAAGATCATTCGTAGAGGAACTAACTATCTGATTTGTGTTACAGAAGACGACATTATGTTCAAATCTTGGATCAGAGATGTTCAAGAAGCATATACTGAGAAGCACAATGACTCATTGACCAGAGAACCTGGCAAACCAAATACACTGGTTGGAACTTCTGGATACCTTAAGTATGCGATGAAAATGTCCCCTGGATGCTTAGTGGACAAAAAAATACTAAATAACAGTAGGAAAAAGTAAATTTTAATTTGTACTCATGAAAAAGCATATTGCTGAGGATCTTCCTGCAAGAAAGCATCCACAAGCTGCTATGTCTGCAGGTTCGGGAAATAAAGAAGGTGATAAGGGTCCTAATGACTCTACGGGAAATGAGCAGAAGAAAATTTCCCAGGCAGTTTATGATATTAGATATCGTGCAAGAAGAGAAGATATTCCACTTCGCCAAGCATATAGCGAGTATATCGGCAATAGTGGTATGAGTGAGATGGCGAAGAAAATCGTCAGAGAAAAGTTATTTGGTAAAGAAGGTGGTGGTGAAAGTGCAGCACAACCTTCTGAGAAGAAAGAAGATTATAACATTACAGACACTGCAACCAGTGCAGTTGCATCTGCAATGTATAAAGTATTTGTTGAAGGTATTAAAGATGATATTCTTGATGAAGAGTATCTTGAAGAGTTGAAGAGAGGTGAAGCGCAGAAAACTGCAGAAGGTGCTAAGTATAAAGTAAAAGTGCATGATAAGAGAACTGATAAGACGTATATCAGATATGCAAATAGACAAAAAATCTCTCAATTGAGAGCAAAAGGTCTGGGTGTTGAGATGACTGAGTATGGAACTCCATACGAAGGTGAGAGAGAAAAGGGTGAGCAAACTGCTGCTGCTCTTAGCAAAGGTAAGGCAAACGGCAAGAGAGATAATAACTTTGCCAATAACGCACCTCCTTATGACAAGGCAACCAAGGCAGATAGAATTGCTGGTGCTAAGGGAAAGGATCAGATGGGCGGTAAGAATGTCAAAGAGTCATTATCCGTAATCAGCAGAGAACCTAACGCCAATAAGATTGATGTTATGAAGGGTGTTAACAAGGTTAAGGTAAATCCTGAGATTGAAATGCCTAACAAGCATAATAGAAGATTGATGTCTAACTCTCACCAAGTTGAAGGGGAAGTCATCATTGAGAATTCTTATGACAAGTTCCTTATGAAAGTAAAGGGACCTAAGGTAACTACCGAAAAAGCATGTGGTAAATGTGGTAAAACTCCATGCTGCTGTGAAGGTAAATCGGAAGATATGCGTGATAGATACGCAAAAAGAGAAGTAATGAAGAACAAGATTCGTTCTATGGGAATTAAGAATCCTATCATTATGTCAACTGAAGAAGGTTGATTACTATATACATTAGTCCTCTATTCGTAAGATCATGTTAGCATCATGGTTACTCCCAATCGCACAAAAGATTATTGTTGATGCGGTTGCCAAAATTCCTGATAATGAAGAACTGGGTGAGAAGCTAATCGAAATCTGTATTGTTATTCTTGAAAAAGCAGTTAGATTGACCAAAACAGATATGGACGACAGGCTTCTTGCTAAAGTAAAAGCAGCAGTGGTAGCACGCTGATCAAAAGGGCACGTTAAAGTGCCCTTTTTTTATAAATATCAATATAAAGAAATTATAGGGAAAGGTAACATGTCTCTTTGGGGCACAGCAGATGCTGTTAGTTTAACTGGTTCTGGTACTGTAACCGTAGATCTTTCCGGTAAAACCGTTACCGGTTCTGGTACTACGTTCACCAACGTTGCTGAAGGTGATGTCATCTCTGTCGGTGTTGGTAACACTTATGGTGAGGCAGTAGTTGCAGGAGTCACTTCCGCTACATTACTCACAATCAAATCAACAGATCATCTTCTCGATTCTGTGGATGGAGTTGCTGGTCTTGCATATGCGGTTTCACAAAAACCTTCATACACTCTTCATGATACCCATTATGGATCTGATCGTATCTTCGGTGTAGACAACACTGAGGTAACCGTTGCTAGAACTACTAAGTACGATGTAGCACACGGTGGTTGGGTTGGAATCACAACCTACAATGACGGTGAAGGTAATCTAAGAGTTAAGACAGAAGTTCTGGTTGCAATGGGCAAAGATGCCGATGGCAACGGTGGTATCGATGGTGATGCTGAGAATACTGTATTCCCTAATACCTGATAAATAACCAAAGTGATTCGTGAGATATGAGATTTGATGAGTTGAATGAAGATAATTACTTATTATTTGCAATCAAGTTTTATGATAATCCTCAGGCAGTGACCAGAGAGGATTTTGAATCTGACTTGAAAAGGATAAGGTATATTAAAAGGTTACTTAGGAAGTACATTAATACTGGTGAGTTGAAGATTCATCTAATCCTGAATCATCTTACTATATTGTTTAATGTATTTGACGATGCTGCAGTTCCTCTATTGTTTTATAACTTAGATAAGGAACTTTGGCCATCAATTAAAAGTTTTCTGTTGTTTTTAAATAGGTTCCCAGAGTACCCAAAAACACAGATGCATGAAGTTGATGAAGACAAGAACTGTTTAATCCAACTAAGCGAAATCTGATGGACAGAGTAGATAAATTAATTGATGCCGTCAGACAGATTAGGGAAGAAGCAGCGGCAATGGGGGCAGGACCCACTAACAGTGCTACTCCTGCTGGTTTGGGATATAATTCTGAAACAGATGGTCCTCCGGTAAGAAGGAAAAAATATATTTACGGCGGCAAAAATTCTAGAAAGTGGTGGTTACAGTTTCTGAGAAGGTAAATGTTCAATCCTAAAGTTGCAGTATTAGAATCAAAACTCGACATCTATGAAGAATTGTCGAGGGAGATGCTTGCAAAATTAGAATCTGCCGTTGAAAAGATAACAGAAGGTAACAATAAAATTGCAAACGTCCTAACAAAGCATGAGAGCAGATTGGATGAATCTGACCGTGCTGATCAGGCAATATTAGAACTTGTGAAGAGAGTAGAAACTAACTTACAAGAATTAGAAAAGAAGGTAGAAGATAATCAAAAAATGCTGTGGGGAGTTACTTGGACAGCAGCAGCACTAATCGGTATTCTCCAGGTTCTACCAATCTTAGGACTTCAGTTGACCCCAGCACCCGCGAATGCTATGATGGAACCAGTAGCTTCCGCCGTGGATGGATCTCGTTGATTCTAAGTTTGTAAGTTTAGTATCCTCTTCGCTACTTAAGTTCAAGCAGGTCAAACCAGATCTGTTTAATTTTAGGTGCCCTATTTGCGGCGACTCTAAGAAGAACAAGAATAAGGCAAGGGCATACTTTTATGCCATGAAGAATAATACTAATTTCAAGTGCCACAACTGTGGTGCTAGTATGTCGCTGAATAATTTTCTAAAAAAGATTAATCCAGTTCTCCATAAACAATATACCATGGAGAAGTTTAAGGAAGGGCACACTGGTAGAGGGTTCGTTGTAGAAGAACCCGTATTCACTTTTAAGAAACCGGTATTTAAAAAGAAGTTTGATTTGCCTACAGCATCTTCAAATGATTTTGCTTCAGAATATTTGAGACGAAGACAAATTGATCCGGATAAATTTTATTATGCTGACAAATTTAAAGAGTGGACAAATACTCAAAAACAAACATTTGAATCCACATATAGGGATGAACCGCGTATTATTATACCAATGTACGATGCGGATAAGAATTTGATTGGATTTCAGGGCAGAGCGTTAGGTTCTTCTAACGCTAAATATATCACCGTTATGCTTGATGATGATGCGCCAAAAGTTTACGGAATGGACAAAGTTGATTTTTCGGAATCCATTTACGTTGTTGAAGGACCCTTCGATTCCACGTTCGTCCAAAATTCTATTGCTATGTGTGGGTCCGACGTTGATCTTGGGACGCTTGGCAGGGGCAATTATATTTACGTTTATGATAACGAACCTCGCAATAGAGAAATCGTCAACAGAATCAAAGGTGCAATCGATAGAGGTGACACCGTAGTTATCTGGCCAACCAACGTCGATCAGAAAGACATCAACGACATGGTTCTTGCTGGACATGACGTTAAGACCATGCTAAAATTAAATACCTTTTCCGGTCTGGAAGCAAAAGTTAAGTTCAACAATTGGAAAAAAATATGAGCAACGGGATCAAAGTAATTAAGAGAAACGGATCCACTGAGAAACTGGATCTTAATAAACTCCACGTAATGGTGGAACATGCTTGTAAAGATCTTGCAGGAGTTTCAGCATCTCAAGTGGAGATGAAATCTGGAATTCAATTTTATGATGGAATCGCTACGTCAGAAATTCAAGAAATTCTGATTCGTTCTGCATCAGACCTTATCGATCTAGATCATCCCAACTACCAGTTCGTAGCAGCACGTCTGCTGCTGTTTGCACTGCGTAAGCAACTCTTCGGTAGGATGCATGAGTTCCCGACTCTCAGAGAGCACGTAGGACGTGCTGTAGAGCGTGGAGTATATGATCCTGCAATCCTGGACCTGTATACCGACGAAGAGTTTACGAAACTGGAAGGGTTGCTTGATCATGGTCGTGACTATTTGTTTACATATGCCGGGTTGCGTCAAGTTGTAGATAAATATCTTGTACAGGATAGAAGTTCTGGTGAACTGTACGAAACTCCTCAGTTTATGTACTTGTTGATCTCAGCAACTATCTTCTCAAAGTATCCTAAAGAGACGCGGTTAGATTATGTCAAACGATACTACGACGCAATCAGCAAGCACAAAATCAACATTCCCACACCTATCATGGCGGGAGTGCGAACTCCACTTCGACAATATGCTAGCTGTGTTCTTGTTGATGTTGATGACACCCTCGATAGCATCTTTAGTTCTGATATGGCTATCGGTAAATATGTTGCACAAAGGGCGGGAATCGGTATCAACGCGGGTAGAATCCGTGGCATCAACAGTAAAATCAGAGGCGGAGAAGTACAGCACACAGGCGTTGTACCATTTCTCAAAAAGTTTGAAAGCACTGTCAGATGTTGCACTCAAAACGGCATTAGAGGTGGATCAGCAACTGTCCACTTCCCAATCTGGCACCAAGAAATCCAAGACATCCTGGTCCTGAAGAATAACAAAGGAACAGAAGATAATCGTGTCAGAAAACTGGACTACTCAATCCAAATCAGCAAACTGTTCTACGAGCGATTCATCACGAACGGACACATCACACTGTTCTCGCCTCACGACGTTCCAGGTTTGTATGATGCTTTTGGTACTCCTGGATTTGATGATCTATACAGAGCTTACGAGGGTGACCCAGATGTGCCTCAAAAGGCAATTCCTGCCCAGGAGCTTCTTCTGGATCTTCTGAAGGAACGTGCAGAAACTGGTCGTTTGTACATCATGAACATCGACCACTGCAATTCTCACTCATCCTTTACTGATAAAGTTGAAATGAGTAACCTCTGTCAAGAGATTACTTTACCTACAAAACCACTACAACATATTGATGATGAGCAGGGGGAGATTGCGCTTTGCATTCTTAGTGCTATTAATATTGGCAAGACCAGAGATAAGGAAGATCTGCAAGATCTTTGCGACCTTGCTGTTCGTGGTCTTGATGAACTTATTGATTTCCAAGAATATCCCGTCAGAGCAGCAGAAATTGCAACAAGAGCACGCAGGTCACTTGGAATCGGTTATATTGGACTTGCCCATTACCTAGCAAAGAATGGAGTCAAGTATGATAATGAAGGTGCTGTACGTCTGGTCCATGACCTAACAGAAGCGTTCCAATATTATTTAATTAAAGCAACTGTAAATCTTGCTAAAGAGAAGGGTGCTTGTGAGTATAGCAGCCGAACAAAATACGGCAGTGGAATTCTTCCAATCGATACATACAAGAAGGACGTAGACGAAATTATCCCTAATGAGCTTCACTATGATTGGGAGGGTCTTAGAGCAGAAGTTCTCGAACATGGAGTCCGGAACAGCACGTTGTCCGCACAAATGCCTTCGGAGAGCAGTTCCGTTGTGTCAAATGCCACAAACGGAATTGAGCCACCTAGAGGACACTTGTCCGTTAAGAAGTCCAAGAAAGGACCTCTTAAGCAGATTGTTCCGCAGTATACTACCCTGAAGAACAATTACACATTGCTTTGGGATATGACTTCTAACAGAGGTTATATCAACATTGTTTCTGTTATGCAGAAATTCTTTGATCAGGCAATTTCAGGTAACTGGAATTACAACCCTGAACATTATCCAAATAATGAAGTGCCTACGTCTGTGATGGCACAAGATCTTCTAACTACATACAAGTATGGTTGGAAGACCTCTTATTATCAGAACACTTACGACAACAAAAACGACGAACTTGATGATTCTGCAGATAAGGATGCTGCAGAAGCACTCATGGATCAACTATTAGAACTTTCAGAGGAGGAAGATTGTGAGTCTTGTAAGATTTAAAACTAACAACGACGATCGCCATGCAGTCACTGAGATGACTGTTTTCAACGCAGAGGAGGTAGATACGAAGAAACAACCAATGTTCTTTGGTAAACCTCTTGGAATTCAAAGATATGATTCTTACAAGTATCCAGTTTTCGATAGATTGACTACCCAGCAGTTGGGATATTTTTGGAGACCTGAAGAGGTCTCCCTCCAGAAAGACCGTGCGGACTATCAGACACTACGCCCTGAACAAAAGCATATTTTTACCAGCAATCTTAAATACCAGATCATGCTGGATAGTGTACAAGGGCGTGGTCCTGGGATGGCTTTTATCCCTTACTGTTCATTACCTGAACTAGAGGCATGTATGGAGGTCTGGGGGTTCATGGAAATGATCCACAGTCGTTCTTATACACATATTATCAAGAATGTGTACGCAGATCCTTCGGATGTGTTTGATCACATCCTCACCGATGATCGCATCGTTGAACGTGCAATGAGCGTCACAGAAGCATACAATGACTTCATTAATGCTGCCCATCAATATGATAATTCAAATCAATGGCAACACGCATTAGAAGGAATCTCCTATGCACAGGACTCAAGATACGAACTCAAGCGCAAACTATTCAGAGCAGTTGCAAACGTTAATATTCTTGAAGGTATTCGCTTTTACGTATCCTTTGCATGTAGCTTTGCTTTTGGCGAGCTCAAACTTATGGAAGGAAGTGCAAAGATCATCTCTTTAATTGCAAGAGATGAGAATCAGCATCTTGCTATCACTCAGAATATTCTGAAGAAGTGGAGAGAGGGTGATGATCCAGAGATGCAACAGATCTTCAAAGAAGAAGAGCAATGGTTGATTAGCACATTCGAAAACTGTGTTAATCAAGAAAAACTTTGGGCAGAATATCTGTTCAAAGATGGATCTATGATTGGTTTAAATGATAAACTGCTTCAGCAGTATGTAGAATGGATTGCCAATCGTAGGATGAAGGCAATCGGACTTAAACCAATCTATGACATTCCTGCAAAGAACAATCCACTCCCTTGGACAGAGCATTGGATCTCTTCTAAAGGTCTTCAAGTGGCACCCCAAGAAACAGAAGTCGAATCCTACATCGTTGGAGGAATCAAGCAAGACGTTACCGAAGATACTTTCGCAGGGTTCTCCCTGTAAAGGAAATTGTAAATGTAACTGTTTAAAAACTGAAGATGTTTTAGAATCCTACCGAGAGGCAGCACTATCAGATTCCTACATGTTCGGTGAATACGATGGATACGAAGCATATAAGCAAGAGGGTCAATGACCCTCTTTTTTTATAAATACTTGAAAAAGTAATTGTAGAAATGAAGACGTATAAGCAGTTTATATTTGATTCTTATAATGCTCTAAAAGATCGTGATGATATTCAGGAATTAGCACCTTTAGCAGCCATTCCTGCTGCTTTAAAACTGGGTGGTGCAGCACTTTCTGCATATTCTGCTTATCAAACTGCTAAAAAATTGAAGAAAGGAGATTACAAAGGTGCAGGAATTGAAGCACTTGGTATGATCCCTGCCGGAGGAATTGCATCTAAAGGAGTTAGTAAAATTCCTGCTGTAGCTAACTTGATAAACAAAGGTAATAAAGCACAACGATTTGCCGGTAAAACAATAAAAGCAACTACTGGTTTTGCAGCTGATTCTGCACGTCTGGAATTACCAACAGAGAGAAATAAAGTAATCAATAAAGGTATTGATAAAGGTATTGAAATGACAACTAATGCAGTACTTGGAACTGGTGCTGCACAGGCAAAGAATTCATCTACACCCGTTAATTCTAATACTTCTCAATCAAGTAACTCAAGTACAACTCAATCAACTGCGAAGAAAAAAGAGATTGATCCTAAAAAATTACCTGGTGCTGGACTTGAAATCAGAACTGATTTAAGTTCTCCTACTATGAGAACTAAATCTCAAGCAGAAGCAGAGCAAGGTATTGAAAAAGATAAACCTGCATCTACGAATGTAAATACTTCTGCTGCACAAGCAGATGCACAGGCAAAACAAAGACGAGAAGCAGAAGCGAAAAAGAAAGCAGAACAAGCATTGAAGAAAAAGAATCAAGAACTCAATGATAAATTGAGACCTGACTTCGCTATGGCAGGTTGATTTTATAAATAAAAATATCAAGAAATTATAACAATAGAACCCATGGGACGCCTTACTGGATCTGACGCTAAAAAACTGTATGAACTTTATGATTCAATTTATGAAAAGAAAAAGGATTGCGTAGATAAGAAAGATAAAGGAATGCACAACTGTGCTAAGAAGGTCTGCCATGAAGAGTATGGTGAAGGTGAAACCATCTTTAGTCAGCACGCTGTACCTGATGAGAATGGATTCGTATCTCACTACAACGTCCAGTTCGAGCACGGCATTGTAGAGAACGTTTCTGTAGAGGATCTGGAAGTCCTTACTATGGTTGAGCACTCAGAGCATGTAGAGCACGACGGGGAGGTCGTTGCTGAAGATGCTGAGGAAGTTGAAGAGGGTGCTGCAAATATTCTTAGAGCAGGTCTGGCTGCTGGTACAACACTTGCTGGTGGTATGGTTGCTAAAAAGGCATCTGAGGTTGCTGGAAGAATTAAAGAGAAGCAACAGAAAAAATCTGATATGATCAAGAAAACTCTTGGTAACTCTCACGAACTTGAGGGAGAGGATCTCCAAGAATATGATGTGCAAGGTGCAGTAAAGGGAGCACTTGATAAGGGTGCTAAGTTTATGAAAACAAATCCTGTCGGCAAGGCAGTTGGTGCTGTTCTAAAACCTGTAGGAAAGGGAAGAGGAACTGTCACTAAGGCACAGCAAGATGCAAAGATTAAGATGAACAATAGTGTTGATCTGTTTGATCTGATCAAGGGTCATCTGATCGATGAAGGTTATGCCGAGACCGAAGAAGCAGCACTTGCAATGATGGCAAACATGACCGAAGAGTGGAGAAACAACATCATCGAATCAATCACTGCAGAGTGATATAAAATTAAATACTAAGAAAGGAGGTCTTCGGACCTCCTTTTTTATGGAATATAAATATTTGATATGTTAGAAGTATAAAAATGTCGTACTTTAGTTTTGATGAGATTTCTGATAGATATAATCAACTAGCACAAGTAGATCTTACAGAAGAAGATCTTGCTATTGCTGAAGGAATTTATTTAAATATTGTCAACACTCTGGTAGAAGAGAGTACTGTTAAGCATACCGTTGCCGCTATTTTAAGATTTCTTGAATCTGAAGTTAATGATGAAAATATTCTTGAGTTTTTTACTGAAGAACCCATTGAAATTTCAGAAGAGTGGGGAGATCACTTAGCAAAATGGGAAAAAGATCTTCTCTTGTTTAATGTTGAGGGATATAAACTTGAATTAATGGAGAATGCTCTTAAAGGAATTGCAAAAACTTTACTTAGGTCATTTAAGAGAAGTCCTCTATCAAGTGTTAAGAGAGTAAGGGCAGCGTATAGATCTAGAAGATTGGGTAAACCAAAACCAATGGGAAAGGCATCTTCTGATGCAGCACTTTCGGGTGGAAAAACTGGTGCTTATAGAAGTACTGGATCTGGAACTAAAACATCTATCAAAAGCACTGCTGACGATAAAGGTGTACCAACTACAGGAACTGCATTGAAACAAACTCCTGGAGCAGCAGCGGCGTCACAGAATAGATCACAAAGAGCAGATTACAGAGTTAAGAAGAAAGCAGATCAGGCAAGAGTTGCAGCAGATAAAGCAACAGGTAAGGATCCTTTCAGAATTAAGAAGAGAACTGTTGCCGGAGTTGCAGCAGGTGCAGCAGGTCTAGCAGGTCTTGGTGCTGCTGGTCTTAATTCCCTTACAAATAAAGGAAATTCTTCAAGCACAACTCCACCCCCATCTTCTCAAGAACCACCTAAAACTACTGCCCCTAAGGCTACTGCCCCTAAGGATCCTAGTCAGGAAGATATTGCGAAGGAAAAGAGAGATGAAAGATTCAAAAAAGTACGTGCGTACTGTTATCAGAATCCTAGAAAATGTAGATCTATGGCTGATGGGGATTATGATAAAGAATCTATGAGAAAAGAACTGAACTTTGATAAACCTAAAAAATCCACCACCAAAGAGTGGATGGAAAACTATCCAGAACTCGCTCAAACCATTAACGAACAAAAAGAGGTAACAGAAATGAACAATCAAACTCATGACGCTTACGATATCATCTTAAATTACTTACTTGAAAATGGTCATGCAGAGACCATGGACGAAGCAAATTATGTAATGCTCGAAATGGATGAAGAACATCTTCAGAAGATTGTTCAACTTTCATCAGAGTCCTGAATATAGCACAACTAGCGATTAATTACAAGGGGTCTTGACAGACCTCTTTTTTTTCTCTAGAATAGGTTTGTTCCGGTTAAAGACAAGATATAGCTAGCTATGAGACAGGAATGGAAGGAAGAGTTTATTGATATAAAAGGTAAACTACTAACAAAAGAACAAGTAAAGTTATTAGAGAAAGGACCACATAACCTTTCTAGTAGTTGGATGCTTGCTGCTATGTATCATGAATGGAAAAGAATTAAAGGTATAAAAGAAAATAAGAAGAATAAGAATAAATAAGATTTAGTTATACTAAATCTAAATGAGTTATGAAAATCCTTGGATGTACATGGAACGAGTGTTTGATAGCTCTCATGTTGGGGATAACTTTGGTTTTGTTTATAAAATTACCAATCTCCTCAACGGTAGATCATACATTGGAAGAAAGTATTTTTGGTCGTTCCGAACTCCTCCAGGAAAGAAACGTAAGGTCAAACAGGAGAGTGATTGGAAGCGGTATTACGGATCATGTCCAGAACTGAAAGAAGATATTAAGGAAGCACGTAATAAGACATTTTTTAAAAGAGAAATATTGAGCCTACATACTACAAAGGGATTCTGCAACTACGAAGAGACCAGACAGTTGTTCTTAAACAATGTCTTATCTGAGTCACTTGACAGCGGGATTCCTGCATACTATAATTCAAATATTCTAGGGCGCTACATGCGTAAGGATTATGCCAAAGGACCTGATGGAGACGCTTCAACTAACACATGAATGGGCAGTTGATCGACTACATCATCTTTGTAAGTATGATCTCGATAAAGATCTGGTAGAATCTCTAGAAGACGCCTATTCCATCAAGTGTGAATTTGCCGAATGGCTTGACCCTGATGCTGAAGAATGCGAAATCTATTCTTTGCCACAATTCACGGATGATTAAAAATCTGATGATGGTTCCTCTGTTGTTCTCGATTCCGGGATCAACATTTCTTGGAACTTACAATAAAATGGAATCAATAGAAGTTCCCATTCCAGTGATAGAGTTCAAGGAACCTACATGGAAACTTCCTGACGGAACTTTTGCAGAACAGTATGTCCTTGAACAACTACAAGAAAAAACAAAGATTACTGATCGTAATGCTTTGGCAACGATTCTGGGAAACATTAAGTCAGAATCTAACTTCCATGCCAATATTTGTGAGGGAGGTGCTAGAATTCCTTACGATAGTTGCCATAGCGGTGGTTACGGACTTATTCAGTGGACCTCTGAGGGTCGTTATATAGGGTTAGGAAAGTTTGCCTCTAAATATGGTTGCGACCCGTCAACGCTCCAGTGTCAAACACGGTACATGATTAATGAGAACATCTTTCAAAATGTATTGAAAGAGTTTGAAGGTAGTGGGAGAACTGTTTCTCAGTATATGGTTTCAGCTTATTATTGGTTAGGTTGGGGAATCAAGGGATACAGAGAACAGTATGCATATGAATACACTAAAAAAATGGTACTATCATGAACTTGTACATTAAATCATTCCTTCTCGGATTCTTTGGTTGGGCAATCGTTTCTTCAGTAATCGAAGCGAAGTCAGATCAAGGTAAGATAACCAAAGGTTATTTTACTATGGACGCCATGGGTTGCATGTTACTTAGAGAGTGTACCGATGGAGTCGATAAAGTCGAAAGTATCGCAACTATTGCTGATGAGTATCCCGATAGTGATTATACTTACGTTGCTGACGAGTTCAACACAATGCTCGTTGCTCTTGAGCAAGTCGGAGTTGGGGTGTTTCTAGCGGATGCCAAATACTTTCCCGTTGGACACAGAGGTGTGTATCACACTGTTTCTAATAACTTCTTCCTTAGTCGCACTCATATGGGTAAGCCACATCTACTCATGAGTGTTATGCGTCACGAAGGATGGCACGCTGCACAAGATTGTATGGCAGGAACTATCGATAATAGTTTGATTGCTATCATCAAACCTGAAGATGAAGTTCCTATCATTTGGCGTGTAATGGCAGAAAGAACTTATGATAAAGCATCAGTTCCTTGGGAAGCAGAAGCATCTTGGGCAGGAAAAACTGAGGGTATGACCATGAATGCACTTCAGGCATGTGCTGCCGGAGAGATGTGGAAAGTGTATAAACCGACACCATTAACGGAGAAATATCTAAAAGAAGAAGGTTTTATGCCTAAATAGATAATATCCGATTTAATTTCGGTCGCCAGCCAAGAAAAATTCTGTGATCATTATTACAAATTGACCTCTTTTTAAAAAGATTTTTCGTTGGATACTTAAACAAATCGTATGTCACCTTTAACTAGAGATGTTCTCGTCAAGAGCATCGTTTCCTTTGAAATGGCTAATGCTCAAGTTGATTATGAAAAAATTGATTACACAAAATACTTGAAGAGCACTTACCATAAATGGGAGCATGAATCAAGTGTAACCCTCTGTCAGAAATACAATCAAATACACTCAACAGCAATAGATGTTGACTGTTTGAATCCATAAATACTTCTGCCTTACTCCCTACAAATGCCTGATATAAAACCAGCATCTGTAGAAGAAAAGCATGATGACCATGACGATGGTCCTGATCGGAGTGAAATCCTTGGTAATCTAGTGAAAGTTGCAGTTTTAATATGGTCTGCTTCTCTTCTAACTTTTAGTTACGTTCGTTTACCTAATGGGCAAAAAATCTTGGATTTCGATCCAACTTTTATAGCCTCTGTGTTTTCTGGATCTTTAGCTGCATTCGGACTTTCTCCTGCTAAGTCAGGTGGAAATGGTAATGGTAATGGTAAAAAAGCTCTCACAGCAAAGAGAGACGAACAACCACCAGTCGTATCTGCAGTCGAACCAAAGTAATAGGTAAAGACCCATGAGATTCGTAAAGAAAAATGTGGAAGAAGTAGATCATGTAGTAGATACAAAACCGAATAAGTCACCTTTTAAGTGGGCGCTACTGACAGTGGGAACACTGTTCGGTGTCGCTCACATTGGTGTTTTAGGGCACCTGATGGATCGGACACAACTCCCTAAAATAGATTTACCTTTGAATGACTACAGTTCTTATGTCATTCGCGCAGGAAAAGAAGGATATACAATAGAATACAAAGCAAATGACCCTAAGGTCATGAGACACAGTAGAGAGATTAGAAAGAAAAATGGATTCTTTGGTGCCGGTGGAGAATCACAGATAGACACTTACGAAGAGTACACCATGGACGGAGGAAGACATCTCCAGGGTGGTGAAGTGGGAAAGTTAAGTGCAGACCAATTAGAGTGTATCAAGGCGGCAGGTGGCGGAGAGTCATCAGGAAAGATGGTCGGTGCTAGTGTTGGTGCTGGTTTAGGTGGTGTAGTTGCCAATATTCCATATGTCGGATGGGTATTGTCTGGTTGGTTGATGATGCTTGGACAAGATAAGGGTGGAGAAGTTGGTGCAGAACTTGCGACTGCAATGATTGCTGAGTGTGAATAGGGATAGCAACCCCTTAAAAAGTTCTGTTTAACCTAACGGAGAAACAGATGGCAAACTCACCAACCGATAAGAGTGAAAATTTTATTAAATCGGGAATGACTTTGATTACTCAAGTATCGTCAGATAGACATTTACGTAATCATCTTGAGTCAGAACAATTATCACATCCAGAATCAGAGCATCAAACACATCCAGAGTCAGTACGTCCAGAAGAACCAGGTCAAGGATCTAATCCAGAATCAGCACAATATAGTCATGAAGGTTAATATTAGTAATTCAAGACAATTGTTTATAACGCTATGAGAACTGTAACTACATAATACAGATGATCTGGTGGGAGTTGAGGAGGTTAAATCATGATTTTGTTTCCATTTGCTGTTGCAATGTTGCTTGTTTTCGGTATGGAACTAACATGGCCAGTGAGGTATAGAGGTAAAGGATTCCGATGACCAATCCCGTATCAAAAGAAGAAGTGGAGGTAATGATTGCAGATGCAATACGTCGTCACAATCGCAATGCTTCGATTATTAGTATGTGTGTTGGTTGGGTTGTTCTTGCACTTTTTGCTGAGGGTCTGCTTCGACTTATTGGAGTAATACCACCCGTATTCCCATGGTTGAATATCACATTATAGAGTGGGTCGGAGTAATAACCCTATTTCTTTTTGGTATAACTATGTTGTGTCAAGGACACTTCATATACCATCAAAAGTACGGTTATTCTAGGAAGGATCATGAGTCCCAAGAAAGAAGAGATGAAGTCCGACGACAAGTCGAAGAAATCATCAGAAGAAAGGATAAAAGAGATCAGTAGGATGATTCATCCTCATGACGATGAACCAGATCCTACTGCACACATGGGGAACTATAATTTTCCTCAGATGCTCTTTGCTTTCTGTATAGGATTTTGTACTATGTTTGTCTTGTTTGTAGACGAACTAAATGATTTTAAGGGATGTCCACTCCCAGAGTATTTTCAAAAAGAGGTTAAAGGATGAAAGTAGGAATGATTGGTCTTGGGCGAATGGGAGAGGGTATGTCCCGTCGTCTTATTGCAGCAGGACATGAAGTACATGGATTTAGAAACAATGTTAAAAAAGCTGAAGCACAATATGAAGAGGGTTATATCAGTGGATATACCACTTCTATTCAAAGCCTTGTTCAAGTAGTCGGTGGCAAAGGTCCTGGCGTTTATATGATGGTAGTGCCAGCAGAAACCGTAGAGGATACACTAAATGAGCTACTACAATTTTGTGTGGAAGGCGATATTATTATTGATCATGGCAATTCCAATTTTAAGGACTCTAGACGGAGGGCAGAAAGGTTGTCTAAGATGGGCATCCAATATATTGACTGCGGCACTAGTGGTGGTGTTTACGGTCTGGAGCGTGGATATTGTCTTATGGTTGGTGGTGCAGATACTGCAGTATCCGTCTGCAATCCAATCTTTGACGCACTCGCACCAGGCATCAGTGGAGCCCCAAGGACCGATGACGGAACTTGGGAGACACCTGCTGAGCGTGGTTGGTTGAGGTGTGGTGGACCTGGTGCAGGTCATTTCGTGAAAATGGTTCACAACGGAGTCGAATATGGCATCATGCAAGCCTACGCCGAAGGATTTAATATCCTGCATGAAGCTAATGCTGGGTCAGCTTACATTAAAGAGGGTGACGCTGAAGTCGCTCCAATGGATTGTCCAGCAGATTATTGCTATGATATTGATGTTGCTGAAGTGGCTGAGTTATGGCGTCGTGGTAGCGTGGTTGGTTCTTGGTTACTCGATCTTACCGCTATTGTATTACGCCGCGATAGAGAGCTTAGCAAGTTCGATGGAGGAGTATCAGACAGTGGTGAAGGTCGTTGGACTGTTCACAGTGCTGTGGATCTCGGTGTTCCAGCCCCTGTTATTACTACTGCTCTCTTCTCAAGATTTGAGTCCAGACGACTGGGAAGATTTGCAAACAAAGTCCTGAATGGTATGAGAGCAATGTTTGGAGGTCATGATGTCCGATAAATCTCATGCTGTTTGCAATAGATGTGGTGGTAAAGGTTGTGACTACTGCCACAAAGGTTGGGAATGTGAAGGTCATAACTGCAAAAAGTGTAAAATATTTGGACCTATTAAAAATGACTTTTGCTAATGTCTTACTTTGGGCAGCAATACCCTTTGTACTATCCACAATATATTTCGGGATTCGAAAAGGTGAAAATAACTATTATGAATCAGACGACTACGATGGAAACGGAACAGCACATTGAAGATAAAGTAGATACTAGTGGCATTGTTATATTTGGTGCCACTGGTGATCTCTGTAAGAAAAAATTAATTCCTGCACTGTATCAGTTGTGGAAAAAAGATCTTCTTCCAAATAATTTTTTAATTACTGGTTGTTCTAGAAGGTCTCCTACAGCAGAGCAGTGGAAAGAATCTCTTGGTGATTATCCTGATGAATTTTTACATCATCTAGATTACATTTCAGCAGATTTAGACAATGTTGATACTCTTCGTCACCTTCCTAATTACCTGCACGATAATACTTACTTCTTATCTGTGCCACCGGAAAGGTATTCTAACGCAATTATCAATCTTAAGGAGACGGGTTTACTCGATGACCCCGACCATTCCCGCGTGGTTATCGAGAAACCCTTTGGCTACGATTATAAATCTGCTGATAATTTATCTTCTGTGGTTGGGAGACATCTACGCGAAAAACAAGTATATCGCATTGACCATTATCTTGGCAAAGATACTGTTAATAATATACTTGCTACTCGGTTTAGTAATATTATTCTTGAACCACTTTGGAATCGTAACTATGTAGAAGAGATTCAGATTTTTGCTTCTGAAACTATTGGGTGTGAAGGAAGGTCTCAATACTATGAGACCGCTGGTGCTGTACGTGACATGCTACAGAATCACATTCTTCAGGTTCTTTCTTTGATTGCCATGGAAGCTCCTTACAAGATGAATGCTAAGGAGATTCGTCGTGAAAAAACAAAAGTTCTTGCTGCTACTCGTTTAGGGGAGGATATGATCCTTGGACAATACGAAAAATACCGCGATGAAGAGGGTGTTGATCCTAACAGTCGCACTCCTACCTTCGTTGCTGGTACTCTATATGTCGATAACTGGCGTTGGCAGGATGTTCCTTTTCGCATCCTAACTGGTAAACAAATGCCATTTGGATGTGTTGAGGTAGTCATTAAACTCAAATCACCCCCAATTAAATTGTATGAAGGCGAAGTTAATGATCGTATCGTTATGCGTCTACAACCTGATCCTCATTTGGATATTAGTATGGACATTAAATCGCCTGGACTTGACGATGACCTTGAGTTAGCAACACTGACACATGCATATCCACAAGATAGAGCAATTGATGGATATGAAAAACTCTTATATGATGCTATTAGTGGAGATCAATCACACTTTGTTCATGCCGATGAGGTAATGGAATCTTGGAGGATCGTCGATGACCTTCTTTGTACTGGTGATTCCTGCCCAATTCGTACTGTCCCTTATATCTACTTGCCAAAAACCTGGGGACCACAATATAAAATAGATCGTATCACTGAATGGGACTACCCATGTTAAAGAATTCTATTTCTAAATAGAGAAAGAATTACTCATGGACGTGAACTTAGTTCTAAGACCAATAAGTGATACGAATGATCCGACATGGACTATCATTATTTCCATTGTGATCCTCTTGGGTGGAGTTGGATACATTGTCTACAGAATACTAGACATTGCATACAAGGAGATGGAAGAAGATGGGAGCCATGACACCACCGAGCAGGAAGAGTTGTTACAACTTCCGAGTGATAGAGATCAACAGAGTAGTGGACGGGGACACGATTGATGTAACGATCGATCTTGGATTTGATCTTTATAAGAAAGAGAGAGTTAGAATTGCAGGAGTCGATACTCCTGAGAAGAGAACAAGAGACCTTGAGGAGAAAGCATTAGGTATTGATGCCACCAACTGGATGAAGGAAAAACTGGAGGGTGCTATCGATGGAGACGACGATCTCATCATTAGAACTGAACTGGTTGGTGGTATGGGTAAGTACGGTCGCCTTCTTGGTTGGTTATATATTGGAGATGCAGAAGTATCATTGAACGAGCAAATGATTGCTGAAGGACTAGCGTGGGAATACGATGGGGGGACAAAGAAAAAAGATTTTGAGGAACTTCGTGAGATTCGTAAAGCACATGGAACTTTAGTGGAATAATTTGTCCACATATATAAGTTATGAGTTTAATTTAATAACCATGAAAGTTTTATTTGCTCTTTTTACCTCACTATTTTTGGCACTTCCTGCATGGGCTGTTGACGTTCAAATGGGTTACGATGGCAATCTTGCTTTTGAACCTAGCGAAGTCACTATTTCTGCTGGGGAGTCAGTTCATTTTATTAATAATATGCTTCCTCCTCATAATGTCGTTGTAGAAGACCATCCAGAACTCTCTCATGAAGAACTTGCCATGATGCCTGGTGAAGATTTTGAAGTTGCTTTCCCTGAGGCAGGTGATTATACATACTGGTGTGCTCCTCATAAGGGTGCAGGTATGATTGGTACAGTACACGTACAGAAATGAATTCTAGAGAATCAGATTACATTAATACTGGACAGGTTATAGAACAACCGCAATGTAATGGATATGTTAGAATGGGTCCTATTGAAGGATGTTTAGGTGATTTTAGTACGTTACATTTAATTTTAATTTTGGGAACTTCTGGATTAATAATTGCTATTTGGAAGTCCCCATCTATTATTAAAGAAATGAAATGGTATAAGTTTAGACAGAAATATTATGATTTTCGTTCTGTAATGGAAAAGAAATTTTACAGGAAAAAGTAATGCAAAAACTAGTTAACGTTATTGCACTGTTATCAGGACTGACTTCATTGGCAGTCCTTGGTGGCGGTTATTATCTTTATTCTAATAAGGATGCAATGATTGAGGATATTCGTAAGCAAGCAACTGAGCAAGTCACTAAAGCAATGACTGAAGCTCTTCCTGGAATCATCGATTCTTTGATGCCAGAAATCCCTGAAGTACCCGCTGCTACAGGTGGAGTTGTTAAGGAATCAACACCTAAAGTTACCGGTGGAGTAGTTCCTTTCTGAGAACTTCATGATAATTGTTAAATAAAAACAAAATTCTATTTCAGTTATGTTTACAGCAAGAAAAGTAAAGCGAGTAAAGCAATATAAATCGGGAGGAAGGGATGCAGCAGACACCTTCTTCCTTTATGTTGCTTTTCATTCTGCGTGGAATGCTATCGTTAAATTTTTTGACTGATGGAAATTGGACATATTAAAGTTGATAAAATTAATATCGACAATATAGGAGTTAGTAATATAAATCCTGTAGTAAATGTCCCAAGTACATTGGCATTACCAAAAGCACCGCCAGTAACATTATACATTGGCATTCCTATTGTAGATATGCCTGGATGTGTGGAAGCACACCAGACCAATAATCCAAAAAATAATATAATTAAACAAGATGATGAAAGTGGTACTATAGTTTTATGTGATGGACATCTTCCATCCTTTAATCCTATTAACTACAATTCAAATGATTTGCCACCTCCACAAATTAAAAGTGTTCCTTCTGTAAAACCTAAAGCACCAGAAGTTCCTAAAGCACCTGATACTTCTGAGGTAGTTAAAAATATACCCAAACCACAAATAGAGTGTCCTGCTAAAGATCAAAGGCAGAACGAACCTGTAGGATTTATATTTGATTTTGGGAGACAGAAAGTAATTGGATATCAACTTCAAGGTAAAGAATGTGTCAGATTGACTGAAGGAGTTGCTATACCTGAACAAGTTATCAATGCTTTGCCAGCAACAGAACAAGTAGTAACTACTGCTACTATTGCTGTTGTTGCAACTACATCTGCTCTGGCAGCAAAACCTTTACTGGATCTTTTACTCAGGGTAATTAGACCGCTCACAAAAAAAATCGTAAAAAAAATTGCCTCTGTTAGAGGCAAGGTAATTATAATGTCTGTAGAAGAAAGACGAATAGAACAAAGAGAACGTAATCATGCTATCTATGCTCTACGTCAGACATTCAAGGTTGGGAAGAAGAAGAAATAGGACCACCTAAATCTTGAGCATTGGTTGATTTTGGACTTGGAATATAATGCCTATGCTGTTTAATGTGAGTTACATTTTGAACAACCACGTCTGCACATGTTCTATAATAAGGACTCTTGGGGTGAAAAGATATTCCCTCCTTTATTAATTGACCACAATTTTTTAATCTAGCTAGTTCAAAATCTAATCTTTTATTGGCAATTAATTGTTGTTGCAATTTAATTTGTGTTGCTGCTGCTTCTTTACATTGTTGCTGTAGTTTTGGATCTAATGGTCTAGACCAAGTGGCAGAAAATCCTATACTTAAATTGTAGTTATCTTTTTGACCTGTACGTGTCGGAACTTTATATAATATTTTTCCCGGATTATCAATAATTCCATCTCCAATATTATTTCCGTTAGCATCAAAAGCACCAAAGTTATCACTGATATCGTATACTGGATCATCATAATATGCTTCATAAGGTTTAGCAGCTGATACTGCACCTGTTACATAGGGGGTAAAATTGACAGTAGGACCTTGACATTGTATACCTCCTCCGTAAGTATTGGTGATATATGGGCCCTGTAAAACCTGAATTGCTTGATTTGTCACCGAGCCGGAACTATTAGCTACTGGAGCAGCAGTTGCTGATACTCCACCAACAGTTTCTGCATAAGAAGGATTAGCAAATAATAAAGTTATTGAGAGAAGTGATTTGGAATATCTATTGTGTATAAATAGTTTTAGTAAAGACATGATATTATCACAATAATGAAAGTAGTAGATTTGTCAGGACAAGTTTTTGGTGCTTTAACTGTTCTTCGTAAGGATGAAGAGGCAACCAAGAAAAACAAGAGAGGAACTTACTGGTGTAAGTGTTCCGAGTGTAATAAAGAAAAACTTATTAGTTCTGATATATTTAGAGGTAGGAAACCAGTAGTAAGTTGTGGATGTAGAAAAGCATCTGGATATACACATCCAAAGGCAAGACCCGATAAAGGTTGGGAGAAAAGATTATATTGGTATGCTCGTCGTAATGCTAGAAGACGAGGGGAAGAATGTAATTTGGAATTAGATGATATTGTTATTCCAGAATACTGCCCTGTGCTTGGTATCAAGATAGAACCAGGAAGTCATAGTCATCAAGATTGTTCCCCTTCTGTTGATCGGATTGATAGCACGAAAGGATATACCAGAGATAATGTTTGGATTATTTCTGCTCGTGCTAATCGTATAAAAAATAATGCCACCATAGAGGAAATTGGAATGCTCTATGAGGCACTGAAATCACTGACTAAAAATTGAGGTCGTATCAGTTATACTTTGAACCTCTGTTTCTCTTTGAATAATCGTTTGGTTGCTTAAACCAGGTCCTATGTATGTTTCCGTGAACTGAAATGCTGCTCCGGGATTGGTCTGTACCCAGTTTCTTGAACCTGCTAAACCAGTCCATGTAGAATTCACTCCTTCTATAGTATTGTTTGATGTTTGTGTAGGTAAATTAATTTTACCGTCAGTTGTATTCACTCCACTTCCAGTTACGGAATATTGATATCCCGTGTTATAATCCATTGAATTTATTGTTTCAGTAACTTTTGTTGTGGTTTCTGTATGACTAGTCATGGAGCCTTGTTGGAAGTTAGGTACAACCGGCACAGAAAATGCTGGTTGTACTAAACCATGAACCACACCAAGAATCAATCCGAAACCGATTGCTTCTTGTAAATTAGTCATTTGTATTTAACCTCAGTCGATTACAGTGATTTCCGAAACAAATTGTCCGACTGCAGTAGAACCAGCTCCACCTGCGGTCACTGTAAGTATATTTGCTGAAGTTACAGTACCGGCAAGATTACCAGCAACTCCAGAGGTAGAAGAAACTTGTCCTGTAAGATTACTAACTGTTCCTATAGTTGGAGCAGAAGTTGGGATTGCATCAGCTTCTGTATAAGATTGACTGAAAGAAAATGCTGAACCAGGATTATCTTGTGTTGCTACAACTGTTCCTGGTGAATAAACGCCAGAAGTGATAGTACCTGCAGAAACAACATTAGCATCACTACCTACCGCAGTATCAATGTTTGATCCTGAGATACTATAGGAGGAACCAATCCTTGATGCAGTAGTTGTTGCCGCATCAACAGTTAGTTGGACACTTGTCGAGTGTCTTGAAACAAGTCCGCCAGCGTTAGCAGCAGCAGCGGTCATCAATACCATACCGAAAGCGATTAGTGATTTCATTTAAGGTGTTAATGTTCGTGTATGCTTGTATTTAGAAAAAAAAGCATTGGAAATATGTGTTAAAATGTGTATAAGCGACTTATATAAATAAATCCGAATTGCATTTACGTTACAATTTTCTATCATGAACGAACAACAATTTCATCTGACGAATCTGCTAAAGCAAAGAGATTCCATTGGTAAAGAAATTAATGATTTGCAGGAAGGAATTGCAAAGAGAAGAGAAGTATTTTTTAAAGTTCAAGGTGCTATCGATTACTTGACTCAGATTGGAGTCACCGTACCTGAAGAGACCGAGACCACAGAAGCAGCAGCACCAGAAGCAGCAGCAGAAGAAACCGCACCAGCAGAAGAAGCAGCAGTAGCAGGTTGACAGACCAGTACTGAGACGGTATAATAAAAAGGTCAAGGAGGCAAAACAGTAAGAGGGATCGACAAACAGATCTCCGCCTCCTTCGACTGCGGTAGTCCCCTTAGATGGGTTCAGGACTAGCGGCGACAGGAACCCATCGCCAGGGCAAGTAGCATAATGGACAATGCAACTCTCTTCTAAAGAGTCGATTGGGGGTTCGAGTCCCTCCTTGCCTGCCAGGGGAATTAGCTCAACGGTAGAGCACCTGCTTTGCAAGCAGGGGGTTACCGGTTCGAATCCGGTATTCTCCATGGCATTTTTCTTATGAAATCAGTAGAAATCTTGCTTCTATTATCAGAATTAGAAGGGTGCTATACGCACACCAAGAAACTAGGGTTTGATGAGGACAATGCTGTCTTCGATCAAATGAGGAAGAAGTATTACAAACTATACTTCAAACTCAAGAAAGAAGAAGACAATCCTCTGTAGCTCAGCGGTAGAGCCATCGACTGTTAATCGATTGGTCGCAGGTTCGAATCCTGCCGGGGGAGTTAGACCTATAAATATTTAAAAACAGGTCTAAGTTATGATTGGCACTTGTCTCTATTGTAAATCCCAGTTTAATTACAGTCCCTCTCAAAAAAGAGGAAAGTATTGTAACAATGATTGTCAGCAGATGTATCAGCATCAGTTGAAGATTGAGAACTGGATCAACAATGGAAAGGTGCCAGGCGTAAAAGTAATACGACGATACTTGAGAGAGCAGTCGGACTGTTGTTCTGAATGTGGTATTACTGAATGGAATGGCAAACCCATTGTGCTAGAGGTAGACCACATCGATGGTTTCCACGGCAACAATGATCTAAGTAATCTTCGATTACTATGTCCCAACTGTCATTCTCAAACACCTACCTACAAATCCAAGAATCGTGGTAATGGTAGAACCCTCCGCCACTTTAGCTCAGTTGGATAGAGCAGGATTTTTGTAAAATTCAGGTCACCCGTTCGAGTCGGGTAAGTGGCTTGACAAAGGTGTATCTTTGTCTTATACTTCACTGATCCGTGTGAAGGATGTGTCGGGAGGTTTACCTTTTCCTCCCACCACTTGCGGATGTAGCTCAATCGGTAGAGCTTCTGCCTTCCAAGCAGACGGTTGCGCGTTCGAGTCGCGTCATCCGCTTTGGGGTAATAACCGTATTACCTCAAATTTTAAATGAGTATAAATACTCCAACGTTATTATTGTAACGTTTTACAACAGGGAAATGTCGATTCCCTTTACATCTGTGGGTAATCACTCCACAAGAAATAAATACGAGGTATTAAAAATGATGAAATCTGTATTCGCAGCAACTGCTGCTCTCTCCATGTCCGCTGGTGCTGCTTTTGCAGGTCCCTACGTGAACGTAGAAACCAATGCTGGTTGGACGGGATCGGACTACTCCGGAGCAGCGACAGATCTCCATGTAGGATACGAAGGTCCTCTGGGCGAGAATGGTTCTTACTACGTCCAGGGTGGTGCTACCGTGCTGACTCCTGACGGTGGTGATACCGATACCGTTCCTTCTGGTAAGGCAGGTCTCGGTTATGCTCTGACCGATGCTCTGGGAGCATATGGTGAGGTCTCCTTCGTTGGTTCAGGCGATGACGACATCGACCGTGGATACGGTGCTAAGGTCGGTCTGAAGTACAACTTCTGATCTTTGATTAGATAAAATCAGCACCTCCTAACGGGGGTGCTTTTTTTGTGCCTGGACAAACATTAAATTTAGATTAAACTGCATTAAATACTGAGGTTTTTCTCTTAACTGACCTTTAACGACGAAATCAAACATCTTTGTTATAATAATAAGGTCTTTAACGGACAAACTGGAAACATTACAACAAACAAAACAAATGAAAGCAATCGCTCTTGCCGCACTGGCAATGTCTGCCCTGGCGACACCTGCCCTTGCAGGACCCTACGTTGAGTCCAAGCATGAATTTAAAGGAACTGATGAGGATTATTCCAAAGCAGTTCACCAAGCCCGAGTTGGATACGAATGGAAAACTGGTCGTTTCTCTCCTTACATTGAGGGTGGACTTGGTGTAACTGCTCCTGATGGTGAAGATAATACTAACTTTACTGCTCTTGAACTTGGCACCAAAGTCAAGATCACTGATGAGTTCTCTGCTTATGGTAAGTTTGAGAACATCTTCCAAGATGATGATACTAGCGACTGGAAAGTTGAAGTCGGCACCAAGTACAAGTTCTGATAACTGAATCATGAAACTCAAAGTAATTGCAGCAGTTGCTGCTGCCACTCCTCTGATGGTTGCTTGCGGTGGACCCACCGAGACAGCATCAGAACCATTCAAATTAAATGGAGCAGGTGCTACGTTCCCCGCTCCTCTCTATAATGCATGGTTCAGTGATTTTGCTAAAGAAACTGGAAACCAAGTCAACTATCAAGCAGTTGGTTCTGGTGCTGGTGTTCGTCAATACACTGCGAAAACTGTTGACTTTGGTGCTTCTGATGGTGCCGTGTCAGATGCTAAACAGAAACTGCCTATGGTGCATGTCCCCATGACTGGTGGTGCAATTGTTCCTGCATACAATTATCCTGGTTGTGATGCCAAGATGACTCAGACACAACTTGCTGATGTCTTCCTTGGTAAGATCACTAATTGGTCTGCCTTCGGATGTGAAGACAAAAACATCGTCACCGTATGGCGTTCTGATGGTTCTGGTACTACCAAAGGTTTTACCAATTCTCTGTCTGCTTTCTCTCCTGAGTGGAAAGAAAATGTTGGAACTGGTAAAGCAGTTTCCTGGCCTGTTGGTGTTGGTGGTAAAGGTAACTCTGGTGTCGCTGCTACCATTAAGAATCAACCGGGTTCTATTGGTTACCTAAATTATGGTTATGTTGTAAACAGTGAATTCCAACAGGTTGCACTTCAAAACAAGGCAGGTAACTATGTCACAGCAAATGCTGAAACATCTGCAGAAGGTCTATCAAAGATCGTCTTGGACGATCAGCTTCGTGGTGCTGACGCTAACCCTGCTGGTGCCAATGCATACCCTATTGTCTCCCTTACTTGGATCTTAGCTTATCCCGAATCTTCTCCTGGTGTAAAGGAAACTCTTCGTTATATGTTGAGTGAAGAATCACAAGCAAAATCTGATTCTCTTGGTTATGTTCCTCTTCCTGAAGATCTTCGCCAAAAAGCACTCGCTGCTGTTGAATCAATCAATTGATTGACAATACTTTAAAAGTGTGGTAAGATTGGGGGGACTTTGGTCCCCCTTTTTAATGAAAAAGAAAGAACTCCTTGATAGGATTATTTCTATTGAAGAAAGATGTGAATCATTAGAGAACGAAAACAAAATGTTGCAGGATGAACTCTTTCGGATATATAATATGTTAGGACACAAGCAATCATCTAATGAAAATTAATCTGTGGTTCTCGGTCGAAATGAAACAGTGGAGATGGACACTCTCCGATCCTAAAGATGTTTCTATTCAGGAATCCGGTCAAAAGGAAGATTTACGATCCGCAATGGAAGATGTTGCCAATACTGTAGAGTATGTGCTACAATGTAAACTACCACACTGAGGGCGATTGGCGCAGCGGTAGCGCAGCTGCTTTACACGCAGTTGGTCACTGGTTCGAATCCAGTATCGCCCATTTATAAATAATTTTAAAAACTGAAGACGTAAAGCGTACTTTACAATGGACAATATAAAAGTAAGGTGCCGTTCCTGTGGTGTAGAATTGGAAGGGCGCTCTAATAAAACCGTTTCTTGCGGGTGCTCGAATATGACTACAATTCGTGGTGATAAAATAACAGCGGTTGACTTATCACAAGTTGTTATGGTAAACTCTTATGGGAGTAAAGAAACTCCTAAATTATCTGCACAAGATATTGCCTGGCAAGAAGCAAGGAGAAATCGAAAAGTTAGAAAATTAGATTTTGATGTTCGATAATGTTATCTCTTTGGATTCACTTAGTGGCATTTTGGCAGGTTGTTGTAATGAACTGCATTCAACCTGTCAACTGGAAATACTGCTATCGGGTGGATCAGTGGTTAGTTCCTGAAGTTGTCCAAGGATATAAACTTTGGTCGGGTCAAGAACAAATCTACCAGAACGAAAAAAAATACTTGGAGAGTCAATCCGATAGGTGACGGAACCGCTCTTGAAAAGCGTCGAGGTGTTAAAGCCCTTGGGAGTTCGATTCTCCCACTCTCCGTTTTGAAATCAACACAATGTTGACATTATTTAAGTTGTTAATAGTATAGCTAGTATGTAACCTAGGGAACTTTCTCATGGATGATCATACCTACAACAATTGGGTGAAGGTAAAGGAAACGTTTGAGGCATCTGGTAATACTAACAACATGTTTTATAAACGAGCATGTGCAATTATAAAAGACAGAAGAGATCCACTAGATAGGTACTTAGAAGGAAAAAATGGATAAAGATGAGAAGAGAGAGTTTTACAAAAATTTGAAGGAAAGAATTAAGCAGTTAAGAATGGAACATTTGTTTGAGGAACCATGTCCACTATACGAACCAGATGAAGATGGACAAGATTATACATGATGCAGCGCACTTTTCTGCCTGGGTGCTAAATAATCCGTGGACGATGGGAACACTTGCCTGGTGCTTGGTATTTGTTCCCATTTTAGGAATGTGGGCAGTTCACAAATATGGATGGGAGCACTGGGAACCATTTGACAGGAAGCACAAGTAGTGCTATACTTATTTCATAACGGACTGGAATACATCCGTGCTCACGTCTCCGAGAGAAAAAAGAATCGGAAAACCAACCCGCGTGGGAGAGGGATGGGAACTCCCTTGGGCCCGTCAGTGTTATTCTGCAGGATATCACTGACGCATTATTAAAGGTTCAAAACTACGGGGATTAGTAAAATGGTATCACGCTGCTTTTGGGAAGCAGAAACGCAAGTTCGATTCTTGCATCCCCGATTGCCAGAACTTCTGGCAACATTTTAGTAAACACAATACAATGGCACTTACTTCCAAGTTTAAAAAAGACCTTTCTACTCTCCGAGAGGCGGCAGAAGGAACGATTTTCCTTGATGTAAAGAATCCGAAACTTTTCAAAAAGGTTAAACGCTTTTACGAAAACAGTGGAGTGGTGTTCTCTGGAGAACCCCTCGACGATTATGAAATTCTCATGGAATACATTTATAAAGATCTTGAATCTGTCGAAGTTTCCTAAGACACGGATGGTCTTAAACAGCACTGGTCGGTGATGAACCCCTTGTCATGGAGAGACATTAAAAATACTGGTGGAGTCAATATGACCCTATTAGGTTTCTCACTTCCTCAAAAAGTGAGTGGTGCGGATGGAGTTATACTCCCGCCAGGTTTCTTGTTTCCTGTAAAAGAACAAGTGGCGAGCCTGAGTTACATGAAGATGGGCTTTCGCCCATCTTTTTTATTGTCCTAGTAAAATGATTGAAACTTTTCGTTGTCCTTTTATTTTCTCCACAATAATTCCAAATCATAAGGAAATAAAAGATAGATTTTTACCACTTATTGAAGGAACTTTACAAGCAAATAAGAGTTTATATTACCGGGATAAAAAAAATTCTGGATGGAATTCTAATGTCTACACCTCATTTGGACATAAGTTAGAATTTCTAAGTGATCCAGAGTTGATGACTAGTATTGCTTGGAATCCTATAGATCAACTGGTGAAAGAAGCACATGAAAAAGAAATGTTCAATGAATATCCACTATCAAGTCATTGTAATATGATCTGGTTTAATTATTATGAACCAGGAGGATTTCAAGAAGTTCATGATCATTTATCTAATGGGAATAGTTTCTTTTCTGGAATCTATCTTATTAAAAATGACGAACCAAATACAACAGCATTCTCTAACTACAATCCAAATTCTTATCTTACAGAAACAAAAACAACTCAGGATCATCCTGAAGGAACTGTGATGATATTTCCATCAGGTTTACTTCATTATGTTAATCCAGTATCAAAACCTAGATATACAATTTCATTTAACATTAAATGTCAATGTCAGGAGTGATTGCTAAAGTTGTATAGATACTAAAGCTATATCTTAAAGTTATGGAAAGAGTAGAAAGACCTTGGGGTTGGTATGAAGAAGAGTTTTCAGAAACTCAGAACTATAAAGTAAAAAGATTATACGTTAATCCAGAAAGTAGATTTTCTCTTCAGTACCATGACACTCGCAATGAGTATTGGACTGTAGTTCAGGGAGGGGGTCTTGTTATCGTTGGCGATAATGAGAAAGAAATTGAAGTAGGAGATTTTATCTTTGTTCCCAGAACAACACCTCACCGCTTGACTGGAGGCGAAATGGGTATTACAATCGTAGAGGTACAGATTGGTGATCCATGCGATGAAGAAGACATCGTGCGACTTGAAGATGATTACGGGAGAACTGATGAATGAAAGTTGCTTTAATTAGTGGAATAACTGGGCAAGACGGTTCATACCTTGCCGAGCTACTTTTGAGAGAAGGTTATGAAGTTCATGGAATTGTCCGTAGATGTTCTTTGATCAATACTCATAGAATTGATCACATCTACACCAGAATTAAACTTCATTATGGAGATCTGACTGACTCATCTAATCTGACTCGAATTATTCAGCAAGTCAAACCAGATGAGATCTACAATCTTGGTGCTCAGAGTCACGTAAAAGTTTCTTTTGAGATGCCAGAATACACTGCAAATACAGATGCTCTAGGAACACTTAGGATTCTTGAGTCAGTACGTCTTCTTGGAATGGAAGACAAGACAAGAATTTATCAAGCATCAACGTCTGAGATGTTTGGTGAAGTTCAAGAAATCCCACAGACAGAAACTACACCATTTTATCCAAGGTCTCCTTATGGGTGCGCCAAAGTTTATGGATACTGGATTATTAAAAACTACCGTGAGTCATATGGATTACATGCAAGTTCTGGAATACTATTCAACCATGAGTCCCCAAGACGAGGTGAGACCTTTGTCACACGAAAAATTACGCGAGCTCTGTTACGAATTCGTGCTGGGAAACAAGATGTATTACATCTGGGCAATTTGAATTCCCTGCGTGATTGGGGACACGCCAAAGATTATGTTCGAGCAATGTGGTTGATGCTTCAGCAAGATGAGGCAGATGATTATGTTATCGCTACAGGTAAGCAGTATTCCATTCGCGATTTCGTAGAGAGAGCAGCACCTTACTTTGGTATGAGTATTATCTGGGAAGGTGAAGGTCTCAATGAAATTGGTATAGATACCAGAACAGGAAAAACTGTTATTGAAGTTAGTGAAAATTACTTCCGTCCCGCAGAAGTTGAAACTCTTATAGGAGATTCTACAAAAGCAAAAGAGAAACTGGGATGGGAACCTCTCATCGATTTTGAACATTTAGTACAGGACATGTGTATCAATGAACGCTGATAGTAAAGTTTACGTTGCAGGCAATACTGGAATGGTGGGGTCTGCCATTGTGCGTATGCTTCATATGAAGGGGTATACAAATATCATTTCTTCTCCATCGTCTCATTGGGATCTTCGTAGGCAGGAAGATGTTGAGAGATTTTTTAGAATCAATCAACCCGAATATGTTTATCTTGCTGCTGCAAAAGTTGGTGGAATCGTCGCGAACAGGGATTATCCTGCTCACTTCATTTATGATAACTTGATGATTCAATCGAACATCATTCATGCTGCTCGTAAGTTTGCCGTCAAAAAACTATTGTTTCTTGGATCTTCCTGCATCTATCCAAAGATGTGTGAGCAACCTATTAAGGAAGATTATCTGATGACAGGTCCTCTTGAACCTACCAATGATGCTTATGCCATTGCAAAGATTGCAGGCATTAAACTGTGTCAGGCATATCGTAAGCAGTATGGATTCAATGCTATTTCATTGATGCCTACAAATCTGTATGGACCAAATGATAACTTTGATGCGGATAGTTCTCATGTTCTTCCAGCTATGATTGGTAAGTTTCATGCATCTCTTGGTAAGAGTGAGCATTGGGAAGTCAAACTTTGGGGAGATGGTTCTCCAAGAAGAGAGTTTCTTCATGTAGATGATCTGGCAGAAGCATGTTTCGTTGCTATGCGGGATTATAATGAACCAGAACCTATTAATGTTGGTACTGGTTCAGATGTAACCATTCGAGAACTTGCTGAGACAGTTGCCAAGGTTGTTGGGTATGAAAACGGTATCAATTGGGATACCACCAAACCAAATGGCACTCCCAGAAAGTTGCTAAATATTGACAAGATGAAGTCGCTGGGTTGGTCTCCAAAGATTGAACTTTATCAAGGCATTGAACAAACTTACGAATGGTATAAAGACAATGTTATCGTTTAATAATATAGGAAATCTTGGTAGGCTTGCCAACCAGATGTTTCAATACGCTGCACTTAAAGGAATTGCAGCACATAAAGGTTATGAGTTTTGCGTACCACCAAAAGAAATCTTTGGTGTCTTCGATAAAGCTGTAAAGAATGATGGGACAAATATTTTTGATGTTTTTCCTGAACTCGAAGAAACCAATACTGTCGAAGTAACTGGTAATAGAGTTCTCAGAGAATCTGGATTTGCATTTGATGAAGATCTATTCAATAACTGTGAAGATGGTGTAGATCTCCTTGGTTACTATCAATCAGAAAAATACTTCAAGCATATTGCAGATGAAATTAGAAAAGATTTTTCTTTTGGTGAAGAAGTAATCAAAGATTGTAAAGCATTTTTTAATGAGTATTTTGTAGATAAGAAAGTAATTTCTCTGCATGTCCGTAGAGGTGATTACGTTTCTAATCCAAATCATCCAGTGCAAGAAACTTCTTACTATGAAGAAGCTCTAAAGCAATTTGATGAAGGTGATCAGGTTATAATTTTCTCTGATGATCCTGCATGGTGCGAAGAACAAGAGATGTTTGATGGAGAAAGATTCTTTGTATCTAAAGGTGGAGATCCACTTGCTGATCTTTGTATCATGACTCTATGTAACTATCATATTATTGCCAATAGTTCTTATAGTTGGTGGGGTGCCTGGTTGGCAGATAGTGAAAAAACTATTGCTCCAAAGAATTGGTTCGCTGGTGACTGTGCTGGTCACGATACCAAAGATCTTTATTGCGAAAACTGGATTGTTATCTGATTTACTAGTGAAATGAAAATTTGTATTTTGAATATTGCAACCAATAAGTACATCAACTTTGTTGAACAACTTTTGGAATCTGTAGAAGAGAACTTTCTTAATGGCCATGATATTTCTGCTCTAGTGTTTACTAATCATGAGATTGAAGAAGTATCTGATAATGTAAAGATCTCTCAGATTGAGCATGAACCTTGGCCTATTCCAACGTTAAAAAGATATAATTATTTCGTCAGTGAAGCGGAGTATATTTCTCAGTTTGATTATTGCTTCTATCTAGATGTCGATATGAGAATTGAAGATAAAGTTGGTGAAGAAGTTTTGGGTGATTTAGTTGCTACTCAGCATCCTTATCAATCACTTCAACCAGCAGCACAACAATCTTTTTGTAGAGATTCAAGATCTTTAGCTTTTGTTCCTTGGGATACTAAGACAGTATCTTATTATGCTGGTGGATTTAATGGTGGATCTACTGAAAAATTTCTTGAGATGTCAGAAGTAATTGCTGATCGTGTTAACGAAGATCTTAAAAAAGGTGTCATTGCTACGTGGCATGATGAAAGTCACATGAATAGATACTTGATTGATAATCCACCTACTATTAGTTTAACTCCATCTTACTGTTTTGCTGAAGAGTTGAAGGGTAATAAAAATTATCCATTTGAACCAAAAATTATTGCATTGCAAAAAAATCACGCTGAACTGAGGAAGTAATTTAAAATGGGAATTGATGTACAAGGACTAAAGCATTTATTTCATTGCAATCAGTATGGAGATTTTAAGAAAACAGTAACTCTTGGAAGACAAGAAATACATATATCTCCTTACGTAATCAATAACATCTTGTCAACTACTAAAATTTACAGTGGATTTTGTGAAAATTTACTGCTAAACGAATTTGGAGCAACTAGTGTTCATTCAATAGACAATTCTGATTATGAAAATGCTTCAATTATATGGGACATGAATAAACTGATTGAAGATAATCATATTGGAAAATTTGATACAGTAATTGATTATGGTACATTAGAGCATGTCTATCATGTGAATAATGCCTTGTATAATACATCTACTTTGTGTGAAGTTGGTGGGCAGATTATACATATTTTACCTTCTAATAATTACTGCGGTCATGGGTTCTGGCAAATGTCGCCAGAACTATTTTTTTCTTTGTATTCTCCAAAGAATGGGTATGATCAAACTGAGGTTTTTGTGATGGATAGTACTAATCACAATAGGGTGGAAAAACTAGCACCTCCAGTTAATGGTAAGAGAATACTTATAGATTGGCCAAATCCAGTTTATGTTGCTGCTAGAACAGTACTAATAGAAGATAAGTTTTCGCATACTGATGTTCAGCAGAGTGACTATCTTGAACTCTGGAGTAAGTAATAAATAAAAGAAAATTTTGTTTTATCTAAAAAATGGAAACTAAAGAAAAGATTGAAGAATTTTTGAGTTCTGAAAAGTATAAAGTAAAAACAGATATGTGTAAGATCTTCAAAGACAGTGGATCTGATAAGAGTACATATCATAATTATACACCTTTATATGATTGTTTGTTTTCTGATTTTGTTGGAAAGGAAATTAACTTTTTTGAACTTGGATTAGGAACCAATAATACAGATGTTCCATCTAACATGGGTAAAGATGGAGTACCGGGAGCATCTTTGTATGCCTTCAGGACATACCTTGAGAATGCAAATATTTGTGGAGCTGATATTGACACCAGAGTATTATTCGAAGACGATAATATTTGGACATTTTACGTAGATCAAAGAAATCCTGAAGCAATCGAAGAACTGTGGAGTTCTTTTGAAGATACTAAATTTGACATCATTATTGATGATGGTCTTCATGCTTACTCTGCTAACAAAACTTTCTTTGATAATTCTATTCACATGTTAGCAGAAGGTGGATTTTATATTATTGAAGATATTTTGTTAACAGAAAAAGATCAGTTTGTTAATTACTTCAAAGAAAAAGATTTTTCTTATGTTGATGTTATTGAACTTCCTATGGATTCCGATTGGGATCCGGATACTGGCAGAGTAAATACTGCAGACAATTGTGTCTTGGTAATTCAAAAATAATTAATGGAGATAACTTCAATGAACATCGGTATTTTCTTCATAGGAACTGGAAACTACATCAATTTTTTTGAAAACTATTATGATAATTGTGAAAAATATTTACTACCTAATTTAAATAAAACATACTTTTGTTTTACTGATGCTGAATTTGATGGAGATGTGCCAGATAATATAAAAGTTATTCCAACAGAAAGTTATACTTGGCCTGATGCAACTTTAAAAAGGTTTCATACTATTCTAAAACCTAGGGAAGAGTATTCATCTTTAGATTATTTGATTTATCTAGATGCAGATATGTTAGTAAATGAAGTAATCAATGAAGATGAATTCTCATTTGACAGTGATTTTTTCGGTGTTCATCATCCTGGATTTTATAAGAAGGAGCAAGTATTCCCTTATGAAAAAAGATCTATGTCTCAGGCATATGTTTCAAGTGGAGACACATATTGGCAAGGTTGTTTTTGGGGAGGAAAAACTAATTCTGTTATAGAATTGTGTGAAGTGCTTTCTGAAAGAGTAGATATTGATTTGCAAAAAAATATAATTGCTGAATGGCATGATGAAAGTCACATCAATAAGTTTTTCTTAGAGAACTCTGAGAGAGTATTCACATTCAATCCAGAGTATGCATTCCCTGAAGTGTATGATACAGATCCCGATAAAGATCTTAATTATCCAAACATTGATCCAGAGAAAAGAAAGATAATTCATTTACTTAAAAATCATAATGAAATTAGAAAATAATATGAAAAATAAAATTGTCATATGGGGACATACTTTATCTAAGGGACATACCCATTCTTTTATACATTATGGATTTTATAAA
>Ga0213866_10000189_pt1 | contig 51594 bp, 43 predicted proteins | sample PICome_11_FD_160079 | JGI IMG/M metagenome (GOLD analysis project Ga0213866, IMG submission 160079) | Coastal seawater microbial communities near Pivers Island, North Carolina, United States - PICO284 | ecosystem: Environmental > Aquatic > Marine > Coastal | place: USA: North Carolina...
TGCCGTATTCCAAGTTCCAGCCGTTACATCCGTTAAGGCCGATAATTCCTACGGTTGCGAGCAGGGAGAGAAGAAGAAGCCGGATTTTCATCATGAAATATAGATTAGCTTTTTTGTCAGAAATCAAGCCGCGCCGGCTTGGAGAAATACCGATGATTCTCCGATTCTCATTTTCTTAGCAAAACGTGTGAGGCCACCCACCCGCTACTGAGAGCGCACTTTCGATTCACTCTTGCTTTTCTTCTGACTCTCAGATTTCGACTCTGAAGCAGTAGCTGGTTGGCGAGCACCGCCTTGTTCGCCTCGCTTTGTTTTGGGGCGCTCAGCTACCTTGACCTTGAAGAATATATTCTTCTGCAGGGTCGCAATCACATCCTCGGCCTTGGCATGGCCAGTGTATTGAATGATCTGCCCTTTTGCCTTCACATCCGGATTCTTGAAGTTTTGTCCAGGAACTTTGAGGTTAGAAACCCCAGCCGTATTCGCGAGTGCCGACCGCACCGCTTCGAATCGACCGCCCACTCACCCCATCCCGTCCACACTGAGATACACAGTCCGTACCTTCGATTCGGCAAGTTCTGCTCGGCCGGGTTCTTCAGCCAGAGCTGGTAAAGCGACGAGTGAAATCGTAATGGCGCACGCAACAAGTGTTTTATTTTTCATGAACTGATAATTAACACTATCAGTTACGCTGGGAAGCGCAACACGCAAAGATCTTCAGTGTTGTAAGACATTTGTATAGCGAACTGCATTACTTCGACAGACACGTCCGAGGTGTGGCAGCGGCTACTGGCAGCGCACCTTCGAAACAGGGTTAAGTGTTGTAGTAGAGAAGGTCATGTCGACTCGGAGCGAGTAGCCGCTTGTCCACCACCGCCTTGTTCGGCAGGATTTGTATGGGTTCTCGCGTTGGGAAGATGCTCTTAGCGGTTACCTCCCGAGGCTGCTTCTGCGGTCCACGAAGCAACCATTGATTCTAGGTGTTCGTATGCAACCGGCTCTTTTGTCACATACAGGTAAGTCCCACACCGATCTAGAATCGACTTGTCTTCCGGCAGCACCGCAGTCGCCGCCGTGTTTAGGTTGGACGTGATTAGCACGTGAGTCTCAACTGGAATGTCGGCTATCGTTCCGGTGGGAGGAAAAGAAGTCGAGTGGGAGGTCAAATCGTCGAAAAGCCCGATAGGGTTCTGGGGTATGGAGCCTCCGCCTACCTTGAAGGGTGGTTGCACGAGTTTCCCTCCAAGTGAGCGTGGCACTACATCGTAACGAATCACATAATATCCATAGGGAGCTTCGATGCGTAGCGTGTTCATGTGCTCCGATTCTTCGTGCTCCGAGAACGTCGCCGTAGCTGTGTCGAGCGAAAGTGAGCTCTTGAAATAGAGCAGGGTGCCACCTGCGACGAAAGCGAGCGTCGCAATGGCAAGAAGCATCGTCTTTTTCATATTCATCGATTGGATCACCTTATTGCCGAACGTCAGAGTGCTGCCACAGGCTGCCTGAGGGCGCGCTCTGATTTCAAGTTGATGGTTGAATGGTCATGATGCGTTCGACTCGCTGCGGGCAGCCTGTTGGTAGCCACGCCTTGTTCGCCTTCGTCGTAGAATCGGCAATGGAGCCTATTTCTCTTTCATCACGATTCCATTCGGCATGATTGGCTCAAACTTCTTGCCATCTTTCTTTAGGTAGAAGGTGGCCACTTGGCCTTTCTTTGGGATCGGGTCGTGACCTTGCCAAGCAACCTTGGCGGCGCCGATTCTGGTGTGCGCCTTCCAAGCAATCACAAGAATCTCGTCACCAAGCTTGATGTCCTTTCCTTTTGCTGGGCTTTCAACCTTCACACGGATGGAAAAGACTTCGTCTCTATTACCTGCTCCCTTTTCGAACTTGGATCTCTCAATCTTAGAAGTCACCTCAACAACCTTAGCGGTAATGATGTGGGTCGCTTCCTTAATCAATTCTTCTTTGCTTGCGGGCTTCTTGGCAGCCCAAACAGAGGCGCACAGCGAGAACATGAGAAATGCGAGGACTGAGACACGTCGTGGGAATCTGTTTGTCATTGGTTTTGGCTCAATCGAGTTGGATGGGTTTCTCTGAGGCGAACAGTTTTATTCTGGCAGTCGTGATTACTCTGTCCGGAGACGGCCTGCAAGGGTAACCAATCGCCCTTCGTCGAAGCACCTTCTTGCCAACACTTTATACGGTTGACTTAGGACAGTTTACTTTCCAAGAACTTTGATTTTTTACCGGTGCCCGGTTTCCAATCAACGTTCTTTTGGTGTTCTAAGTTTTCTTGACCTCCAGATCGTCTACACATCCGTTTTAATTTGTTCTTTTGAACAGTATTTTAATTGGCTATTTTCATTGAACGAAACAGGCATGTTGGCGGGCGGATTTGAAAGCGGCACGGAATCTATCGCGTGGAGAGATCGAGGGTTTTGAGTTTCTCCTGTCATGGTTTGATACATGGAGGATTGCCCGGGAGTTGGAGTTGGGACGGGAGGCGGCCATTGTCTTCTGGAAGGAAGCGGTCAGGTCCAGGGAGAGAAGCGAATGGCAGTTGGAGAGCTGGGCGGAGGCTTTGCGTTGGTTGCAAGCATGGCTTGGGATTTGCCAGCGAAGAGGGCTCAAGGCTACGAGCCTCCCGGAGCGGGTCCGCAATGCCATGGAATCCGCCGGGGCCAGACGGGGTCTGGCCAAAACGACACGCAAGACTTATCGGAGCTGGACGGTGCGATTCGCGGCCTGGGCAGGCTCGACTGAAAGGGTTATGAGTGAGGCGTGTGCCAGCGAGTGGCTGGGGATTCTGGTTGAGAAGGAGCAGGTCAGTTTTTCCACCCAAAAGCAGGCCCTAAATGCCTTGGTCTTCTTTTTTAAGGATGTCTGCGGGCGGGAAGAAGTGGTTCTTGATGTCAGGATGAAGAAGGGGAAGCGGCGCATGCCGGTGGTCCTCACGAAGGAGGAGATCAATTGGGTGCTGGATAAGCTGGAACCCCTTTACCGACTTCCGGCCGAGGTTCAATATGGCTCGGGATTGCGCCTGGCGGAGTTGGTGAGACTTCGGGTGAAGGACTTGGACCTGGATCGTGGCCTGATCACGGTACGGGGCGGCAAGGGGGACCGGGACCGGGTCACGCTGCTCCCGCAAATCCTCCGGGAGAGACTAACCCAACAGTTGACGAGGGCCCGAAAGTGCTGGGAGCGGGACCGGATGAGGGACGTGCCGGGAGTCGCACTTCCGGGTGCCTTGGGGAGAAAGTTTCCCCATGCGGGGAACCAGTTGGCGTGGCAGTGGGTTTTCCCGGCAAAGGGGCTTTCGAAAGATCCGGAAACCGGAGTGATGCGACGACACCATCTGCATGAAAAAGTTTATGGCGCTGCGGTGAAGCGGTCGGCAACGAAAGCAGGGTTATCAAAACGGCTCACGACGCATGCTTTCCGACATTCCTTCGCAACGCATCTGCTGGAGGCGGGAGCAGACATCCGGACGCTGCAAGAATTGCTGGGTCATGAGGATGTCAAGACGACGGAGATCTACGCCCACGCCTCGCAGATCGGCAATAGCCGGGGCGTGAAGAGCCCGCTGGATCGGGTGAGGGCTTGAACTGCCTGGCTTGGGCGGGTGGGTCGCGGAAAGGGCTTCGCCCGACGCGATCTGGCCTGGTGGATTGGCTACCGGATCCTGGGGGCTGGCCTACTCTGTTTTTTCAAAGACCTTCTGAACTTTGTCGAGGTATTGGTGCAGCGGGTCGTCATGTAATTCGTTCCCCTTACGGAGGTTTTCCTGCATCTTCAAGTAGTCCTCAAACTCCCCGCTCTCTTTCTTGACGCTAGACAAGTGATACCAGTCCATGAGGTCAACGAGTTTGCGGTGACGTTCTAATTCGGCCGTCCGGAACTGCTCGAGGTTTCCGATCATTTCCTCAACCTCGTCTGTTTTTCCATCGGCGATATCAGAAAGGATTTTGAGATACCCGGCGATGACCGGGCGGAAAGTCGGGAAGCAACGAAAACTCAGATGTGCGAGGAGATCGTTGGCAGGTCTCACTGATTCAATCCGTTCGCCCTTTGACTCAAGTATCGCGACCTGACGCCAGGATTCCAGGCCAACCCGGAAGTCGATTCCGTTTTCGTCCTTGAGATGAAGTTCCAGGATTTTGCCGAGGCGTTCATTGGTTTCGGGAATGGTCATGGCCTCGGACAACTTCTTTTCTGAGAGGGCGGCCACCTGCAGCATCCACCAACGTTCCAGGCCTTGGGGCCCGAGGTTGGCCTGCGGAAAGTGCGTTCTCAGAAGCGTCATTTGCTCCCCCTGAAAGACGGCGACCTTCCCCAGAAATTGGGAGAGACTCCGGGCCCCCTGGCTCTGGGCGAGAAGGGCCATCACGAGGGCGCCGGAAGAGGCGCGAAAGAGCTCACGGCTCAGGACATCAAGTTCGGCAACTGTGGTGCGATCAACCAATTCCTCCACTTCCACCCAGCCGCCGCTCTCCATCAAGGAGGAATACATGCGTCGGTCTCCCCTGCCATTTTCCCACCGGATGGCCTCGGCGAGCCCATCCAAAAGCCACGGCCTGACTTCCACCCGGTCGGCGGATTTCCCCTCGGGAAGGGCCCTCAGGCTTCGCTCCATGACGAGCATTTTCAGGAGGACCCGCTCGTATTGTTTTTGATCAAAGGAATTCCCCCGCCCCAGGCGAAGATAAATCTGCAGGCGATAGGGAGCACCACCTTCGGGCTTGAAAAAATCCAAAGAAATTCGGGAGGGCTTGCCTTTTTCAAAGGGGAAAAGTTCCAGGTAAATCGGGTAGGGTTTTCCGGGAACCTCCCCCACCAGGCGATCGAGATCGGCGATCAGGGAGTCAGCATCCTGAATCATCGCGACGCGCAAGCTGGAATGCCCCCCCAGAATGGTGAGGCGTCTATCGATCGAGCTTGACTTGGCCTCCTGCCCCGACAGGCAGAGTGGCAGCAAAAAGAGGATAAGGAGGAGAACTTTCACCGGGCGCCGAGTTTTCCCTCTTTGAGACTTAAGAACAAGAGTGGAATTGAGCGCTTTCATTTTCGAAGGCTTCGCGTATTGGAGGGGCGTCACCCATGAACAAGCTGGACGAAATCATCGCCTACAAGAAGAAGGAGATTGAACCTCTCCTCCCCCTCACCAGAAAATTACGGGCTTCCGCGCTGATGCGCAATGACTTCGCGGGGTTTCGGGCGGCTCTTGATCAGGGGCCGGACAAGCTGGGGGTGATTGCGGAGGTGAAGAAAGCGTCGCCCTCTGCCGGGATTATCGATCCGAATTTCGACCCCGTGCGCCAGGCCAAGCGCTACATCGATGGCGGCGCCACCTGCATGTCGATCCTGACCGATGAGAAATACTTCCAGGGGCACCTGTCCTACCTGATGGAGATTTCAAAGATCTCCCCCATCCCGCTTTTAAGAAAGGACTTCACGGTCCACCCCTGCCAGATTTACGAGGCCAGTGTTTCAGGCGCGGATGCCATTTTGCTGATTGTGGGCGCGCTGAATGACGACGAACTCCGCGAGCTTTATGACGCCGCCCGGGACGTCCAACTGGATGTTTTGGTGGAGGTGCACGATCTCCCTGAAATGGACCGGGCCCTCGAGCTCGGAGCCGATCTGATAGGAATCAACAACCGGAACCTGCAGACTTTCACCACCGATCTGATAACGACCGAAAAGTTGGCCGACGAGGTGCCGGATGGTGTCATTTTGGTTTCCGAGTCCGGGCTCAAGGACACCAACGATGCGCAGCGCGCTCTCGATGCCGGCGCCAACGCCATTCTCATCGGCGAAACCCTCATGCGGCATGATGACCCCACTCGGGCGGTGGAAGAATATCTCGCCCTGCGGGCAAGCGAAGAATGAGTTCTTCTCAGCTTCACCAAACCAGCAAGCCAAATCCGTGAAGCAGAAGACCTACGAGGCCTTCGATGAGGGTGTCCTCGACACAGATAAATCGAAGACCGGCTCCCACTTGATCCTCGATCTCCGCCATCGGCCTTTCATTATTTAAGAGTCACGTCGCAACTTCCTAGGACACTTCAATCCTACGATCAATCGTATCGTTTTCGTAAAACTATTCGGCGTTCAAAATTAATTCGCAAAGGACCGCTTTAGTGATAGAGGTCCCGGATGAGATTTTCCTTCGTTGCATTGCTGGCACTTCTCCCCATCCCCATGTTTTCGCAGATTGCGAATCAGGCCAAACTCATTCTGGTGGATGAAGGAGGGGCTAATGAGGTCGATATCGAATTGGAAATCTCCCTCGGCGCTATTAACCTGAAGTCAGACGACACCTCCGATCTTACCGGAAACATCGACGTGGAATTAAATATTAACCCCGGCACTGCCACCACCGATGAGTTTACGATTCTATCTGCCGATGTCCAAGGGAGTGATATCGAACTCTCAGCTCAAGAGCGCATACTGTTCGCCGTAGTGGCGGAGTATGACTTTACCGGGACCGGATTGGGCTTCACCGCAGAGACCACGACACCTCCAGGTCGGGTGAACGTGGAAACTGGGGAATTTGATGCAAGTGACCACTCGGTCACGGTCGACCATGGATTGCTTAACGGTTCTGCAGATAGCCTTGCTACCGAAGAAATCGAGTTGATGTATGACTTCGCGGGAGCGCCCTTCACGGGAGCAGGGGCAGGCACCGGGACCGTTACGGTCACTCCGGGCCGCCGGGAAGGAATCCGACAATACTATGATATCCGGATGGAACTACCTATCACCATCGTGCAAGAAATCGAGCTGGAAGATATCGAGATCCCCGATCTCCAGGTCAACGGCGACATTTCGGGTATTATTAAAGCAGTAGGAGAAACCTTTCTGGATATTCCCGACTATGAATCATGGGCTGGAGAAACGGGGGTCGCCCCTGACAGCCAGAGTGGGTTTAATCTCGACCCATCCATCCCAAATTACTTTTTCTTCGCACTTGGACACGATGAGTCCGCCATTCCATCCCAGCTCTTCACGGTCTCGCCTGCCGGCGTGACCCTGGAAACCTCGGGCGACTTTGCTCTGGGCGATGTCACCATCGAGTGGTCGGAAGATCTCGAAAACTGGTCACCAGTTCCGCAATCAGCGATGACGAGCGGAAATAGCACTATTGGCTTCGGCGACTCTTTCGAGACAGCTACCACGATTGGCCTCGAGGGGGCTAAAAAATACTTCCGGGTGGCCCGCACTCCGGAGAACTAGAGCTCGGCGCGCTAGGCCGTCTGCCCTTGTTTAGCGGCTGCCAAATCGGCCTCGATCGCTTCAAGGACATCGTCTTCCGGGTGGAAGTCGGCGGCATGGTAAGAACTCCGCACCAGTGGGCCGCTCGCGACATGACGAAAGCCCTTTGAAAGAGCGACTTCCTTCCATTCCTCGAATTTTTCGGGAGTGACATACTCAACCACCGGAAGGTGCATCGGAGTTGGTCGGAGATACTGCCCCAGGGTCAGAACGGTCACATCCGCTGCGCGGAGATCATCCATGGCTTGTTCGATTTCCTCGGGTTTCTCGCCGAGGCCGAGCATGACCCCGCTTTTAGTTGCGACCTTGCCCCCGGCCATCTCCTTGGCCTTCTTGAGGACGACAAGCGAGCGCTCATATTTGGCCCGGCTTCGTACTAAAGGAGTCAGGCGCTGAACAGTCTCCAGGTTATGATTAAAGATATGAGGCTGGGCTTTCATCACCAAATCAAGGGCCCAGTCCTTATCGTTAAAGTCCGGTACGAGCACCTCGATGATGATGCCGGGATTGGTTTCGCGAATAGCCTCAATGGTCTTCTGGAAATGCTCCGCACCTCCGTCTTTAAGGTCATCACGAGCGACAGCGGTGATGACCACGTGATTGAGATTCATGCGTTTCGTAGCCTCGGCGACCCGCTGGGGCTCATCGGCCTCGAGAGCATCCGGCTTGGCGGTCTTCACCGCACAAAATCCACAGGCGCGCGTGCACTTCTCTCCCGCGATCATAAAGGTGGCAGTCCCCTGCCCCCAACATTCCCAACGGTTCGGGCACTGAGCTTCTTCGCAAACCGTGACCAGGCTCAGGTCCTTGATCATGGATTTGGTATCCCAGAACACAGGATTGTTCGGAAGCCGGACCTTAATCCAGTCAGGCTTCCTCTCAAGATGGAGGGATGAATCCATCTTCATTCGAGGACCAAAGTTTCTCCCGCTACCACAACCGCTCATGCGTGCTAGTTACTCGCAGATGGTCCCGAGCGCAATGCCGGATCTTTTAGGAATCCACACCCCAAAAAGGCTGCTTCTTTGCGCTTTTCGACCAAATTTCGGACTTTTTAATCCCTAAACCATAGCTGCAAGGCGACGGCAAACCTCCTCGACGTTCTCACGCGAGTTAAAGGCAGAAATCCGGAAGAAGCCTTCGCCGGCCGCGCCAAATCCGGCTCCCGGAGTCACTACCACTTGGGCCCCTTCGAGCATCTTGTCGAACATTCCCCAGCTAGTCACACCCTTGGGACAGCCTACCCAAACGTAAGGTGCATTTTCTCCCCCCCACACTTTCAGGCCAAGACCTTCGCAGGCTTCGCGGAGCAACTTCGCGTTCGTCATGTAGTGCTCGACCAAGGTTGCAACTTCGGCTTTTCCGGCCTCCGAGTAAATGGCTTCTGCTCCACGCTGAACAGGATAGCTGGCTCCGTTAAATTTGGTTGAATGACGACGTCCCCAGAGTTGTTTCAAAGGAACGCGCTCGCCCGATGCTGTTGAGCCGGTGACGGTTTCAGGGATAACGGTGTAGGCACAACGAACTCCGGTAAAGCCCCCGTTCTTGGAAAAAGAGCGGAATTCAATTGCGCACTGGTGGGCGCCTTCGATTTCGAAGATCGAGCGGGGAATGGAATCGTCCTGCACGAATGCCTCATAGGCGGCATCATAAAGAATAACAGCATCGTTCTTGAGCGCGTATGCTACCCAAGCTTCAAGTTGCTCGCGAGTAGCAGTTGTTCCGGTTGGGTTGTTTGGATAGCAAAGATAAATCAGATCCACCCTCTCCTCTGGAATTGCGGGAACGAATCCGTTTTCAGAGGTGCACTTCAGGTAAATCAAACCTTCATACTCACCGGCCTCGTTTGCCTCACCCGTATTTCCAGCCATAACGTTAGTGTCCACATAGACGGGATAAACAGGATCGGTCACGGCGATCTTATTCCCCTGACCAAAGATATCGAGAATGTTACCGGAATCACATTTCGACCCATCAGAGACATAGATATCACCAGGGTCGATTCCTAGACCAGAGTAGGCATTCTTTGCGATCGACTCGCGGAGAAAAGGATAACCCTGCTCCGGACCATAGCCGCGGAAGGTGCCACGATCACCGAGTTCATCGACCGCTTTCTTCATGGCCTCGCGAGCGGCAACCGGAACAGGTTCGGTGACGTCACCAATGCCACAACGAATCAGGTGCTTGGCCTTCTCAGGCTCGGCCTCGGTATAGGCGTTGACACGACGAGCGATCTCCGGGAAGAGATAACCTGCCTTAAGCTTCTGGAAGTTTTCGTTGATTTGAGCCATGACGATTGGGAGATAAACATGCCCCGCCCGACTCGCAACCGAAATCAATCGACCATCTTCCGATTACCGTCACGCCTTCCCCCTGGCGGATTCGCACTTAACCCACCCTCCAATCCCGAATCGCCGCCAGCAATTCCTCAGGATGATCGACAACCAGACCGGGCCCGCTTTTCTCCAACGCCTCCCTGCTATTGAATCCCCAGGTCACCCCGACCACCGGCACTCCCGCTTTCCGGCACGCTTTGACATCACGAACCTCATCACCCACGTAAAAAAGCTTTTCGGGTTTCACCGAACACTCCTGGGCAATCGCTTTGAGATACCTTGCCTTCCCCTTCAATCTGCGACAGCTTATAACGAAGTCAAAGTGATGTCGCACGCCGTGCCTTTTTAAAAAGATATCGACATTTCCCTCCGAGTTTGAGGTCAGCACACCACATTTGACGGCACTCCCGCGCATTGCCGGAAGAGCTTCAAACACTCCGGGGCACGGACTGAGTTCACCGAGCTGGTCTCGTAACATCGCCTTTCCTTTTTTCATAAGGCCCGGCAGAGATCGCTGTCGGACTCCCAATGTTTTCAGTAGCCTGCGCAAATTCAAGTGACGCAGTTCCGGGATTTTTTCGGGACTGATCGTTTCATATCCATAGTCGGGTGCGAGCCGATTAAAAATCGATCTCGCCGCCTCCAGTGTGTCAGCCAACGTTCCGTCAAAATCAAAAACAAGAACCTCTCTCACATTTGGCTTTTATCAAAATCCGCGATCCTTCGCCAAGACAAGCCGTGACTCTTCCGTCACCACCGGACTCAAACCTCAATCGCCTTCCCCGCTTCCGGCACAACGACACGGTCTTCCAGGCTTCGATTCCGGGCCTCCTCCAGCAGCCTTTCAATGGGTTCCTCAGGCGGCTCGTTTCCAAGAGGGAAAGTCCCGTAATGCATCGGCACCATCAACTGGGCTCCCAGATCCTCAAATGCTTGCAGCGCCTCTTCTGGGTTCATGTGAACATCCCGACCACTCGGAGCGTCATAGGCCCCAATGGGGAGCAGTGCGAGGCATATTTTCTCGCGCGCACCGATCTCCTTGAATCCCGGAAAATAAGCGCTGTCACCGCAGTGGAAAACACTTCGTGTTCCCGAGCCCACCAAAAACCCGCCGTAATCGCGTTTCACATCCGCCCCATATCTGGCCCCCCAGTGGTGGCTCGGAGTGTGCATCACCCGCATCCCGGCAAACTTGCGTTCCTCCCAAACCTTCATCTCCGTGACATTCTTGAACCCTAGTCGCTTCACCAGGCCTCCGCTCCGTTGCGGCACCACAATACCCTCGCGGGCTTCAATCGCACGGAGTGATTTTTTGTGAAGATGATCGAAGTGAGCGTGCGACACCAAAACAAGATCCAAATCCGGTAGATTTTCAAGGTACAATCCCGGCTCGGTTTGCCGTTTCACCGGCCCGTGGAAGTTGGCCCAATTGGGATCAAAAATAATGGCATGAGTTCCAAACTGAACCAGAAAAGAAGCATGCCCGATCCAGGTTGCGCGGATCACCCCTTCCTCCGGCGGAGTCAGCATTGCGGGTTGGGTTTCCCCGGCCCGCTTCTTCAAGAGCTGGGGCAGCAGGCGATGCCGCCAGAAGGTGTAATTCCGGCCCGGCCAGCCCCGCTTGGGCTTCAAACCAGAATTACGCTTTTTCTGTTCCATCTCTCGCTTACGAAAGGCTTTCCGCAATCTTGTCGGCCCAATACTTGGCCAATCCGGCGTAATCGGCATTTCCCTCGGCGTAGGTAATTCCGCGCGAGACGTTGATGACGCTCGCGGCCTTCCGCCCACTCCCCGCCAATGAATCAAGCGACCCTCCCTGAGCGCCCAAGCCAGGCACCAAAAGCGGGACATCCGGAAGGTTTGCAAGTACATCACCATCGGCATTCGTCAAACCAACCACCAGTCCGGCAGTTGTCTTCCGGCCCTCAGACCGGGCACGCTCGCAAAGCTCCCCCACCCGTTCAAAAAGTTTTTTCCCTTCGCAATCACGCCGTTGGAAATCGATACTTCCCGGATTCGAGGTCACCGCAAGAAGGTAGACACCCTTGCCCTCCCAATCCAAAAATGGCTCCAATGTGTCGTATCCCAAAAACGGATTGAGAGTCACTGCATCCACGTCCCAATTTTCAAAATAGCTGCGGGCATAATATTTTTGCGTCTCGCCAATGTCACTCCGTTTGGCATCGAGAATCACCGGAACCTCTTTGGGCATTTCTCCCAACAACCGATCCAGAATTTCCAACCCACGCAGACCCATCGCCTCAAAGTAAGCAATGTTTGGTTTGAACGCCGCCGCGTATTCCGCAGTCTCGCCGATCACGCGGCGCAAAAAATCCGGGATCGCCTCGACCCCACCTTCCGTCATATCAGGCCGCGGATCGAGCCCCACACACAAGGCGGATCCGGTCGTTTCCAGTCGAGACTTCAGACGTTCGGCGTAAGTCATGGCGTGATCTTAGACGCCTCCGTCCCGCTGGCAAGTCGTCGATGGTAGCAGACCAACCAAAGAATCAGGGAGGACGCATAAATCAGACCAAAATTAGAAGCAATTTTTAGCGGATAATTCGTTGGAGTATCCGAGACACCGTGGCATCCACACCGCAAATCCTTAATCCCAAGGTTCCACGCGTATGCGAGAGCCAAATTGAAAGAAATCAACATCCCGATCAGAATGACCGCCCCACCCACCTTGGAATACGGTATTAAAAGGGCCACCCCCGCGATGATTTCAAACCAGGGGACAAGATAGGCAATAAAAGCATCGGCCGGTGCGTCAAAGAAATTGCGCTCCTCATCGGACCAAGGCATCTGCCATTCAAACTGAAAATTCCCGACCGACTTGGTAAACGCCGAGAGATCATCTAGCTTCTCAGAACCACTCCACAAAAAAAAGACCGCCAACGCGATACGAAGATTCCATTCCAAAAACTGCGTTGGTCGCATGGCTCAACGCTATCACAATCGCGGCAACCCGGCCAAGCCCTCATGATGACTGTAAATGCTCCCTTTCCTTTTTCACCTAACCCACTATTTTTTCACCCATGAACTTTTTCAAGCATGCGATTCCCCTCCTCGCAGCCAGCCTCCTTCTTATCTCCTGCGGAGGGGAAGTCGAATCAGCCCAACTTGCCAGCGAAAGCCGGGCATCCGAGACAGTCGCCCAAGGGCTTTATAATTCAGCTGTCACGGCCGAGAAAGCTGGAAAACTCGGCAAGGCCACAAAATTATACAAGAAAATCGTCCTCCGGCACCCGCTCTGCCCGGTCGCCCCTGAGTCCGCCTTTCGGTGGGGCAAGCTTTTGGAAAGAGACCTTGAACCAATCGAAGCCTTTGATGCCTACGACGCCATTCTCACCAGATATCCCGCATCACCTCACTACGCCGAAGCGATGAAACGCCAGGAGGTGATCGCCACGCAGGTTGCCGAAGGCCAAATCACCAAATCCCTCATCGGATTCAAGATGCCTATCGATCTTAAGAAGAGCGCCGAATTGCTCTCGAAAGTCCGCCAAAACGCCCCGCGGGCTCCTTCGGCCGAGAAAGCCCAATACACCATCGGCCGGATTTACCAGTCCCGCGGCTCAGGGACCACCGACACCATCCGGACCATTTCAGCCTTCCGCGAATTAACCCGCGATTTCCCGGATTCCAAGTATGCTCCGGATGCCCAATACCGCATCGGAGAAATCCTGCTGGCCGAATCGAGGAAAGGTAACCAGGACAGCGCGAACCTGGACCGGGCCAAGCGGGCCTTCGAAGACGTCCTCATTCGCTACCCCGATTCAAAGCAGGCAAAATTGGCCCGAGCCCAGATCCAAAAGCTTGCTTCCGGCGATATCCAACGCTCCTATGAAATCGCGGAATTCTACCGTAAAAAAGATCAAATCCCTTCGGCACTTTTTTACTACCGTGAAGCCGTGAACCGCTCCAAGCCCGGCCCTCTTCGCACAACCGCCCAAGCTTGGATCAAAAAGCTTTCCGCCCAGTAGCCCATGAAGCACTTCGTCCTTCTGGCACTCAGCCTCGGCATCCTGACCTCATGTGCAGGATACCGCTTTGGAGGCAACAAGCCCGAGCACTTGGACGGGATTCAATCGATCTCGGTCCCGCTCGCGAAAAGCAAGGTCGTTTTTCCCCGCGTAGAAGCTCTAGCGACCAGCTGCATGGTAGATGCCCTCGTGGGTGACGGCACCTATCGCCTTGCCACCAGCAGTGGCGCGGATGCCACACTCGTGATCACTCTCGAAAACCTCGGCTACGTCCAAGTTCGTTCCTCCACGGTCGATGTTCTCCGTTCGGAGGAACTCCAGATCAACGTGACAGTCTCCTATCAGTTAATCGACAATACGCGCCCCGGAGTCATCCTCGACGAAGGATCTGAAGCCGGAAGATCACGCCTTTTCGTAGATGACAACCTCCAGACAGCCCGCGTGAACGCCCTCCCCGACGCGCTGCAACGGGCCACCCAGTCAATTATCGCCCGCCTCGCCGATGGCATCTAAAGACACTCCCCGGGCCCCCGTGGTTACCTTCGTCCCGACTCCCATCGGAAACCTTGGCGACATCACTCTTCGCGCCATCGAGACCCTCCGGCAAGCGGACCTCATTGCCTGTGAAGACACCCGGCACTCCCTGCGCCTACTCAACCACCTCGAAATTTCGAGACCACTCATTTCCCTGCATGACCACAACGAACAGCAACGCATCCCCGAGCTGATCGAGCGCGCCCGCAATGGCGAGACCATTGCCATCATCTCGGACGCCGGCACCCCCTGCCTCTCCGACCCCGGTCACCGCTTCCTCAAAGCCTGCCGTGATGAGGAAATCGAATTCACGGTCTTGCCGGGCCCGTCCGCAATCACAACAGCGCTTGTTGCCTCCGGATTTCCACCCCACCCATTTTCCTTCCACGGCTTCCTTCACGTCAAAAAAGGAAAGCGGGGTAAACAACTTAAGGCTGCTCTCGAAAGCGCCGAAACCACCGTGTTCTTCGAGTCCCCCCACCGCCTGCCCTCCACTCTCGAAATACTCAACGACCTGGCTCCGGAACACCCCGTCTGTGTAGCTCGCGAGCTCACCAAGGCATTCGAAACCCTGCACCACGGTAGTAGCAGCGAAATCGCAGCTTATTTTTCAGAACGAAAAGTGAGAGGTGAAATCGTCCTCCTTGTTCCTCCACCCCCCAAGGAAAATGCGCGTTGATAAGTGGCTCTGGTCGGTTCGACTTTACAAAACACGGAGCCAGGCTTCTCACGACTGCTCAGCCGGCAAGGTCAAGCGTGACGGAAAAACCCTCAAGCCCAGTGCCGCGCTCAAGCTTGGCGACAAGCTCGAGGTCCCCTCGCCGGACAACACCTACAAGCGCAACATCGAAGTGCTTCAACTCATCGAAAAAAGAGTCAGCGCCCCTCTGGCACGCGAAGGCTACCTTGATCACACGCCGGGCGAGATTCTCGCCGAAGCGGAACGCCGGCGATTGGCCAACAAAGAGAACCGCCAACGGCGTAAGGAAGGCGACCAAGGCCGTCTTACCAAACGCAACCGACGTCAATGGGAGGAAGGTGGCGGCAACTTTTTCTAGCGTGGCCCAAAAAAGCCCACACACCAGGTCCGGTGGGAGGGCTCTCGTAAAAATGGTAGCAGCGGGCGGATTTGAACCGCCGACAAAAGGCTTATGAGTCCTCTGCTCTACCCCTGAGCTACGCTGCCGTTGCGCGGGGAGTTATCGCCGCAGCACGGTTCTGTCCAATAAAAAAAGCTTCAAGATCGCATTGAGCGACATTTTTACTCACCTTGGAAGGCGAATGAAATGGACGGTATTACTAATCCTGGCAATCGCCTTATTTGTCTTTTGGCCAAAAGATGAAGCCCGTTCTCCCATTTCTTCCACGAAACAAAAGTCGGTAAGCGTCCAGCAGTCATCGACGGAACGACGCCGATCGGGAGGGCATTCCACCTCTTCCGGTCTCCAAAAAGCCACAACAAAAGATCTTGAAGAGTAAATTCTAAGTCAATGGCCGGAGATTGAATCCGGTCTCCCCGCCCTCGACCAACGAATCGCGAAATTCATCCGAACGCTCCGCGAACTAGGGACAAGAGATGGCCCCGGCACTCTGGATTTTCTCGATCAACTTGGCAGCTTCCTACTGAAATTCGAAGCCAAGCAGCAGAACGCCTTACAAACGTGCGCGGCTTCATGCCCTGCCAAAGAGAAACTTTCATGATAAAGTTCAACAGTTTTCCCATCACTCCACCCGAACTCCCCAACCAACAAAAAGGCCCGGCTGAATAACCAGCCGGGCCTTTGAAATTTTTTGACGTTCGAGCGAATCCTAGAGGGAGTCACCAAGCATCTTCATGGCGTCCGCGGCGCGGTTGGAGTAGCCCCACTCGTTGTCATACCACGAGCAGACTTTTACCAGATCTCCATCCATGACGGTAGTCAGTCCGCTGTCGAAGATGGAGCTGTGCGGGTCACCCACGATGTCCTGGAGGACGAGGGGCATCTCGCTGTAGTGGAGAATGCCCTTGAGTGGACCTTCGGCAGCTTCCTTGAAGGCCGCGTTCACTTCCTCGGCGGTGACATCAGCACCAAGCTCGGCAACGAGGTCGGTGAGGGAACCGGTCGGGGTTGGAACACGGAAAGCCCCTCCGTTGAGCTTGCCATTCAACTCGGGAATGACGAGGCCAATGGCGCGGGCGGCACCGGTCGAAGAGGGCACGATGTTTTCAGCAGCGGAACGGGCGCGACGAAGATCGCCGTGAGGAGCATCAAGAAGGCGCTGGTCACCGGTGTAGCTGTGAATGGTGCTCATGAAGCCACGCTTGAGCCCCCACTTGTCATTGAGAACCTTGGCCAGAGGAGCTAGGCAGTTGGTGGTGCAGGATGCGTTGGAAACAATGTGGTGGTTGGCGGCATCATACTCGCTGTCGTTGATTCCGAGGCACATGGTGAGATCGGGATCAGACGCGGGAGCAGAGATGAGGACCTTCTTGGCTCCCGCGGAAATGTGCTTGGAAGCCCCTTCGCGGCTACAGAAGAAACCGGTGGATTCGAGGATCACATCGGCATTCCACTCACCCCACGGAAGGTTGGCGGGATCGCGCTCGGCGGTGGCGTGAATCTTGTGACCGTCCACGATTATGTGGTCGTCGTCATAGCTCACTTCGCGAGCGAATTGCCCCTGCGAGGAGTCATACTTGAGGAGGTGGGCGAGGGTCTTGTTGTCGGTGAGGTCATTGATCGCGACGACTTTCTTAAGCTCGTCATCAGTCATTGAACGAAGCACCATCCGGCCAATGCGGCCGAATCCATTAATTGCGTAATTTGCCATGGGTCTTTCCTAGGAATATTAGGGTTGGTCGTCCTCCCAACCTGTCTGGCAGGAAAACGGCGGCATTATGCAGGGAAGCCCTTCCCCGTCAAGGTTCACGCGAAATGATTCAGGCTGGACGAATTCCGCGCGATATCAGGGTGAAAGTGAGATGACGGGCGAGATCCCCTATTGCGAAGGCTTGGCCGGCCTTGGGAGTTTTGGCATGGGCTCGTGGGCACAACGATACCTCACGGGACCGGTCGCCTTGGCATCCTAGGCCTTGTAAAAGAAGCAGTTGACGCGCTGGTTACTCAAAACCCGAAACTGATTATCCCAAAACAGCCGTTTACCAGCTTCTGATCCCTGCTCAACGTAATTGAACATAATCCGATTCAAACCCTCCTTGATGTGCTTGATAACCACCTTCCCGGGCTCAACAGCAAATGTTTCAACCTGGGGTCTCTCGGTTGGGTCAGCAGGAAAAGGAGCCAGCCGGATCTCCAGCTTCGGGGTCGACCCGGCCGTAGTCAGGAGCTTTGTGAGAATTCCGACCAGGCCAAAGAAAACGGACCAACCTCCCCGCCGGGAAATTGATCCGTAGAAAATCAGGGTTTTAAAAAAGCTATCGCGGACGGGGAGCCTTCGGCAGCTTTGGCATGGGCTCCGGCGCAAAATGGAATCTCACCGCTCCGGTTGCCTTGGGGTTCTGAGCCTTGTAGAAAAAACACTGCACCCGTTGGTTGCTCAAAACTTTTATCTCGTTCTGCCAAATCTCCTTCTGGGCTTTCCCCTCGAGATATCCCACCAGAATTGGTGTTTTCCCCTCCTTGATCGGCTTGCTCGCAGTTTTGCCAGGTGCAATTCCAAAAGCGGACCTTCCCAATTTCACGAGCACCGTTTTATCTGAAACATTGACGAAACGAATTTCCCCAGCCTTGAAAGACGAAGGATCATCCGGAAGAAGAAGCATCTTGGGATTGTCCCAACTCATCGTGGCAGGGTCCCGGAACAGAACACCGAGACTCAAAGGAGCCGCAGGCGGTCTCGACGTGGATAGCCATGGAGTCGCAGCGGTCTCTTTCCCCTTGCGAATTTCCAGCTTCGGAGTGGTTGGAGCCATCGTGAGCATCTTCGTAAAAGCACGCAGGGTCATGTCAAAAGGAATGGCCTGATCTCCGGAGAGGAGAGCCGTGTCTTCGGGCGGAACCGAGCCCGGAGGTGGCTTGAGGCCTTTGCGAACCCCATCCTTCAGTTCCTCCTTCCAAGCAGGGAGCTCGCCCAAGGGAAGAAAACGAATGTGTTTTGGAGGATTGTCCTGGGCACTGGCGGCGGAAGCCAGGGCATAAAAACCAAGTGCGGTAAGAAGAATGCGTTTCATAGGATGTTCAAATTTAGCATATTTCAAAACCGGCCTCCAGCGAAAGGTTTCGCCGATTTTTCGGTCGCACGGCCCTTAAACCTCGTTTCGATTCAGCCACCGGAAGCTTTTCACTGTAAACCGACGCCCAAAATTCGGAAGTCCTCCCCCCTGCTGCGCAGTCCAACTTAAGTGAGCTTACATCCCAAATACAGATATTGCAAATGAGATTGCCTCATATCATTTGCGCCCCGGAGGACGAAAAAAGGGCGGAGGAAACGACTCCCCACGCCCTTTAAATTGACCGAATGCTCGATTCTATGAGTCGGTTTGCGGATCTTCGGCTGCCTCGGATTCACTCTCCTCAGGCTCTGCGTCAGATTCATCATCCGGCATCACACGAGCCACAGCCTGGAGTTTTTCAGCCTGGTTGAGGGTTACCAACTTGACGCCCTGGGCGTTTCGACCGGTCTCCCGCACATCCGAAACGCGGATCCTGATACTTTGACCGCCATCTGTCATGAGCATCAACTCGTCCGCTTCCTCAACCGCCAAGCTACCGACCACTGGGCCGGTTTTTTCGGTACACTTCATCGTAAGCATTCCGATTCCGCCTCGATTCTTAGCCATGTAATCGCCAAACGGAGTCCGCTTACCAAGTCCATTCTCCGAGGCCACCAGGAGGCGGGCATCGTCATTCACTACCGCCAAACCAACGACGAAGTCACCTTCGCGGGGCTTGATTCCACGGACCCCAGCCGAGTTCCGGCCCATCGTCCGGGCTTGCTCTTCGTTGAAACGGATACTCATGCCCCGGTGGGTCACCAGCATCACATCGTCTTTGCCCGATGTCAGACGGACTCCGATGAGTTCGTTTCCTTCATCCAGCTTAATCGCAATCGTCCCCGCTTTCCGGTAATTCTTAAAGTCGTAGAGACTCGTTTTCTTCACCTTGCCCGAGCGGGTTGCAAAGAAGACGTTGCCAGCATCCTCACGGAAGGTGATGTCGGCACCGCTTTCCTCGTCAGTCGTGTATTCGAGACGCAGAACGGCCGCGATGGTTTCCTCCGGTTGTAAATCAAGCACGTTCTTAATGCTCCGCCCTTTCGAGGCTCGGGAGCCTTCCGGCAATCCATAAACCCGCTCCACGTAGACACGTCCGGTGTTGGTGAAAAACATGAGGTAATCGTGTGCCTGGGCTGTGAAAAGTCGCTCAACAAAGTCGTTTTCTTCGTCATCGACAGCCTTCTGGGTCACCATGCCCTTCACCCCTTTTCCTCCGCGAGCCTGCACCCGGTATTCGCTGGCAGCCGTCCGCTTGATGTAACCGCGGTTACTCAAGGTCACGATCATCCCATCGTTGGAAATCAAATCCTCGATGGCAATCTCGCCCTCGTCGGGAAGGATCGGGCAGCGACGCGGGGTGGCGTGCTTCTCCTTAATCTCTAAAAGCTCATCCTTAATGATGGCAAGCACGCGCTCTTCACGGGCGAGGATATCGAGAAGGTCCTTGATCTCTGCAATAATCGCATCGTATTCCCCCTTGATCTTGTCCTGCTCCATCGCAGTCAGCTGATAGAGACGGAGCTCAAGGATGGCATTTACCTGGCGATCAGTGAAAATATACTTGTCACCAACGACACTGGCTTGACCACGGATCAGGACACCCAAGAACTCAGCTGCGGGCAGTTCAAAGTGATAGGCTTTGAGTTTCTGACGAGCTTCGTCGCGGTTCCTGGAATCGCGGATCATCTTGATAAAATCATCAAGATGGCCCAGCGCGAGCAGATAAGCTTCAAGGTTTTCAGCCCGTTCCTCGGCCTTATTCAGGAGGAAACGAGTCCGGCGGATGACAACCTCACGGCGGTGCTCAATAAAGCAATCAAGAGCGTCGAGAAGGCCCAGCTGCTTTGGACGTCGCTCGTGAATCGCGAGCATGTTGACACCGAAAGAGGTTTCCATCGCAGTCAACTTAAAGATCTGGTTCACCACGACCTGCGGGCGGGCGTCACGCTTCAGGGTGATTTCAATGCAGGTGTCATCTGCGGATAGATCACGCATTCCCGAGATATCGAGAAGGACCTTCTCGCGAACCAATTCGGCAATCCGGATCTGGAGAGTCGCCCGGTTAACGCCATGGGGAACCTGTCGGATGATAATTTGAGAGGCTCCGGTTTTGCTCTCGGTCACCTCCATGACACCGCGCATCTTAATACTACCACGACCAGTGCGGAAGTAGCTGTCGATCCCCTTGTAGCCGCGAATTTCGCACGGTGATGCGAAGTCAGGCCCCTTGATGAATTCCTTCATCTCATCAACGGTGATGTAAGGATTGTCGATGCGAGCGCAAACTCCATCAATCACCTCACCCATGTTGTGGGCCGGAATGTTGGTGGCCATACCCACGGCGATTCCGGTTCCCCCGTTAATGAGCAGATTCGGGATGGCAGCCGGCATGACAACAGGCTCGGTACTATTTTCATCGTACGTCGTCTGGTGGTCGACGGTATCTTTTTCAAGATCCGTCATCATCGCCGAGCCCATGTGAGTGAGGCGGGCCTCGGTATAACGCATGGCGGCAGGAGCATCCCCTTCGACCGAGCCGAAGTTGCCCTGACCGTTGACCAGGGTTTCACGCATCGTCCATGGCTGGGCCATGTTCACGAGCGTGGGATAAATGGCACCATCGCCGTGCGGATGATATTTACCCATCGTCTCACCTACAATACGGGCACACTTGAGGTGAGCCTTGGTCGCGGACAAGGAAAGGTCATGATGCATCGCATAGAGCAATCGTCTCTGCGATGGTTTCAAGCCATCACGCGCATCGGGTAGGGCCCGGGAAATGATGACGGACATCGAATAGTCCAAAAAGGACTTCGACATCTCGTCGGCAACGTTAATCGACTCAACGAAATCGCGTGGTGGGATAGGGTCTAGAGTGTCGTCAGGCATGGGAAATGAATGGGTCCGATTAAACGTCGAGGTTCTGCACGTTTAGCGCGTTGTCTTCGATGAAACGTTTGCGGGGCTCGACGACATCGCCCATCAGGACATCAAACATCGTCTCGGCTTCCAGCTTGTTTTCATCGTCGAATTGAACACGCAAGAGTTGGCGGGTCTCCATGTCCATCGTGGTGGAATAAAGTTCCTTGGCATTCATCTCACCAAGTCCCTTGAATCGCTGAATTCGCATCCCCTTCTTACCGATCTCAAGCACCCGTCCAAGAATTTCGAAAAGGCTGAAAACGGGAGTGATGACTTCGTTGTCCCCTTCCCCTTCAACAAGTTCGTAAATGGGATGGTCGTCCGAGAAAAAGGGCTCGCTCTTCACCCCGAACTCGCTCAATCGCTCAAGGAGTTTGGAAATCCCAATCGCTTCGCCAAGCTCACGACGCACCGCGCGGCGCATCTTGCCTTCGAATTTCTCCTTATTGGCAGCTTCTTCCTCTTCGCTGATTTCCTCTCCGAAGAGTCGCAGGTCCCGGTTCTGTTCGGCAAATTCACGGACGTCGTTTTCACTCTTGAAATAGTGAACGACCTCCTCGTTCCCGGTTCGAACCCTGATCATGTATGTCGGCAACACGTTTCCATCACGAGCAGCCAGCAGGTCCTTGAAGTCCCCTCCGTGCCCTTCCAGCGTGCGCACAAAAGTTTGCAGCTTGGCGAGGGTCGCAAGAACGCTCTGAAGAAGATCGGAATCGACCGCTTCCTTTGTTCCAGGTTGCCGGAGGATCACATCATCCGATCCCAACTCGATGAGGATCTTATTCATGGCGTTATCGTCCGCGACGTATTCCTCACGCTTCTTCCGGGTGATTTTATACAGGGGAGGCTGGGCAATATAGAGATAACCGGCTCTAACAAGCTCAGGCATGTGACGACAAAAGAAGGTCAACAAAAGGGTCCGAATGTGAGCACCGTCGACGTCAGCATCCGTCATAATGATCACCTTGTGGTAGCGAACTTTTTCAATATCAAAAGCCCCCTCCTGGTCTCCATCTCCAATCCCAGCGCCAATCGCGGTAATCATGGCCTGGATTTCCTTGTTCTGAAGGGCCCGGTGAAGTCGCGCCTTCTCGACGTTGATGACCTTGCCCCGCAAGGGTAGGATCGCTTGGGTTGTACGGTCACGGCCAGACTTGGCCGAACCACCTGCGGAGTCACCCTCGACAATATAGATCTCGGACTTGGCAGGATCACGCTCTGAGCAGTCAGCCAGTTTTCCAGGCAGCCCTCCGCCCGACATGACCGATTTCCGCACCGTTTCACGTGCCTTGCGGGCAGCCTCGCGGGCACGGGCGGCATTAACCGCCTTATCGATAATTGTTTTAGCCAGATTGGGATTCTCTTCGAAATAGTTTTGGAGTCCTTCGTAGACCACCGAACTCACAACTCCCTCAATCTCCGCGTTGACGAGTTTATCCTTGGTCTGCGAGCTAAAGCGCGGGTTGGGCATTTTGACACTGATCACACAGACGATGCCTTCGCGAACGTCGTCACCACTCAGCGCCGGATCCTTCTCTTTGAGAATCTTGTTGGCCTTAGCATATTGGTTGATGGACCTCGTCAATGAACCGCGGAAACCGGTTAGGTGGGTTCCTCCGTCCGCGTTGGGAATCGAGTTAGCAAAACAAAGAATCTGGTCGTTATAGGAATCGTTATACTGAAAGACCACATCCACGTAGACGTCGTCCTCCATGATCTTGCCATCGTAATCAATTTCGATCTTTCGCTTGCCTTTGAGAGTGACAGGATCGTCGTGAACAAGAGTTTTATTTTCTCCGAGCTGCTCGACAAACTCCACGATTCCACGGGCGTAGTAAAAGGTTTCCTTCTCCGCAGAATCAGCCCGGGTATCTTCGAGGTTGATCGTCAGCCCCGGATTCAGGAAAGCAAGTTCGCGCAGACGCTTCGAAAGGCGGTCAAACTTGAACGATGTCGTATCAGTGAAAATGGTTGCGTCCGGGAAGAACGTGATTTTTGTACCGGTTGCTCCTTTGGGAACCGTCCCGACTACCGCTAGCTCTTTGTCCGTCTTTCCCCGTTTGAAGGTGATTTCGTGCAGCTTCTCTTCTCGGGAAACCTGGGCAACAAACCAATCGGAAAGCGCGTTCACGCACTTGGCACCCACCCCGTGAAGACCACCTGAGTACTTATAGGCACCCTGCCCAAATTTACCACCGGCGTGAAGGCTGGTCAAAACCAGCTCAATGGCAGGAACACCAAACTTGGGGTGCATGTCCACCGGAATACCCCGGCCGTCATCGCTGACACTGCAGGACCCATCTTCATTAATCGCAATATCGATTGTCTTACAGTAACCGGCAAGATGCTCGTCGATCGAGTTGTCGAGAACCTCAAAAACACAGTGATGAAGACCCCGCTCATCGGGGTCTCCGATATACATCCCCGGGCGCTTTCGAACGGCGTCCAGACCTTCAAGTTTATCAATTTGCCCGGCTCCATATTCTTGGTCACCAGAGACTCCGACATCGTCAATTTCCCCTTCCGGTTTTTCCTCTGCCATTAGGCCCAAATCCTCCGAAATTTCAGGGGTTGCGGCAAGATTGTTTCGCAACTTTTAAGTGTTTTTTTCAAAGAATCTCCCGGAGAGAAGTGGTCACGATCCCAATGCCAGATATACGAAGTAAACCGCCAGTAAAACCAGCAATAAAAGAATCAATCCAAGCCCCAATAACCTGATCACCGCTACGACCTCTTCGCGCTCCTGACGGGTCTCAGAAACCACCCGCTGGGCGGTTTTTTTGGGGCGCTCCCTAGGGAATTCCTGCCCCCTCCCGCCCCCTTGATCGACGGGACCTTGGGCAGGCTCCTGACGCGGTCTCTCGTCCCTCAAACCCGCTCTTAGTTTCTGGTGGGGAGACTTGGTCGGTTTCCCGCATGAAGGACATGGACCGGAAACCCCGGCCAGAGATTCATCAACCGTCAGGGAAACTTTACAATGCTCGCAGGTGAATTGAATCACTCCATTGTCCTTGTTTCTCATCACCTTCAAGATCTCACTAAATTCACTTCAAGTCCATCACTACAAGTCGAGCAAAGAAAGCTGCCACTTGAGCAGGATCTCCTCGGGCCGGACACGACCAGAAATAATTTGCTCAAGCACGCCGCGAGAGGCAATCACCGAAGGGTCGATCCCAAGGTCCTCCGCAACCTTGTTTCGCCCCTCCATCACCTCCTTCAACCTTTGCTCAAAAGACTTATCGAAACGCTGACGCAACCGTTTCGGCCTCACCGGCCACTCGGATTCGGGGATTCCCCGTGACTCATTAATTGCAGCCTCGAGCCGTTGACGGCGATCAGGACGCAGCTTGGGGGGCAGATGAATCTTCCTTTCCTCGGCCAGATCCGTCGCCCACGCAATCAATTGCTTATTGGTTGCCACCATGAAACTTGGACGATTCCAGGATGCCGCCTCATCGTCCCGCCAGTTCCAAAGCGCCTGTAAAAACCTTAACTCGGCAGGCTGTAATCGGCCACTCCCGGAAATTCTCCAGGATTCCTTGTGCTCCCCTTCCCGCCCCTTCACGCGGGTTTGAGCGGACTCGCAGGACTCCAGAAACCACTCGTAGCGCTCCAGTTCCTTGAGCTTGATCTCAACCTCGTGTGCCAACGGCAGAAGATATCGGACGTCATTACAAGCGTATTCAAGCATCTTTGGACTAAGCGGTCTCTTTCCCCAGTCCGCCTTCTGGGAGCTTTTCGAGAGTTCAATGCCAAAATACTGCTCGACCAAACTTGCGTAGCCAAATCGCTGATGCCCCAAAAGCTGCGCTGCAATCTGGGTATCGTAGAGCATCGGTGGAACCATCTTCCACTCCCGCAGCATGAGCGTCATGTCATAATCAGCGCCGTGCATCCAGATTCGGGCGGACCCCAACCATTCCACCAAAGGGTCCAATGACTCCTCGGCCAAAGGATCGATTAGTTCAACTTTCTTACCGTAGCAGACCTGAACAAGGCAGATTCGCTCCGCATATCGGTAAAGGCTGTCGGCTTCCAAATCCAAGCCAACCTTGCCATCGCCGGGAGGGAGATTCCCCATTAATTCTTCGACGCTTATATAGTGATCTTCTGCCATGGAATAAAAAAAGGAACAGGGAAGTATCCCTGTTCCTTTGAAGTTAACTGAATAATACCAAGAGAGTCAAATGATCGACGGCAGGGTGTCCAAAATTACTTGGCACTGGCAACCACCCGATAGTAGAGATGACGGCGTCCCTGGGCGGCAATCACCGGGATCCGATAGATCTCGTAGTTCCCCTCGACCCGGTGGAGGCTGGCCAGCTCGACCGCCTGCCAGTTCTCCAAATCAACGGACTGTTGAGCCGTGTAATTGAGATCCGGACGACTTGGGTCGATCCCGTATTCAATGTAGCTGAGAGCCCCGTCCACCACCAGCTGGGGAAGGTAGGACGGAATATCGGCCACTAGGACGTTGCCACCGAAGGCATACTCCTGATGATTTGAGTATCCATCACCGTCGGCATCAGCCTCAGGGCTTGGATCAAATCCGGCTCCATACTGCGAGACGAAGTTATCAAAATTATTGTCGGGGACAAACTTGATGTCATCAAGCAAGGCTCCATCAAAAGGAAGGCCGGTGCTGGTCCGGATCGCGGCATCAGATCCAGAGAAGTCCTTGCGGAAACGAATCTGAACGCGGTGACGCCCGGGAGGAATGATCCCCGCAGCACCAGGAGCGAAAAAGTCGACCAGACCGCCTGCGGAACCAACTCCCGGACCAGTGGCAAGAACAACACCGTCAACGAGGAATTCCAGCACATCGGCAGGCTCCGCGAGGTTCACCGCGATGAACGAGAACGTACCCGGTCCGTTGACCCATCCCGAAATGGAAGCAGTTTGGCCATTGCCGATTGCAGGCGTGACCAGAGCACTTGGACTCCCACCTTCCGGCGGAGGACTGATCCCATCAAGAGTGGTCGGCAGGAACAAGGCCCGACTATCCAATTCGAAATCAAACCCTTCGATGTTTGCTGCACTTCTGATGTCCGCCATGAACTTGTCCATTGGGACGAGTTCAACGTTATCGACCAAACCACGATCCTCGCCGGCGGTTCCAGCCCCATCCTTGGTATAAATCCAACGGACATTGTTGCTGGCTTCGGGCAACACAATGGCAGAGCGACCCCATGAACGTTCTCCACTGATGAAGGCATCCCAAATCTGGGGAACACTGCCACCACGGTTGACCCAGAGACGATCGGAGCCTTCCTCAGAGGAAGTCTTCCAATCGAAGAGCAAAACGCCGGTCCCCAAACCATTGAAACCAAAAATCGAAGTTTCATTGTCAGCGAGACCAACTGCACTCCGCGCCGAGCGTGGCTCGTCCACATTGCCGTCATTGGTGTCCGTGAGCTCAAAGTCCCAGGGCGCATCACCCTCGAATATAGCCGGCAAATCGAGCAATCCGACCGCATCACCCAAAGCAACGGCAGTTGGACGCACCACAACGTTAATGGAGAAGTTGCCTTCATTCCCATCAGCATCCGTCAACACAACCCCGATGGTGTATAAGCCGGGATCAGTCGGAGTTCCAGAAATGATCCGGGGATCTGGATTATAAGTGACCCCTGGAGGGAGATCGATGACCTGAATCTGACTGGCTCCAGAGGTCTCCAGCGTATAAACAAAGGATTCTCCCTGGTTTACGTCGATCACGCGCGAACTGGTCAAAAGAGGAATTTGGTTCACCGGGGCATCAGGGTCAGCACTACCGTGAATGGTCAAAGTTGCGTTGTTCAAGACCGCCTGGTTCCCGGTGACACGGTCGGTCACACGGACAACCCACGTTCCGGCAGAACCTTCACCCCAGTTCCGAACCGTCATGAAGTCCCAGAAGAAGATACTGTCTTCCACATGATCGGCATCCACTTCCGACAAAATACTTTGCGTGCCGTTTGGAGAAATCAGAACGACTTCAAGATCAGCGCGATTTGGAGTAATGATCGTCGCATTGAACTCCACGTGCTCGACTCGCAAATTTTCAAAAGGAGTTCCATCACGACCTTGAGTCATATCAAAGGTCGCGAGGAGTGAATTCCCGGTATTGTCAGGAATGACACCCGTTGGCTCCTCGGGAGTTCCAACAGAATTACTCGTGAAGAAAGCTGAACGAGAGTGCGCAACAGCCTCCCCGAGAAATGCGTTTGTAGTATTTATCCTGAAGGCCTCTTGAACCGCAGCTGCCGCATCAACGAGGCCGGCACCGTAGTTGTGGTTGAAATCAATTCCAGCCGCATTGGTCTCCCACTCGGCATTATCAGCATCCACCTTGAAGGCGGTGCGGATCAGAATGTCCTGAACGTCACGCCAGGAAAGATCTTCGTTCTCCTCAAGCATCAAGGCCACGACACCTGAGACGAGAGCAGCCGAGGCTGAAGTCCCTCCGAAATCATTGATATATTCCGTGGTCCGGATTGGGTTGTCATCTTCGTCCACATCCAAACCATAGGATGCGGCGAGCAAATTCTGGGCACCACCGTCCGACGGAGCGACCACCACGAGGTTGGCCCCTCTTTCAGAATAAGCGGCACGCCTTCCGGCATCATCGACAGATCCCACCGCAATGGTGAAACGTGAATTCGCGTATCCATCATAGTTGGAGTTATCGCCAATCAGCCCGCCATCACCGGCAGCCCAGACGAAAATATTTCCAAGACCAAGTGGATTTGGATTTCCCGGAGTGGCCGGCCTGGAACGACCGAACAAAATGCCGTCTTCAAGAGCGGCCCGGGTCAAAGATCCCGGCTCCTCAAGATCAAGAGTCGTATCGTCAGGACCCCAACTTGCGTTGTAGACATCGATCGTGTCATTTTGGAAGGAAAGAGCAGCAGCCTCGTCAACATCATTGGTCAAGCCGTCTCCGCCAAAGAGCCGAATGCCTGAGAGGGTAGCGTTTGGAGCAACTCCCGACATTCCCTCGCCGTTATTAAAAGCTGCAGCAATTAAGGATGCGACGCTCGTTCCGTGGGTCAAAGCCGCATCAAAAGTCGTGGGATCGTCATCGGCGCCATCAAGAAGATTCAGATGGGGGCCGGTCGCGTTCGCCGCAAGGTCGGCGTGATCGATGGACAGACCATCGTCGATGACAGCAACGGTCACGCCCTGGCCGGTTGCCCTATCCAAAGCCGCTTCGAGTTTGATATCAACACTGGCAACACCACCGTTGACACCTATGTTATTTAAATTCCATTGGTAGGCTCCATCGTCACGCGGGTTGTCAATGGTATCGTAAAAAGGGTCAGTCGGAATTGCCCGCTTGAATCTCTTTTTGGAAAAGACAGGCTCTGCGGAAATCACTTCCGGGTCAGCGGTAACACGAGCAAGCTGGGCAAGAACTTTCCCTGCGGAATCTTCTTCGCAAATCGCAAGATTGGAACCCTCACGGACCAATTTCATCGAGCCTATCCCACAACGCTTCTGCACCTCTTGCACGTTTGCTCCATCGGTGAGCTTTACGATGTAGCGGGTGCGAAGAATGTGGCGGGCGTTCGGATTACGCTGCTCACCAACCGGATAAAAGACCAAATACTTCTCGGCACCGGGCTCGGAGGCCTGCGACACGATCGCGGAGGTAGAACCTGCCGCAACCGGCGTGATCTTCAACCTTCCTGACTCATCGAGATGGCAGAGCTCGTAGGTGCAGAGGGTGAGGCTGTTGATCAGCCCGCCCTTTGAGAACTGATGGGTGCCAGACGAGCCGGCTTGCCCGCTGACGACAGAGGCCGCGGAATCACCAAACGAGCTGCCGGACAGCGCGATAAGTGAGAGGAGGGTCATTGATGACTTTTTCATGGAAAATCGAGGTGAAATTGAATTGGTGGATGACGAGAAAGAACAATCTTAGTTCTCCTGGAACTGAACACGAAGGAAGCAAGAATTGACGTTATAGGGCTCACGGCTCAGCACACTGATCCGCTGGTCGTTATCGAATACAGTGAACCAGTTGGGATCTCCTTGCTCGATGGTAATCCAAGTCTCCAGATCAAGAGAGTATTGGATAAGGTAATCCAAGCGGGAACCCACGGCAGGGCGCTTGGCGATCTCCAGATAGCACTGATCGTTTCCGATCAATGTCGGAGTTGGGTTGGGCACCGAAGCTGGATCAAGTGGATCGGTCTGGAGACCAAATTCTTCCAGGTTGGTGAATCCATCTCCATCGAAGTCAGCATCAGGAGCAACTAGAGCATCAGGGGTCCCGGCCGGGAAGGTTACAATCACGAAACCAGCATATGTATCGATAAGATCAATATCCCACTGAAAAACCCTCACCGATCGGTCAACCGTGTCTCCGACGGGCTGCTCGCGAACGAATTCAAGTTCCACCAAAAGCTGACGGTTGGGTCCAAAGAAATCGGGACCGAGTTCATATCCGGTTGGAATCCCGAGATCGCTGCTACCGATGAGCTGGGGAAGTTCGGGGTTGGGAGGGTTTGGCCCTGGGGGATTTGGGTTGGGTATCGGGGGAAAGAAGATCTTCCGCGTCTCTCGGTCCCGAACGGAGAAGAAAACGCGATCCCCTGCTAGGAAGGTCTGGGAATTAAACCCTTCCCACTGGAAGTCGAAGACGATTCGTGGATCAAACTCCATCACCTCGCCATTCCAGCGATCATCATTGGTCAGACGGAAGTCGTTTCCTACGCCGATACCCCCGCTCACCACATCGCGCCCCCCCGGCCCGGGGACAGCTTCCACCATCTCACGGTGGGCGGCGTTCATGAAGAAATTGGCCGGATTGATTTCGTCCGAGCCGAGCGCGGGGAACTTGAAAATATAGCTTCCAGGAACGATCTCATCACGGTGTCGCTCAAGTTCGTTTGGAAGGTAAAAACGGGTCGACTCATAGTCGGTAAATTCATAACCGACTCCATTCACAGGATCGTTAATGAGGTCGTAGAAAACAACTGTGCTGTTATCAACCCAGTTAAATCCGCCTAGGGGGCGGGGGAGAGCGGAAGGAGGAGCTGAAAACAACTCCACAAGTCCTGTCTGGAAGGGCTCGATACTGCGCGCAGGAATCGGCTGGCTCACCGAAACGTAAACCCCGACATCACGGACTCCATCACCATCAAAGTCGCCTTGGGTAACTAGGCCCGTGGTTCCACTCGGACAAGTGATGTTTGGGGGCGTGTATTGAAAGCCGAAATTCGCAGCACATCCGAGAACAGCCGCATTCCCATCGAAAACGCGAACAAACCAAGTACCACCTTGGTATCTGGAGTCATTCGGCCCGATCATCTTGAAGGTTTTTGTGTCCCGAAAAGTGAGATCAAGGGTGTCGATAAACTGTGCCTGAGCCAAAGTGGCCGTCAGTGAAAAGGCACCCGCAAGCAGGGCCGTGGATTTTGCGATATTCATTTTCGAAGGTGTTTGCAATGCATTTACATATGTTTGAGTACCCAATCAAACGAAAACTGTCGTTATCAATTTTTTCGATCAATTCAGTGAGCCCAAGCTCCTAATAGTGCTTCCTCGAAGACTAGCTGGCCGGAACGAAAGCCGACAAGCGCAAAATCCGCGCAAAATTAACGCATCCCCTGTAAAAGGAGTTCTGTGTTCGATTTTGTCCGTGCCAAATTGCGCAAGAGAGTCTCGATGGCCTCTCCAATGGGCAGGCTGGCGAGATGGCGGCGAATTTCCTGAACTCTCGGTAATTCATCAGGATGATAGAGCCTATCGTCGTTTCGGGTGCCACTTTGAGGAATATGAATGGCCGGATAAATCCGCTGCTCGGCCAATTCACGATCAAGACGGACCTCCATGTTACCGGTTCCCTTCAACTCCTCAAAAATGACATCATCCATGCGGTTCTCGGTCTCAATCAGGCAAGTCGCTAAAATCGTCAGACTTCCACCCTCTTCAACATTCCGGGCCGCTCCAAAAAACTTCCGGGTTTCCGTGATTGCCTTGGGGCTGACCCCGCCCGAACCAATCGGACCACCCCGCGAGGCGTTATTGTAGCCGCGCGCTAGGCGGGTTAAGCTATCCAGCAAAATCACGACATTTTTCCCCTGCTCCACCAGTCGACGAGAACGCTCAAGGACAAGATTGGCAACCTCGGCGTGCCTCTTGGATGGCTCGTCGAAAGTCGACGCAAAAACGTTTTGCCCCACCATTTCCTCAAAATCAGTCACCTCCTCCGGGCGCTCATCCAAAAGCAGGATCAGCAATTCCGTGCCCGGCGAATTCATCTGGATCGATTTCGCGATCTGCTTGAGAATAATGGTTTTTCCTCCGCGGGGAGGCGCCACAATCAAACCACGCTGCCCCTTTCCGAGTGGAGCGACAAGATCTACCACCCGTGTTGCAAGCCCGGCACCATCGTCGCCCCCCTCGAGAACAAAGCGCTCCTCCGGGAAAAGGGACGTCAGCGAATCGAAATGAGTCGGCTGTTCGCAATCAGCCAAAGCCACCCCTTCGATCTCGAGAATCTCAAGAGCAGATAAAAACTTGTCCCGATGCTTGGGCTCGCGAATTAAAACCTTCAATCGCTGCCCTTCCCGCAGACCGTGCTCCTGCAACATTTGCGCGGGCACATAGATATCATCGGGAGAACTCCGGAAGCTTCGGGCTTCATCCCTAATCATGGCGTAGTTTCCACCCGTGAATTCCAGAACACCCTCCCCTTCAATTCGCGTCCCGTGAGTTGCGTAACAAGAGAGAATTGTAAAAGCCAACTGGGCGCGGTTCACCTGATTGGGAATTCGGACCGGAAGACGTTCAACTTCATCATAAAGATCGCTCAGCAGCTCATTTCGAAATTCATTCAAGTTAATTTCGTCCGGCACCTCGGGTGGGGGCGGCGGAGGGGTCTCTACCTTCTTCGGAGCCTTTTCTCCAGGCTTCTCTTTATTTTCCGGAGTTTCTTTAACTTCCCCGTCTTCCACCACCGCGATTCCCTCCTCCCCGGGAGCTTCCGCGGCGGCCTTCTCGTCCGAATGCCCAAACTCCTTGCGGACCTTGGGTTCCACGGCCTTACTGGCAGCCTTTTTCTTTGCCTCAACAGCTGCTTTTGCCGCCTTCTCGGCCGCCAAACGAGCAACCTCGGCAGCCTTCACCGCAGCCTCCGCGGCTTTTGCAGCCGCCAATTCAGCGGCAGCGGCCTCGGCCATGGCAGCCTCCTCCTCGTCCGGAATCACCTCTTTCAGCTCCTCAATCGCGAGCGCCAGTTCCGGAGCTTCCTCGATTCTGACCTTCCTGGCTACGGCCTTTTTAGCCGTTTTCTGAACGGCTTTTTTAGCGACTTTCTTCGCCGCCTTCTTGGCTGCCTTTTTGGTCGCTTTCTTCGCTGCCTTTTTGGCAGCCTTCTTAGCCGCTTTTTTAACCGTGGGTTTGGCAGCTAATTCTTCGGTTGGCTCGATAGGCTCTTGCTCGTCAGTCATGGAATAGAAAGGGTTTTCAGGAATCGAGCGAGTTGCCTCTCCAAAACGGCAGGACAACCCTCATTCCAAAAAACGACATCCCCTCGTGCCAGCTTCTCCATAATGGGAAGCTGTGCTTTGAGGATCGATGAAATCATCCTGTCATCGAAGTGACTCCGAGCCTTGAGGCGGGTTCGTTGCGTGGCTTCGGAAGTTGCCACGACCAGATTAAGCTCCTGATCAAAGTCAAATCCGCTCTCAAAAAGGAGCGGTACATCAGCGACAAACAGCGTCGTCGAGCCACTTCTAGAAGAAATCTCACGTTTCTCAAGACATTCCTTTCGCACTTTTGGATGTAACACCGCCTCCAATCTTGACCGCTGCTTCTCGTTTTCAAAAACCATCGCCCGCAAACCCGCGCGATCAAGGCTTCCTCCGGGCAAAATCACCGACTGCCCCAAAGCTTCCGAGATTTCTTCAAGCACCTCGCCCTTCATTAACAAACCCTGCACCGATGCATCACAATCAAAATATACCATCGTTGGCAACAAACGTTGCATCAGCTTCCCCGCTGTTGACTTTCCCGTAGCGATACCACCGGTCAGAGCAAATATTTTCATCGCAATAAATTCCCTTGGATCATCCAAAAACACCAGCCCGTACTCCAAAACAAAAAAGCGGGACCTGCAACGCAGATCCCGCTTTGAAATAATTAGGTCGGATTAATCTCCGGGGAGACTCGGAAGCGCCGTATTTGCAGCTCCAGCTCCAACCGAAATTGGAGAAGAGGCCGGAGCATCACCTCCATTCACCCGCTTACCAGTAGCATCAATGATCTCAGCAGTCACAAAGATGATGAGGTTACTCTTGATGTGGTTTTGAGCTTTGGTTTGGAAGAGACGTCCGACGTAGGGCAAATCACCAAGAATGGGCACCTTGTCTTCGACACTTTGGACGTCCTCGCGCATCAGACCACCAACAGCCACCGTGTAGCCGTCATAAATGGTAAGACCGGTCTTCACACTTCGGATCGAGAAGACAGGCATCTCGATGCGGTTCTCGGTGATGACAATCTGCACGGGGTTGCCGAGTGCGTCCGTTGCAGGAGCAGTGATCGGGCTACCATAATTGATGAATCCCTCGAACTCGACGATGGTCGGAGTGAAGCGAAGCTCAATGATACTGTCATTGGCATCGATCTGGGCTTCCACCTCAAGAGTCACGCCTGTGTTCTTGGTGTCGAATGCCGAAGGTGTCGCAGGAGTCACCGGGAAACCGGCACCACCACCACCACCGGCAACACCTCCTTGCTGGCCGCCGATGCCGCCTCCAACCTGGTTGGGAAGCTCGGGTGGTTCGTATTCGGTAGGATAGATAAACTCACGAATGATCTCGATCGTGGCACTCTGTCCGGGAAGGGCAACAACACTTGGTGCAGTCATAATGTCCGCCCCCTTCTTCTGGGAAAGTCCACGCATGATCATCTGAATCTGCCCACTGCTGAACAGACCGGTCATGGAGAGGACACCGGGAGCAACGCTGTTGGCCTGGGCAGTCCGGGTTGGATTGTTCAAGATGGCATCAATACTGTTGCGATTGACTGCCGCCGAACCACTTCGGAGACCGGAGGTCACGATATTGGAAACGTTCTCTTGGGGAGAAGCCGGAATACCGGGAATATTCACCCGATCCACCGTTCCAATGAAGTCCTGGTTGCTGCGGGCAGTTCCACTACCAACGGTACCACCACCAAGGAAGTAGTTACTACCGAATCCAAACGGAGTCGCGATCCAGTCAAAGCCAAGCTCTTCACCATTTTCCTGGGAAACCTCCACAAACTTGGTGGTTACGCGGATCTGGCGGGGAGTGTCATTGATGGCCGCCTGAACGATACCATCGATCAACTCGAGGTTGGTTGGAGTATTCCGCACGATGAGAGTGCTGGAACTCTTCAGGAAACTGGCTGAGGAATTTGCCGGGAAGGAAACGCCGTTCTCCTTGAGAAGCGTCACGATGTCCTTGCGAGGCTCGATACCGGCAGGCCCATTATCGTCGGCTGCAGCAAAAGGATCGGGGTCACCACCTCCACCAGCACCACCGTCACCACCACTGGTGGTAATGAAAGTCTCAAAGGTGGGAGGAACGGTCCAGCGACGCTGCACGATATCAGCGTCTTCGCCCTCACTAATTGGAAGGAGGGTGACTGCGAATTCGTCAACCTTGTAGCGAAGCTTTGCCTCATCACAAATGTATTGCAGGGCTACACGAAGAGGAACCTGTCTAAGCTCGAGGTTCTTGATCAAGATGGCGTTGGGATCGGTTGCATCACCAAATCCACCGTCGAGAGCTTCGTCATCGGCGGCCACATCGCCGGCCGCATCAAGAGTTTTCGGGGTGCGAACCACGAAGTTGATCCCCTTTTGACTGTCATCGATCACGGTGTTGTCCAACTCAACGGAACGGAGGCGGAGGAATTCGACAGCCTCTTCCACCGTGATGTTGTTCAACTTTACCTCGGGAATGATGATTTGATTGAGTTTAGCAATGATTGAACGCTCGCGGTCAAGATCTGGGTTGAGATCGGGTCCCTGGTTGACACGCTCGCTGAGAGGAGGAACGGCGAGTTCCCAAGCGCGGTCGACCTGCATGAGCATCTCAGCACGGGTCTGGTCGTAGGCGGCGCGGTAGTAGTCCGACTTAATGGCCGAGCAACGCTCCATCCAACGGCGGGCTGCCTTGTTGTATGGGTCGGTACGAAGGACCTGCTTAAATTCCTCCTCAGCTTTGTCGTAGAGACCCAGGTTGTAATAGCTCTCACCTTTGTAGAGGAGGCGGCGAACCTGATCGACGTTTTCGGTATGTTCGTAGGTCAGTCCGGTCTCGGTGCGAATCGGGTCGTCGAGGTACTCAAGGCCTTTCTTGGAAGCCATATTACCAGGATTGTTCTTGTCGATCTCCTCGAGGAGGTCTCGGGCTTCCTGATACTTGCCCTCGAGGCGGTATTTCTGGGTCAGGGCAACGGAACCCTCTTCGAGGCTCTTCGTCATGAAGGCACGACGATCGCTGGTCGCAGTTCCATACGGGAGGATATTCAGGGCCTCACGATATTTTTGAACTGCGGTTTCGTATTCGCCCTCGGCGTAGGCCTCACGACCTTCGTTAAGGAGTTCATCGGCCTTGGCCACGTCCTGCTGACGACGAATCATTTCTTGCGCGAGCAGGTCACTCTCGTTTTGACCGTATCCGGTCTCGACTGAGAGCGGCGCGATCACGAGTGCCGCAAGGGCAAACATGGTGCGATGAGTTAGGTGTGTTTGTCTCTTCTGCATGATCTGGTTGATTTATTGTTGATTTGTGGGGAGGGTGGAAGCTCTTTTTTCGAAAACGCTAAAGTTTCCTGCTTCTTACCCCACCCCGGACTTGAATTTTAAGATGATTTGGTAACTTGGATTTATTGGGCAGGCACCGAAATTTCAACGGTTTTAACCTCTTCGCCAACCTTGTATTCAACGACGACTGCTTCAGGCTTACGGTCGGCATCGAGCTTCACCTCGATGAGCTTGTAAATCTTCTCAGCGCCACTAAAGGGAAGCGCAAAAGTTCCGTTCTCCTCAAAAGTGAAATTATTCCCTTCTTCGCCGATCGCGTTGAGGCGAAGAGTGACACGGTGATCATAAAAGGTGATATCCTTCAACTGTTTGGCATCCGCATTGAATGGCAGCTCGAAGACGTTCTTATTTTTGCTGGGATGCTGATCTTCAATCTTAGCCCAATCGCGCATCCGCTCGCCGGCAGGCCCCTGCTCCGGACGCTGAACGACCTCAAGCAACTTGAAACGATCCTTCCCCGGATCTTCCGAGAAGAAGGTATCCCCAATTGCGATCGCTTCAGAAGCGGGAATCCGGTTCGTCGCCGGACGCCTTTGGCCGAATGGAATGAAGGCGTAATCAAACTGAAAACCCTGTCCGAGAACGGTCTTGAAGAGGAGACGCCAGGTGTCGCTCTCCACTTTGACGACCTCAAGCTTGTCAATGAGAGCCCCATAATTATCGGGATCGTTGGGATCGGTCTCTGCAAGGTATTCCTCCTTGTTGGTGAAACCGTCGGAATCCTGATCTCTCATCGGAGAGTCAGAATAGGAAGGATCGATGCGCTTATCGACCCACCACTGGTTATCAATCGGCGGATGAACAGGTTCAATCTTCAGGAGATCGAGAAGCTTCATTTTATCACCATCCTTGGTGTAAAGATCGACACTCGTGAAGAGATCGACCGGACGCCCGGAGGAGGTCTTTTGATGAATGACGGCATCCTCCTCGGAGAGCATCTTGCTCACGGAAGCTGCAATTTCACCACCGGCAGAGGTGGTGTCTTTCCCCGGGTTGGGGTTAGGCGCGTTGAACGTAGCGTTCACGGTCTCGTTACCGCTGTATCCGAGGTAGCCGAGCCCCGCGAGAACGAGTGCCCCGCCGCCAAGGGCTGCGATGTGGTAGTTTTCTTTAATCCAGGACATATCTTCGTAGGTGATTTATTTGAGTTCTGGGAGGTTCTCCTCCTCGATGAAAAGAAGGAGATCGGCACGGAGATAGACAATGAGTTCTTCGCCACCGGACACCTTGTCGAGAATCTTGACAGATTCGACAGGCTCGTCCTCGGCTGATTCATCACCCACAATTTCCACATCACCAAAGGCCCCTTCACTCTTTTTTTCACCAGAGGCAGCCTTACCGGCACTTGGAATGCTTGCGGGATTCAAAGCCCGGGCAAGACGGATCTCGTAGAAATACTGATCGGAGTTGCAAATACGCTTTAAAAACTCACGCACGACAGGCTCGGAAGCCTTGAAGGTGAGCTCAACCGGCATGCGGCGGGCGATAGTCGGAAGTTTTTCGAACTTTGGAGGACGAACCTCATTTGGATCACGCTTCGCGGGGCGCTTCTTACGAGGCTCCTTCTTCGCCTCGCGAGTGCCGGGCCAACCGTATCCTTCTTCTTGAGGAAGAGGCTCACGAACGAGGCTTTCAATCTGCTTCACTCCGGATCCGGAAGCCTCGGTCATGAGATATTCGATCGCGTCGAGTTGATAGTTCAGGATACCGGTAGCTTCCGGACGAGGAAGGCTACCGCGATACTTCTGAAATCCAAGATGGAACCCATTGGGAATGGCTTTCTCCCCGGGGAAGAGTGCAGTCACCTTTTCCACGGTCTCCGTGAGTTTGGCGGCAAAGTCCTTACCGGAGATATCCTCCATTTTCTCGGGACGGAAGGTTAGGAGCTTCTCGCGAACCTCATTTGCTTTCGCAATGACATCCTTGAGACTCTTTTCCTTATCCATCGCGTTCTCGCGGGTTGGGTATGGATTGAGACTCTTGTCTTTCTTAACGGTGGCTTCCTTTGCCGCGACCTGCTGCTGGACTTCCTCCAGGCTGGTGCCGGCCTTCATCCCAAGGAAGATGATGATCGCAGCCAGCAGGATCGTGATTGTCAGCAATCCGCCGAGGAACTTGTTTTCTTTAAACCAGGACATAGTAAGTGATTTTGGGGTGTGTGTGATTTATTTGTGTTGGAACGGAGTCTTCAGCGGAATGAGCATCTCAAACGGAGCTGCGTAGTCGTTGGTCTCTTGTTCGGGTGTCGCCTTGATTCGGGCTAGTTGGTTGTCCGGGATGGGCTTGCCCTTGGCATCGACAAACTTAAAGATTTCGGATCCTTTGAACTTTTCGAGAATATCAAGAACCTCGGTCTGCTTGTTCAGGTGCAGGCCTCTGATGATCACGCTGTCGACCCATGTCTCTTCCTTCATCAGGGGAGAATTGCCGGGAGTGGTGGTCGCGAAGCTCTCGTCCATGACCGGATCGCTCTCGGCGTCGCCAGTGACTTGATACTTGGTGCGATATTCAAAATCCGTCAGCCAGACATTCTCGCTCACGAAAGCCGAGGACACGTCGTTCCAGGTTTTGATGAAGCTGAGGCGGCCGTTTTCGGCTGCTGCGTATGCATTGATGAGCCCCACACTCTTCTCCTCATCCTTGAGAAGCTTTTTGATCTTGGTGGCGGACTGCTGAATGGTTTGAGCCTCCTGATCGAGCTTGGCAAGATGAGCCTCGCCATCGCCGACCGACTTGATCTTAAAACCAGCCCAAGCGCCGAGCCCAGCGATAAACAGAGCCGAGGCCGCGATAAGGGCAGGCTTCCGGCGGGTAATATCCCGCTGGGCCTGAACGGCTTCGGGGACCAGGTCAATGTTGATCGGAGCGTTGTCCGAAGCGCGCAAAGCAAGACCGACAAGCTCGCCGAGTTGGTGGGCTTCGCGACCGATGGCATCGACATCGACTCCCTTGCCGACCGAAATCCGTTGAAGCGGATTGAAGGTTTCGACAGGAAGGTTGAGCTTCTCCTCGAGGAACTCGCGAAGATAGGGAAGATTGGCCGTTCCGCCAGCAAGAAGGACCTTCTGCGGAGCGTTTCCGCCCTGTTGGCTTCGGAAAAGAGTGTTAGTGCGCTGAATCTCCGCGGTGAGGCGGGTCAGGGCATTCCGGACCACTGTACCGAGAGCGGCAGTTGCTTCGTCCAGTTGTCCGGCGTGACCTCCTCCGAGGGTCACCAGTCCGCTGGTCAGCTTGCTGTTTTCGGCCTCGGCGAAGGCAACATTGTATTCCTTCGCAATTGCACTGGTGAGATTGGCTCCACCAATCGTAACCGAGCGAGTGAAGAACTTCTTTCCATCGGCATAAATCAGATTGGATGTTTTCGCACCGATATCTAGCAAGAGGACACATTCCTCCAGTCCCGGATAATTGTAGCGGAAAGAATTATAAAGAGCAGTCGGAGCCGAGTCGACCAGACGGGTGCCGAGACCGGTATCAGCAACAACCGAGTTCAGATCGTTCAGAGAGTCGGCCTTGATGGCGACCAGCACAACCTCGTTTTCAATGCCATCGGTCTCCAGCTTCTCCCAGTCCCAAACCACCTCATCGATGGGGAAGGGAACATTTTGCTGGGCTTCAAATCGCACTAGCTCCCCCATGTTCTCGGTTTCGAGTGGCGGAAGTTTGACGAAACGCACAAAGACCGACTGCCCCGAAAGAGCGTAGGCAGTCTTTTGCTTGTCAACCTTGAGTCCCTGGGCGAGCTCTTTAATGGCAAGCTGGACCTGTGGGATGCGCGCGGCTTCCGTAGCGGGGTCTGCGAGGATACTGGTGGCGGCGTATTTCTTGAGGATCAGACCTTTTTTGGTCGGGGCGAAAACGCCCATGGAGATCCTTTGAGAACCGATATTAAGTGCAATGATCGACTGTTGGTCAGCCATAGTTTTTATTTGTGGGTGTGGAGAAAATTATTAAGAAGTGGCCCAGAGCTTCAGTCTTTCGGCTGAACTTCGGCGTAACGGTCGTACCAAAGTGCGGCAAAAGGAGTTTGGGTTTTGTCGAGCAGAGGAAATTTCGAAGTCGCTTCGACCCCCTTCAAAGCTTCGCGCCACCAGCCGGCTTTTTGGCCGTGGCTAAAGAAGCCGACCATTTTGCCACCCCACTCAATCTCACCGCCGATGGCTTCGAGATCCGATTTACTGGCCTTGGTGCTACCGGTGATCCGCTTGAGCGTGTTCGGAGAAATGTAAATTGAGACAAAAACAGGCTCATCAACCGGAATGTTCACATAGGTGACCGTTTTGCTGATCTTGTAGGCTTTGCGATCCTGCCCTTTAACAACGACGTGCCAATTGACATTGATCTGATCAAGATACCCGTCCTTGGGCTCATTGCGCAGGCGGCCTGGCTGCAACTTCACCTCAACCTCGAGCCAGTCTTTGGGTTTGAAATTCTTGGCATTGCCATCCTGAATATCGGGAGACTGCAATTCGGTAAACTTCGGATCATCAACCTTAAACTTCGCATCTTTTGAAACCTCAAGCTGTCCGAAAGCGCTGGTGGAGAGGCTCAGACCGCACGCCAGAGGGAGAATGGATTGAAGAAATCTCTGTATGTTCATGATTTGTTGAAAGGATTTGCGGACGCTATGAAATCCGCACGGGGGGCGGCTAGCAAAAAACCGTGATCCGGCTTGTTTTTTTAACAGTTGACAGCGATCAACGATTCTGGCCGAAGGACTTTGACAAATATAAATCCCCCACCCCACTCTCCGTCCATGACGCAGCGAGGGCCAGTTCACCAACATTTATCGGACGGGAAAAGACTCGTTGTCGGGGCAATTGCCGACTCCATGACTCTTTCCACCACCCCGGCCGGTTGTGATGTGGTGGAATTGCGGCTCGATTCAATGGGAACTGGAGAAAATGTGCATCACTTCGCAAGGGATTGTCCACTGCCCCTCCTAGTGACCGCAAGGGGTCCGGAGGAAGGCGGTCAAAGCGACTGGTCCATAGAAGAAAGAGCGGATGCTTATCGCTCATTCCTGCCACAGGCTTCGCTCATCGACATTGAACTCCGTGACCTGGATGCTTTCAGCGGGGTCATTGACGAAGCCAGGAGCCTCGGAGTTCCTCTGATCGGCTCCTACCACGATTTCACCGCGACTCCGGAGCCTGAATCGCTGGCCGAAAAAATCGATCCACGGGTCGACATTCACAAGTTCGCCCTCATGACGCAGTCGACGAAGGATGTTATCAAGCATCTCGCGATTTTTGAGTATCTTCCCGGACGCGCTTTGTCCGTCATGGGCATGGGACCTCTCGGCGCGGCGGCCCGACCCCTGATGGCCGAAGCGGGATCGCTTTTAAACTATGGGTATCTGGGGATTACCCCGACCGCCCCTAACCAGTGGCCCGCTGAATTACTCAAGGCCACTCTTGCGATTTAACTACGGCACAATTTTCACCGGAGCCGGAGGAAGGGCGGCCAGAAAAGATTTTCCATAACGCTTAGTGACGACTCGATTATCGAGAATCACCACCATCCCTTCGTCCTTTTTTGTCCGGATCAAGCGGCCCACCCCCTGGCGGAGTTTGATCACCGCTTCCGGAACGGAATACTGCATAAAGGGATTTCCGCCCTCGGCTTCGATCTCTTCCAAACGAGCTGCCGTCAGCGGATGATCCGGCACAGCAAAGGGGAGCCGTGTGATGATGACGTTGCTGAGCGCTTCTCCGGGCACATCAACTCCCGCCCAAAAACTCTCGGTCCCGAATAGAACACTGTGCACATCCTTGCGAAATTCCTCGACCATTTTCTGGCGTGGCATTCCCATCCCTTGCGCGAGAAGAGTCCACCCGTGATCGTCGAAAAACTCCTCCATGCTCTCCGCGACCGATCGCAAAAGCCGGTGACTGGTGAAGAGGACAAAAGCGCGCCCTTCGGACTTTTTCACCACCCGTTCGATCCAGTGGATCAACATGTCCTCGTAATCATCGTCGCGTGGATCCGGCATCGACTTCATGACGTAAATCGCCATCTGCTTTTGATAGTCGAAGGGACTCCCGATCTTCACCGCGGGAACATGCTGCGCGCCAATACGCTCTCGGAAATAGCTCAACTGGTCATCGCCCGTTCCCAGAGTTGCGCTCGTGGTGATACAGGTTTTGTCGGGCCCAAAAAGAAGCGGACGCAGACGGTCCGCCACATCAACAGGCGCGGCATTCAGGGTGAATGAGGTTCCCTCATAGCCCGACTTCTCGACCCAATAAACGCTCCCGCCATCTTCCTGATCGAGAAACATTTTCAGGCCACCGTGCATCTCACGGAGACGCCGCGCCCCTTCCATCAACTCACCCTTGCGGGTGTCGTCTTCCGTCTCTTCCGCGACCTCTTCGATCGCAGTCCAACATTCACGCAGCGGCCCCGCCAGTGTGTTCTCAACCAATTCCGGTTGCCGCACGCGACACTCACGGCCCCATTCGCCAAAAGTCACAGCATCACCAATATTTTCGAAAAAATCATCCGCTTCTTCGAGGACCTTTTTCGCACAATCCATCGCTTCCGTCGCCTGGGCATACTTCAACAAGCCCTTGCCAGTTTTTGGATGATACAGTCGCTGCAAATCAAATCGCAATCCCGTCTGGCTGAGCCGCAAACCCAGCGACTTCGCAGCCACCGCCTCCAAGGTGTGCGCTTCGTCAAAAATTACAAAATCATTCGGAACCAGAAAACCCGATTCGTTTTCATTCATCTCCTCCTCAGGATTGAGCAGCGAGAAAAAAAGACTGTGATTCACCACCAGAACGCGGGCGCTTTGAGCAAACTTCCGGGCTTCCTGAAAAAAACAATTTCCTCGTGGCCCGCACGTCCGCTGCGTGCAGATGTGCGATTCGCTGCAAACCTGCAACCACACCTTGAGTGAGGGGTCGAAATCCAAATCGCTCTTGGTCCCGTCGCGAGTCGACTCCGCCCATTTCCAAATCTCCATGAGCTCCTCCTGCTCGCTCGAGGTGAAAAGATCGCCGCCGTTGTCCATGGCCCGACGCAACCTCATCGGACACAGATAATTCCCCCGCCCTTTCAAAAGAGCTGCTTCAAATGGCTCCGCCAAAAGCTTACGCACAATTGGTAAATCCTTCCCTATCAATTGCTCTTGCAGATTAATGGTGTGCGTTGAAATCACCGCCTTCTTTCCTTCGCGAATGGCATACTCCACCGCCGGGATGAGATAAGCCAGCGACTTACCCACTCCGGTTCCGGCCTCAATCACCAGGGAACGCCCGCCCTCCAGCGCATCGGCCACTTCGCCCGCCATTTGCTGCTGCTCGGCACGGTATTCAAAGTCGGGAGATTTCGAGAGCAGACCGGTCTCCGAAAAAACCATCCGCATCTCATCTCCGAACGAATTACCACCACCAAGCGAAATCACCCCTCTGGGTAGCTTCTCGCGCCGGCAAATTCAACTGTCATCACCACAAGAAGCTCTATGCTGATTTTCCAACATTTATGTTGCAGGTTTTTTAGCATCCATTACGGTCTCCTTATGAACCGTTTGGAAAAAGGTGAACTCTCGCGTCGCGAACGACAGATCCTCGATATCCTGTATCGTTTGGGAGAAGCCACCGCCCAGGATGTGCAGGACGAACTACCTGATCCTCCTTCCTACTCAGCTGTCCGGGCGCTTCTCGCCACCCTTGAAAACAAGGACATGGTGAAGCACTCCAAGGAAGGACGCCGCTATCTTTACAGTCCCGTTATCAATGAGAACAAGGCCAAGCGCACGGCTCTCAAAAACCTCTTGGGAACCTTCTTTAAAGGAAAGCCCGAGAACCTCGTCGCCGCTCTTCTCGATCCGAGCGATCAGCAGCTCAGCGAAAAGGAAATCGCCGAGATTCGCAAACTCATCAAGTAGTCGCAAGCCATGCTCATTCCTTCGCTAGTCTTCTCCCTCCTCGCGACCTTGGCGATGTGGGTTTTCGTGCGACGGAATCCCGCCACCGACCCCCGGGTCACTGTCGCCATCCTTGGGCTCCTTCTTGTGCTCCCTCTTCTCAATTTCCTCCCCAAATACTCGGTCACGGTCGCTGGAAATAGCGAATCCAACTCATCGCTGAGCCCCTGGGTTTTCCCCGCAATTTGGACCGTCGGCTTTCTTTTTTTCGGACTACGTGGACTCATTGATGTCCTCTCAATGCAACGCTGGAATCGTGAATCGAGACTGGCCAATGATCTCCCGGCCTTTCAAGAGACACTCGCTGAACTCGGCATCTCCAGACGAGTCGACCTGCGCATTCATCCAAGGCTCACTTCGCCAGTCGTCTCCGGGTTGATCCGCCCACGAATTTACCTGCCCGAGAGCTCCACTGACTGGTCTCCCCAGACACTTAAGATGGCGCTCCTTCATGAGCTTGGCCACGTCCAGCGTCGCGACCTTTGGATGGCCACACTCGCGCATATCGTCTGCGTCCTTCATTGGTTTAATCCCGCAGTGTGGTGGTTGCGTCGCACTTTCCTCTCCCAGTGCGAATATGCCTGCGATGCTCACTTGGTTGAAAAAGGAACTGACCCCCGCATCTATGCCAATGCGCTTTGCGACGTGGCCCAATCGGCCTCCGCTCCCCCGCTTTCTCTTGCCATGGCCGGCCATGTGCCCCTGCGCGAGCGCATCATCTTTCTTTCGCGAGGTGGCCGGCGAGGCTCGGTCCTTCTCTCCGGACTCATTTTGCTGACTGCGAGCAGCGCCATCGCGATGAGCATGATCCGCTTCGTTCCGGAACGCGCAAAGGCACCGCTCGCGCCCCCCATGAACGAAGTTGATCTTCGCTTCAGTGCCGACCCCTTTCCCGGCGATTAGAGCAAAGATTTTCTTATCAACCGAAATCGACTCTGGAAAGTTCCCGGACCTACGGCACGTTCCTATAAACGAATGGGTCGGCACGTCAAATCATCGAGAGAGGTCCTCGCCTGGATTGCAGCGCAGCGACGGGCCACCTCGATTAGCAGTGTCATTATTGCACTGCTTCTGATGCTCTTGATCGGATTCCTGCTTTATCTCATCAATCTCACCATCGACCGAAAGGACATCCCCCGGCAGGTCACCTACATCGCGCCCCCCTCGGAAGAAATTGACAACGATGCTTCGCAGCAAAAGGCACAGGTTCAGGTCGCACGCAGACCTACTCCGCCGGGAGGAGGGGCTCCCTCGAAAATCATCTCCGCAATCACCGCCTCCCCTGTCGCCGCCCCTACCATGGTTGAGCCTGCCCTCGATCAGACTTTTGGGATCGACGAAGGTTTTGGCAGCGCTTCCGATCAGGGCTTCGGCGGCGGGGATTTCGGCACCGTCCCGGGCGGAGCCGGCAAACGCTGTAATGCCGACGATCGTCTCGCAAGACTCGCCTCCACCGGCGGCTCACCGGAGTGTGAGACCGCGGTCATCAACGCGCTCCGCTACCTGACCAAAAAACAACACCAGGAAGGGTATTGGGGCGAGGAACATCGCTGCGGAATCACCGGATTGGCCCTGCTTACCTACCTCGGGCATTGCGAAACTCCGATCTCCGAGGAGTTCGGCGAAGCCGTTTTCAACGCCACCGTCTACCTCATCGATCGCGCCATGAAAAACAAGGGACGGATCTTTGACGATGAAGGCGGCCCGTGGTGCTACGAACACGCCATTGCCACTTACGCCCTCTGCGAAAGCTACCTCTTCAGCCGCTCCTTTGGGTATCACATTCCAAATCTCGAGAAAGTCGTTCAGGGGGCGGTCCAATGGATCATCGACTCCCAAAACACCGTAGGCAGTTGGGGCTACCGCTACAGTGACGGAGGTCGCTACGACACCTCGATTACCGCGTGGCATCTACAGGCGCTGAAAGCCGCCAAGTCGACCGGCTCGAAATTCCCGAAACTGCAGGACTCCGTCGACCTGGGCCTTAAATCCCTGATCAACAGCCAGTTGCCCAGCGGTGGATTTGGCTACGATCTCAACCGAAAGGACGAAGGAAATTTACCACTCACCGGTGCCGGGGTGCTTTGCCTCCAGCAACACAACGGACGCCGGGATTTTGATGCACGCCAAGGGATCGCCCACATCGCGAGGAATTCCCGTTTTGACTTCAAAAAGAACGCCAACCTTTACGAACACTACTACGTTTCACAGGCCGCGATGAACGAAGGCGGCGCTTTCTGGAAAAGCTACAACAAGATGTTCCGTGACCAATTGGTGAAAAATCAACGCCAGGACGGCTCGTGGCCCAACCCGCCCGGCAACAAGCACTCGGCCGGCGAAATTTACAACACCGCTCTCGCCACCCTGATGCTCGAAGTCTACTATCGCTATCTCCCCGGCACCCGAAATTAGCTCCCCGCTCCATGCGACCCGGGATGATGTTCCGCTGAAATCACATGCTGAGAACTAGGAATTTTTTTTCGTAACCTTTCTGGGCTTCCCGGCGTAGACCCACAGATCAGAAACCAGAAGCCATGAAATTTAATATTCTCCTCGCCGCCACTTGTATTGCCATTGGCGCATCTATTGCCTGGCTGGCAAAGCCCGACCCGAAAGCTGATACCGCTGAGGCTGAAGTCGTCGAAAAGAAACCTCTTTCAAACGGCAAGATCGGCTCTTCCGAAAGCCAGAAGCGAGCAACCAGCGAGCGCACTATTGTTGAGCCCGAAAAAGTTGGACCGGTCGTGATCATCCCTGCTGACGGCGAGGGGCGCGAACAAGCCCGCGAAATGGGGAACCGAATGGAACAAATGTTCCGCAAGCGCCAGCAAGCCAAGCTTGACGCACGCATTGCAAAACTTGTTTCCCAACTGAATCTCACCCCGACCCAAGAAGCAGCCCTTCGCAAGACTGCCGCAGACAGAATGAGCAGCTTTGGTGAGATGATGAAGGGTGATGTCGACCCATCGAAAATTGGCGAGATGTTGAAAGCCGATTTCATTGATGAGGCCCTTGCCGACATCCTCACTCCGGAACAACAGGAAGAACTGGAAGCCGTCAAAAAGCGCGAAATCGCCAATAAGGTCGAAGCGCAGGCCCTTAAGGACCTCGCAAAATTGAGCACTCTTGATCTGACCCAGGAACAAAAAGACGCCGCCTATGACATTCTCTACAAGGACGCCGAAGCATCTGTCGGAAATGAAACAGCTGCGACCGGGATCGTTTCGATGTTCACGGAGGGATTGGGCATCGAGTTGGACTCGGACACCCTGACAGTGGCCACCGCGATGATACCCGACATCGGCGGCATCGAAAGCAGTGAGGTCGAGCAAGACCCGCAGGCCATGATGGCCAAGGCCCAGGAAAATATGACCAAGCGGATCGACGACAAAGTCGAAGCAATGCGGCCCGTCCTCAACGACAGTCAACTGACTCAATACCGCAAGGATCTTGAGCTGAAATCAGGCGGTATTTTCGGAGGTTTATTGAACGGCTTTGGTGCCGGCAGAGACGACGACGAGTAAAGCGACCCTAAAATTCTTCAGGCCCGCGCTCATCCTTGAGCCGGGCCGTTTTTTCGCGCGCTTCACGGAAAAAACTTTTCAGTATCCCCACGCACTCGTCCTCCATCACCCCCATCGTAATTTCGCAGCGATGATTCAGCGGCGGATTACTTTGCAGAAGATTAATCCAGCCGCCGGCCGCCCCCCCCTTCGGATCCATCGCACCGTAAACCACCCGGTCCGGCCGACAGTGAACAATCGCTCCGGCACACATGGGGCAGGGCTCTTTGGTCACGTAAAGCGTTGCACCTTCAAGCCTCCAATCACCATAAGCAGTCTGCGCCGAGGTCAAAGCAAGCATCTCGGCGTGAGCAGTGGCATCCTTGAGTGTTTCTACCTGATTCCAGGCGCGCGCGATAACCTGTCCATCACGGACGATGACGGCGCCGATCGGCACTTCGCCGACTTCATAAGCCCGACCCGCCTCCCGCAGGGCCTGACTCATGAAAAAGAGGTCGCTCTGAAAGCCAATCGACTGCTCGCTCTCGAAATCAAATTCCATGGCCGTGGTTAAACCATCTTTCCGCCACTGGAAAGACTCTCTTGAGAAAGGACCAGAACCCGCCCGTCTTTCACCTGCCACTTCACATTCAGCCCGGCCAGCTTGCAACCATAGACACGCTCTTCATCATCGTGAAAGGCCGGCCTGGGATCGACCGCCAATACCCTTGTGATCAATGCAACCATCTCCCCGCTTAGGCCCGCTTTCGCCCCGGCACAAAATTCCACGGCCAATGGTGCGGGAGCTTCTTTGGCAAATCCTCCGTTGGCCCCATGCACGGCTTCAACGTAAGGCAAATATGGCTTGAGATCGAGAACCGGAGTGCCCTCGACAAGATCGAGCCCACTCACCTCCAACGCCTCATCGGAAACCGACTCCAAAGTGACCAGGGAAAGCCCGATTCGATTGGGTCGAAAGGGTGAGCGGGTCGCAAAGACCCCCTTCTTTTCATTTCCGCCCAGTCTTGGTGGCCGGACAAACCAGCGTGCTTCTTCTTCCTTTACCTGATTAAACAGAAAGACGATCCAGACGTGGCTGAATTCCTCAAGCCCCCGACTTGCGCCCGGCGGAACCTCATTGGAGAAAACGACCCGCCCACGTGCCTCCGGCACGATCCCGCTTTGTCGGGGCGTACCAAATTTTTCACCAAAACAACTCTCGATCCAGCCAATCGGCCGCATGGGAATCTCCTTGCTCATGCGTTCAGCAGAGCAGGAGCAAGATCAACACGCGAGTATTCCTTTCCAACCGAATCGCAGAGCAAGTTCGATGATATGCGACCGCTCTCGTAAATGGTGGGCAATCCACTCCCGGGATGAGTCCCGCCACCGACGAGATAGAGGTTGTCGTATCCCCTCATCCGGTTGTGAGGGCGGAAATAAAGCATTTGATCAAGGGTGTGGGAGAGATTGAAAGTCGCCCCCATGAAGATGCTGTAATCATCCCGCCATCCCGCCGGACTGAGAATTTTCTCCTCCACGATATGCTCCCGGAGATCCTTCATCCCGGTCCGTTGGATGATCCGGTCAATCACGAGATCACGATACTCCCGCTGGGTCGCCTCCCAGTCCTGATGATGGCGGGCGTTGATCGTGGGAACCAGAACATAGAGCTGGGAATGACCTTCCGGCGCCACCGTCGGATCTGTCACGCTGCTATTGCGGACATAAATCGACATATCGGTGGAAACCTTGCTTTCGCTCTGGATGTCCTTGACGTTCCGGGCGTAGTCATCCGCAAAGAGTATATGATGATGCGGCTCATCTTCATAAATCTTGTCGAGTCCCAGATAGAGCATAAAGGCCGAGCATGAGAACTTCTTCCCCTTCAAGTCGTCCGGGTCCTTGCAGTGACCATTCATCAAATTGACCATGGCATGCGCGTAGTCGGCATTCATCACGACATGATCGGCATCAAGAATCTCTCCGCTTTCCAGGGTCACTCCGGTAGCGTGCTTGTCCGAAAAATTCACCTGCTTGATTGGAGTCGAGAGCTTGATCTCGGCGCCCTCCTCACGGGCGACCTTGGCCATCGCCTCGGAAATTTTACAGAGCCCGCCCTGAACATGATAAATCCCGTACTTGTATTCCGTGTAGGACAGAATGGTGAACAATCCGGGGCATTTCCAGGGGCTCATCCCGAGATACTTCGCTTGAAAGGTGAACGCCAATTTGAGGCGATCATCCTTGAAATAGTCATCCAGCACATCGACCACCGTCTTGGTCGTGGCAATATAGGGGATCGTCTTCACCAATTCCTTCCTCAAATATGAGGTCAGCTTGTGGTAGGGCTTCTGCAGAACCGGATAAATGGCACGGAGCTTTGCGGCGTGATCATCCATGAAGCGCCGATATCCCTCTTCGTTACCGGGGAAGTTCTCCGCAATGTTGGCGAACATTTTCTCTACATCGGAGTTGGTTTCGATCGCGGTTCCATCACTCCAACTCAACCGCGCCATCGGATCGAGCTGGATAAAGTCGAGATAGTCGGCACTTTCGCGTCCCGCCTCGGCGAAGATTTCATCGAGTGTGAATTTCTGGTGGAGAAAGGTCGGCCCCGCATCAAAGGAATAATCGCCCAGTTTGATCTCGGAATTCCGACCACCCACGCGATCCGCTTTCTCCACAACCGTGACATCGAAGCCCCGATGGGCCAGAATCATCGCCGAGGAAAGTCCCCCGGGTCCCGCACCGACAATGATCACCTTATTCTTCATTTTCGATCGATAGGTAGACGAGACTCCGCCATCGGGCTAATACTTTTTTAACGACGAGATGATTAGGACCCGCTTTGCCCCAAGTCCCACCGGGAAACTCCACCTCGGCCATGCCTATGCTGCAAGGATAGCCCATGATCTTGCGCGCAAAAATGGCGGACGATTTCTTGTTCGCTTCGAAGATATTGATCACACCCGGGTGAGGGACGAATTTTACCGCGGGATTCTGGAAGACCTCCGCTGGCTTGGCCTTGAGTGGGACGGGGAGCCGTGGCGCCAACTCGATCGACTGGACCACTACCAGACGGCCCTCGAACATTTAAAGTCACTCGGGATCGTTTACCCCTGCTATTGCACCCGCCGCGAAATTGAGACCGAATTGGCAAACCTCACCCACGCCCCGCACGGTCCCGAAGGCCCTCTTTACCCCGGAACCTGTCGTGGCTTAAAATCAGCTCCTGCGAAACGCGAACCGGCCTGGCGGCTCAATGCCGTAAAAGCAGCGGCAATGACCGGACCGCTTACTTTTACGGATCAACGCCACGGAGTAATCACAGTTGACCCTGAACTTCTCGGTGACATCATTCTAGCCCGCAAGGATATCGGCACTTCCTACCATCTCGCTGTCGTCGTCGATGATGCCGCTCAGGAAATCAGCCATGTCACGCGAGGCGCAGATCTTTTTGGCTCCACCCATATTCACAGGGTTCTTCAAAATTTGCTTCAACTCCCCGAGCCCTGCTACCTCCACCACTCACTCATTTTGGATGAAACGGGCCAACGGCTGGCCAAGCGACATGACGCTCTCTCCATCGAGACTCTTCGAGAACGTGACGAGGACGTTTGGAATTTGCTGCCCTCCCCTTCCTCAAGTGAGTAAACTTCCGGCATGTTAGACATGCCCCTGCGAGTCGGAGTCGGCGGAAATGGAAAAGTCGCCCGTGGCGTCGAATTTCAAGTCACCCACGCCGACGGTATGAAGCTCGCGTGGCGGCACGAACCCGATGATGTCGAATCCCATCTCAAAAGTGATCCCATCGACGTTTTTGTCGAAGCTTGTGGAAACGTTCACGATGGTGCCGAATGCTGCCTTCTCGCAATCGAGAACCATGCCCACGTCGTTCTCACCAATGCCCGGGTTGACGTCGCTTACGGCCTCCCCATTCAAACGGAAGCCCACCAGAACGGCATCGTCGTCACCTCGGATGTCGGAACCCCGCACGGGACTCTCGCCACCATGATTCAGGAAGCCCACATCATGGGATTTGGAATCCTGCAAGCCGGGCAGATTTGCCCG
>Ga0213866_10000190_pt1 | contig 51577 bp, 52 predicted proteins | sample PICome_11_FD_160079 | JGI IMG/M metagenome (GOLD analysis project Ga0213866, IMG submission 160079) | Coastal seawater microbial communities near Pivers Island, North Carolina, United States - PICO284 | ecosystem: Environmental > Aquatic > Marine > Coastal | place: USA: North Carolina...
TTTATGACTGATAATCAAATTAGTAACTACGATATTAGTGAAATTGATGGTGTTATAACCTTCAAAAATAAAAATACCACAATAGGTTTCATTCGTTTTAATAATAAAGGTGAAGTAGAATACATTTTTGTAAACCCTGCCTTTAGAAAGCAAGGTTTAGCTAAGAAACTTTTAAAACTTACAAAAGAGAGAACTGGAAAAGATTTGATACCACAACAACCAATAAGCCCTTTAGGTAAGAAGTTGTTTAATATAACTTAATATATTATTTATGGTCAAAAATATTTTAATTACTGGCGGTGCTGGATACATAGGATCTCACGTGACTGAGATTTTGTTAAAAAAATATAAAAAAGTATTTTTATTAGATAATTTATCTACTGGACATCGTAAATTAATTAACAAAAAAGCAAAATTTTTTAAATTAGATATTCATAGAAAAGATAAAGTAAGAAAAATAATTAAAAAAAATAAAATTGATTCAATAATTCACCTAGCAGCTAATTTAATAATTGGTGAAGGTCAAAGAAAACCAAAAAAATATTACAAAAATAATGTCTTAGGAACTAAAAATTTGCTTGAAGCGTGTAAAGATACTTCTGTAAAAAATTTTATTTTTTCTTCTACAGCAGCTATCTATAAAGAGGGTCAATACAAAGTTTCGGAAAAATCTATAATTAAGCCTAAAAGTGTTTATGGTAAAACCAAAATAAAAGCTGAAAATTTAATTAGAAATTTTACAAAAAAAAATAAAATTAACTATGGAATATTAAGATACTTTAATATTGCAGGCTCTAGCCCATCAGGAAAAATAGGTTTAATTAATAAAAATAGCGATCATTTATTTAAAAATTATTCAATAGAAATATTAAAAAAGAAACCAAAATTAAAAATTTATGGAACAAATTACAAAACTAAAGATGGATCTTGCATAAGAGATTTTATTCATGTTTCTGATATTGCAGAAATTCATTATCTGGTTTTAGAAAAAATTAATAAATTGAATATTTCAAAAATATTAAATTGTGGGTATAATAAAGGAATCTCTGTACTGCAAGTTGCTAAGGAATTTAAACGTCAATCTTCTAAAAAAGTTAATATCATTGAGACCAAAAGACGGAGTAATGATTTAATAAAAATAATAGCCTCTAACAAAAACTTAAAAAAATTTATAAATTGGAATCCGAAGTTTAATAATTTGGGCAAAATTGTTAAAAGCTGTATAGTTTGGGAAAAAAAAATTAAATAAAATGAAAAGTTATAAAATAGCATCAATCGCAGGAGACGGTATTGGTAAAGAAGTACTACCCGAAAGTTTAAAGATTTTAAAAGAAACTGCGAAAAAACATCAATTTAAAATTCAATTTGATGAGTTTGAATTTGCTTCATGTGATTATTATAAAAAGCACGGAAAAATGCTACCTGATGATTGGAAAGAAAAAATTGGATCTCATGACGCAATCTTTTTTGGAGCAGTGGGGGATCCTTCAAAAGTACCAGATCATATAAGTTTATGGGGTTCTTTATTAAAATTTAGAAGAGAATTTGATCAATATGTAAATCTAAGACCTGTTAAATTATTTAACGGAGTACCGTGTCCTTTAGCAAATAAAAAACCAGGCGATATAGACATGTTAATAGTAAGGGAAAACACAGAGGGAGAATATTCTTCAGTTGGTGGCAGAATGTTTAAAGACTCAGAAAGAGAAATTGCCGTTCAGGAAACAATAATGTCTAGACAGGGCGTTGATAGAGTTCAAAAATATGCATTTGAATTAGCTAAATCTAAAGGAAGAAAAAAAGTAACCAATGCAACAAAATCAAATGGTATTTCAATTACAATGCCATTTTGGGACGAAAGATTTGATATTATGAAAAAAAATTATCCTGAAATCAAAACTGATCAATTTCATATTGATATTTTAACTGCTAGATTTGTTTTAACCCCTGAGTGGTTTGATGTAGTGGTAGCATCGAATTTGTTTGGAGATATTTTATCAGATTTAGGTCCAGCTTGCACTGGCACCATAGGTATAGCACCATCGGGAAACATTAATCCTGAAAATAAGTATCCTTCATTATTTGAGCCAGTTCATGGCTCAGCTCCGGATATCGCTGGAAAAGGTATAGCAAATCCAATTGGGCAAATATGGTCTGGTGCATTAATGCTTGATCATTTAGGAGAAAAAGAAGCAGCAAAATCTATATTAAACTCAATTGAAAAAACTTTATTAGTTAAAGAAAATCGAACAAAAGACCTTCACGGCTCAAGCAATACAATACAGTGTGCAAAAGCAGTTCTATCCAACATAAATTAAATGTCCAAAATATTCTTACAAGATTCATTTAAAGAATTTTGTGAAATTAATAATTTCGAAGTAAACGATCAACAAGTAAAAATTATTAATTCACTAGAAAAATTTTTAAATAATAGAGAAACAATTTTAAGTAGATTTATTAAAAGACAAGAAAGACTTTGTTTTTACCTTCATGGCGCAGTAGGGGTAGGTAAAACAATGTTATTAAATTTTGCATTTGATAGATTAAAAATTAAAAAACTTAGACAACATTTTAATGAGTTCATGATAAATTTTCATAACTTTAGGCACGAAAAAAAAGACAATAATACGATAACTACTTTTGTAAAAGAACTTAAGAAAAAATATGATTTAATATATTTAGATGAATTTCAAGTTACTAATATAGTTGATGCAATGATATTGGGTAAATTATTTGAAGTAATTTTTGAAGAAAAAATAAAGATTATTATTACTACTAATACAAAACTTCACGATCTTTATAAAGATGGACTTCAAAGGGATCAATTTTTGCCATTCATTTCAATAATAGAAAGCTTTTCTTTACAAAAAGAACTAGAAATTAAAGACGATTATAGAACAAAAAATAATAAAAATCTTCACCAAATCTTTTTTCCATTAAACGAGAAAACTTCTTTTAGAATAAATCAAAAATTTCGTGAATTTACTAGAAACATTAATAAAGAGAGCAAGATAGTTACAACAAAAGGAAGAAATTTTGTTATTGATGATTTTTACTCTGGCATTGGTCGATTTAAGTTTAAAGATTTGTGCGATAATAATTTAGGAGCCGAGGATTTCATAAATATTTCAAAAGTTTGCAAACATATATTTATTGAAGAGATCCCAAAATTTAATAATGAAAATTCTAATCAACAACTTAGATTTATTACTATGATTGATATATTTTATGAAAAAAAAATTAGACTAACTTTATCTATTGAAGAAAATTTAAATAATTTAAGCTCATCAAGGAAACATTCTGAAGTTTTTAAAAGAACTATTAGCAGAATGTTTGAGATGACTAAAAGTCCCTAATTACAAGTAGAATTATCATATATGTTGAAAACCCTCTTTAAAACAAGCTATATTTAGTACCTGCTTAAAATTGTAATTCAAACCAAAGTAGATAATAATCAGCCCGTTTTGAAACATCGTTTCAAAAATATTGTTAACAATAATAATAACTAAAGAGGATTATAATAATATGATCAAATCAATCAAAACTTGGATTTTAGTTGGATTTGCATCTTTGCTTTTAGTCGCTTGCGGCCAAGGCGGAGGAGGAGCTGGTTCAAAAAAATCTAAAACTTTAGACAATACGAAAAAAGCTGGTTTTGTGAAATGTGGAGTTTCACAAGGTCTTCCAGGATTTTCTAATGCTGATGCATAGGAAACTGGTCTGGTATTGACGTAGACGTATGTAGAGCTGTTGCTGCAGCTGTATTAGGTGATGCAGACAAAGTTAAATACACTCCGTTAAGTGCTAAAGAAAGATTTACGGCATTAACATCAGGTGAAATCGATGTGCTTGCACGTAACACTACTTGGACATTATCAAGAGATGCTGACATTGGTTTAACTTTTGTTGGTGTAAACTTCTATGATGGTCAAGGTTTCATGGTGAGAAAAAATTCTGGAATTAATTCTGTGAATGATTTCAAAAACGGTATTTCTGCTTGTACAAACACAGGTACGACAACCGAGCTTAACATGAGAGACTTCTTTAATTCAAAAAACATAAGTTACGAGCCAATTGCGTTTGAAAAAGCAGACGAAGTTGTTCAAGCTTATGATGCTGGAAGATGTGATACATACACAACTGACAAATCTGGTTTAGCGGCACAAAGAACAAAAATGTCAAACCCAGATGAGCACAAAGTATTACCAGAAACGATTTCTAAAGAACCATTAGGTCCTGTTGTAAGACAAGGGGATGCAGTATGGGAAGATATCGTAAGATGGTCTCTAAATACTATGATCGAAGCTGAAGAATATGGTGTTAATTCATCAAACGCTTCAAGCCTAAAAGACTCTGAAAACCCTGCAATCAAAAGATTAGTAGGATCTGAAGGAGAATTAGGTGCAGCATTCGGTTTAGATAACGAGTGGAGCTTAAGAATTATCGAGCAAGTTGGTAACTACGGTGAAAGCTATAAAAAACACATAGCTGATACTGGAATTTTACCTAATAGAGGTCCTAATCAATTATGGACTAAAGGTGGAATTCTTTACGTACCACCAGCAAGATAATTGCTAATAAAATTAAAAAGGGCTGGATTTATCTGGCCCTTTTTTTTACTCTCAAAATAATGATTTTTAAAAAATTCAATATTGAAAACAAAAAAGCAAGAGATTTAATCCCTCAAGCAATAACTGTTTTAGCTTTACTCTCTGTAATTATTTATTTTGCAACTAATGCTCAAATTAACATGGGCAACAGAGGAATATCATTTGGTTTTGGTTTTTTAAATCAAGAAGCATCATTTGATATTACATTTTCAATGATCGAGTATGATGGCTCACACTCGTATGGGAGAGCATTTTTAGTAGGCTTATTAAATACAATTTTAGTCTCAGTAATAGGAATATTTTTTGCAACAATTATTGGAGTAGTAGTAGGAGTATCTAGATTATCAGATAACTATTTAATAGCTAAAGTAGCAGAGTGGTACGTAGAAATTTTTAGAAACATTCCTTTAATTTTGCAAATATTTTTCTGGTACTTTGCAGCATTAAGAGCATTACCTCTGCCTGAAAATGGAATTAGTTTTTATGATATTTCATTTTTAACAATTAAAGGTTGGTATGTCCCAAAATTTATATGGACAAATTTTAATATTTTTCTTTTATCAGTAATAGCAGCGTTTATAGCAATTTATTTTATAAATTCTTATGCAACTAAACAGAGAGAGCAATTTGGAAAACAATTACCTACAACAACTATTTCTTTAGCAACATTAACTTTACTACCTTTAATTACATTTCTTTTCCTTGGAGTATCTCTAACTTTTGAATACCCTGTACTAAAACAACTTTCTCCAACAGTCTTTACGTATGCGGGTGGTGTTAGTATTATTCCAGAATTAATTGCATTAGCTTTAGCTTTATCAATGTACACTGCAACATTCATTGCTGAAAATGTAAGAGCAGGAATTTTGGGCGTTGGTAAGGGTCAAAAAGAAGCTGCAGCAAGTATAGGATTAAATAAAAATCAAATTTTAAAACTTGTAGTGATGCCACAAGCATTGAGAATAATTATTCCACCAACTACAAATCAATATTTAAATCTAACGAAAAATTCTTCATTAGCTGCCGCTATTGCTTATCCAGATATAGTATTAGTTTTTGCGGGAACTGCTTTAATGCAAACGGGTAGGGCGATTGAAATAATTTCTATCACTATGCTTACTTATTTAACCTTAAGTATTTCAATTTCAATATTTATGAATTGGTACAATAAAAAAATGGCTATCAAGGAAAAATAATGAATTTAATTGCAAAACCCTCAAAAGATAACATCAAAACCTATGTTCCTATAGGCTTGTCTCTTGTCTCTTTAAGTATTTTAGATGTATTTGCTTACGCATTCTTTAATTTTAATTTAATGGGTTTTTTGCCCTCACAATTAAGCTATTTTCTACCGTTGATATTAGGCTTTATTGGATTTTATCTTATTAGAATTGAATTTAGCGGTGTTCGTTCTTTAGATGTTTTAAATAAAAATATAAATTCTAATAATTTTAATGCTTTATTAACACTTTTTACAATTTTTATTATTATAAAATCCATTCCTCCAATGTTGGACTGGTTTATTTTAGATGCAAATTTTGTAGGAAATTCAAAAGATGATTGCACAGGTGATGGTGCTTGCTGGGTTTTTATAAAAGTTTGGTTCAACAGATTTATGTATGGACTTTATCCTGACGCAGAGCAATGGAGAATAAATACAGCTTTTTTAATCTTATTTGCAGTTGTCGGAGTTTCATTTTTCGTAGCTGAAAAACTTAAAAAATACTTTATTTTATTCCTGGTATTTGTTTTCCCATTCTTAGGAATTAAACTTATTTCAGGTGGAAGTTTTGGGCTAGAGTACGTTGAAAGTGCAGCTTGGGGAGGTCTTTCATTAACTTTCATTATATCTGCTTTTGCAATTCTTTTCTGTTTTCCCATCGGTGTAATTTTAGCATTAGGAAGAAGATCATCTTTGCCAGCAATAAAATATATTTCTATAGGTTTTATAGAGCTTTGGAGAGGGGTTCCATTAATTACAGTATTATTTATGTCAGCTGTAATGTTTCCAATGTTTTTACCTGATGGAACTTTCATTGATAAATTAATAAGAGTGCTAATAGCTATTACATTGTTTGAAGCTGCTTATATGGCGGAGGTTGTTAGAGGAGGATTGCAAGCTTTACCTAAAGGTCAATATGAAGCTGCTAAGTCTTTAGGAATGGGCTATTGGAGAATGAATGCACTCATCATATTGCCCCAAGCGCTTAAATTAGTGATACCTGGAATAGCTAACACTCTTTTAGCTCTCGTTAAAGATACTCCATTAATTTTCGTTGTAGGGTTGATGGAATTAGCAGGTATGATAGGTTTAGCAAAAACTAATCCTAAATGGCTTGGAATGGCGATGGAAGGCTATGTTTTTGCAGGTTTAGTTTTCTGGATAATATGTTATGCAATGAGTAGGTATAGTCAAAATTTAGAGAAAAAATTAAGTACAGAAAGATAATAATGTCAAAAATAATTGAACTAAAAAATGTAAATAAATGGTTTGATAAGTTCCAAGTTCTCAAAGATATAGATCTAGAAGTAGCTCCTCAGGAAAAAATTGTAATATGTGGACCGTCTGGGTCGGGAAAGTCAACTTTAATAAGATGTATTAATAGATTAGAAGAGCACCAAGAAGGAAATATTATTGTAGATGGAACAGAACTTTCTGAGAGTACAAAAAATATTGAACAGATTAGAGCTGAGGTTGGAATGGTGTTTCAGCAGTTTAACTTATTCCCTCACTTATCTATTTTAGATAATTGTTCTTTAGCTCCTGTATGGGTAAAAAAACTTCCAAAAAAACAAGCCGAAGAAATTGCAATGAATAATTTAAAAAGAGTACAAATAGATGATCAAGCTTTTAAATTCCCTGGACAACTTTCTGGTGGTCAACAACAACGTGCAGCGATTGCGAGAGCATTATGCATGGAACCTAAAATTATGTTATTTGATGAACCAACTTCAGCATTAGACCCAGAAATGATTAAAGAAGTATTAGATGTAATGGTAGATTTAGCAAAAGGTGGAATGACTATGATAGTTGTAACACACGAAATGGGTTTTGCTAAAGAAGTCGCTGATTATATGATTTTCATGGATGAGGGTAAAATTGTAGAAAGAGCCAGAACAAAAGATTTTTTTGAAAACCCAAAATCTGAAAGAACAAAACTTTTCTTAAGTCAAATTTTATAACCACTCAGGTATAGGCAAATTCTTAGTTTTTAAAAATTGTTTATTAAAAATTTTACTTGCATATCTTTTTCCGTGATCGCAAAGAATTGTAACAATTGTTTTTCCTGGACCCATTTTTTTTGCAAGTTTTATCGCTCCTGCTATGTTTATTCCAGAAGAACCTCCTAAAACAATTTTTTGATTTTTTATTAAATCATAAACTAAATTTAAAGCTTCCGAGTCATCGGTTCGAAAAGCATCATCAATTAAAGCTTTATCAAAATTCTTAGTTATTCTACCATTACCAATACCTTCGGTTATTGAGCTACCAGAACTTTCAAGTTTATTTTTTTTAATATGAGAATAGAGAGATGAACCCATCGGATCTGAAAGAGCAATTTTAATATTTTTATTTTTATTTTTTAGTCCAATAGAAACACCAGCTAAAGTTCCACCTGTGCCAACTGCGCACGTAAAACCATCTACTGAACCAGCAGTCTGATTCCAAATTTCTTCTGCCGTAGTTTGAATATGAGATTCTGTATTTGAAATATTATCGAATTGATTTGCCCAATAAACGCCATTTGATGTAGTTTTGTTCAATTCTTCAGCAATTAGTTTTGATTGTTTAATATAATTTTTTGGGTTTAAATATGGTACGGCATCTACTTCTATAAGTTCGGCTCCCAATTTTTTTAAAGTTTGTTTTTTTTCAATCGATTGCGTATTCGGAATAACAATTTTAAGTTTTAAATCATATTCTTTACAGACTACGGCAAGACCTATACCAGTATTTCCTGCGGTCCCTTCAACAATTGTTCCACCTTTAGAGATCAATTTTCTTTTTATCGCATCTTGGACGATAAATAATGCCGCACGATCTTTTACAGACTCACCAGGATTAAAATATTCTGCTTTACCATAAATATTACAGCCGGTTAACTCTGAGGCTTGTTTTAATCTTATTAATGGTGTATTTCCAATTTGAGATATGACTGTGTTAGTGTCCATATCATTAAATATATGAAAAAATTTATACTTTCAATTACTATATTTTTATTGTTTAGTTTTCAAACTTTTAGTCATGTGGGTCATTATTCAAAGTATAATTATTTAGAGTATGAATTGTTTAGAAATAATAAATCTATTGGGTATCACAAATTTATTTTTAATAGAAAAGGCGATAATCTTTCAATAAATAGCGAAGTAAGTTTTAAAATAAAAAAACTAGGAGTTGAATTATATAATTATTACGCAAAAAGTACGGAAAATTATGAAAATAACATTTTTAAGAGCTATTCATCAAAAACAAAACAAAACAAAAAAGATAGATATGTAAATATAAAACTAGATGATGATAACAAAACTCTTAATATTGACGGATCTTCTTATAAAGGAAAGTCTGATAAAGAATACATTGTTGGCACATGGTGGAACCATGAAATAATTAAAGCTAAAGCCCAGATAAGTGGAATTTCTGGAAGGATAATAGAACAAACAGTTACATTTATCGGCAAAGAAGAAATTATAATTGGAGATAAAACTTATAAAACACTACATTTTAACTTTAAATCTTCAGATGAAACACTTCCTGATAGTAAAAAATTAAACACAGATATTTGGTATGAGGAAGACACATTTTTATGGGTAAAAGCTGCTTTTGATAAAACTGGTTATTGGGAATACAGGATTAAAAAAGTAAATTAATTAAATTTAGGTTCAATTTTTAAAAGATTAGTCAACACAAAAAATGATTATTTTATTGTATTTTTAAGTAAAAAATATTTTGTTTTGGGTATTGATTAAGTCTTGAATTTAAGGTTTTATAATTGAAAAATGGGAGTTCAGATGGAAGAAAATTTCAATATTCATTTAGGAAAGAAATTAAGAATGAGAAGACTTTCTTTAGGTCTTACTCAAACTAAAGTAGCTCAAGCAATAAATGTTACTTTTCAGCAAATTCAAAAATATGAAAAAGGCACAAATGGTGTAAGTTCAAATAGGCTGATGCAATTATCACAGTTTTTAAAAGTTCCAATTATTTATTTTTTTGAGGATTATAAAGAATTTAAAGATATTATGCCTGGTGAGGAGACTAATGATGATTTAAATTATTCTTTTTTAACAAGAACATTTTCATCACTTTCAAAAATTCAAAAAGAAAAAATTTTACAAATTTTGAACAATACTTCAAAACTTGAAAAAGTTGGTTAATTGGCTCCTCGGGCAGGACTCGAACCTGCGACCAATTGATTAACAGTCAACTGCTCTACCAACTGAGCTACCGAGGAATAAATCGCAACATACTTTTTTTACTGAAATAACACAACTTAAATTTTTGGAGGCCACGCCCAGAATCGAACTGGGATAAAAGGATTTGCAATCCTCTGCGTAACCATTCCGCCACGTGGCCTTTTATTCATATTAGTAATTTATTAAATCATTTAATTATTTTAATAAAGAAAAATCTAACTATTGAGGGTTGTAGCTTAGAAGATATAAAGTAAATTAAGTAAAGATCAAAAAAAATGGAATTTAAGAAATATAACCACCTTAAAGAAGAAAAGATAATCTCTGATTATTGGATTAAAAATAAATGCTTTAAACCCAAAAAAACCAAACTTAATAAAAAATTTTCAGTGGTAATTCCTCCACCGAATGTTACTGGCAGGCTTCATATGGGTCATGCATTAAATAATAGTCTGCAAGATGTTCTTGTACGATTTAAAAGAATGAAAGGTTTTGAAACTTTATGGCAGCCGGGTACAGATCATGCAGGAATTGCAACTCAAGCTGTCGTCGAAAAAAATCTTGAAAAAGAGAATATTGATAAAAATAAACTTGGTAGGGACAACTTTATAAAACGAATTTGGAAATGGAAAGATGAGTCAGGTGGCATAATTTTGGATCAATTAAAAAAATTAGGTTGCTCATGTGATTGGTCAAGAACTAGATTTACCATGGATAAAGATTTATCAAAGGCTGTAATTAAAGTCTTTGTAGAACTTTATAATAACAATTTAATTTATAAAGATAAAAAATTAGTTAATTGGGACACAAAATTACAAACTGCTATTTCTGATTTAGAGGTAATACAAAAAGATGTTCATTCTAATTTGTATTATATCAATTACCCAATTGAAAGTTCTTCGGATAAAATAACAATCGCTACCACAAGACCCGAGACAATGATGGGGGATACCGCTATTGCAGTTAATCCTCAAGACGATAGATACAAATCTTTGATTGGGAAAAATGTTTTAATACCTCTAGTTAATAGAAAAGTTAAAATAATAGCAGATCATTACGCTGATCCTGATCAAGGTTCCGGAGCAGTAAAAATTACACCAGCTCATGATTTTAATGATTATGATGTAGGAAAAAGAAATAAACTTGAAATAATAAATGTTTTGGAAAAAAATGGATCAATAAATAAAAATGGAATTAAAGAATTTGTTGGATTAGATCGTTTTGAAGCTAGAAAATTATTATTAAAGAAACTAAAAGAAAATGGATATTTAGTAAAAATAGAGAATATAAAAAATAAAGTTCCTTATGGAGATAGATCTAACTCAATTATTGAACCATTACTTACAGAACAGTGGTTTGTTGATGCAAAAAAATTATCTCAAAAACCTATTAAAATTGTAAAAAAAAATAAAACTACTTTTTATCCTAAAACATGGACAAAAACTTTTTTTCAATGGATGAAAAATATTGAACCATGGTGTATTTCCCGTCAAATTTGGTGGGGTCATAGAATTCCAGTTTGGTATGATGATAATAAAAATATTTTTGTAGCAGAAAATGAAAAAGAAGCATTAAGATTAGCTAAAAAAAAAAATAATAAAGCAACCAAATTAAAGCAAGAAACTGATGTTCTTGATACATGGTTTTCATCAGCTTTATGGCCATTTGCTACATTAGGTTGGCCAAAAAAAACAAAAGAACTCTCAAAATTTTATCCTACTTCTGTTTTAGTCACAGGTTTTGATATCATTTTTTTCTGGGTAGCAAGAATGCTAATGATGGGTAGTTTTTTTAAAAATAAAACACCTTTTAATAAAGTTTATGTGCACGCTCTTGTTCGAGATGAAAAAGGGCAAAAAATGTCTAAATCAAAAGGCAATGTAATTGATCCATTAGAGTTAATTAATGAATATGGAGCAGATAGTTTAAGGTTTACCTTAATCTCCATGGCTTCACCAGGTAGAGATGTAAAGTTAGCAAAAGATAGAGTAGTAGGTAATAGAAACTTTATTACAAAAATATGGAGTGCTAATAATTTTCTTAAATTAAATAATTGTAAATATGATAAAAAAATAAATATTAATTCTATAAAATTACCAATTAATCAGTGGATTTATAATGAGTTTGTATCAACACAAAATCTAGTTTCTAAAAGTCTAGAAATTTTTAGGTTTGATGAAGCTGCAAAGCATATTTATCAATTTGTTTGGCATTCTTATTGTGACTGGTACTTAGAATTTTTAAAGCCAATTTTTAACTCAAAAAATATATATGAGTTAAAAGAGGCGAGATTATTTTCATCATTTATGATGGCAAATATTCTAAAATTACTTCATCCATTTATTCCTTTTTTTACAGAAACGGTATGGGCAAATAACAATTTTAAAAGAATATTAAAAACAAATTTAATATTATCAGAATGGCCGGAATTCAAGAAAAACAATGAATTCAAAACAAATTGTTCAAATATAAATGATTTGATAGAATTTATTTCGAATATTAGATCCTCAAAATCAGAGTTAAAAATTACACCTAAATTATATTGTGATATTCATTTTTTAGAGAAGTCTTCAAAATTAAGTAAAATTATTAAAAATAATTTAATGTTTGCTAAACATGTAGGCAGAATAAGAAATATTTCAAAATCAAAAAAAAATGATAAAAATACTATCGAAATTTTATCCCAAAATGAAAAAATTTCTTTAAGTTTTAATGAAGATATAGATTTAGTTTCACAAAAAATAAGAATTTCTCAAAAAATTGAAAATTTATTTAAACAAATTACTACTATAGAAAACAAGCTTAAAAATAAAGCTTATTTAAAAAATGCACCAAAAGAAATAGTTCAAAATGATAAAAAATTATTAAAAGAATTAACTATTGAAGATAGTAAATTAAGAAGTATTGTGTCTAGTATAAATTAAAATGTCTAAATTTAATAAAAAGAAATTGCCTAGTCGCCACACCTCGTTAGGACCAGACAGAGCTCCACACAGATCATTTTATTATGCAATGGGAGAAACAGAACAAGATGTTGGCAAACCTTTCGTAGGTGTTGTCTCAACTTGGAATGAAGCTGCACCATGCAATACAGCTTTAATGAGGCAGGCCCAATCAGTAAAAAAAGGGGTAAAAGATGGTGGGGGAACACCTCGCGAATTTTGCACAATCACTGTTACTGATGGTATAGCCATGGGTCATGAGGGTATGAAATCCTCTTTAATTTCCAGAGAGATAATAGCTGATTCTGCTGAACTTACAGTCAGAGGGCATTGTTATGACGCTTTAGTTGGTATTGCTGGATGTGATAAATCTTTACCAGGGTTGATGATGTCAATGTTAAGACTAAATGTGCCAAGTGTTTTTATTTACGGTGGATCTATTTTACCTGGGAAATTTAGGGGTAAGGATGTAACAGTTGTAGATGTATTTGAGGCTGTAGGCAAACATTCGTCGGGGGTGATGTCATCTGCTGAGTTAAGAGAATTAGAATTAGTAGCTTGCCCAAGTGCAGGAGCTTGCGGGGGACAATTTACAGCCAATACTATGGCTTGTGTGTCGGAAGCAATCGGTCTTGCATTACCTTATTCGGCTGGAACACCAGCACCTTACGAAGAAAGAGATAAGTATGCTTTTGAAAGTGGTCAAACAGTAATGAATTTGTTAGAAAAAAATATTAAACCACGTGACATTGTTACAAAAAAAGCACTGGAGAATGCTGCTACAATCGTTGCAGCTACAGGTGGATCGACTAATGCAGCTTTACATCTTCCAGCTTTAGCTAATGAGGTAGGAATAAAGTTTGATCTTATGGATGTTGCAAAAATATTTAAAAAAACTCCTTACCTTGCTGACTTAAAACCTGGTGGAAAATATGTAGCAAAAGATATGTGGGAAGCAGGTGGTGTACCAATGTTATTAAAGACTTTATATGATGGAGGATATATCCACGGTGAGTGTATAACAGTCACAGGCAAATCTATGAAGGAAAATTTAAAAAACATTAAGTTTAATAACAGTCAGAAAGTTTTAAGAGAATATAATAACCCGCTTTCTCCAGATGGTGGCGTTGTAGGACTAAAAGGTAATTTAGCTCCAGAAGGTGCAATCGTAAAAATTGCCGGTTTAAAAAAATTACAATTTACAGGTAAAGCTAGATGTTTTGATAATGAGGAAGAAGCTATGAAAGCAGTTCAAACAAAAAGATACAAAGATGGTGATGTAATAATAATTAGATATGAAGGACCAAAAGGCGGTCCGGGCATGAGAGAAATGCTTTCAACCACTGGCGCTATTTATGGACAAGGAAAAGGAGAAAAGGTTGCTTTAATAACAGATGGAAGGTTTTCAGGAGCCACTAGAGGTTTCTGCGTTGGTCACGTTGGTCCAGAAGCTGCAATTGGTGGTCCGATTGCACTCCTTAAAAATGGTGATGTAATAGATATAGATGCAAAAAAAGGTTCAATTAATGTTAGACTTACTAGCGCACAATTAAAAGCTAGAAGAAAAAAATGGAAAGAAAAAAAATCAAGTTTTGGATCTGGAACAATTTGGAAATATGCTCAAACAGTAGGACCTGCATATCTCGGTGCTCCAACACACCCGGGTAAGAAAAAAGAAGTTAAAGAATATTCAAAAATTTAATGAAAATACTTCCAGTAATTTTATGTGGCGGTTCTGGTACAAGACTTTGGTCTGACCAAATAAATCATCAACCTAAGCAGTTTATTGATTTTGGAAATTGGACGTTATTTGGAAAAACTTTAGAGAGGATAAAAAATTCAATATTTGATTATCCAATAATAAGCACTAATAAAAAATATATTAGTGAAATTAAAAAACATTTAAGATTAAAAGGTTTTAAGAAATATAAAATTATTCTTGAACCAGCAAAAAGAAATACTGCTCCTGCTATACTCAGTTCAGCATTAATAAAAGAAATACCTGAGAACCAACCCTTAATTTTTTTAACATCAGATCATTTAATCGAGAAAATAAACCTGTTTAATAAATTTATTAAACAGCACCAAAAATATTTGACAGATAAAAATATCTTTATATTTGGTATAAAACCTTCAAACCCTTCATCTGAGTTTGGTTATTTTTTGTCAAAGCGGGTAAATAATAAATACAAGGTTACAAAATTTATTGAAAAACCAAATTTACAAAAAGCGAAAAAAATTATAAAAAAAAAAGCTTATTGGAATTCAGGAATGTTTTTTCTAACAAAAAAATCAATAATTAATAATTTCAAAAAGCACCAAAGCAGAAATTTTATTCACTGTTTAAACTCTGTAAATAAATCAAAATTTAAAAATAATATTTACCATCTTAATAAAAATGACTTTTTAAAGTGTAAGACAATTTCTTTTGATTTCGCAATTTTGGAAAAATCAAGAGATATAAATGCTATAAAATTAAATATCCCTTGGTCTGATTTAGGTAGCTGGAAAGAAATTTGTAAAGTCTATGATAAATTAAAGTCTAAATATCAAAAAAAGAAAAATATTTTTTACAGACCTTGGGGTAAGTATACAAATTTATATAATGGTAAAAATTTTTTAATAAAGGAACTTTACGTTAAACCTAAAGGAGTTTTAAGTCTTCAAAAACATTTTCATCGTTCTGAACATTGGGTTGTAACTCAGGGAACTCCAAAAATTACTTTAAATAAAAAAATATTTATTTTAAAACCTAATGAAACTATTTTTATTCCTGTAAAATCTATACATAGAATTGAAAATCCTTATAAAAAACCAGTTAAGATCATTGAAGCCCAGCTAGGTTCGATTTTAAAAGAAACTGATATAGTTAGATACAAAGATATATACGGTAGGGTTAAATAATTTCTAGTTCAATCGGTGTGTGATCAGATGGTTTTTCTTTAGATCTTGGTTTTTTATTTATATTAATTGATTTAATATTTTCAATTAAACTATTTGAAAGTAAAAAATGGTCAATTCTCATACCATAATTTTTTTGCCACGAGCCAGCAAAGTAGTCCCAAAAGGTATACTCTTGTTTAGTTTTATTCTTAAAACGATACACATCTTTAAAACCTAAATTAATAAGTTCTCTATATTTCTTTCTTATTTCTAATCTACCTAAAGCATCATTCTCATATCTTTTAAAGTCGTGCACATCCATTTCTTCAGGAATGATGTTAAAATCACCAGCAATAATAATATTTGAATTTTTCTGAATTTTTTTTTTTATTTTTGTTATAAATTTTTTTAACCAACTTTTTTTATATTCATACTTTTCTGTATCAACGGGATTTCCATTAGGAACATATATATTTATTAGATCTACCTTCTTTTTATTTAATTTCAAATTTGCAGTGATTATTCGTGATTGATTAAGATCATCTTTAATGAAATTATTATCAGCGTTATCTAATTCAACTTTTGAAATAATAGCTACTCCATTGTAACTCTTTTGACCGAATACATATGATGTGTAACCTAAATTTTTAAACTCGTTGTTTGGAAAATTTTCATTTTGTGTTTTAATTTCTTGCAGCAAGAGCACATCAGGAGCAGAGTCTTTAATATAATTTTTAATATTTTCTATTCTTGCTCTAACAGAGTTAACGTTCCAAGAAATAATCTTCATTAAACAGAAAAAGAAAGCCCACAGCCACATGAAGCAGTAGCTTTAGGATTATCAATCACGAATGATTCTCCAATCATCTCTTTTTTAAAATCAACTACGGATCCAGAAATTATATCAAGGGAGGATTTATCGATAATTGTTTTTCCAAATAGTATATCATCTTTATTCATTTTTGAGTCGAAACCAAAATTATATTTAAAGCCGGAGCATCCACCACCTTGAACAGTGATTCTGAAATATTTTTTCTCATTACCTCTAGTAATCAAATTTATTTGATTTAAGGCATGATTAGTGAAATTTAATTTCTTTTCCATAAACGATACATATTTAGTATATAATCTATGTAGTAAGCATGCAAAAAAAATCAATTGTAAAATTATCAAAATTTGCCGTTCCCTTAGTTTCTAAAGGGAGATTTTTTAAGGAAAAAAAAACTGATTTAAGGAATGATTTTCAACGTGATAGGGATAGAATAATACATTCTACTGCATTTAGAAGATTGAAGCATAAAACCCAAGTTTTTGTAAATACATCTGGTGACCACTTCAGAACAAGAATCACACACTCTCTTGAAGTATCTCAAATAGCTAGGACACTTTCTAAATATTTTAATTTAAACGAAGATTTGTCTGAAACTTTAAGCTTGGCACATGATTTAGGCCATACTCCATTTGGTCATGCAGGAGAGGAGGCCCTTAATGATTGTATGAAAAATTACGGCGGATTTGATCACAACATTCAAACTTTGAGAATTATAACAATTTTAGAAAATAGATACTATGATTTTAAAGGTCTCAATCTTTCAATTGAAACATTAGATGGCTTAATCAAACACAATGGACCGGTTAAAGATTTGACTAAATTTAATAGAATTTTAGGAAATAATTTTTTTAAAAAAAAAATTAATTTTTCCTCTAATACATCCCTAGAAGCCCAAATTGCTTCAATATCAGATGATATAGCTTACAATAGCCATGATCTTGAAGATGGATTAAAATCAAATTTATTTGATTTAAATCATTTAACAAATATACCAGTATTGAATAAAATCGTATCAAAACATAAAAAAAAATTGAAAATATATTCCATTGATTTAGTTATCAGACAAATAATAAGAGAAATTATTAACAAAATGGTAAGCGATGTAATTAGTACAACTAAAAAAAATATGAGTCTAAATAAGATAAAAGATTTAAATGATATTTATCGAACAAAAAATCAATTAGTTAGATTTTCTCAAAACATGCAAAAGTTTGATAAAGAAATTAAAAATTTTTTAAAACAAAAAATGTATTTTCATAAAAGCGTTAATTTTAATACTAATTATGGAAGAAAAGTAATAACAAGACTGTTCTTGCAAATAAAAAAAAATCCAAGAAAATATATTAATATGAAAAAATACAGTAATTCAAATATAGAGCGAATTATTTGTGATTATATTGCTGGTATGACTGATAGATTTGCAATAAATCTATATAATCAAATAAAATGAATATTTTTGAGCACCATTTATCCGAGATAAAAAAAATAATTTTGTCCGAAAAAGATGCTCTTAACTTAGGAAGTATTGATGATCTAAAAGGAGTTAATTTAGAAATACCTCCAGAGCAATTTAATTTTGATTTATCATGCAACGTTGCAATGGTTCTTGGGAAAAAAAATAAGATAAATCCAAATACTTTAGCGCTTAAATTAAAAGATATTTTTTCAAACAAAATAAAAAATTTTTCAAAAGTCGATATCGCAGGCCCAGGTTTTTTAAATATCAAATTATCTAAATCCGCATTGTTAAATAATATAAATGCAATTTTAAATAATAAAGTTTATGGCTCTTCAAATAATAATGAAACATATAATATTGAATTTGTTTCTGCTAACCCTACCGGCCCAATGCACGTAGGTCATTGTAGAGGGGCAATTTATGGGGATGTTCTAGCTAATTTATTATCTTTTAATGGAAACAAAGTTACCAAAGAATATTATATAAATGATTATGGTGGTCAAATCAAAAATTTTGTTGAGTCAGTTTATTTCAGAATATTAGAAATTAAATACAAAAAAGAATTTCCAAAAAATAAAGATTTATATCCAGGCCTTTACATAAAAGACATTGCTGAAAAAATAATAAAAGTTAATACAAAATTAGAATTCAAAGATTTTGAGGAAAATTTTGATTTTTTAAAAAAAGAATCTTTAAAACTGTCCATGGAATTAATAAAAAAAGATTTAAAATTTCTGGGAATTTTCCACGATAATTTTTTTTCAGAAACAGATATAGTAAATAAAGATTTAGTCAATAAAGCAGTAAAAATACTTAAAGATAAAAACTTTGTAGAAGAAGGTTTTCTTCAACCGCCTAAAGGTGAGTCCAATACAGATTGGAAAAAAATCAAAAGATTAATTTTTAAATCTACTTTATTCGGAGATGATATGGATAGAGCACTTCAAAAAAATGATGGTTCGTGGACGTATTTTGCAAATGATGTCGCTTATCATATGGATAAAGTAAATAGAAATTACGGAAATTTGGTTAATATACTCGGAGCCGACCACACTGGTTATATAAAACGAATTACAGCTGCAGTTTCAGCTTTATCTGAAAACAAAACTAAACTTAATTGTAAAGTATGCCAATTAGTAAAACTTTATAAAAATGGAAAACCATTTAAAATGTCAAAAAGAGCTGGAGAATTTATCTCAGCTCAAGATCTTTTGAATGAAGTAGAAAAAGATCAAATAAGATTTATGATGCTTACTAGAAGCAATGATGTTGAATTGGATTTTGATTTTGAGAAAGTTAAAGAAAGAACAAAAGACAACCCAGTATTCTATGTTCAATATGCTTATGCAAGAGTTAATTCTCTCTTAAGAACATTAAATTTAAAATTATTTGATAAGATAAATTTAAATACAACTAATATTAATTTCAATTCGATGGAAGAGAAAATTATTAGAAAAATCTTTGAATGGCCTAAAGTAATAGAATCTGCATCAAGAAAATTTGATTTACATAAAATACCTTTTTATTTATATGAACTATCAACTTTATTTCATGCATATTGGAGCAAAGGCAACGAAGATAAAAAATTTAAGTTTATAGAAAATGATCAAATTAAAAGAGAGGAAATTTTAGTTATTATCAATCTAGTAGCGGTAGTTATTCAAAATGGAATGCGTATTCTTGGTGTATCGTTACCAACTAAAATGTAATGAAAAAGTTAATTAAAATTTTAATTTTTATATTAATTTTAATTTTTTTTTTCACGACATATAAATATTACTCCTCAAGCAAAAATATTGAGTCAAAAAAATATAATAGAAATAATATAGATGAAATTATAAATAATAAGATTTCAAATTTACCACTATTAAAAAACGATACTAATAATGTTATCGAGTTCAATGATGGTTTTTCAAATAAATTAAAAAACGATAAACCAAGAAGTTTTTGGAATCTATTAAAATCTAAATGAAACAAAAAGCCATAATAGTTAGCATCAAAGGAACTAAATTAAGTCATAGAGAAAAATTACTTTTATCAAAAGAGAGCCCCTGGGGGTTAATTTTATTTAAAAGAAATATACGGACATTTAATCAATTGACAAAGTTGATAAATGAAATAAAAAAACTTACTAGAAATCGACTATTTCCTGTTTTAATAGACGAAGAAGGCAGTACTGTTTCTAGGTTAAAAGATATTATAAATCATAAAATTGATGCAAACCTATTTGGAAATTTGTACAAACTAAATTCAAAAACTGCCAAAAAATTATATAAAAATTATATTATATCTTTATGTAAAAATTTAAGAAGAATTGGAATTAATATAAATACTATTCCTGTGCTTGATGTTCTTAGAAACAATACAAATAAGATCATTGGAAAAAGAAGTTTCTCAGAAAAAAAAGAAATTGTAAGGGAACTTGGGAAAGTTGCGATTAAAGAGTGTCATTCTCAAAAAATTATTGCTGTAATTAAACATATTCCTGGTCATGGATGTTCTATAACGGATAGTCATTTGAAAACCCCAAAAGTAAATTTAGATAAAAAAATTCTAAATAGAATTGATTTTTATCCATTTAAATCATCACCCGCAAAACTAGCGATGACAGCTCATATAGTTTATAAAAAGATTGATCCAAAAAATGTTGCTACATTTTCAAAAATAATTATTAAAAAAATTATCAGACAAAAAATAGGGTTTAATGGAATTATAATGTCCGATGATATTTCTATGAAGGCATTAAAATATAATTTAATAGATAATGCTAAAAAATCCTTAGCGGCAGGTTGTAATTTAGTTTTGTATTGTGGTGGTAACATTGAGGACAACTTCAAATTGATCAAATCAGTACCTTATATAGATAAATTTACCTCAAAAAAAACTTCAGAAATTTATAATATTTTAAGGTAAAATTATTAATGGAATCAAATAACACAAATCAAATATCAATTGATATCCCCAATTATAGTGGGCCCCTCGAAGTTTTGTTAGATTTAGCAAAATCTCAAAAAGTAGATTTAGCCGAAATTTCCATAACCAAATTGGCAGACCAATTTTTAGAATTTATCAAAAATGCAGAAAAATTAAATTTAGAATCAGCATCCGAATATTTGCTTATGGCCACTTGGTTAGCCTATCTTAAATCTAAATTACTACTTCCGGAAGTTGAAGAGGATGATTTCAAAGCATTAGAAGTAGCTGAAAGACTTAAATTACAACTTAAAAAATTAGAGTTAATAAGAATTTTATCAAACCAGATGTTACAAAAAAAAAGGTTGGGAGTTCACATTTTCACAAGAGGCATGAAAGGCGGCATTAGATCTATTAATACACCTGTATATGATGTTTCTTTATATGATTTACTAAAAGCATATGCAAGTATTCAAATGCAAAGAACTTTTTTAAATATAAGCATTCCAAAATTACCTGTTTTAACTACAGAGGAAGGTATAAAATTAATTAAGAATAATTTTGATAAAATAAAAAATTGGAAAAATATATTAGAATTAATCCCAAATTTTTATCTTAAAAACAAAATGAAAAAAACTGGAATTGCTGGTATATTTGCCGCAAGTTTAGAGCTATCAAAAGAAGGCCTTATAAAAGTAAATCAAAAAAAAATGTTTGATGAAATAATGGTAAAAAAATCATAAAATGGTAAATAAAAAAAAAAGTAATATTTTAAAGTTTCCCGCTCCTCCATCAAAATTAGAAAGGCAAATTGAAGCAATTTTATTCGCTGCATCGGAACCACTTGACATAGAAACAATTGAAAAAAGAGTTCAAATAACTTCAAATATAAAAAAAATTTTACTAAATATTCAAGTTAACTATAAAAATCGAGGAATTAATTTAGTTTGTATTAAAGATAAATGGTCATTTAGAACTGCTGAAGATTTATCAAAATTAATGTCTCTACAAAAATCAACACAAAAAAAATTGTCTAGAGCAACAGTCGAGACGTTGGCAATTATTGTCTATCATCAACCAGTTACTAGATCAGAAATTGAAGAAATTAGAGGCGTCACTTTTGCATCAAACACTTTAGAAATCTTACTCGAATTAGACTGGGTAAGACCTGCAGGTAGAAAAGATGTTCCTGGTAAACCCATTCAGTATGCTACTACGGACAATTTTTTAAATCATTTCAATATTCAAAAATTGTCAGATTTACCAACTATAGATGAGTTAGGATCAGCAGGTTTAATCGATACCTCAAGTATAGATAAGTCGATTTTTGGTACAGGTAAATTTTTTAAAGAGCAAACTACTAATGTAAAACAAAACAATATCTATGATGAAATTGATGAAGCTATAAAAAAAGCTCCAAAGGAAGAAAAATAAACGTATTTATTTCATTGAAAATTTCGTATATAAAATCTTTATGGGAAATATAGGTTGGACAGGTATAATAATAATTGCAATTTTAATTGTAATTCTGTTTGGAAAAGGAAAGATTTCAAGCATAATGGGAGACCTTGCAAAAGGCATTAAAAGTTTTAAAAAAGGTATGTCAGATGAAAATCAATCTGATAACAATAACTCCAATAACAAATCAGACAACACTAATTCTGAGAATAAATAACCTTTTATGCCTCAAATTGGATGGTTAGAGATTTTAGCAATAGTTATTATTGCAATATTAGTTCTCGGCCCAAAAGAATTCCCGATTGCTTTAAAAAAAATAGGATCTTACTTTGGTAAATTAAAAAACACCCTTAGTAGTTTTCAAAGAGAAATAAATTCAGCTACAGATGATATTAATATTGAAAAAGATATTAATAAACTTAATGAAGTAAAAAAAGATAACAAAAAAAACAATGAGTGATAATAATTCTTTTACAAGTCACTTTGTTGAATTACGTTCAAGACTGATAAAGTCGATTGTTTTTATTTTTTTTATATTTGTTTTATCTTATACATTTGCTGAACACATTTATACTTTTCTAGTAAATCCATATGCAGAAGCTGTAAAAAATGATCCTACATCAAGAAGATTAATTTTTACTGCTCTTCACGAGACTTTTATAACTTATTTAAAAGTTGCTTTTTTTGCAGCGATTTTTTTAGGTAGTCCAGTTTTGTTAATACAAATATATAAATTTATAGCCCCTGGTTTATATAAAAATGAGAAGAGAGCTTTATTGCCTTATTTAATTTCAACACCAATTCTTTTTTTGATAGGTGGAATGCTTGTTTATTATTTAGTTATGCCATTAGCCATTAAGTTTTTTTTATCATTTGAAACAATGGGTTCTAACACCAGCTTGCCCATTCAATTAGAAGCTAAAGTCAATGAATACCTTTCTTTAATTATGAGATTAATTTTTGCATTTGGAATAAGTTTTCAGTTACCAATACTATTGAATTTATTAGCGAGAATTGGAGTTGTAAATTCTCAATATCTTAAAAACACAAGAAGGTATGTTATTGTAATTATTTTTACATTAGCAGCTATATTAACACCACCAGACCCGATCACCCAAGTTGGTCTAGCAATACCACTATTATTACTTTATGAGTTATCTATTATAACAGTCCGATTCACTGAAAACAAAAATAAAAAAGAAGAATTGTAATGCATGATTTAAAAGAATTAAGAAAAAATTTAGATAATCTTAAAAAAAAATTTGAGGAACGAAATATAGATTTCGATGTGAATGATTTTAATAAAAAAGATTCATTAAATAGAGATTTAATAAGTAAAAAAGAAAAACTAGAGCAAGAAAAAAAATTACTATCAAAATCAAAAGAAAAATCTAATTTCGAAAAATCAAAGAAAATATCTATAGAAATTTCTGATTTAATAAAAAAACAAATTAAGAGTCAAATTGAATTAGATCAAATTATATTTAATCTTCCCAATTTACATCATGCCGATGTACCTATCGGAAAAGATGAAAAATCTAATCAATTAATAAAAAAAGAGGGTGAAATTAAAAAATTTTCATTCAAAGTTAAGTCACATATTGAACTTGGATCGAAAAATGGAAATATTGATTTTGAGTCTTCAATAAAATTATCTGGTTCAAGATTTGTAGTTCTTAAAGATAATTATGCAATGCTTGAAAGAGCTCTTATTAACTTTATGTTAGACACTCATGTAAGTAATTTTCATTATACAGAGATTTCACCTCCTTTAATTGTTAATGAAGATGTAATGTTTGGTACAGGACAACTTCCTAAATTTGAAGCTGATCAATTTGAAATTAAATTTGATAATTCTGATCAGAGAAAATTTTTAATTCCTACTTCAGAAGTGGTTTTAACTAACTTAGTAAGAAAATCAATTATTGAAAAAAATTCATTACCCCAACGATTTGTAGCTTCAACACCGTGCTTTAGAAAAGAAGCAGGCAGTTATGGTAAAGACACGAAAGGAATGATAAGACAACATCAGTTTTATAAAGTCGAACTTGTAAGCATAATCGAACCAAATAAATGTTTAGAAGAATTAGAACGGATGTTAAGCTGTGCTGAGAGCATTTTAAAAAAATTAGAAATTCCTTATCAAGTTGTATTACTTTCTTCTGGGGATATGGGCTTTAGTGCTGAAAAAACTTATGATATTGAAGCCTGGATCCCGTCTGAAAATAAATATAGAGAAATATCTAGTTGCTCATCTTGTGGTTCGTTTCAGGCCAGAAGGATGGGAGCTAAATACAAATCAGAAAATGGAAACAAGTTTGTAGGAACTCTTAATGGATCTGGGTTAGCCGTCGGAAGACTGATGATAGCTCTACTCGAAAACAATCAAAATAAAGATGGTTCGATTAATATCCCAAATGTATTAAAAAAATACATGAATAATCTAGAAAAAATTTGATTATAATTTACTTGTTAATCTAAAGTTTTTCATATATTTGTTCTTTCATGAGCGGACAGGGAATAGCGCAGTTTATACCACTAATATTAATTTTTATAATTTTTTATTTCTTTTTAATCAGACCTCAGCAAAAAAGAGTTAAAGATCATAAAGCTATGGTTGAGTCTTTAAAAAGAGGTGATGAAGTTATTACATCTGGCGGAATTATAGGTATTGTTGAAAAAGTAATGGAAGATGATCGTATCGAAGTTACTATTGGTGAAAATACAAAAGTTCAAATAATTAGATCTACAATAACAAGTTTGCTTAATAAAGAAGAAGTTAAAAAATAATTCTTTTTCGTGTTAAATTTTTCTAAAATAAACGTTTTTATCATTTACTTTTTACTTATATTTATTGCTTTATTCTCTTTTTTAAACTTTCAAAATGAGAATGATCAACTAATAAATAAAAAAATTAATTTAGGTTTAGATCTTCAAGGCGGTTCTTATTTATTATTAGAAATAAATTCAGATAGTTTGGTTAAAGAAAAAATCCAATCTAAAGTGATACCTATAAAAAAACTACTTAAAGATAATGAGATAAATTATAATAATTTCAAGATTAATGACAACAGTTTATCTTTATCCATTGATAATATTGAAAAGTTTGACTTATTATTTAATTCTAAAAAAGATAACTTTATAAACCCTTATATAGATAATTATAGATCTCATGAATTGGATTATAAAAAAATAGATGATAACAAAATTGAAATATCTTTTTCAAAATTTGGATTATTAACTATAAATAATTCGGCTCTTAAACAATCTATTGAAATAGTAAGACGTAGAATTGATGATGTAGGTACGAAAGAACCTACAATACTTCAAAGAGGCGAAAAAAGGATACTTGTAGAATTACCAGGATTAAAAGATCCTGAAAGAATAAAAGCCTTACTGGGTAAAACGGCCCAACTAAAATTTAGACTTGTATCAGATAATAATGAATTTGGAACAGACGAATTAATTTCTGAAGATGGAGAAAAACTAAATATTAGTAAAAGAATAATCATGAGTGGAGAAAACTTAATTGATGCACAACCCAGTATTCAAAACCAAAATAATGAGCCAACAGTTTCTTTTACTTTAGATAGATTAGGTGCACAAAAATTTGGAAGAGCAACTACTGATAATGTTGGAAAACGATTGGCTATAGTTTTAGACGGCGAGATTGTAAGTGCTCCAAATATTAATGAGCCGATTACCTCTGGTAATGGAATGATTTCAGGAAATTTTACTTTTCAAGAAGCTACAGATTTAGCATTGTTACTTAGATCTGGAGCCCTTCCTACGCCATTAATTGTAGTGGAAGAAAGAACAGTGGGGCCAGATTTAGGAGAAGATTCAATTAAATCTGGAATAACTTCATTAATAGTTGGTTTTATTTTAGTGATTTTATTTATGCTGTATAAATATAAATTATTTGGACTTATTGCTAATACAGCTCTTATAGCAAATTTATTAATGTTAATAGGTGTGCTCACAATTTTAGAGGCAACTCTTACACTTCCTGGTATTGCTGGTATTATTTTAACTGTAGGAATGGCTGTAGATGCTAATGTTCTAATCTTTGAGAGAATTAGAGAGGAACTGAAAACGGAAAAATCAATTATTCATGCTTTTGACTCTGGATACTCTAGAGCTAAAATAACAGTTCTAGACGCTAATATAACCACTTTAATTGCTGCCATTATTTTATTTGCATTTGGCTCAGGCCCGGTAAAAGGCTTTGCTATTACTTTAGGAATTGGAATTATAACAACATTATTTACAGCATACTTTTTAGCAAGACACCTGACTTCATTAGTAGTTTTAAATACAAAAAATAAAGAGATTAAAATTTAATGACAAATTATAATTTTTCATCAAAATTTAAACACGCTAATATTATTTCAATATCTTTATTTTTTATAAGTATTATTTTAATTACATTTAAAGGACTTAATTATGGAATTGACTTTAAGGGTGGCACACTTATTGAATTGAGATCAAATAATACTGAAGCCTCTACAATAAGAGATGTTCTTAAAAATATGGATTTAGGAGACGTTAATGTTAAAAAATTTGGCAAGGATGGAGACTTCTTAATAAAAGTTGAAGAAAAAGGAGATAACAATAAATTAATTCCAGAAATAAAAAAAAATCTATCAGACAGTTTAAATTCTGACGTAAATTTTAGGCGGGTAGAAAATGTAGGCCCAAAGGTGAGCGCAGAACTATTACAATCTGGTATTATTGCTATCTCATTATCCTTAGCAGCAATGCTTTTTTATATTTGGGTAAGATTTGAATGGCAATTTAGTATAGGTTCAATCATTGCATTGTTTCACGACGTTATAATAACACTTGGTATTTTCTCACTTTTATCTTTAGAAATAAATCTCTCAATTATTGCTGCAGTTTTAACTATCGTTGGTTATTCAATGAATGATACAGTTGTAATATATGACAGGATAAGAGAAAACCTAGGAAAATTTCATAAATTAGATATTAGTGATATTGCAAATTTATCAATCAATGAAACTTTGACTCGTACAATAATCACATCTGTTACTACTTTATTAGCATTGTTTTCAATATTTATTTTAGGTGGTGAAATTTTGAGAGGGTTTTCTTTTGCTATGATTTTAGGTGTTCTGATAGGTACATATTCTTCTATATTTGTAGCCTCACCAATTTTAAAATATTTCAAAGTAAGTTACAAAACAATAGAAAAAGAAGAAGAAAAAATAGTTCCTTAAAAACTAATAAAGATTCTGAGCAGCTACCATTGATAATAACATTGGCAAAGATAAAAGTGTATTAGTTCTTGAAAATAACATTGCAGTTTTAGCAGAAGCAGCCTTAACTTCTGGAGTGACTTCAACCATCCCAAGTGCTTTCTTCTGATTAGGCCAGATTACAAACCAGACATTATAGGCCATTATTAAACCTAACCACATACCTATACCTATTGCAGTATTTTTACCTCCAGATCCATCTAGACCCAAAATCATTGCGCTATGAACATAACCATTTATCCATGCTAAAATTAATCCAGATAAAACCGTTATAGCAGCTGCCCATCTAAAATAAAACAGTGCTGCTGGAGCAATTACTTTACCTATTGCTGGTTTTTGTTCGTCAGGAATTTTAGGCATATTTGGAATTTGAACAAAATTAAAATACCACAGTAAGCCTATCCACATTATTGCAACAACAACGTGAATAAATCTAAACAACCAGCTCCAAAATATTGTATCAAAAGCAAATCCATCACCAAAAAAATGTAGACCTAAAAATAATAATATTGCTATCCCTAAAGACAGGTGAATGGTTTTAGATAGTGATTGTAAAATGTTTGTCATGATTCCTTTATATCATAATTTTCAATTTCAGGCAGTTTTTTTCATAGGATCCTCTCCCATAATTTCTTTGATAAACTTGCCTGTATAGCTTTCTTTGACTGTGGAAACTTTTTCAGGCGGACCTTCTGCAATAATTTTTCCTCCATTTACACCTCCCTCAGGACCCATATCAATAATATGATCAGCTGTTTTTATTACATCTAGATTGTGTTCAATTACAACTACCGTATTTCCAGTATTTGCAAATGCTTGAAGAATTTCTAATAGTTTTTTTATATCGTGTGAATGTAATCCTGTTGTTGGTTCATCTAATATATATAAAGTTCTTCCAGTTGGTCTTTTTGATAACTCTTTTGCTAATTTAATTCTTTGAGCCTCTCCACCAGATAACGTTGTGGCTTGTTGACCTATTTTCATATAGCCAAGACCAACATGTTTTAGTGTAATTAATTTTGACCTTATGGATTGTATATTTTCAAAAAAATCACATCCTTCTTCAACAGTCATATCAAGAACGTCAGCAATATTCTTATTCTTAAATCTAATCTCTAATGTTTCTCTATTATATCTTGCTCCTTTACATGTATCACAAGGAATAAATACATCTGGTAAAAAATGCATTTCATAGGTTATAACTCCATCACCCTCACATGTTTCACATCTTCCACCTTTTACATTAAAAGAATACCTACCAACTTTGTATCCTCTTGCTTTTGACTCAGGTAAACCTGCAAACCATTCTCTTATAGGTCCAAAAGCACCAGTGTAAGTAGCAGGGTTAGATCTAGGCGTTCTTCCAATAGGAGATTGATCAATATCTATTATTTTATCTATTAATTCAGTTCCTTTAAACCCAGTGAAAGCTTTCGGAACTTTACGACTTTTATTTTTGTTTAATATTAAATTAAATGCATTATATAAAGTATGCAAAATCAATGTTGACTTCCCACTACCTGAAACACCTGTAACACAAGTAAAAGTTCCAACTGGTATTTTTAAATTTACCTTTTTTAAATTGTTCCCACTCGCACCACTAATTTCTATAAATCTTCCATTTTTTGCTGATCTTCTTTTTTTTGGAATCGGTATAAATTTTTTTCCTGATAAATAATCTCCAGTAATACTTTTTGAATTAGCAATAATTTCCTTAACAGTCCCGTCAGCAACAATTTGTCCACCATTTAAACCAGCTTCAGGACCAATATCGATTATATGATCTGAATTTTCCATTGTTTCTATATCATGCTCCACGACAATTACTGTATTACCAAGATCTCTTAATTTTTTTAATGCTGTTATCAATTTTTTATTATCTCTTTGATGTAAACCAATTGAAGGTTCGTCCAACACATATAAAACACCTGTAAGACCTGAACCGATTTGAGATGCTAGTCTTATTCTTTGTGCTTCACCGCCTGATAATGTTCCAGACTCTCTAGATAAAGTTAAATAATTTAAACCAACATTTAAAAGAAAGTTTAATCTTTCGTTAATTTCTTTTAAAATATGTTGCGCAATTTTGTTTTCACGCTCAGTAAGTACATTTTGTAAATTTTTGAACCATTTTTGAGCATCATCAATTGATTTTTTAGTTACCTCACTAATATTTAATGAATTAATTTTTATGCAAAGTGCTTCATCCTTGAGTCTCATTCCTTTACATTTTTCGCAAGCTGTTTCACTTTGATATTGTGATATTTCTTCTCGTTTCCATTCACTATCAGTTTCTAAATAACGTCTTTCGAGGTTATTTATTACGCCTTCAAAAGATTTTTTTGTCGTGTATGCTTCGTAGCCATCATCATATGAAAATTTTATTTCTTCTTCATCAGAGCCGTATAAAATAACTTCTTGAACTTTTTTTGGAATTTTTCTCCATGAGTCAGTCATAGAAATTTTATAATGTTTTGCAATAGAAGCTAAAGTTTGTGCATAGTAAAGAGATACAGATTTAGCCCAAGGCTCAATAGCTCCATCTTGAAGACTTTTTTTTGGATCTGAAACAACTAAATTTGGGTCTACATTAAGGTTATGTCCAATTCCTTCACATTCCTCACATGCACCGTAAGGTGAATTAAATGAAAAAAGTCTTGGTTCAATTTCTTCAATAGTGAAACCACTTTCTGGACAAGAAAACTTTGAAGAAAAAGTTATAGTTTCACGTTTTCTAAATTTTTTAGGCAATGTTTCATTTTCGTACTCTACAACTAATAATCCATTAGAAAGATTTACAGCTGTTTCAACACTGTCTGCCAATCTATTCCCAAGGTTTGAATTAAGAATTACTCTATCTACAATTATTGAAATTTCATGTTTAAGTTTTTTATTTAAGTTTGGAAATTCATCAATATTAAGGTATTTTCCATCAACTTTTATCTTAGTAAACCCTCTTTTTTTATAGTTTAAAATTTCTTTTTTATATTCTCCTTTTCTACCTCGTACGATAGGGGCTAGAAGATAAATCGTACTATCTTTTGGTAATTTTTTTATCTTATCGACCATTTCGCTAATTGGTTGTGAAACTATTGGCTTGCCCGTAAATGGTGAATAAGGAATACCAACCCTCGCAAAAAGGACTCTCATATAATCGTAAATTTCAGTTACCGTTGCTACTGTTGACCTTGGGTTTTTAGAAGTATTTTTTTGCTCAATCGATATAGCAGGGCTCAAACCCTCTATTAAATCCACTTTAGGTTTTTTCATTTTGTCTAAAAATTGTCTCGCATAAGACGAAAGGCTTTCCACATACCTCCTTTGACCCTCAGCGTATATAGTATCAAATGCCAATGATGACTTTCCTGAACCTGAAAGGCCAGTTATAACAACTAATTTTTCCTTTGGAATTTCCAGAGAAACATTTTTTAAGTTGTGTTCTTTAGCACCTTTTACAACGATTTTTTTCAACATATTTTTTCCTTAAAATAACATACGCCTTATAATTATTGATTTATTATGATATAAATAATCACTTTTATAAATAAATAATCTAAATTTATTCAAAATTATTATGGCTGGAAGTTTAAATAAAGTACAATTAATAGGTCGTTTAGGCGCAGACCCAGAAATTAAGCAGATGGTTAACGGGAAAAGTGTTGCCAGACTTAGTATCGCTACAAGCCAAAGTTGGAAAGATAAATCAAGCGGTGAAAAAAAGGAAAAAACTGAGTGGCATAGAGTTGTAATTTTTAATGAAGGTTTAGTTAATGTAGTTCAGCAATATGTAAAAAAAGGTGCTAACGTATATGTTGAGGGGCAATTAAGCACGAGAAAATGGAAAGATGAATCAACCGGTCAAGACAAGTATTCAACTGAAATTGTTTTACAAGGATACAACTCAAGCTTGACAATGTTAGATAGCAGGGGCAATAATAATAGTAATGCTAATTTGGTTTCAGAAAACAAAAGTTCACTACCAAATGATAATTTAAGTCAAGATAGTAAAGACTTAGATGATGAAATTCCTTTTTAAAATTTCATGGAAAAAAATACTGTAGAGAAAAACAAATCATTTAAACCTATATTTGTTCAAGATGAAATGAGCTCATCGTACTTATCGTATGCAATGAGTGTTATTGTTAGTAGAGCTTTACCAGATGTAAGAGATGGATTAAAACCAGTTCATAGAAGAATTATTTATGCAATGTATAAAGGTGGATATGATTGGTCGAAACCTTTTAGAAAATCAGCTCGTATAGTAGGGGATGTTATTGGTAAATACCACCCTCATGGAGACCAATCTGTTTATGATGCGCTTGTAAGACTAGTTCAAGATTTCTCAATGAGCGTGCCTTTAATTACTGGGCAAGGAAATTTTGGTTCTATTGATGGCGATCCTCCAGCTGCTATGAGATATACGGAAACCAAATTAGGTAAAATTGCACAATATTTAACTGAGGATTTAGAAAAAAACACCGTTAATTACAGAAGTAATTATGATGAAACTGAAAAAGAACCAGAGGTTTTACCATCTCAGTATCCAAATATTTTAGTTAATGGTGCCGGCGGTATTGCAGTTGGAATGGCTACAAGTATTCCACCACATAACTTAGGTGAAATTATCAATGGAACTATAGCTTATATAAATAATAAAGATATTACTATATCTCAGCTAATGAAGCATGTGCCCGGTCCAGATTTTCCAACTGGAGGAATAATAATTGGTAAAGATATTATAAAACAAGGTTACAACAAAGGTAGAGGATCTTTTAAAATACGTGGTGAAATAGATGTTGAGGAAAAAAAAGGGGGCCGAGAAACATTAATCATTAAATCTATTCCCTACCAGGTTAATAAATCTATACTCATTGAAAAAATTGCTCAACTTGTTAGAGATAAAAAGATTGAGGGAATTAGAGACATAAGAGATGAGTCTAATAGAGAGGGAATTAGAGTTGTTATAGAACTAAGAAAAGGGATTGAGCCGGAAACTATTAGAAGGCTATTATACAAACTTACTAACATAGAGAGCTCATTTGGATTTAATACATTAGCAATAGTAAATAACAAACCAAAAATCTTAAACTTAAAAGAATTTATCTCAGAATTTTTAAAATTTAGAGAGGATACAGTAACAAAAAGAATAAAGTTTGATTTAAAAAAAGCAGAAGAGCGGGCACATATTTTGATTGGCTTAGCTACAGCAGTTGAAAATATTGATGAGATAATAAAGATTATAAAAAACTCAAAGAATACGGAAATAGCTAAAAAAAGTCTTTTATCCAAAAAATGGAAAGTTAAAAAAAGTATTAAGCTAATTACATTAATTGAAAAGAAAAAAACTCTGGTTAGTTATTCTCTATCTATTGATCAAGTTAATGCAATTCTAGAACTAAGATTACAAAAGTTAACAGCTTTTGGGATTGGTGAAATTGAAAATGAAATTAACAAGTTAGCTGAATTAATTAAAGAGTATAACAAAATTATTAACTCAAAAAAAGAACTTTATAAATTAATAACTAAAGAATTAGAAAATATCAAAGATAAATTTGCCTCGGCAAGAAAAACAAAAATTATTGATGCTGTATTAAATTATAATATAGAAGAAACTATTCAAAAAGAGTCTGTAGTAATTAGTATTACAAATCAGGGATATATTAAACGTAGTCCACTTAGCTCCTTGAAAGCTCAAAAGAGAGGTGGTAAAGGTAAAACCGGCATATCAACTAGAGAAGAAGATTTTGTAGTTCAGATTTTTACAGCAAATACTCACACACCAGTACTATTTTTTTCAACACAAGGACTAGTCTATAAAATAAAAGCTCATAAAATCCCTGAAGGGACAGCTGCTTCAAAAGGCAAATCAATATTTAATATACTTCCACTGAAAAGTCATCACTCAATAAGCTCAATTATGCCCCTGCCTGAGGATGAGACAGAATGGAAAAATTTAATGATTGTCTTTGCCACTTCGAAAGGAAATGTAAGAAAAAATACTTTAGAAGATTTCATAAATATAAATAATAGTGGAAAAATTGCTATGAAGTTAGACCAAGATGATAAAATTATTGGAGTTAAAATATGCAGAGATGACCAAGATATCTTATTAAGCACTCAATTTGGTAAATGTATTAGATTTAAGTCCAAAAAATTAAGATTATTTAAAGGAAGGTCATCTAAAGGAATAAAAGGCATTCAATTAAATGAAAAAGATAAAGTTATATCTTTATTAATTATAGACAATAGTAAAATTGATAATCAAACAATAAATAAAAATAAAAAAATTAAAAATGGAGTGAATAAATTTATATTATCAGTTTCAGAAAACGGATATGGCAAAAGATCATCTTATTTAGATTATAGAGTTACTAACAGAGGTGGCAAGGGTATTATCGGAATTATCAATTCACCTAGAAATGGCAACATATCTTCATCTTTAGTTGTAAATGAAGATGATGAAATTATTTTATCTACTGATAAAGGAAGTATTATGAGATGTGCAGTTAAGGAAATAAGAGTTGCTGGGCGTAACACGCAAGGTGTAAGAATTAAAAAGTTATCTGGAACTGAAAAGGTCGTTTCTGTAATAAAAATTGAAGACAATATAAAATAAAAATGAAAATCGCTATTTATCCAGGTACATTTGATCCTATTACGTATGGACATATAGATGTTATTAAAAAATCATTAAAAGTATTTGATAAAGTTATAGTAGCTACAACTGATAATATTAATAAAAACTATCATTTTGATATAGATGATAGATTGAGTATAATAAATAATTCATTATTTTTAGATTTAAAAATTAGCAAGAAAAAAATAAAAGTAATTTCATTTGATAATCTAACAATTGATTTATGTAAAAAATATAAGGCTGAAACAATAATTAGAGGATTACGTGCAGTTTCAGATTTTGAGTATGAGTTTCAATTAGCAGGAATGAATAAAAAATTAAATTCAAAAATTGAAACTATGTTTTTAATGTCTGATGTTGAAAATCAAATTATTTCCTCAAAATTTGTTAAAGAGATAGCAAGCTTAGGAGGAAATATTGATAGATTTGTGACTAAATCGACTGTAAAAAAGCTTAAAAATAAATTTCAATGAAAAAAATTTTTTATTTATTTATACTGATTTTTAGTTTAGTAAGTACAAAAATATTAGCACAAAATAATCTTATGATTTTAAAATTATCTTATGGTGACGTAGAGATTGAGCTCTATCCAGAAAAAGCACCAAATCATGTTAAAAGGTTCAAAAATCTTTCAGACTCAGGGAAATATGACGGAGTTGTTTTTCACAGAGTTATAGATGGTTTTATGGCACAAACTGGAGACGTTAAATTTGGTAACTCTAACAACTCAAATTTTGATTTAACATTAGCAGGAACTGGTGGATCCGATTTACCAAATTTAAAAGCTGAATTTTCAGATATTGCTCATACGCGAGGAATACTTTCAGCAGCAAGATCTACAGATCCAGATAGTGCAAATAGTCAATTCTTTATATGTTTTGACTCAGCTCCTCATTTAGATCGTCAGTATTCTGCTTTTGGAAAAGTAATTAAAGGAATGGAATTTGTTGATATGATAAAAAAAGGTGATCCAAATAGTGGATCAGTTCCAGATCCTGATAAAATTATTTCAATAAGGTCAAAATAAAATTAATAAAATGTTAAGTAAGGAATTTTCATTTGAGTTGATAACTCAAGATGGAAAAGCAAGATTAGGTAAAATTTTTACTTCAAAAGGATTTATAGACACACCAGCCTTCATGCCCGTCGGAACTCAGGGAACCGTAAAAGGTATTTTTACAGATGATATTTTAAAAACTAACACTCAAATTATTTTAGGAAACACCTATCATTTACTATTAAGACCAGGGGTTGAAATTTTAGATCAGTTTAATGGACTACACAATTTTATGAATTGGAAAAAACCAATTTTGACTGACTCCGGTGGTTATCAAATTATGTCATTATCTAAATTTAATAAAATTGATTTGAATATTGGAGCTATTTTTAAATCTCATATTGACGGAAAAAAAATTATATTAAGCCCAGAAAAAAGCATTAAAGTTCAAAAAGCAATTAATTCTGATATAATTATGGTTTTAGACGAGTGTCCTAAACTTACAAACGATAAGAAAATTTTATCAAAAGCTATAAATGTTTCAACTAATTGGGCTAAAAGATGTAAAATTGAATTTGGTAATAACAAATCAAAAGCTTTATTCGGAATAGTTCAAGGTGGTTTATTTAAAGAATTAAGAATTGAGAGTATTGAAAAATTAGTAGAAATTAATTTTGATGGATATGCAATGGGCGGATTAGCAGTTGGTGAAAATCAAAGCGAAATGTTTAAAATTTTGAGTGAAACAGTTGATTTCTTACCTAAAAAAAAACCTAGATATCTTATGGGTGTTGGAACACCATCAGATATACTAGGAGCTGTTAAAGAGGGCATTGATATGTTTGATTGTGTGATGCCTACAAGATCAGGAAGAACCGGGCTTGCTTTCACATGGGAGGGCAAAATAAATTTAAAAAATTCAAAATATCAAAAAGACAAATCGCCGCTTGATCAAAATTGTGAGGTAAGGAATTTAAACAAATACTCAAAAAGTTATTTAAATCATCTGATTAAATCTAATGAAATGATGGCTTCGATGCTAATTTCCTTACATAATATATATTTTTATCAACAATTTATGCGGGAAATTCAAAAAAATATTTATAAAGGCACTTTTCAATCTTTCTATAAAAAATATATAAATTTATACGATTAATTATTTGAAATTTATTTAATATATAGTTAAAAGATCATCTCTTAGGGCCCTTAGCTCAGTTGGTAGAGCACCTCCCTTTTAAGGAGGGTGTCGATGGTTCGAGTCCATCAGGGCTCACCAATAATTAAGTTTTAATTGGTGGATACTTTATCATAACTTCTGAAATCCAACCGCTCAGGTTTTCGATCCTTTTTTTACTACTTGGGTGAGTGCTTAAAAATACTGGAGGTTCTTTCCCCTTGTTTTTTTCTGCCATTCGTTTCCATAAATTTACAGACTCACGAATATCATATCCTGATAACGATGAAAAAATTAGACCAAGGTAATCAGCTTCTGTTTCTTGCTTTCGTCCAAACGGATTCATTATTCCTAACTTGAAAATATCTAAACCAGTATTTTGTCCCACTGTATTTCTTGTTCTATTAATAGCTCCTCCTAGAAAAATGTCTGCAACGGTAGTTCCTAAATTTATAGTCATTGCATGGCTCATCCTCTCTAAAGAGTGTCTTGCGACAGCGTGAGCTATTTCATGCCCCATCACAATAGACAAAGCATTAATATTTTTAGTTATTTTTAACAAACCAGTATACACAGCAATTTTTCCACCGGGCATGCACCAAGCGTTAACCACTTTGTCATTATCGACCAGAATATAATCCCATCCAAAATTTTTGGTAGGATCTTTCTCTCCTTTTTTTTCAAAAAAAGCACTTACTGCTATTTCCATTTTTTTTCCAATTTCTCTAATTTCATTTAGCTGAGAACCACTAGTAATTAATTTTGTTTTTTTTCTAAAATTTTCATAGGCTGCCTCCGCCTGTCTATTAATGCGAGATTCAGGAATGATACTAAGTTGTTTTCTTTCGGTTATCGGAACAGTGGAGCATGATGGCAATATTAAAGAACAGCAGCCACAGCCAAAATACCCGAGAAATTTTCTTCTATTTATGTTATACATTTTTTATTATATGATTTTAAATAATAAATTATTAATTGCAATTTTTATCTTAATTGTGACATTTATTATATACTCAAGTTACTCTTAAGAAATGCCTAATAAAAGTATTAAAAAATCAATTTTTTCTAAAATAAGAAATAATTTCATAGCAGGAATTGTGGTGTTAATTCCTATAGGTATAACTCTTTATTTAACACTTTTTTTCATAAGAATTTCAGGAAAAATTTTACCTAAAGAAATAAATCCAAATAATTATCTGCCTTTCGATATTCCAGGTGTAGAAATTTTAATTTCGTTATTAATAATTACTTTAATAGGATGGTTATCTTTATCATTTTTAGGAAAGAAGTTTTTTGAAATTTTCAACAATATACTTAAAAAAATACCTATTTTAAGAACCATTTATTCTGCAATAGGACAAATGACTGAAAGTTTAACAAAATCGGACAATAAACAAAAAAGTGTTGTGCTTTTAGAATATCCAAGAAAAGGTGTCTGGGCTGTGGGTTTTGCAACAAGAGAAAATGAGGGTTTGATTAAAAAAAATATTAAAGAGGATATAATAAATGTTTTTGTACCAACCACACCTAATCCTACCAGTGGTTTTTTATTAATGGTGCCAAAAAAAGATTTGATGTATCTTGACATTTCATTTGAGCAAGCTTCAAAATTTATTGTTTCTGCAGGAACATTAAATATAGATTAAATTTCTTTAACATTAATAATCTCTGCTTTATCAAATAGTTTTAATAAAAAAGAATATTTTTTTTGATCAATTTTTTTTTCATTATTTTTTACAAAATTTTCTGCAAGTTTAAATAAACTCTCGTGATTGACAGGATCTGCAAATCTAAAATTTTTAATACCGCTTTGCTGATATCCTATTAAATCTCCAAAACCTCTTAATTTGAGATCTTCTTCAGCAATAAAAAAACCGTCATTAGATTCTTTAAGAATCTTAATTCTTTTTATAGCATTTTTACTTAGTCCATCTTTGAATAAAAGTATACATGTGCCTTGTTTACTACCTCTACCAACTCTCCCTCTTAGTTGATGTAATTGAGCAAGACCAAATTTATTGGCATTTTCAATAATTATCAAATTTGCATTTGGAAAATCTATTCCAACTTCTATTACTGTTGTTGAAACTAGTATTGAAATTTTTTTATCTAAAAAATTTTTTAAAATTTTTTGTTTATCTTCTTTACTTAAACCTCCGTGGATAAGGCCAACTTTGTTTTCAAACTTATTTTGAATTAATTCATATTTCTTTTTTGCTGAAGAATAATCTAGAAAGGTAGAGTCTTCTATTAAGGGACAAACCCAAAAAACCTGATTATCAATATCTACTTGTTTTTTAATAAAAGGCCAAAGATCATTAATTTTTTTTTCAGGTTTACTTAAAGTTATAATATCTTTTCTTTTCGATGGTTTTTCGGTAATTTTTGAAACGTCCATATCTCCGTAAAGAGACATCATCATTGTTCTTGGAATGGGAGTTGCCGACATGAGCAAAACATCACAATTATTTCCACCTTTAAGCGCAAGATCACTTCTTTGTTTGACGCCAAACTTGTGTTGTTCATCTATTACTACTAAACCAAGCTTTTTAAAACTAATTTTTTTTTGAAATAAGGCATGAGTTCCAATTAATAAATCAATTTTACCGTTTATTAAATTATTAAGAATTTCTTTCCTTTTTTTCTGTTCAGTTTTTCCAGATAATAAATCAATTTTAATATTTTCTTTTTTGAAAATTTTTTTAGAAAATTCATAATGTTGTTTAGCCAATATTTCTGTAGGGCTCATTAAAGCACATTGATAACCACTCTTTATTACATTCAAAATTGCTAATAGCGAAACAATTGTTTTGCCAGAACCAACATCGCCTTGAATAATTCTAAACATTCTTCTATTACTTTTTAAATCTACATTTATCTCTGAAATAACATTTTTTTGACTATTGGTTAGTAGGAATGGCAGATCCTTTATGATGTTGTCACCAAAAGAAATATCTATTTTTTTAGGTTCTTTTTCTTTTCTAATTCTTATTCTATTTCTGGATAATGTAAAAAAATTTGCGCAAAGCTCATCAAATACTAATCTTCTAAAACTTTTTGACTGTCTGTCCTTTGCATCTTTTGAATTGTGAAGATTTTTTATGCACTCGTTCCAACCAGTTAAATCATTTTTTTTTAAAAAATCTTTATCTAGCCAATCATCTATTTTGGGTAAATTATTTATAACTTTTTCACTAATTGATCGATATTTTTTTTCATTAATACCTTTAGTTAAATTATATTTAGGAATATTCTTAACTACATATTCTTGATTTTCCAAAGAAGTTACATAATCAGGATTTGTGATCTGATATTTTTTGTTGAAGTAATTTACTTTACCGCTAATAATAACCCATTCATTAATAGGGAATAATTTCCTTAAGTAACCTTCACGACTATTAAAATACACTATATCAATTTTTCCAGTTTCATCTTCACAAATAATTTTATTTGGCAAATTTCTAATTCTCGGAAAATTAAGTTTTTTAATCAATACTTTTATCGATTGAGTTTTACCAGCTTCCAATTCATTTATCTTAAAAATTACAGACCTGTCAGTTTCTGAATAAGGTAAATTTAAAATGATATCTTTAATTTTTTCTATTTTTTTTCTTTTTAAATATTTTGATAATTGATTACCAACACCTTTTAATTTACTTATTTCACTAAATATAAAATCTTTTTCCATAAAGTTAATTAAAATATGTATAGTATAATATTATGAACAATAAATTAGAAATTTATAAAAAAAAATTAATTTATCGTGCTGGTTATAGAGGTACAAAAGAAATGGATATACTTTTAAGATCATTTGTTAATAAGTATATTAATGATTTTGATGAAAATTTATTAAATGAGCTGGACAAGTTTTTAAATTTTGAAGATGAGGTTATATCTAATTTTTATTATTATAATATTGCAGATTTTGATATTGAAAAAAATAAGATATCTGTTTTATTTAAAAATTTTAAGATTTAATGGCGGAGAGGGTGGGATTCGAACCCACGAACGAGTTGCCCCGTTGCTGGTTTTCAAGACCAGTGCTTTCAACCGCTCAGCCACCTCTCCTTAAAAGTATTTAGGTTCCTTAATACTATCAAAGAGGGCAAATAACAATCAATAAGTAGGCTTAAGTTCAACTAGTTAATACTTGCTAATTATGATATTAAAAAAAATGTTTAAGAAAATTCTAAGCTCTTTATTTTTTTATTTATTAGTTGGTACCTTTGCTTGTGCTGAAGAGAATTTTAATCAATGGGTTAATAAATTTAAAATAAGAGCAATAAATTCAGGTATTTCAGAAAAAGTTGTAAAAGAAATAATGTCGAATGCAAAATTTCTTCCAAAGGTTATTGAATATGACCGCTATCAACCAGAATTTTATGAGGATACATTTACATATATTAAAAAAAGATCATCTAATCGCAAGATCAAAGAAGGTAAAAAACTTTATAATAAAGAAAAATTAATTATAGAAAAAGTTGAGAAAGATTTTCAAGTAGAAAAAGAACTTTTGTTGGCTTTAATGGGGATTGAAACAAATTTTGGAAAATATTTAGGAAAAATGGATATAATTTCATCTTTAGCAACTTTAAGTTACGATAAAAGAAGAAGTAATTTTTTTACCGAAGAATTATTAATATTGTTAAGACTTGTAGACAAAAATATAATCGACAGAAATATTTTATATGGTTCATGGGCTGGAGCTTTCGGAAACTTTCAATTTATGCCAAGAACTATCAGGAATTATGCAATTGATTATAATAATAATAAAACAATTGAATTAAAAAACATTGAAGATTCTTTTGCCTCAGCAGCAAATTATTTGAAAACTATTGGCTGGAAGAAAAATCAACCTTGTTTTTTAAAGATTGAACTTAAAGAAAACATTCCAAAAAAATATCTTAATTCGTCTGCAAGAAACATTAATAATAAAAAAAGGATTAATTCTTTAAAAAAATATATTAAGAATTCTGAAAATTTAAAAATCGAAGGAAATCCTTTAGTGGCTATTATCATTCCTGATAAAGATATTATACCTGGTGCTGAAACTTTATCACCTGCTTTTATAATATTTGAAAATTATGAAAAAATTTTGAATTGGAATAGATCTTTAAGATTCGCACTAGCTGTATGTACATTAAAGGAAAATTTTAAAAATGAAATTTAAGATCATAATTATTCTTTTTTTTATTTTCTCATGCACATCTCAATTAACAACTTTAAACCAAAAAAAACCATATAATGCCATAGGATTTGCTTATATATATAATGAAGATGATTTTGAAAAAAAGATTATCAAAGGAAAAATGAATAATGAATTAATACAAATATCTCATCAAAATTTAAAAACTGGATCAATTGTAAAAATTACAAACCCTAAAAATAATGAAAGTTTAGTTTTTAAAAATATTAAAAGAATAAGATATCCAGAATTTTATAAAATTTTGATAACTAAGCCAGTGGCAGAAAAACTCTCTTTAAATAAGGATTTACCTATTCTTGAGATTACTGAATTAAAAAAAAATAAATCATTTGTTGCTGAAAAAGCTGAAATTTTTACCGAAGAAAAGAAAATTCCATCAAAGGCACCAGTGGCGTCTGTACAAATCTCAAATATTTCAAAATATAAAAAAAAAAGTAAAAAAAAAGTTTCTGATGATATCTATATTCATGTAGCAACATTTTATTCTGTAAGGACTGCGCAAGCATTGAAACAAAGAATCTTCGACGAAATTAAAGATTTAGATAATAAAAAATTAAAAATTAAAAAAATTAGCAATAAAGAAACCCAAGTAATTCTAGGGCCATATAACTCTGTTAATTTATTAAAAAATGATTACATTCAACTTAAAAGTTTTGGATTCGAAGAATTGGACATTTACATAAATGAATAAGATTTTATTATTAACAATATTTTTTTTAAGTTACCTATCTACTACGTTTGCTAACCCAAATATTCAAGCTCGTACCGGTATATTAATTGATTATCATTCTGAAGAAATTCTATTTGAGCTAGATCCTGATAGTCAGATATATCCAGCTTCGATGACTAAAATAATGACAGCAATAGTCGCATTCGATTTGATAAAAAAAAACAAATTATCATTGGATGATCAATTTACAATATCTGAAAATGCTTGGAGACTCTCTCAAGCTGGGTATTCATCGATGTTTATTATGATAAATGATCAAGTTACAGTCGAAGATCTTTTAAAAGGAATTATCATTGCTTCAGGTAACGATGCTTGCGTAGCTTTAGCAGAAGGTATAGCTGGATCTGAGGAAAATTTTATAGACATGATGAATGAAAAGGCTGGAGAAATTGGTATGACTGCTACTAATTTCTCTAATTCATCAGGAATTAATAGCCCTGATAACGTATCAACTGTACGAGACATTGCTTTGATGAGCAAATATCTTATAGCTAATTATCCAGTTTATTATGAAATGTTTGCAGAAAAGAGTTTTACATGGGATCGAACTGGAGGAGAGCCTATTAAACAAGGTAATCGAAATCCTCTTTTATATAAAAATGTTGGAGTTGATGGTGTTAAAACAGGTTACTTGGCCGTTGAAAGATATTCACTTGCCAGCTCTATGAAAAAAAAAGATAGAAGGTTAATAGCAGTAGCCTCTGGATTTGAAACTAAAAATTTAAGAAGTTCTGAGTCTCTAAAATTACTTAACTGGGGTTTTAGGAATACAAATACTTTTGAAATTTCAAAAAAAGGAGAAACTTTTTTTGAACTAGATACATGGTTGGGTAAAAAAAATAAAATAAAAGCAACAACTAAAGAAGATTATTATGTTACTATTAATAAAAAAGATATAAGACATCTAAATATTTCTTTACAATATGAGGGTCCTGTATCTGCTCCAATTGATAAAGGTACTCAAGTTGCTAATATTATCATTTCGAAAAAAGATGAAATAATTAAAAAATTACCTCTTTATGCTGCTGAAGATTTAAATAAAGTAAATTTTTTCAAAAGTTTGTTAGCCTCTTTAAATTATTTGATTTGGGGTGATGTATAAAAAAAAACCCTTTTTTATTGTTTTTGAGGGTGTGGAAGGTTGTGGTAAATCTTACCAAAGTAAAAAACTATTTAATAATTTAAAAAAAAATAAAATTGAAAGTATCCTTACAAGAGAGCCTGGTGGTACAAAAAGTTCAGAGCTTATTAGAAATTTAATATTAAAAGATTATTTTAATAAAAAGGCAAAAGAAAAATTTGACAAGTATACAGATACGCTTCTTTATTTAGCTGCTAGAAATGAACATGTTAAAAACAGGATAAAGCCGGCTTTAACAAAAAAAAAAATTGTTATTAGTGATAGATTTACGGACTCAACTTTAGCATATCAAGTATATGGAAAAAAAGTCGACCTAAAATTTATTAATAACATTCATAAAATAATATTATACGGAATAAAGCCTAATATTGTTTTCATTCTTAAAGTTTCAGCTAAATCATCTAAAAACAGACTAAAAAAACGTAAAACTAAAAACAGATACGATAATTTTGCTCAATCTTTTTACACAAAAGCACAAAAATCATTTCTTAAAATTGCAAAAAATAAAAAAAATTACTTTGTTTTAGAGTCATCATCTAATGATAATTCGCTCGAAAAAAAAATTTTTAAAATAGTTAAAAAACATTTAAATATTTAATGGAATACCCAAAATATTTTAACCCACAAAATTCCTTAAAACTATTTGGTTTTAAAAAAGATTTAAATATATTATTATCATTATATTTTAAAAAAAAACTCCCAAAAATATTAATGCTATCTGGAAATAAAGGTTGCGGTAAATCAACTTTAATAAATCATTTTCTTTTTTCTATTTTTGCCGCAAAAAATTACGATAAAAATAATTTTGAGTTAACAGAGTCTTCAGGAATGTTTAAACAGTTTAGAAATGGAATTTTTCAAAATATTATATATGTAAAAGGGTCTGATTTTAAATCTGTTAAAGTTGACGATATCCGAAGCCTTAAATCTCAAATTTTGCAGTCATCAATCATTGATAAAGATAGATTTGTAATTTTAGATGATATTGAACTTTTTAATATCAATAGCCTTAATGCTTTACTCAAAATTATTGAGGAACCAGGAAATAATAATTATTTTGTATTAATTAATAATAAAACAAAACCCTTGTTGGATACAATAAAATCAAGAGCATTAGATGTAAAAATTATTTTGAGCGAAGATGATAGAATTACAATAATAAAAAAATTATTAGAATTTCATAATATTGAAACGGTATTAGATCCAGAGATGTCAAAATTAACGCCAGGAAATTTTATTCTATTCAATTATATTTGTAAGGAGAATGATATATTTATTGAAAATAATTTTTTATATAACTTATCTTTATTATTAAATTTATATAAAAAAAATAAAGATACTTTGTTTATAAATATGATCTTATATCTAAAAGACTTTTATTTTAAAAATTTAAAAGACAAAAACATTTTTAAAATTGATAAAATAATTGATATGAAAAATTTTGTTTCAGAAAATTTAGATAAATATATTACCTATAATCTTAGTCAAAAGACTTTGATTAATGTCATTAATGAAAAATTAAATAATGAGTAAAAGTTTTTATATAACAACGCCAATTTATTATCCATCTGGTAAACCTCATATGGGCCACGCATATTCTAGTATAGTGGCAGATATTTTTGCAAGATTTAAAAGATTAGAAGGGTATAAAGTCTTATTCTTGACTGGAACCGATGAACATGGTCAAAAAATTCAAAAAGAGGCAAAAAAAAACAATAAAGAACCAAAAATCTTTTGCGATGAATTATCTGAAACATTTAGATCATTAACTAAAACATTAAATTTATCGAATGACGATTTTATAAGAACAACTGAAAAACGTCACTACAAGTCTGTAATTGATATATGGAATAGACTCGTGCGTTCAGGGGACATTTATTTAGATAAATATAGCGGCTGGTATTCCGTTTCAGATGAAGCATTTTACGACGAAGATGAAATTGAGATCAAAAACGGTAAAAAAATATCTAAATCTTCTGGCTCACCAGTTGAATGGTTAGAAGAAGAGTCATATTTTTTTAAATTATCTTCATGGTCACAAAAACTTTTAGAATTTTATAAAAAAAATCCTTATTTTATTCTTCCTAATTCTAGAAAAAATGAAGTTGTTAAATTTGTAGAAAAAGGATTGAAAGATTTATCTATAAGCAGAACATCATTTACATGGGGCATACCCGTTCCTAAAGACGAAAAACATGTAATTTATGTTTGGTTAGATGCTTTAACTAATTATATAAGCGCCTTAAATTATCCAAATACTGAAGATCAAAAATACAAAAGCTTTTGGCCTGCAGATGTTCATATTATTGGTAAAGATATTCTAAGATTTCATGCAGTGTTTTGGCCGGCTTTTTTACTAGCCGCAAAATTACCTTTACCCAAAAGAGTTTTTGGACACGGTTGGATTCTTTCTGATGATAAAAAGATGTCCAAATCATTGGGAAATATTTTAGATCCATTAGATATAATAGCAAAATACGGTATCGACCAATTACGATACTATTTAGTAAAAGAAGTGTCATTAGGAAATGATGGATCGATCTCATTAGAAAACCTAAAAAATTGTATTAATAATGATTTAGCAAACAACTATGGAAATCTTTGTCAGAGAGTCTTTTCTTTTATTAAAAAAAATTGTGATAATAGAATACCGTTTAGCTCTAAATTAAAAAATTCTGATAAAAAACTTTTAAACGATTTAAAAAATAGTTTACCAAAGCTCATTTCCCTAATGAATAAACAAGAGTTAAATGAATATATAAAAACCGTTGTAGGTTTTTCTTTCGATGCCAATAAGTACTTTAATGATTCAGAACCGTGGGCAGTAAAAAAAAATGATCCAGAAAGAATGAACGCTATTCTTTTTACTATTGTAGAACAAATAAAAAACATCAGCATATTGCTTAATCCTATAATTCCTAGTGCTACAAATAAAGTGTTAGCTATGATAAATATTTCTACTGAAAATATAAGAATTGATAATATAAAAGATGACAATATTTTAAAAAATAAAAAGGAAATAGGTAATTTAGAAATATTATTTACTAAAATAGAAGATGATAATTGATTCTCACTGCCATTTAAATTATGAGCCCATGTCTTTATGTTTAAAAGAGACTATTGAAAGAGCGAATAGAGATGGAGTTAAATATTTACTTACAATCTCAACAGAGGACAAATCTTACGATAAAATTTTGAATATTATTTCAAATAATAAATGTGTTTATGGTTCATATGGAATTCACCCACATGAAGCAAAAAATCATCAGTCAATAAAATCAGAAGATATAATTAAAAAGACTAAACTGAATAAAAAGATAATTGGAATAGGAGAAAGTGGACTTGATTTTTATTATAATCATACAGACCAAAATGATCAGATCAAGTGTTTTGAAGAACATATTGGTGCAGCACAGAGCACACAGCTACCATTAATTGTGCACACTAGAGAAGCTGAGTCTGAAACTGTTGAAATACTTAAAAAAAAATTAGAAATAAAAAATTTTAAAATTTTAATACATTGTTTTACAGGATCAAAAAAATTTGCATTTAAATTGCTAGATCTAGGAGCTTATATTTCTGCAAGTGGCGTTGTTACATTTAAAAAATCTCAAGATTTAGCTAATACATTTAAAGAAATACCAAATGATAGGATATTGGTAGAAACAGACTCTCCTTATTTAGCGCCAGTACCATTAAGAGGAAAACCTAATGAACCAAGCTTTATCATTCATACTGTGAAATTTTTATCAAAATTAAAAAATATCCCTTTTGAAGATTTTTCAAAAATTACTACCAAAAATTTTTTTAATTTATTTGGTGATTTAAATTGAAAAATAAATTTACTATTCTTGGATGTGGTAGTTCACTGGGTTCACCTTGGATAACAAATTACTCAGGCAAACTTAAACAAAATTCAAAAAATTTTAGAACTCGATGTTGTGCCCATATTCAAAAAGGGGATTTATCAATACTTATTGACACGTCCCCTGACATTAAAACTCAATTCTTAAAAAATAAGATTAATTCATTAGATGCAATAATCTACACCCATGAACATGCCGATCAAACTACAGGTATTTTTGAAATGAGGCCTTTTTTTTGGAAAAATAAAAAAAAAATACCAATTTACGGATCTCCAAGAACAATTAATGAGTTGAAAGAAAAATACACTTTTTGCTTTAAACAGCGACATGGTTACAAACCAATTATGAAAGCTAACATTGTAAAAAAAAAATTTAAAATTTTTAATAAAAATTATAACATAGTAATAGAGCCTTTAGAAGTTACACATGGAATGATTAAAGCAACTGGCTATTTATTTGATAAAATAGCTTATATCAGTGATTGTAACAAAATAAGTAATTTAGTCACAAAAAAACTTATGAATTTAGATTTTTTAATTATTGATTGTTTAAGAAAAAATAAACATCCGTCACATTTTAATTATGATGACGCTATTAATTTTGTGAAATTTGTTAAGCCTAAAAAAACAATATTAACCAATTTACATGTTGATTTAGACTACTATGTTCTTAAAAAGAAATTACCAAAAAATATAGTTCCTGCCTTTGATGGTTTAAGTTTTAATTTTTAATTTCTTTTTCAATTAAATTAATAAATCTTTGTGAGGAAGGTCTAGTAATTGATGAAAAAGTATCTGCAACTTTTCCATCTCTACCAATAATTATTTTATGGAAATTCCATTTTGGTATCGCACTTTTTCCGTGGTTCTCTTTTGCCCAATTAAAAAAAGGATGAGCATTATTACCAATTACATCAATTTTTTCAGTCATTGGAAAATTGATATTAAAATTAGTCTCACAAAAATCTTTAATTTCTTTATTAGATCCTGGCTCCTGTTTAAAATTATTGGTAGGAACTCCCAAAACTACTAAATCTTTTTCTTTATAATTAGACCACAGTGTCTGTAAATCTTCATATTGATTAGTAAAGCCACATCTTGAGGCAACATTCACAACAACGATAACTTTATTCTCATAATCCTTAAGATCTATTAAATTCCCTTCAATCCCATTAAAATTAAATTCATAAGCTAATTTTTCGTAAGCTGAATTCCCCTTGTTAAAAAAACTAAACATAATTAAAAATATAATAAGTACTTTTTTCATTATTTTAAAGCTTTTAACACTGCATCAATAGGTAAATAAATACAATTTAACCTATTTAAATTATTTTTATTTATTAAAAACTTAAATTCTTTAAATTTTTTTGGAAAAGTAAATTTAATGTCCTTTAAGGATATATTTTTAAGTTTATTTAATTCTTCCTTAACAATCTTTATTGAAAGATTTTTAATTTTTTTAGATAAAAGGCTAGCAGACGCTTCACATAAAATACATGACTCTGTTTCATATTTCATAGAATGAATTTTAGAATTTTTTAGAATTAATTCAACTTTAATTAAATCACCACACATTGAGTTTTTTTTAGTAGATTTAAAAGTATATTTATTTGTTAATCCTACGTTAGAGGTATTTGAAGCAAATTTAATTATTTCGTTTGAAATCATTTTTTTGAGAATAACAATAATAAAACGTAACCAAAAACAGTTGAAAGTAATGAACCAGCTAGCACCCCAATTTTTACACCATCTATGTATTGCATGTCATTAGCGAAAGCTAAATTTCCAACAAATAAACTCATTGTAAAACCTATGCCAGTTAAAATTGAAACTGCGTAGAATGCTGGCCAGGTTGAATTATTAGGTTTATCTGCAATTTTCAGTTTTACTGATAAGTAAGATAAAACAAAAACTCCAATTTGTTTTCCAAAAAATAATCCTAAAACAATTCCTAACGGCACTGGATTTAAAAGAGTGGCAAAAGTCAAACCTTCCAACGAAACACCTGCATTCGCAAATGCAAATATTGGCATTATTCCAAAAGCTACATAAGGTGAAAGACCATGTTCTAATTTTAACAATAAAGAATTTTTATTATTTTTGGTGTTGTGGGGAATTGTTAAAGCTAAAAGAACACCCGCTATCGTTGAATGAATTCCAGACTGGTGTGTAAAGTCCCATAAAAAAATTCCTACAATTAAATACGGTAAAAAATTGTTTATTTTGAATTTATTTAATCCAATTAAAACTATTACTGATAATAACATTAAAATTAAATATGAAGATTGAATATTTCCGGAATAGAAGAAAGCTATAATTACAATAGCACCTAAATCATCTATAATTGCTAAAGCCGTTAAAAAAACTTTTAAAGAAATAGGAACTCTTTTGCCTAATAATGATAATACACCTAAAGAAAAAGCAATATCGGTTGCTGATGGAATAGCCCATCCATTTAATGTTGTGCTATCTGAGTAATTAATGAATATGTAAAATAGAGCAGGTACAACCATACCTCCTATAGCTCCTATTATAGGTAATAAAGCCTGTTTAGGATTTGATAATTCACCTTGTAAAAATTCTCTTTTTATTTCCAGAGAGACGAAAAAAAAGAAAATTGCCATTAAGACGTCGTTGATCCAATGCAAAACACTTAATTTAAGTCCAAAACTATCTGTGCCAAGTGTTATGTATTTTTTTAAAATTGAAAAATATTCATCACTATATGAGCCGTTACTTATAACTAATGCTAATATCGCTGCTATCAAAAGCATAATTCCAGAGGATGCTTCCAATTTAAAAAACTCTTTAAACGGTTTAGTTATTTGTTGGATCATAGGTACTATTTACTTCTATAGCGGTTATCTTTCAATTGCCAAAAAGGTATAATTAACCTATAAAACAGACGATCGGGGCGTAGCGCAGCCTGGTAGCGCATCTGGTTTGGGACCAGAGGGTCGCAGGTTCAAATCCTGCCGCCCCGACCACTTAAAACATGAAAAAAGCTAAGATATACATACCTACTAAAACCGCAATGCAATCGGGCAGGGGTAAGCTCAAAAAATGGGTTTTAGAATTTGAAACCAAAGATCCTTCGATAAATCCATTAATGGGTTGGGAAACATCTACTGACACCTTAGAAGAAGTTACCCTAAAATTTTCTACAAAAGAACAAGCAATCGAATATGCGAAAAAAAATAAAATTTCATATAAAATAATTGAACCCAAAAAGAAGAAATTTGTTATTAAATCTTATGCAGATAATTTTCTCAAAAACTAATTATGTGGCGTAGCTATTTTACAGAGAGCAAGTGGCTACTTTGGTCATGGGGTGGATTTGCTTTTATTATATTATCACTTTTAGCTCAAACCTATATCGATGTTAAAATTAATGAATGGTACAAGGGATTTTATGATCTTTTACAAAAGGCTCCAGAAAGGGAATTATCTGAATTTTACGATGGCATAGCTTTATTTATGAAGTTAGCTATTCCTTATGTAATTATTTATACTGTAACTAATTACTTTACGAGATTGTGGGCTTTCAGATGGCGTGAAGCCATGACATTTTCATATATGCCATATTGGAGAGCTGTAGATGCTAAAGTAGAGGGTGCTTCTCAACGTATTCAAGAAGATGCAATGAATTTTGCAAAAATTGTTGAAAGCTTAGGATTACAAATAGTAAGAGCAATTATGTTACTTATTGCTTTTCTTCCAATTCTTTGGGGCCTTTCATCTAACGTAGTAATTCCTTTTTTCAAAGATATTTCAGGATCATTAGTATGGGTATCATTAGTAGCTAGTTTAGGCGGTTTAATAATTAGTTGGATAGTTGGGATAAAACTGCCTGGACTTGAATACAATAACCAAAAAGTAGAAGCTGCATTTAGAAAAGAATTAGTTTATGGGGAGGACGATAGAAAAAATTATGCTCAAGCTCCTTCTATTTTACAATTATTTACTGGCATAAAATTCAATTATCACAGGCTTTTTCTACACTATGGATATTTTGATCTTTGGTTAATTATGTATAACC